>Ga0209355_1000082_pt1 | contig 52886 bp, 60 predicted proteins | sample LauGreSBDMM110SN_3_FD_187563 | JGI IMG/M metagenome (GOLD analysis project Ga0209355, IMG submission 187563) | Freshwater lake microbial communities from Lake Michigan, USA - Sp13.BD.MM110.SN (SPAdes) (version 2) | ecosystem: Environmental > Aquatic > Freshwater > Lake | place: Lake Michigan... | reverse complement strand
TAGGAAAAACTAATCTAGAGCTGACATAGGAGGTCGTAAAGTTAATTGCAAAACCTAAAACCATCGCACCAGCTACTGCGCCAAATAAACTATCCAAACCACCAATTACAGCAGCAATAAAACCAAATACTAAGAGCACATCCATCGCATTTGGATATAGATAAGTGCTGGGTACAAATAACATGCCAGCTAGCCCACCGGCAGCACCAGCTAATGCCCAACCTAAGGTCCTAATTCCATCCACTTTTATGCCAGAAAGCTTTGCAATTTCAGGTGAGTGGGCAGAGGCCCGAAGTGCTAAGCCAAGATTAGTTTTTTGGAATAACAAGGTTAGAAGCAACATCGTAATTGTTACGCAAACTAGAACCATTAGATTAAATGGACTAAATGCAATAACAGAGCCAAAAATTCGATAACCATCAGTTGAGACTGGTGCAGCAATTGTTTGGTAGGTCAGTCCCCACTTAAATCCAATTATTGCTTGAACGATGCCAAGTAATCCTAAAGTTGCTACCACTGGTGCAATCATTACGATTGGACCAGTTGTGATTCGCTTAAATATTGGCCGCATAAAAAATCTATCTATTGCTGCCCCGATTACCGCTCCAGCAACTATTGCCATAATTAATCCAACCCAATATGAACCAGATCTAACTATTACCTCATAACCAATATAGGTAGTTAATACCGCTTGGCCTGCTTGAGCAAAGTTAATTACTCGAGTAGAGCGCCAGACTAAAACTAGCGCAGTAGACATTAAGGCGTAGATAGATCCGGTGGTAAGTGAGGTTAAGACCGCTGTTATAAATTTCAACATTTAAAACCCCAAATAGGCAGAGCGAACTGCCGGATCATTTAATAGATTTTGCGCAGAGTCTGCAGCGACAACTGAACCTAGATTTAAAACTACTCCCTCATCGGCAATCTTTAGCGCACCCATAGCATTTTGCTCAACTAATAAAACAGTTAAATCCATTTTCGTAACCAATGATTTTATTGTCTGGAATATCTGCTCAACAATTAATGGTGCAAGTCCTAAGGATGGTTCATCTAGTAATAAAAGCTTTGGCCGGGCAACTAATGCTCTACTAATTGCCAGCATCTGCCGCTCACCCCCTGATAATGAGCCAGCAAGTTGTGTCATACGCTGACCTAAAATTGGAAATAACTCAACTACCTCATCAGTTGCTTTAACAACATCCTTCTTATCTTTTCGCCATAAACCTGCGAGCGCTAAATTCTCTTTAACAGTTAACTCAGCAATTACAGATTTACCATCAGAGACATGCATGATTCCAGAGCGGGCCAGATCCTCAGCCCGCTTACCTAGAATTGATTTACCATTCCAGGTAGCACTTCCTGATTCACTCTCTTTAAGTCCAGATAATGTTCTAAGTAATGTAGTTTTACCTGCGCCATTGGCGCCAATAATTGCAGCCAGCTCTCCTTGTGGCACAGTAAATGAGACATTACTTATTGCTCTGATCGCACCGTGATCAATTGTTAAATTCTCAACTATCAGGCTCAACTGTTCACCCCTAAATAGGCAGCGACAACTGATGGATCACGTCGGACTGTTTCAACCTCACCGGAAGCAATTACCTGACCAAAGTTAAGAACATATAGGCGATCACAAACATTCATCACAACATCCATATGGTGCTCAACTAATATGACTGAACATTGGGCAGCAAGATTGTGAATTAATGAGTTCATCCACTCAATATCTTGAGCGCCAAGACCTCCTGCTGGTTCATCAAGTAATAAAATCTTTGGCTCACTTACCAACGCCCGCGCAATTGCCACTCGTTTTGTTACTGGGTATGGCAAGGAGTCTGCCCGCCGGCCGGCAATACCTGAGGCATAAACCCGCTCAAGTGCGGTCATTGCTCGTTGCTTAAGCTTTGCTTCATCTTTGCCACTTAAGCCAAGGGCGGATGAGATCAAACCACTTCTTGCTCTCTTATAGTCGCCAACCATTACATTCTCTAAAACAGTTAGCTCTGGAAAGAGACCAACTCCTTGCAGGGTACGGGAGATTCCTAAATCAATTAATTGATGAGGCTTTGGCCATTTATGTGACTTACCATTTATCTCAAGTGAGCCAGATTCAACATCGGCAAGACCAGAGAGTGCGTTAAATAAAGTTGTCTTACCCGCTCCGTTGGGACCAATTAATCCCACTACCTCATTGCGATCTAATTCTAGATTTACATCTGATAACGCTTTTAATCCGCCAAATGAAACAGATAAAGATTTAATTGATAGCAGATTAGAGTTACTCACGAGGGTAGATTCTAGGCACCCGCGGGCCGATTCGAGTAACTATCTCATAATTTATCGTGCCAGATGCCTTTGCCCATTCATCAATTGTGTACTCACCGCTGCTGCCATCACCAAAAACAATCACCTCATCCCCAGTTTTTGCTAAGGAGTTAATTCCCAGATCTACCACAAATTGATCCATTGAAACCCGCCCTATTAATGGCGCCCGTTTGCCATCAACAAAAACACCAGCTAAATTATTGGCATTTCGTGGAACTCCATCTGCATATCCAAGTGTTACTACGCCAAGTTTGGTATCACTTTTTGCTGCTGCAGTACCACCATAACCAACACTGACGCCAGCCTTAACAGCTTTAACTAAATGTAACTTTGCCTTTAATCTCATCGCCGGCTTTAAATAAAGTGATTTGGAATCACCTAAATTATTTATATCAGGGCTTAAACCATATAAACCAATTCCCCATCTGATAATACTTTTATGGGCAGCCTTACTTGTTAGCGAAGCAGCTGAGTTTGCAATGTGAATTAACTCTGCTTTTATGCCAGCAGCATCAGCACTTTTGATTCGATCCTCAAATACATTTAATTGCTCTTTGTTCATGCCCTCATCTGGTTCATCAGCTCTGGCAAAGTGTGACCAGATGCCGACAATATTTATTTCATTATTTTTTGCAGAGATACTTAATTTCTCAAGAAATATCTGCCAATCATCACCCACACCCCCTCGGCTCATTCCAGTATCAACTTCAATATGTACTCTTGGGATCTTTTTAACTGATTTTCCAGCTAATACAATCTCATTTAATAATTCAGTTGATGAAATAGATAGATCAATATCTAGATTAATTGCAGCTTTAAAATCCTCACCCACTGGTGTTAGCCAAGCAATAATTGGCTTGGTAATCCCACCGTTTCTTAATGTGATTGCCTCTTCAAGTAAGGCGGTACCAAGCCAATCAGCACCAGCATCTTGGGCAGCTCTTGCTACTGGCAATAATCCATGCCCATAAGCATCTGCTTTAACAACTGCTAAAACTTGTGCATTTGTTTTGCTTTTAATAAATTTTAAATTATCTGCAATTGCAGAGAGATTTATCTCAGCGCTGGCGCGACTCATAAGATAAAGCCTATCGCCTGCTTTATGAGGGTTGAGTATCAGAGGTAATCATGCGATCGAGAGCGATAATTAATACTAAAAGTGCTGCGCCAATAAATAGGCCGCCAAGTAAATCTGAGAACCAGTGGGTATTGCGATATAGGGAGGCTAGGCAAACACCACTGGTAACGATTGAGACAAACCAGGTTAATCGCATTCCTTCAAATGGCTCCTTATGGGAGTAGCGAAATATTAAATAAGCAAAGATGCCCCAGGTAAGTATTGCATTAGCCGCATGCCCACTTGGATATGAAAGACCGCTATCGGTAAATACTAAATCAAATCCAGAGTGTGGTTTGGTGCGACCAAATAATAATTTTGATACGCCAACAGATAGATTTAAAAGTATTAGTGAAAGTAGAGATAAATTAAATGGTCGCCATGTTTTAAACCTACGCCCAATTAAAATGGAGGTAAGTATCAAGATTATTGCCGTAACACTTCGTAATCCTAAATCATCAACTAACATAACTAAGGTTGGTGTTCTGCCAGGTGTGACAAGTAAAATATCACGATTATAAATCCACTCATCAAGGCGCCTGATCCAAGTATTTGCTAATACCTGTTGAGTAATAACACCGTAGATACTTATGAATAAGAGTGCTAACTTAAGAGCAGAGTTTTTCTGCTTACGCCTTTTTTCTGGCATTTACTTACTCAACTGTTACTGATTTAGCCAAGTTTCTTGGCTGATCAACATCATTTCCTCTAGCTACCGCCATCTCATAAGCAATAACTTGAAGAGGCACAACAGATAAAACTGGTTGCAGCAACTGATCAACCTGCGGAATTCGAATTAAATGATCAGCGCCAATAAACTCAAACTCACTAATTGCAATTACTACTGCACCCCTTGCCTTAACCTCTTGAATATTACTTGCCATCTTCTCAGCCAACACTGAATCTTGAGCTGGCATAATTGCAATTACTGGTGTGCCCTTATCAATCAATGCAATTGGTCCATGCTTTAACTCACCGCCGGCAAAACCTTCTGCATGCATATAGGCCAGCTCCTTTAACTTAAGTGCACCCTCTAATGCTGTTGGATAGCCAACATGTCTGCCTAAAAATAAAATAGATTCTGCACTCTTAAATTTTCTAGTTAGCTCCCGCAGTGGCTCAACAGTTTCTAGCACCTGCTCTACCTTTGCTGGTAGTTGATTTAATTGCTCAATTATCTCGCTTGCGCTCTTCTTACCTAGATGACCAAGTTGGCGGCCAATCTCAAGGCCAATTAAATAGATCGCAATTAATTGAGTAGCAAATGCTTTGGTGGAGGCAACTGCAATCTCAGGTCCGGCGTGGGTATAAAGAACAGCATCTGATTCACGACCAATTGTTGAACCATTGGTATTACATACTGAAAATATGGTTGCACCCTTTGATTTTGCATACCGCAGTGCCATCAAGGTATCCATCGTTTCACCTGATTGGGAGATTGGAATTACAAGCGTTTGCTTATCAATGCTTGGTTCGCGATAGCGATACTCCGAGGCTAACTCAACATCTACTGGAATCTGACCCCACTTTTCTATCGCATACTTACCCACTAATCCTGCGTTATAAGCGGTGCCACAGCCAATAATTACAATCTTCTCAAATTTTTTAAACTTAAGTTTTAGATCAAGTCCATCTAATCTGCCAATTAAAGTATCAGCAATTGCTTTAGGTTGTTCATAGATCTCTTTAAGCATGAAATGTGAGAACCCACCTCGCTCTGCCGCACTTGCATCCCAGGAGATCTGATACTCCTTTGCTTTAACAATCTGACCAGATAGATCTGTAACTACAACTGAGTTAGGGGTTATCTCAACAACTTGATCCTGTCCTAACTCAAGAGCGGTTTTAGTATGGGCAATAAATGCTGCTACATCTGAGGCCAGAAAGTTTTCATCTTTTCCAACACCAACTACAAGTGGTGAGTTACGACGAGCACCGACAATATGAGAAGGATTATCTGAGTGAATTGCAAGTAAGGTAAATGAACCTTTTAATTGCTGACAAACCTTACGCATCGCAGCAGCCAAATCACCATTGTTTTCTTTTCTGGCATCACTTAATAGATGCACTACTGACTCAGTATCGGTATCAGATTTAAACTTATGCCCTTTTATTTCTAGCTCTGCCCGAAGCTGCACATAATTTTCAATAATTCCATTGTGAATTAAAGCTAACTTGCCCTCATTATCTAAATGTGGATGAGCATTTGTATCGGTTGGCCCACCATGAGTTGCCCACCTGGTATGGCCAATACCACTTGTTGAGTTTGGAGTTTTTGAAAGAGCTGCCTCAAGATTTTTTAACTTACCAGCACGCTTTTCAATATATAACGGTTTACCAATTTCAGTTGGGAGCGCAATTCCTGCTGAGTCATAACCACGGTATTCAAGTCGTCGTAAACCTTCAATAACTGGAGTTAGTGCGGAGTTTTTACCGGTGTAGCCAACAATGCCGCACATTTATAAACTCCTCTTATTTACTTAAGCTCTAATCTTACTAGTTGTACTAATGAATCTGCGATCTTTTGAGCCAATTCCAAATCATTTGCCTCCACCATTACCCGAACCATTGGTTCAGTACCAGATGCGCGCACTAAAACTCTACCGATACCTGCTAATTGCTTCTCTGATTCTAGGATCGCATCCTTGATTTTTACTGAGGATGCCAACTTCTCTTTTGCAATATCTTTAACATTAATCAAAATCTGTGGGTATTTCTTCATCACTGAGGCAAGTTCAAGAAGTGATTTCTTAGATTTTGCTACCACCTGCATTACCTGTAGCGCAGTCAATAACCCATCACCAGTATTTGAGAATTGGCGCATAATCACATGCCCTGATTGCTCACCCCCTAATGTGTAATCATTTTCTAGCATCTTCTCTAAGACATAACGATCACCCACTGCAGTCTTTTCAACTTTAATACCTAGAGATTCCATCGATTTAATAAAACCTAGATTGCTCATTACGGTGCCGACCACCGTTTTTTTATTTAACTTATCGGCAGATAGCCAGTCAGTTGCTAATATATTTAATATGTAATCCCCATCAATAATCTGCCCATCTGAGGCAATTAATAAACAACGATCAGCATCACCATCATGGGCAATACCAATATCAGCACCACTCTTTTTTACCTCACTTATTAAATTATCTAAATGAGTTGAGCCGCAATTCTCATTTATATTCCACCCAGTTGGAGTAGCAGAGATTGCGGTAACTGTTGCCCCCGCTCTTTCATAAGCATTAGGTGCTACAGATGATGCTGCGCCATTTGCACAATCGACAATTACCTTTAGCCCAGTTAATTTTGTGCTCATAGTAGAAAGTAGGTGGGAGATATAACGCTCCTTAGCACCCTCATCAAAGATAATTCGACCAACATTTAAACCAGTTGGTCTATCCCATGGCTCACCTAATCTTGCCTCGATCTGTGACTCTAGTGAATCAGCTAATTTATCCCCGCCCTTTGCAAAAAACTTAATTCCATTATCTGGCATTGGATTATGGGATGCACTAATCATTACGCCAAGATCAGCACCACTTTCCTTAACTAAGAAGGCAACTGCAGGTGTTGGCAATACACCAACTCGATAAACATCAACACCAGCGCTAGTTAAACCTGCAACAACTGCTGCCTCTAAAAAATCACCAGAGGCGCGAGAGTCTTGACCAACAATGGCTTTGGGGCGATGGCCGGCAAATAAACCAATCTCACCTAATACATGAGCGGCGGCAATTGCTAAATCAACTGCAAGCTCTGCGGTTAGATCAACATTGGCGACACCTCGCACACCATCGGTGCCGAAGAGGGCCATTAGATTTAAGTTACTAAAAGTAAATTAACGCTTGCTGTATTGAGAGCGCTTACGAGCCTTCTTTAGGCCGTACTTCTTTCGCTCAATTACACGAGCATCACGAGTTAAGAAGCCAGCCTTCTTAAGTGATGGACGGTTTGCATCAATATCGATCTCATTAAGCGCACGTGCTACACCTAATCGAAGTGCACCAGCTTGGCCAGATGTTCCGCCACCATTAATGCGAGCGAAAACATCATATGTTCCCTCAGCACCTACTGTGCGAAATGGTTCTGAAACTGATTGTTGGTGAACCTTATTTGGAAAATAAACCTCAAGTGGCTTGCCATTTACAACCCAACGACCAGAACCTGGAACTAGGCGAACTCTGGCAACCGCCTCTTTGCGACGACCAACGCCACCACCAGGTGCGGTGATTGCTTTACGATTTGTTGCAGCCGATGGCGTGCTTGAACTGTATGAGCTAGGAACCGTCTCATCGCCTACCTCTAAAATTTCTTCAGACATCTCTCTCCTATTACTTCTTTACGATCTGGGACACTTGGCTAAACTCAAATACCTTAGGATTTTGTGCTGCATGTGGATGCTCAGATCCTGCATAAACCTTTAACTTAGTAAGAGCTGCTCTTCCTACCGAATTCTTTGGCAGCATTCCTTTAATAGCTTTTTCAACCGCCCGAGTTGGGAACTTCTCAAACATATCTGAGTAAACAGTTGAGGTCATGCCACCTGGATAACCAGAGTGTTGATGAGCAAATTTCTGTGAAACTTTTGCACCAGTTAAAACTACCTTCTCAGCATTAATAACAATTACAAAATCACCCATATCCATGTGCGGAGCAAAGGTGGTTTTATGCTTGCCATAAAGTAAATGTGCAGCATGCGTAGCAAGGCGACCAAGCACTACATCTTGGGCATCAATAAGATGCCAAGTACGAGTGATCTCACCTGCTTTAGGTGTAAAAGTGCGCACGCTATCTCTTTTCTTAAATTAAGGATTGTCCCAAATGGGTCATTTCCAACATGCGTAGATTACCTGTCGGTATGGGATTAGGTCAAAACCGCATTCTCATGCGCTCAAAATCAGCCCTCAACCTCTTCAAGCTCTTGAATTGAGAGGTTGTTTTTATATCTACTCAAATATTGATCTGGCTGCGGATACTCCACCTTGATCAAAGTTAATCCTTTTGCTGGAAATACATAACTATCAGAGATTCTCGCCTTATCTTGCAATGTCTTAAGCATCCACTCGGGTGCAAACCTACCTTCACCAACACAAACTGCTGCTCCTACCAAATTACGAACCATGTTATAACGAAAAGAATCTGCCTTAACTTCACCGATAACTACGCCATTTTCATCACGGTGCCAATCAAATTTCATAAGATTTTTAACAGTACTTCCACCTTCACGAAACTTACAAAATGCAAAGAAATCATGCTCTCCTAATAGTAACTTTGAGCCAGCATTCATTAGATCAATATCTAACTCTCTAAACCACTCAGCGCTGTCATACCGATCAAGTGGAGCGGTTACTTTGCCAGCATCAATTATTTTATATTGATAGGTGCGCGAAATTGGTGTGAAGCGGGCGTGAAAATTCACCTCAGCCCAACAGGTGCTAATAACTCGAACATCCTTATCTAAAATCTGATTTAGTCGAAATACTAGATTTTCAATGTTGGTATTTTCTGGTAGATCTGCATGTATTACCTGTTGTTTTGCATGAACGCCAGCATCAGTTCGCCCCGCCACAACTGTTGCGATCTGATTTTGGGTAATAGTAGATAAGGCTTTTTCTACCTCTTCTTGAATGGTGCGCAGATTTGGTTGCTTTGCCCAGCCTGAAAAATTTGTTCCATCGTAAGTTAAATCAATTCTTAAACGAGAAAACCCACTCTTAGGGTTAAGAGTGGGTTTTGTCATAATCTTTTTCTTTTAGGCTGCGTTATTACTCAGCTTTCGCTGCTGCTTTTTTAGCTACCTTTTTAACTGGTGCACCTGCTTCAACCATTTCAATTACCGCCATTGGTGCATTATCACCTTTGCGCGGACCGATTTTAGTTATACGGGTGTAGCCACCAGCACGGGATGCAAAGCGTGGTGCAATCTCAGTGAAGAGTGTGTGCACAACAGATTTGCTAGAGATACGTGCCATAACTCGGCGGCGTGCAGCAAGATCACCTTTTTTAGCATGAGTAATTAATCGCTCTGCTAATGGGCGAAGACGTTTTGCTTTAGCTTCGGTTGTAGTTAACTTTCCTTTTTCGAAAAGTTGCGCAGCAAGTGTTCCCAGCAATAATTTCTCATGTGCTGGTCCACTACCTAGGCGTGGGCCTTTACTTGGCTTTGGCATTTTTTCTCCTACAACTCTTCCGCGTCAACAAGTTCATCATCAACACTGCTTCCGTAGTTAGCATGCTTAGTTGGATCAAATCCAGCTGGGCTGTCTTTAAGTTGCATTCCCATAGATTGTAATTTCGCCTTAACCTCATCAATTGATTTGGAGCCGAAGTTACGAATATCCATTAGATCTGCCTCAGAACGAGAAAGTAATTCACCAACTGTGTGAATTCCTTCGCGCTTTAAGCAGTTATAAGAACGAACTGTTAGATCAAGATCTTCGATTGGAAGTGCCATATCTGCAGCCAGGGCTGCATCTTGAATGGAAGGTCCCATCTCAATTCCTTCAGCGTTAGCATTTAATTCACGAGCAAGACCAAATAGCTCAACCAATGTTTTTCCAGCTGATGCCATTGCATCTGATGGTTTCATTGATCGCTTAGTCTCAACATCTAGAACTAACCGATCAAAGTCGGTTCTCTGCTCAACACGTGTTGCCTCAACTTTGTAGGTAACACGAAGCACGGGTGAGTAAATTGAATCAACCGGAATCCGGCCAATCTCACCTCCTGCTTGCTTGTTTTGTACCGCAGTGATGTAACCACGGCCACGCTCAACAGTTAGCTCAATCTCAAACTTTGCTTTTGAGTTCAAAGTTGCAATGTGAAGCTCTGGATTGTGTACCGCAACTCCTGCTGGAGCTGCTACATCTGCGCCAGTAACAACTGCCTCACCATTTTTACGAATGTAAAGAAGTGATGGCTCATCATTATCTGAGGATAAAACTAAGTTTTTGATGTTTAAAACGATCTCAGCGAGATCCTCTTTAACACCTTCTAAAGATGTGAACTCATGCAATGCGCCATTTACGCGAATACCGGTAATAGCTGCACCGGGAATCGAAGATAGTAATGTACGACGAATTGAGTTACCAAGGGTGTAGCCGAAACCTGGCTCTAGCGGCTCGATAATGAACCGTGAACGGTACTCGCTTACTACTTCCTCAGTGAGGATTGGGCGTTGTGCAATTAGCACTTTGTTCCTCCGTATGTTCTGAAAGACCCTCTATTTGATCTTTCGGTTGGGCTTAGATATTTAGTTTTTACTGCGGTAAATCTTTACTGCATTAAGTACTTGATTACTTGGAGTAAAGCTCAACAATTAGTTGCTCTTGTACTTGAGTATCAATAATTGGTCGGGTAGGGACTGCGTGAACCAAGATTCGCATCTTTGAGCCCACAACCTCCATCCAGGCTGGAACAGATTTCTCACCAAGCTCTGCACTTGCGACGATAAATGGTGTGGTGTCTAATGAATCTGGCACAACATCAATTATGTCCATCGGTGTAGTTCGGAAAGAAGGAATGTTTACCTTTTTGCCATTAACTAAGAAGTGACCATGGCGCACTAATTGGCGTGCCATGTCGCGGCTCTTAGCAAAGCCAGCACGGAAGACCACGTTGTCTAACCGAGTTTCAAGTAGTACCAAAAGATTTTCACCAGTCTTACCTTGCAGACGGTTTGCCTCTTCGTAGTAACCACGGAACTGCTTCTCTAGTACTCCGTAAATACGTGCGCACTTTTGCTTCTCACGCATCTGTAGTAAGTACTCAGAATCCTTTGAACGAGCACGGCCATGTTGTCCTGGTGGATATGGACGTGACTCAATTGGACACTTTGGTCCATCGCACTTAGAGCCCTTAAGGAAGAGCTTTACTTTTTCGCGACGGCATCTTTTGCAATCTGCACCTGTATAGCGAGCCATAGTTTTCTCCCTTTCCTTATACTCGACGTGGTTTACGTGGACGGCAACCGTTGTGTGGTGCTGGAGTTACATCAGAGATGGCTCCAACCTCAAGACCGGCTGCTTGTAATGAACGAATTGCAGTTTCCCGGCCAGAGCCAGGTCCCTTAACAAATACATCTACCTTCTTTAAACCATGCTCCTGTGCTTTACGAGCAGCAGCTTCTGCTGCCATTTGTGCAGCAAAGGGAGTTGATTTACGAGAACCTTTAAATCCAACCTGTCCAGATGATGACCAAGCAATTACCCCACCTGCTGGATCGGTAATAGAAACAATGGTGTTATTAAATGTGCTCTTAATATAAGCATGACCAAAGGCAACATTTTTCTTATCCTTCTTACGTGCTTTAATCTTCTTTGGTGCAGATTTTTCTGCTGCCTCTTTTGCTGGCTTAGTTTTTTCGGCGGCCATTACTTGGTCTCCTTCTTCTTACCAGCGATTGCAACACGTGGACCCTTACGAGTACGAGCATTGGTATGGGTTCGCTGACCGCGGACTGGTAATCCTTTACGGTGGCGACTTCCTTGATAACTTTGAATTTCAACTTTGCGACGGATGTCCCCGGCAACTTCGCGGCGAAGATCACCCTCGATTTTGTAATTTGCTTCAATAAACTCACGAAGCTTTGCCAACTCTGGCTCTTGTAAATCTTTAACGCGGACATCAGGTGATATACCGGTGGCAGCAAGTGTTGCCTGCGCACGGGTAAGACCCATTCCGAAAATATAGGTGAGTGCAATCTCAACTCGCTTTTCGCGAGGAAGATCGACACCAACAAGACGTGCCATATCGCTTACCTGTTTCTTTTATCCGAAAGGTCCTCCGCAATGCCTCCAGGTATCTCTACCTGGCCTCAGCCTTTCGGACTGAGGGTCATAATTAAGTTTTACCTTAATTACGTTACATCACGCGTTTATTAAATTAACCCTGACGTTGTTTATGACGTAGGTTTTCGCAGATCACCATAACGCGACCATTACGACGAATGACTTTGCACTTGTCGCAAATCTTTTTCACGCTAGGTTTAACCTTCACGATTACCTTTCTAACAACTACAGTTTAAAAAACTATTTACTTGTAACGGTAAATAATTCGACCTCTGGTGAGGTCATATGGACTTAGTTCTACAATCACTTTATCTTCTGGCAAAATACGAATGTAGTTCTGTCGCATCTTTCCACTGATATGTGCTAAAACTTTGTGCCCATTTGTTAACTCAACTCGGAACATTGCGTTCGGTAATGCTTCAGCAACGGTGCCCTCGATCTCAATTGCACCATCTTTCTTGGCCAAGCGATACCTACTTATCTGTTCTAAATCAGGTTTACCCCTTACGAGGCAGGAGGGATAGTTTAGGCGGGGCGGGTAAAAAGGGGAAATCCGCTCAACTATGCCTAAATCTATGCGGGGATTTATCTAGAAAATTAAAGCAGGGTTGAGATCTCAACTCCCAGCCTGCCTAATTCAGCTTTTCCGCCATCTACTGCAGTTAATACAAATACCTTGCCATCTGGTGCGATTGCATAAGAGTGTTCAAAGTGTGCACCTTTTGATGAATCTTGTGAAACCACGGTCCACTCATCACTTAATACTTTAGTTTTTTCACTGCCACGAGTAATCATTGGCTCAATTGCAAGTGCCATTCCAGCAACTAAATCTGGGCCATTACCTGCTGAACCAAAATTTAAAATATGTGGCTCTTGATGCATTGCACTACCAATTCCATGGCCGCCATACTCACGTAAAATTCCATATTTACCTTGTGAATCAATGTATCTTTGAATCGCCTCTGAAATATCAGTTAACTTTGCCCCATTTTTACCAGCTGCAATTCCCCGCCACATAGACTCTTCACACACATCCATTAACTTTTGATCTGCTGCTTCAACCTCACCTAATCCAATTGAGATTGCAGCATCCCCATGCCAGCCATCAATAATTGCGCCAAAATCAATTGATAAGAGATCACCTGAGATTAATTTTCTTTTATTTGGAATTCCATGCACAACCTCTTCATTGACAGAGGCGCAGATAACCGCTGGAAAGCCGTGATAGCCAAGAAAGGATGATGTTGCTCCATGCTTTACTAAGTTAGTTGCTGCCATCTCATCTAGCTCAACTGTGGTCATGCCAACCTGAACTGATTCTTTAATTAACTTAAGAGTATCTGCCACAACTAATCCTGCTTTGCGCATAGATTTTAATTGTTCTAAGCTTTTTATCTCAATTGCCATATTAATTACTTAAGAATAGCGATGGCGTTTTTAGTAATCTCAGAGACCTCACCCAGGGCTGAGATATTTTTTAACAATCCAGCGGATTTATAAAAAGAAATAATTGGCTCAGTCTGTTCGCTGTAAATCTCAAGCCGGCGAGATACAACCTCTTCATTGTCATCCTCACGTTGATAAAGTTCACCCTGACATTTATCGCAAACACCAGCCACCTTTGGTTTTTCAAATTCAATATGTGATGAAGCACCGCAGCCTCGGCAGGTGCGCCGGCCGGATAATCGCTTAATAATTTCAGCATGATCAATTTTTAATTCAAGAGCAGCATCTAGCGGCATATTTTTTGCTTTTAAAATACCATCTAAAACTTCAGCTTGATTAGTATTTCTAGGAAAGCCATCTAATAAAAAGCCATTGCCGACATCGCTATTTCCTAGCCGCTCCCTAACCATCTCATTAGTAACAGAATCTGGAACTAACTCACCACGATCCATAAAACTTTGGGCTTGCTTACCTAATTCTGTGCCATTTTTTAAATTAGCACGAAAGATATCGCCAGTTGAAATATGTGGAATTTTATAGTGCTTAGCTAATTGAACCGCTTGTGTTCCTTTACCAGCACCTGGTGGGCCAACCAGGATTAATCGCATTAGCGCAAGAACCCCTCATAAGAGCGCTGTTGCAGTTGGGATTCAATCTGCTTTGCAGTATCTAAACCAACGCCAACAACAATCAAAATAGCAGTTCCACCAAATGGGAAGTTTTGTGATGCTTGGAAAAGAATTAGCGCAATAATCGGAATGATCGCAACAAATGCTAGATAGATGGAGCCTGGTGCGGTAATTCTTGATAATACATATTGCAGATAATCACTAGTTGGTTTACCTGCTCTAATACCAGGAATAAAGCCGCCATACTTCTTCATATTCTCAGCAACCTCATCTGGATTAAAGGTAATGGCAACATAGAAGTAGGTAAAGAAAATAATTAGAAGTGCGTAGGTAGCAACATAAATTGGGTGATCACCCTGGATAAAGTTCTTTGAGATCCAAATAGCCCAACCAGCTTGGCTGCCACTGAAATTAACAATTAAAGATGGAATATAAAGTAAAGATGATGCAAAAATAACAGGAATAACACCAGATTGGTTTACCTTAATTGGAATATAGGTGCTAGTTCCACCATATTGCTGACGTCCTACCTGGCGCTTGGCATATTGAACTGGAATACGGCGCTGTGCTTGCTCAACAAATACCACCGCTGCAACAACTAAAATTCCAACAGCCATTACAAATAGGAATGCAAACCAGCCCTTTTGTAATTTAATTGACCAAAGTTGACCAGGAAAACCTGCTGCAATTGAGGTGAAGATCAAGATCGACATACCGTTACCAACACCACGGTCGGTAATTAACTCACCCAACCACATAATTACTGAGGTACCGGCGGTCATTACCGCAATCATGGTAATAATTCGAGTACCTGATGTGTCTGGAATTATTGGTAGTGAGCAGTTAGCAAAGATTCTTCCTTGAATGCGAGCAACTGCGATTAAACCAGTTGATTGCAAAATAGCCAGACCAATTGTTAAATACCGTGTGTACTGGGTTAACTTGGCAGTACCTGATTGTCCCTCTTTCTTTAGCGCTTCAAAGCGAGGAATAACTACAGTTAATAATTGAACAATAATTGAGCTGGTGATGTAAGGCATGATGCCCATTGCAAAAACGCTTAATTGCAATAGTGCGCCACCGCTAAATAGATTGATCAAACCAAATAATCCACCAGTATTTGCAGTTTTCAAACACTCCTGCACATTTACATAAGAGACTCCTGGGGTTGGCACAACAGAGCCAAACCGAAATAAGGCCATAATAGAAAGAGTAAAGAAGATCTTCTTGCGCAGATCAGGCGTACGAAACGCCATTGCAAATGCTGATAACAAGATATCTCCTATCTATCTAATTATTAAAGAGTCTTTGCAGAACCACCAGCTGCTGAGATTTTCTCAGAGGCTGAGCTTGAGAATGCATGAGCTGACACAGTTACCTTCACTGAGATCTCGCCATTGCCAAGTACCTTAACTGGATAACCCTTACGCGCTGCGCCCTTTTTAACTAAATCATCAACTGTTACATCTCCACCCTTTGGGTAAAGTGAGTTAATAGTTGAAATATTTACCGCCTGATACTCAACTCGCTCTGGATTTTTAAATCCACGAAGTTTTGGCAAACGCATAACTAATGGCAACTGACCGCCTTCAAATCCAGCGCGAACAACGTTACGAGCACGTGTTCCCTTACCACCGCGGCCGGCAGTCTTTCCTTTAGAAGCCTCACCACGACCCTTACGAGTCTTAGCTTTCTTAGCTCCTGGAGCTGGACGTAAATGATGAACCTTAAGCACCATTGTTATTCAACCTCCTCAACTGCAATTAAGTGACGAACGGCGTAAACCATGCCACGAATCTCTGGACGATCTTCCTTAACAACCACATCACCGATTCGCTTTAAACCAAGTGAACGAAGTGTGTTGCGCTGATCAGGAGGATTACCAACCTTAGATCTAACTTGGGTAACCTTTAATCTTTTCATTAGGCACCAACCTTTACCTGGGCAGCAATTAATCTAGTTAATGCCGCAGGTGCTACATCCTCAAGTGGGCGACCACGACGAGCAGCAATTGCAGTTGGATTCTCCAGCATTTTAAGTGCAGCAGCAGTTGCATGCACCATATTAATTGGATTACCTGATCCTAAAGATTTTGATAACACATCAGTAATACCAGCACACTCAAGAACTGCACGAACTGGACCACCAGCAATTACGCCAGTTCCAGGAGATGCTGGGCGAAGCAAGATAACTCCGGCAGCTTTCTCACCTTGTACTGGGTGTGGAATTGTTCCATTAAGAATTGGTACCTTAAAGAAATTCTTCTTGCCATCTTCTACCGCTTTAGCAATAGCTTGTGGAACCTCTTTGGCTTTGCCATATCCAACGCCAACCATTCCTTTGCCATCGCCAACAACAACTAGAGCGGTAAAGGAGAAACGACGTCCACCCTTTACAACTTTGGCAACACGGTTAATGAAAACTACGCGCTCGGTATATGGAGACTTCTCCTTTTGGAAATCACCATCGCGACGTTCGCGTTTTTCGCGTCCGCCCTTTGGTCTCTCCTCACGGCTACCGGTGGTAGGGGTTGTGGTACCGGCCATTAGAACTCCAATCCATTTGCACGAGCACTTGTTGCAACAGCTGCAACTCGGCCATGAAACTTATTACCACCGCGATCAAACACCACGGTAGAAATTCCTTTTTCCTTCGCACGTTTTGCGATTAACTCGCCAACCTGCTTTGCCTTTGCAGTCTTATCGCCAGCAAAGGTACGTAGCTCCTTCTCCATAGTGGAGGCAGAGGCCAAAGTAGTTGAGGTTGAATCATCTACAACCTGCACAAATAAATGACGAGCAGAGCGAGAGACAACTAAGCGTGGACGATCAGCGGTTCCAACTACGCGCTTGCGCAGACGGAAGTGACGACGGGCACGAGCCTTTGTGGCAGAGCCCTTAACGACCTTATAACCGATAGCCATTATTTCTTACCTGTCTTTCCTTGCTTGCGGCGAATATGTGCGCCTTCCAGATGCAGACCCTTACCTTTATAAGGATCAACCTTCCGTAATTTCTGAATCTTCGCAGCTGTCTCACCAACTAATTGTTTGTTGATACCAACTACAGTGATCTCTGTTGGGGAATCAATTTTGAATGTGATTCCTTCATCAGCAATAAAGTTAATTGGATGGCTATAGCCGAGTGCGAACTCAAGGTCTTTACCCTTTGCTGCAACTTTGTAACCAACACCAACAATATTTATCTTCTTGCTATATCCCTTTGTTACACCCTCGATCATGTTTGAGATCATGGTGCGAGACATTCCATGTAGTGAGCGTGCCTCACGGCTCTCATCTGGACGAGTGATTGTAAGAGTTGATCCCTCTTGCTTTGCCGCAATCGGACCAGCAAGTACATGAGTAAGTGTTCCCTTTGGACCCTTAACTGAAACAGATTGTCCAGCAACATTTACCTCAACTCCAGATGGAATTGTGATTGGCATTTTTCCAATACGTGACATCAGATCACCATACGTAGGCGAGAACTTCTCCGCCTACACCTTGTTTATTGGCTTGCTTATCAGTTAGCAAACCAGAGGAGGTTGAAATAATTGCCACACCAAGTCCACCTAAAACCTTAGGTAGTGCGGTTGATTTTGCGTAAACACGAAGTCCTGGCTTTGAAACTCGGCGAAGCCCTGCAATTGATCGCTCCCGGTTTGAACCAAACTTAAGATCTAAAACTAATGTTTTACCAAAGCCGGTTTGATTACTCTCAATATAAAAACCGCCAATGTAACCCTCTTGTTTTAAAATTTCAGCAATTCGAGCTTTAACCGAAGATGAAGGCATAGAAACCTTCTCATGGTAAGCCGAGTTGGCATTACGCAAACGTGCAAGCATGTCTGCTATCGGATCTGTCATTGTCATTCTGTTGGCCTCTGGCCTTTCTCGAAATGGTTTCCGCATTTCTGCGGACCTGCTCCGTAGTTGATAGTTGGGTTTTGTATTACCAAGAAGCCTTGGTGATACCTGGTAACTCTCCTGCATGTGCCATCTCGCGGAAGCAAATACGGCATATGCCAAATTTTTGGTAGACCGCATGAACGCGACCACAACGTTGGCATCTTGTATAACCGCGAACCTTAAACTTTGGTTTACGGCTAGCTCTTACCTTTAGTGATGTCTTTGCCATTAGTTGTTAGCCCCTTTACATTTCTCGGAAAGGAAAGCCAAGTGCACGTAGCAACTCTCTTCCCTCTTCATCTGTTTTAGCGGTAGTAACTAAAGTGATATCCATTCCACGAGTGCGATCAATCTTGTCTTGCTCGATCTCTGGGAACACAACCTGCTCAGTTAAACCAAATGTGTAATTACCTTTGCCATCAAACTGCTTAGGAGATAGGCCGCGGAAGTCACGAATACGAGGCAAAGCGATTGAAAGTAGGCGATCTGTGAACTCCCACATCCGATCATTGCGAAGTGTTACGTGTGCACCGATTGGCATGTTCTCACGCAGTTTAAATTGCGCAATAGATTTACGAGAACGTGTTACCTGTGGACGTTGTCCAGTAATAGTTGCAAGGTCGCGAATTGCACCCTCAATTAATTTTGAGTCACGTGCTGCTTCGCCAACACCCATATTCACAACAACCTTAGTAAGAGTTGGAATTTGCATTACATTCTTATAACCAAACTTGGTTTTAAGAGCTGGTGCAATCTCAGACTTATAACGTCCCTTAAGACGTGGTGCTAAATCAGTAGACATTAGGCATCCTTTCCAGAGCGGCGAGAGATACGAACATTCTTGCCAGCATCATCCTTACGAGCACCAATTCGAGTTGCCTTACCATCGCCATCTACTAACATCACATTAGAAAGATGAATCGCTGACTCAACAGTGGTAATTCCGCCGACCTTAACGCCGCGCTCAGAAGTTGTCTCCTTGGTGTGACGCTTAACCCGGTTTATGCCCTCAATTAAAATACGTGACTTAACTCGGTCAACTGATAAAACTGTGCCAGTTGTTCCTTTGTCTTTTCCAGCGATCACCTGAACGGTGTCACCTTTGCGAATGTTTGCCATTTTTTATAACACCTCCGGAGCTAATGAAATAATTCTCATAAACTTTTTATCACGAAGCTCGCGCGCAACTGGTCCGAAGATACGTGTGCCACGTGGCTCGCCATCATCTTTAACAATTACGGCAGCATTCTCATCAAAGCGAATATACGAACCATCGGCGCGGCGGTTCTCCTTAACGGTGCGAACGATGACAGCTTTAACAACCTCACCCTTCTTAACCTGACCACCAGGAATTGCATCCTTAACAGAGCAAACAATGATGTCGCCAATACCGGCATAGCGACGTGATGAGCCACCGAGAACTCTGATGCAAAGTAATTCCTTTGCGCCGGTGTTATCGGCAACGCGTAAGCGCGACTCTTGTTGAATCATCTCTGCCCCTTACTTAGCCTTCTCAATAATTGAAACCACACGCCAGCGCTTTGTTGCTGATAGTGGACGGGTTTCCATAATTAACACGCGATCACCGATGCCAGCAGAGTTGCTTTCATCGTGAGCTTTTAACTTGCGAGAGCGAGTCAAAACTTTGCTATACATACCGTGCTTAATACGATCTTGGATTGAAACCACAACAGTCTTATTCATCTTGTCGCTAGTAACAATTCCCTCACGGGTTTTGCGGAATGGGCGCTCTACTGAATTAGCAGAATCCTTTGCTTTACTCATGCACTAACTCCAATCCCTAGTTCACGTTCACGTAAAATTGTGTAAATCCGAGCTATCTCTTTACGTACTGCAGTTAACCTGCCATGGCTTTCTAATTGGCCAGTTGCAGCTTGAAAACGCAGATTAAATAACTCCTCTTTAAATTCACGCAACTTCTCATTTAACTCATCAGTTGAGCTAGCACGTAATGTTTCAGCGGTAGTAGATGACATTAGAACTCCTCTCGGCGAACAATTCGGCACTTCATTGGCAACTTGTGCATTGCACGAGTCATTGCCTCAGCTGCCACAGATTCAGTTACACCTGAAATTTCAAACATAACTCTGCCTGGCTTAACATTTGCAATCCACCACTCCGGAGATCCCTTACCAGAACCCATACGAGTCTCAGCCGGCTTCTTAGTTAATGGCCGATCTGGATAAATATTTATCCAAACCTTTCCACCACGCTTGATGTGACGGGTCATTGCAATACGCGCTGCTTCAATTTGGCGGTTAGTTACATATGCTGGCTCCATCGCCTGCACGCCATAATCACCAAATGCAACAGTTGTTCCGCCCTTTGATTTTCCAGCACGCTTTGGATGGTGCTGCTTACGGTGCTTAACGCGACGTGGAATTAACATTAGTTAGCTCCGCTCTCATTAGGTGTTGAAGATTCAGTTGCAGCAGCAGCTTCAGCGCGAGCGGCAACAGTTGTAGTTGTTACCTCTCCTCTTGGTGCACGTGGTGCACGAGATCCACCGCGAGCTCCGCCGCGAGATGGCTTAGGTGCTTTAGCGGCAGCAAGTGCAGAGGCTGCACGCTCTGCGCGAGATTCAATTACCTCACCCTTATAAATCCAAACCTTAACTCCTAAGCGACCGAAGGTTGTGTGTGCTTCAGCAAAACCATAATCAATATCGGCGCGCAAAGTGTGTAGTGGAACTCTTCCCTCACGATAAAACTCAGAACGGCTCATCTCTGCTCCGCCTAAACGTCCACCGCACTGCACACGAATACCTTCAGCTCCTGCTTTTAATGCAGTCTGCATTCCTTTACGCATTGCTCGGCGGAATGAAACACGGGCTGCTAATTGCTCAGCAATTCCTTGTGCTACAAGTTGGGCGTCCATCTCTGGATTTTTAACCTCAAGAATATTTAACTGTACCTGCTTACCAGTTAAGTTCTCTAAATCAATACGTAATTTGTCCGCCTCTTGGCCACGACGACCAATTACAATTCCAGGACGTGCAGTAAATAGATCGATACGAACCTTCTCGCGAGTACGCTCGATTTCAATCTTAGATACGCCAGCTCGCTCCATCTTCTTAGCCATTAAGCGGCGAATTAAAATATCTTCCTTAACATAGGCGCCATAAAGTTTGTCGGCATACCAGCGTGATTTAAAATCAGTTGTAATTCCAAGTCGGAAGCCGTGTGGATTTATCTTTTGACCCATTTACTCGGCCTTCCCTTTAGTTGCAGCCTTTTTGGCTGACGCTTTTTTAGCAGTTGCTTTCTTAGCTGCTGCCTTCTTTGCTACTGGCTTATCAGGTAACGCATCAGCTGCTTTTGTAAGAGCTGGTGCATCTGCAATTACCGCCGGCTTTCTAAGTGCTTTTGGCTTTTGCATCTGAGAAGCTTTTAAGTTCTTATTTGTGCGAAGAGTTTTATCATCAGATAAAACAACAGTTACTTGTGATGATCGCTTACGAATTGAGAAACCACGACCTTGTGCGCGCGGACGGTATCTCTTCATAGTAAAGCCCTCATCAACTAATGCTTCAATAATCCAAAGCTCAGAAGCATCACGAATTGATGGATTCTTCTGTTTAGCATTAGATACTGCAGAGGCAATAAGTGTGTAGATCGCAGCACCAAGCTCTGGCTGGTTGGCAAACTTCATCATGTTAAGTGCGGTATCCGCACGTTGTCCGCGAACAAGATTTACAACTCGACGAGCTTTTTGTGGTGTGGCACGGAAGTCACGCAGTACAGCGCGAGTTACCAATGCGGTTGTGGTATCTGTATTACTCACTTACAACCACCGCCTTACCATCTGCTCGAGAGTGACCTTTGAAGGTACGAGTTGGTGAGAACTCACCAAGCTTGTGACCGATCATTGCTTCGGTAACAAAAACTGGAATGTGCTTACGACCATCATGAACTGCGATGGTGTGACCGATCATGTCTGGGGTAATCATGGAACGACGTGACCAGGTCTTAATAACATTTTTAGTGTTCTTCTCATTTTGCTCATCGACCTTTTTGGACAGGTGAAGATCAACAAATGGGCCCTTCTTTAAACTACGTGGCATCTTAAGATCCCCCCTTATCTCTTCTTATTGGACTTGCGTCGGCGGACAATTAATGAATCACTAGCTTTCTTTTTACGAGTGCGCTTCTCCGGTAGACCCCAAGGTGAAACTGGGTGACGTCCACCAGATGTTTTACCTTCACCACCACCATGTGGGTGATCAACTGGGTTCATAACAACTCCACGCACAGATGGTCGCTTGCCTTTCCAACGCATGCGTCCAGCTTTTCCGTAATTTCTATTTGATTGCTCAGCATTACCAACTGTGCCAATAGTTGCGCGGCAACGAACATCAACATTTCGAATTTCACCTGATGGCATACGAAGTTGTGCGTATGGTCCATCCTTTGCAACTAACTGAACAGTTGAACCAGCTGAGCGAGCAATCTTTGCTCCACCACCTGGGCGAAGTTCAATTGCATGAATCATTGTTCCAACTGGAATATTACGAAGTGGCAGGTTATTACCAGGCTTAATATCTGCAGCTGCCCCATTCTCAATTGCAGCGCCAACTAATAATGTATCTGGGGCGATGATGTAACGCTTCTCGCCATCAGCAAAGTGCAACAGCGCAATATTTGCAGTGCGGTTTGGATCATATTCAATCTGAGCAACTGTTGCTGGCACACCATCTTTATCATTGCGAATAAAATCAATTAAGCGATAGGCACGCTTATGTCCGCCACCTTGATGGCGCATAGTTACTCGACCTGTAGCGTTACGTCCACCCTTACGATTTACCGGTCTAACCAATGATTTCTCAGGGGTTTGACGAGTAATCTCGGCAAAATCAGGAACGCTTGCTCCGCGCTGACCAGGTGTGGTCGGCTTCAGATTACGCAGTGCCATTTCTTATCTCCTTTATTTTTCCGTTAAGAGCCAATCCCCGCTTAGGAGACTGGTCCTCCAAAGATGTCGATCCGTTGTCCAGCTGCCACATGCACAATTGCACGCTTTGTATCTTTACGCTTTCCAAAACCTAACGCGGTTCGCTTTCGCTTACCTTGCCGGTTCATCGTGTTAACACTTAATACCTTTACGCCAAATACCTTCTCAACTGCAATCTTGATCTCAGTCTTATTAGCATCGGTTGCAACTAAGAATGTGTACTTATTGCCATCTAGCAATGAGTAAGACTTCTCAGATACAACTGGAGCTAGTAATACATCGCGGTAGTTTTTCATGCTGATACTCCTACTTCACTCTCGCGGGCAACTGCGGTTGCACCTTTACCAGTTGTAGGACCAGCAATAAAGTCACGAAGTGCACCCTCTGAGAAGATCACATCATCGGCAACTAAAACATCGTAGGCATTTAACTGATCATCAACAATTAGGTGTAGATCATCATGATTTCTAAGTGCAAGCCATGCTGCATTCTCAGTACGTGATAACACAACTAATAAATTCTTGCGCTCTGAGAACTGACGCACCGCTGCAATTGCTGCCTTAGTTGTTGTTGCTTCCACAATTCCACTTACTGCGTGCAAACGATCAGCGCGTTGGCGATCAGAAAGTACACCCTTTAAAGCTGCTGCAATCATTTTCTTTGGTGTGCGTTGGTCATACTTACGAGGTACTGGACCATGTGCAACTCCACCATGACGTTGGTTAGGTGAACGTGTTGAACCCTGACGAGCACGGCCAGTTCCCTTTTGCTTAAATGGTTTCTTTCCGCCACCGGAAACCTCACCACGATTTTTAGTTTTGTGAGTTCCAGAACGTGCAGCTGCTAATTGCGCAACTACTACTTGGTGAATTAATGGCACATTTGCCTGCACATCAAAGATTGATGCAGGTAGATCGATGGAGCCAGTTGGCTTACCAGCGATATCTTTAATCTCAAGTTTTAATGACATTATGCACCAGCCTTTGTAGTAATACTCTCTAATGCAGCCTTCTTAGCAGCTGAGCGAATAAATACAATTGAACCAATTGCACCTGGTACTGATCCACGAATTAACAAAGTATTGTTTTGGGCATCTGATGAGTGAACTAAAAGATTTTGTGTTGTAACTGTCTCAACACCCATTCGGCCCATCATTCGCTTACCTTTAAATACACGTCCTGGCGTAGTTCTATTACCAATCGAACCAGACATACGATGTTTCTTATCAACACCGTGGGAGGCACCAATTCCAGAGAAACCATGGCGCTTCATAACACCAGCAGTTCCTTTTCCTTTTGAAGTACCAGTTGCATCAACAATCTCACCAGCTGCAAATACATCTGCCTTTAACTCTTGACCAACTGAATATCCATCAGTACTTGAAATACGAAGTTCGGCAACCTCAAGACGTGGTGTAACACCAGCTTTAGCAAATTGCCCAGCAACTGGCTTTGAAACCTTACGAGGTGCTACCGCGCCATATGCAAGTTGCACTGCGGTGTAACCATCTTTTTCAATGGTGCGAAGTTGAGTAACAACACAAGGACCAGCAGAGATAACAGTTACTGGCACAATTTTATTTTGGGCATCAAAGACCTGAGTCATACCCAGCTTCTCGCCCAAGATGCCTTTAATGGCAGAGGACATTGATTGCGTAGTTGTCATTTGATTTATCCCTTAAAGTTTAATTTCAATGTCAACGCCAGCTGGCAGATCAAGACGCATCAAAGAGTCAACTGTTTTTGGAGTTGGGTCGATGATGTCAATTAGGCGCTTGTGGGTGCGCATCTCAAAGTGCTCGCGGCTATCTTTATATTTATGTGGAGAGCGAATAACACAGTAGGTGTTTTTCTCAGTAGGCAGCGGAACTGGACCTGCGACAGTTGCACCGGTTCTCTCAACAGTCTCAACGATTTTCTTCGCTGAACTATCAATCACCTCGTGGTCGTAAGCCTTGAGCCTAATGCGGATTTTTTGTCCGGCCATTTTGCTTCTCCTTCTTTCCTACTGCTCGATAGATCTTTATTAGTTATCCCTGGGCCACATATTTCAGCAGCCCAGAAATAATTCTCTTTTTTTACTTAACGATCTTTGTTACTCGACCTGCACCAACGGTGCGGCCGCCTTCTCTGATCGCAAAGCGAAGTCCTTCTTCCATTGCAACTGGTTGAATAAGAGTTACTGTCATAGAGGTGTTATCTCCAGGCATAACCATTTCAGTACCAGATGGCAGTGTTACAACACCAGTTACGTCAGTTGTACGGAAGTAGAACTGAGGACGGTAGTTGTTAAAGAATGGTGTGTGACGACCACCCTCATCCTTTGAAAGGATGTATGAAGAAGCTTCGAAATCTGTATGTGGAGTGATTGAACCAGGCTTACAAACAACCTGACCACGCTCAACATCTTCACGCTTAGTTCCACGAAGAAGTAGACCAACGTTTTCGCCAGCCTGACCCTCATCAAGTAACTTACGGAACATTTCAACGCCAGTAACAATTGTCTTCTGTGCATCAAGACGGATACCAACGATTTCAACCTCTTCGTTGACCTTAACAATTCCGCGCTCGATACGACCAGTTACAACAGTTCCGCGACCAGTAATAGTAAATACATCTTCTACTGGCATTAGGAATGGCTTTGATATTTCACGCTCTGGCTGAGGAATGAATACATCGATCTGATTCATTAAATCAAGCAATGCATCTACCCACTTCTGGTCACCCTCTAGTGCCTTAAGTGCTGATACACGAACGATTGGAGTTTTATCTCCTGGGAACTCGTACTTGTTTAGAAGTTCACGAACTTCCATTTCAACAAGCTCAAGAATTTCAGCATCATCAACCATGTCTGATTTGTTTAGTGCAACGATGATTGAAGGAACGCCAACCTGACGAGCAAGAAGTACGTGCTCCTTAGTTTGTGGCATTGGTCCATCAGTTGCTGCTACTACCAAAATCGCGCCATCCATTTGTGCTGCACCAGTGATCATGTTCTTGATGTAGTCAGCGTGTCCTGGACAGTCCACGTGTGCGTAGTGACGCTTCTCAGTTTGGTATTCGATGTGTGCGATAGAGATAGTAATACCGCGTTGACGCTCTTCTGGCGCCTTATCAATTTGATCAAAATTCATTAGCGGATTTACATCCGGGAACTTGTCATGAAGCACCTTGGAAATTGCCGCAGTAAGAGTTGTCTTACCGTGGTCAATGTGACCGATGGTGCCGATGTTTACGTGCGGTTTGGTCCGCTCGAACTTCGCCTTTGTCACTTTTTCCTCCTGTTTTAGCTGTTAGTAGTTATTTCGGATTTTCGCTCTGGTCGTTGCGGTTTTACTCGCCGCGAACCTTCGCAATGATTTCTTTCGATACCGCTTGTGGAACTTCGGCATACGAATCAAATTGCATGCTGTAGCTCGCGCGACCTTGTGTCCTGCTGCGAAGATCTCCGACGTAGCCGAACATCTCTGACAGTGGAACTAGTGCCTTAACGATCCGGGCACCTGACCGCTCATCCATGGCCAAGATTTGACCACGACGACTATTGATGTCACCGATTACATCACCCATGAAATCTTCAGGGGTAATTACTTCGATAGACATAACTGGCTCAAGCAGAACTGGACCAGCAAGTCTTGCTGCTTCCTTAAATGCTGCTATGCCAGCAATCTTGAAGGCCAGCTCTGATGAGTCAACATCATGGTAAGCGCCATCAAGAAGAGTTACTTTTACATCAACTAATGGATAACCAGCAAGTGGTCCACTAGCGAGTGCTTCCTGGCAGCCATCATCAACTGATGGAATGTACTCCTTAGGAATACGGCCGCCGGTGATTTTATTTAAAAATTCATATGATGGTTCAGAACCAGTTGGTAGTGGCTCAACTGCAATTTGAATCTTTGCAAACTGTCCAGAACCACCTGATTGCTTCTTATGGGTGTAGTCATAACGGGCAACAGTTTTACGAAGAGTCTCGCGGTATGCCACCTGAGGTTTTCCAACATTTGCCTCAACCTTAAACTCACGGCGCATACGGTCAACTAAAATTTCTAAGTGCAGCTCACCCATTCCAGAGATAATTGTTTGGCCAGTCTCTTCATCTGATTTAACATGGAAGGTTGGATCTTCTTCGGCTAATGATTGAATTGCGATACCAAGTTTTTCTTGATCTGCTTTAGTCTTTGGCTCAATTGCTACTGAGATAACTGGTGCTGGGAAATCCATTGATTCTAAAATTACTGGCTTATCAACATCACATAATGTTTCACCGGTCGTGGTGTCCTTAAGACCCATAACCGCAATAATCATTCCGGCTCCGGCTGATTCCATCTCCTCACGCTTATTAGCGTGCATCTGATAGATCTTTCCAATTCTTTCTTTTCTATCTTTAGTTGAATTTAATACCGCTGTTCCAGCTGTTAGTGAGCCAGAGTAAATCCGAACGAAGGTTAATTTACCTAGATGGGGATCTCGCATAATCTTAAAAGCAAGAGCTGAGAATGGCTCATCATTTTTTGGTTGACGCTCGACTTCAACTGATGCATCACCTTGTTTGTGACCAACAATTGCTTTTACATCTAGTGGGCTTGGTAGGTAACGATTAACCGCATCAAGCATTGGCTGCACACCCTTGTTCTTAAAGGCAGAACCAGTTAAAACTGGAGTTGCCTTATCAGCAAGAGTTGCACGACGAATTCCAGCAATGATCTCCTCTTCAGTAAGTTCAGCACCCTCTAAGTACTTCTCCATTACCGTGTCATCACAATCAGCCAAAGTTTCAATTAAGTCATGACGTGCTTGCTTTGCCTTCTCAGCTAAGTTAGCTGGGATCTCTTCAATTAAATAATCCTCACCCTTTTTAGTCTCACCTGGCCAAACCAACGCCTTCATCGCAATTAGATCAACTACGCCAAGGAAGTCAGCTTCAACACCGATTGGAATCTGTAGCACTAATGGTGTGGCACTAAGACGAGATTTGATCATATCTACGCAACGATCAAATGAAGCACCAGTGCGATCTAATTTATTTACAAAACAAATACGAGGAACGTTATAACGATCTGCCTGACGCCATACTGTCTCTGATTGTGGCTCAACACCGGCAACACCATCAAAAACCGCAACTGCGCCATCTAATACTCGAAGTGAACGCTCTACCTCAACGGTGAAATCTACGTGGCCTGGGGTATCAATAATGTTAATTAAATGATCTTTCCAAGTGCAGGTAGTTGCCGCTGATGTAATAGTGATTCCGCGCTCTTGCTCTTGTTCCATCCAGTCCATAGTGGCTGCGCCCTCATGAACCTCACCAATTTTGTAGTTAATACCGGTGTAGAAAAGAATTCGCTCAGTTGTTGTAGTTTTACCCGCGTCAATGTGAGCCATGATTCCAATATTGCGAACCTTAGCTAGATCAATTGCGGTTGCAACGCTCACGTTATCTCATCCCCTGTTTTCTCTTAATTACCAGCGATAGTGAGCAAACGCCTTGTTTGCTTCAGCCATCTTGTGTGTGTCTTCGCGCTTTTTAACCGCTGCGCCAAGGCCATTGCTGGCATCAATTAATTCATTTCCTAAACGCTCTGCCATTGATTTCTCACGGCGCTCTCTAGAGTTATCTACAATCCAACGAAGTCCTAATGCGGTAGCACGGGCAGGCTTAACTTCAACTGGTACTTGGTAAGTTGCACCACCAACACGGCGAGATCGAACCTCAACCGTTGGTTTTACGTTATCTAATGCTCGCTTTAATGTAATTACTGGATCTGTATTTGTCTTCTCACGGCAGTTCTCAAGTGCGCCATAAACAATTGCTTCAGCAGTTGATCTTTTGCCATGCATTAAAATCTTATTAATTAAAGAGGTAACAACCGGGGATGCATAAACTGGATCAGCAACAACTGCTGCTTTAGGGACGGAACCTTTACGTGGCATTTACTTCTTCTCTCTCTTTGCGCCGTAGCGAGAACGAGATTGCTTACGATCTTTAACACCTTGAGTATCAAGGGAACCGCGAACAATTTTGTAACGAACGCCGGGTAGATCTTTAACACGACCACCACGAACTAAAACAATTGAATGCTCTTGTAAATTATGTCCTTCACCAGGAATGTATGCAGTTACTTCCATGCCACTTGTTAGCCGAACACGTGCCACTTTACGGAGTGCAGAGTTTGGCTTCTTAGGAGTGGTTGTATAAACACGTGTGCAAACGCCACGACGTTGCGGGCTACCTTTTAATGCAGGTGTGCTCGTCTTATCTGTCTTCTCGGCGCGACCCTTGCGGACCAGCTGTTGAATCGTTGGCACTACATCTCCTAAGTTAAAAAGTTTTAAATAATTTTTTTAAAATTATTTATCTTGCTTACTCATCTTTATTTACGCTCCGCACTCCGACCCACGAGGTCGGGCGTGTTGCCCATTCCTTGCAGATAACATGCAAATAAATTGCATATTTGATGCGGCTCTTAAATGAAAAAGAGCAGGACGGGAAGGGTAGCCCAGTCATATCCCCCTGGTCAAAACGGTGCTTTTACTCCTAAGCCCAGCAATCTGACCCTGCGACACGCCGAGTTAGCCACATCCATCACGCTTACGATTGAGGAATGCAAAAGCCAAAGCTGCGCGGGGTAGTGCATTTAGTTATGTCCCCCATAAGTTTGGTAGCGGGGTTGACTCTAATCTCCTTAGCAAATGAGATGCGAGGGCGGATTACCTTAGGAATCTTCACCTTAACTGCGGTTACCTTATTTACCTGCAGCGCTTTATATCACCGGGTGGCTTGGACTGATAAAAATAAGGCGATCTGGCGCAGAATTGATCACTCAAATATCTCTATTTTAATTGCTGGTACCTACACCCCCTTCGCTGTTTATTTACTAGAGCCTAGCCAAACAAAAATTTTACTAATTGTGGCTTGGGGCGGAGCAATTTTAATCTCCCTACTTAGAATATTTTGGCTATCAGCACCCAGGTGGTTGTATGTAACAGGTTATATCGCACTCGGTTGGGCAGCAGTTTTTTATATGCCCGAATTTTTAACCTCTGGAGGAGTTGCAATATTTGTATTAGTTCTCTGCGGTGGCATTTTATACTCAGCAGGTGGAGTTATCTACGCCCTTAAAAAACCAAACTTTTCTATTAACTGGTTTGGTTTTCATGAATTATTTCACGCCATGACTGCGGCGGCGTTTATCTGTCACTTTATTGCAGCAGTATTAACGGTGTTTACTAAAAATTAATTGAGTCAAGACTAACCGTCAAATGCAAAGTGGCCGACGCTATTAATTAGCACCGGCCACTTTGAATTACTTTTATTTAGCGAACCTCAAACTCATCCAAACGGACCGCTTCACCTGAACCTTGTGATTCAAATGGAGTGAATTCGAATTCATCATAAGCAGCATAGACCGCAGCCTTTGCCTCCTCAGTTGGCTCAACTCGAACATTGCGGTAACGAGCAAGTCCAGTTCCAGCTGGGATTAACTTACCGATAATTACGTTTTCCTTAAGTCCAAGTAATGGATCACTCTTCTCAGACAATGCCGCATCTGTTAGAACACGAGTTGTCTCCTGGAATGATGCTGCTGATAACCAAGATTCAGTAGCAAGGGAAGCCTTAGTAATACCCATAAGTTCAGGTCGACCAGAGGCAGCTTTGCCACCAGTTGAAACTACCCGACGGTTCTCCTCTTCAAACCGTCCGCGTTCAACTAACTCTCCTGGTAGTAAATCAGTATCACCAGGTTCTAGCACAGTGATGCGTTTTAACATTTGACGAACAATAATTTCAATGTGCTTATCGTGGATTGATACACCTTGCATACGATAAACCTCTTGAATTTCACTTACTAAGTGAATTTGAGTTTGGCGTGGTCCTAAGATGCGAAGTACTTGCTTAGGATCAATTGCGCCAACAACTAATTGCTGACCAACGCTTACACGAGTTCCCTCTTCAACTAGAAGTTTTTGGCGGCGAGTAATTGGATAGGCAACCGCTTCACTGCCATCCTCTGGAGTAACCACAATCTTCTTACCCTTGGCATCTTCTAAGAATGAAACAGTTCCGGCAGCCTCTGCAATTGGGGCAACACCCTTTGGTGTTCGTGCTTCAAAGAGTTCTTGAACACGAGGCAGACCATGGGTAATTTGAGTCTCACCAAGTAATTGCGCGCCACCAGTATGGAAGGTACGCATTGTTAACTGGGTTCCTGGCTCACCAATTGATTGAGCAGCAATAATTCCAACAGCTTCGCCGACATCAACAATCTTGCCAGCAGCCATTGATCGCCCGTAACACATTGCGCACTGTCCAACCTTGCTATCACAAGTTAGAACTGAGCGAACCTTTACCTCTTCAACACCTGCTGCAACTAATGTATCGATGTTGCGATCACCAAGATCAGTTCCAGCAGTTAGAACTACCTTGCCAGATGCAGAAACATCCTCTGCCAAATTGCGACCAAACAATGATGTCTCAACATGATCATCACGAACTAATGTGCCGGTTGCATCCTTAGCCGCAATTTTCAGAGTCAGACCGCGATCAGTTCCGCAATCCTCCTCACGAATAATTACATCTTGGGCAACATCGCACAGACGACGGGTTAGATAACCTGAATCTGCGGTACGAAGTGCGGTATCAGCCAAACCTTTACGTGCACCGTGAGTTGAGATGAAGTACTCAAGAACTGAAAGACCTTCACGGAAGTTTGATTTAATCGGACGAGGAATAATTTCACCCTTTGGGTTAGCTACAAGTCCGCGCATACCTGCAATTTGGCGAATCTGCATCATATTTCCACGAGCCCCTGAGTAAACCATCATCCAAACTGGATTAGTGCGAGGGAAGTTATCTTCCATCTCTTTAGCAACTTCGTTAGTTGCAAGTGTCCAGATCTCAATTAACTCTTGACGGCGCTCATCATCGGTAATCAATCCCTTTTCATACTGTGATTGAACCTTGTCAGCTTTTGTTTCATAACCTTCCAAGATTTCACGCTTACGTCCTGGGGTTACTACATCGTTAATAGAGATTGTTACACCAGCACGTGTTGCCCAGTAGAAACCAAGTGATTTAAGCGCATCAAGAGTTTGTGCAACTGTGACCTTTGCATAACCTTCAGCCAAATTATCAACAATTAAACCAAGAAGCTTCTTAGTTACATCGTAATCAACAAAGGCAAAATCAGCAGGTAATACCTCATTAAATAACGCACGACCTAATGTTGTCTTGCGAGTCTCGGCAACTCCACTCTTATCAATACGAAGATTGATCATCGCTTGTAGCGATAGTGAACCTTGATCAAATGCCATTACCGCTTCAGCAATAGATGAGAAACCACGGCCTTCACCTAATTGCTTCTCACGTAGTGAGGTTAGGAAGTAAAGACCAAGCACCATATCCTGAGTTGGAGATGTAATTGGCCGGCCAGATGCTGGAGATAAAATATTATTGCTAGAAAGCATTAATACTCTTGCCTCAGCTTGTGCTTCAGGAGATAGTGGTAAGTGAACAGCCATCTGATCACCGTCGAAGTCTGCGTTAAATGCAGTACAAACTAATGGGTGAATCTGAATAGCTTTTCCTTCAACTAATTGTGGTTCAAATGCTTGAATTCCAAGACGGTGCAGTGTTGGTGCCCGGTTTAGTAGTACTGGATGCTCAGCAATTACCTCTTCTAATACATCCCAAACAACTGGACGAGCACGCTCAACCATGCGCTTTGCAGATTTAATATTTTGCGCATGATTTAAATCAACCAAACGCTTCATTACAAATGGCTTAAACAACTCAAGTGCCATCTGCTTTGGCAGACCACACTGATGCAGCTTAAGTTGTGGTCCAACCACAATTACGGAACGGCCTGAGTAATCAACCCGCTTTCCAAGTAAGTTTTGACGGAAACGTCCCTGCTTACCTTTAAGCATGTCAGAAAGTGATTTAAGTGGACGATTTCCAGGCCCTGTAACTGGGCGGCCTCGACGACCGTTATCAAATAATGAGTCAACCGCTTCTTGCAACATACGCTTCTCATTATTAACAATAATCTCTGGCGCTCCTAAATCAGCAAGACGCTTTAGACGATTATTACGGTTAATAACCCGGCGATATAGATCATTTAGATCACTGGTCGCAAAGCGGCCACCATCTAGTTGAACCATCGGGCGAAGATCTGGTGGAATTACTGGAACGCAATCAAGCACCATTGATGCTGGCTTGTTACGGGTATTAAGGAATGAGTTAACAACCTTTAATCTCTTAATAGCACGGGTTTTCTTTTGGCCCTTACCAGTTTGAGATAACTCATTTAACTTATCAAACTCAGATTTTAGATCAAAGGTCTCAAGACGTGCTTTGATTGCAGATGCACCCATTGATCCTTTGAAGTAAACACCATAGCGATCACGAAGTTCGCGATATAAAGATTCATCTCCTTCAAGATCTTGAACCTTAAGATTCTTAAAACGATTCCAAACTGCATCATGGCGATCTAATTCACGTTGCGCGCGATCACGAATTGTTTTTAATTCACGCTCGCCAGCCTCGCGCACCTTACGGCGAGCATCAGCCTTAGCACCCTCATCCTCTAGATCTGCTAAATCAGATTCCATTTTTTTAGTGCGAGTATCTAATTCAAGATCACGGCGTGACTCAGTCTTCTTAAGCTCAGATAAGTACTTCTTCTCTAAAGTTGGCATATCTTCAGTGCGTGCCTCAGTATCAACCTCGGTGATCATGTATGCAGCAAAGTAAATTACTTTTTCTAAATCTTTTGGTGCAAGATCTAGTAGGTAACCAAGACGGCTTGGCACACCTTTGAAGTACCAGATATGAGTTACTGGAGCTGCAAGTTCAATATGTCCCATGCGCTCACGACGAACCTTGGCGCGAGTAACCTCAACACCGCACCGCTCGCAGATAATTCCTTTAAATCGAACTCGCTTGTACTTACCGCAATAACATTCCCAGTCACGAGTTGGTCCAAAGATCTTCTCATCAAATAAACCATCTTTTTCAGGCTTAAGTGTTCGATAGTTAATTGTCTCTGGCTTTTTAACCTCACCAAATGACCACTCACGAATATTGTCGGTGGAGGCAAGACCGATTCTTAACTCATCAAAAAAGTTAACATCTAACATGGTTATCCTCTCCTCACACTTCTTCTACAGAACTTGGTTCAACTCGGGATAAGTTGATACCTAACTCTTCAGCGGTTCTAAATACCTCTTCATCGGTATCGCGCATTTCAATTGCTACACCCTCTGAAGAAAGTACTTCAACATTTAAGCAAAGTGATTGCATTTCCTTAACCAAAACCTTAAATGATTCAGGAATTCCTGGCTCTGGAATATTTTCACCCTTAACAATTGCCTCATAAACCTTAACTCGGCCTAAGACGTCATCAGATTTAATAGTTAGTAACTCTTGTAAGGTGTAAGCGGCGCCATATGCTTCAAGTGCCCAAACTTCCATCTCACCAAATCGCTGACCACCAAATTGTGCTTTTCCACCCAATGGTTGTTGCGTAATCATTGAGTAAGGACCGGTGGAACGTGCATGGATCTTGTCATCTACTAAATGGTGCAGCTTTAAGATATACATATAACCAACTGAGATAAGTTGTTTGTATGGCTCACCAGTTCGGCCATCAAATAATTGTGCTTTACCATCGGCGCCAACTAAGCGCATGCCATCTTTATTTGGCAGTGTTGAACCAAGTAATCCAGATAACTCTTCTTCTCTTGTTCCATCAAATACTGGGGTAGCTACTTTGGTATTTGCTGGCGCATCTGCATAACCATTTGCGCGAAGTGATTGCTGCCAGTCAGCACTTCCTTCTAGCTTCCAACCAGATTTAGCAACCCAACCTAGGTGGGTTTCTAATACCTGACCAACATTCATACGTCCTGGCACACCAAGTGGATTTAATACAATATCTACTGGAGTTCCATCCTCAAGGAATGGCATATCCTCTACTGGCAAAATCTTTGAAATAACACCCTTGTTACCGTGGCGGCCAGCAAGTTTGTCACCATCTTGAATTTTGCGCTTTTGTGCAACATAGACGCGAACAACTTGGTTAACACCAGCTGCTAATTCAAATCCCTCTTCAGAATCTTGAATGCTGACTCCGATGATCTTTCCAGATTCACCATGTGGCACCTTAAGTGAGGTATCGCGAACCTCGCGAGCCTTCTCACCAAAGATTGCGCGAAGTAAGCGCTCCTCCGGGGTTAATTCAGTCTCTCCCTTAGGGGTTACCTTTCCAACCAAAATATCTCCTGGCACAACATCTGCGCCAACGCGAATGATTCCGCGCTCATCAAGATCTGCTAATACCTCTTCAGAAACATTTGGAATATCACGAGTGATCTCCTCTGCTCCTAATTTAGTATCGCGGGCATCTACTTCATACTCTTCAATATGAATAGAGGTAAGCACATCATCTTGAACTAAGCGCTGCGAAAGAATAATCGCATCCTCATAGTTGTGGCCCTCCCATGACATAAATGCCACAAGTAGGTTTTTACCAAGTGCCATCTCACCCATCTCAGTGCTAGCGCCATCGGCAACTACCTGACCGGTCTCAATCTTCTCGCCCACTGAAACAACAACCTTTTGATTACGGCTAGTTCCTTGGTTTGAACGAACAAACTTCTCAACAAAGTATGACTCTGTTGTTCCATCATCATTTTTAACAGCTACCTCATCAGAGTTAACCTCGGTAACCACACCGGATTTGCGAGCAAGTAAAACATCGCCTGCATCAACGGCGGCACGAAACTCCATACCAGTTCCAACTAATGGTGCCTCTGCTCTAATTAATGGCACAGCTTGGCGCATCATATTTGCACCCATCAGCGCACGGTTAGCATCATCATGCTCTAAGAATGGAATCATTGCAGTTGCAACTGAAACCATCTGACGTGGTGAAACATCCATGTAATCAACCTCAGATGCTTGAATATTTTCAACCTCACCACCGCGACGGCGAACTAATACCCGAGGTTCAGCAAAGTGATTGTCATCTGTAAGTGGAGCATTTGCCTGAGCAATAATGTGCTCATCCTCTTCATCAGCTGTTAAGTAATCAATACGATCAGAAACTTTGCCATCAACAACTTTGCGATAAGGAGTTTCAATAAAACCAAATGGTGTAACCCGAGCATATGTTGCAAGAGATCCGATCAGTCCAATGTTTGGACCCTCCGGTGTTTCAATTGGACACATACGACCGTAATGCGATGGGTGAACATCTCGAACCTCAAAGCCAGCTCTTTCGCGAGATAGGCCACCGGGTCCAAGTGCAGATAGACGACGCTTGTGTGTCATACCTGAAAGTGGGTTTGTTTGATCCATAAATTGTGAAAGTTGTGATGTACCAAAGAACTCTTTAATAGATGCAACAACTGGACGGATATTGATCAGAGTTTGTGGGGTAATAGCTTCAACATCTTGTGTGGTCATGCGCTCGCGAACTACCCGCTCCATACGAGAAAGACCGGTGCGGACCTGGTTTTGAATTAACTCACCAACGGTACGCAGGCGACGGTTACCAAAATGGTCAATATCATCAGTTTCAACGCGGACCTCTTTGCCGTACTCCATTAATGCATCACCCTTATGAAGTGATACTAAATAACGAATTGTTCCGACAATATCTTCAATAGTTAGTAGGCCACGGCTTAGATCTAACTCAAGACCTAACTTCTTATTAATCTTAAAACGACCAACCTTTGCTAGGTCATAACGCTTAGGATTGAAATAAAGATTCTCAATTAAGTTTTGAGCAGCTTCCTTAGTTGGTGGCTCACCTGGGCGAAGTTTGCGATAAATATCAAGCAAAGCCTCATCTTGGGTCTCAACATTATCTTTTTCTAAAGTTAAGCGGATTGATTCAAACTCACCAAATTGCTCAAGAATTTGCGCGCTGCTCCAGCCAAGTGCTTTTAAGAATACAGTTACTGATTGCTTACGCTTGCGATCGATTCGAACACCGACCATATCTTTCTTATCAACTTCAAACTCAAGCCATGCACCACGGCTTGGAATAATTTTTGTTGTGAAAATATCTTTATCAGATGTTTTTTCAATAGTGCGCTCAAAGTAAACACCAGGTGAGCGAACGATCTGAGAAACAACTACCCGCTCTGTTCCGTTAATTACAAATGTTCCACGAGGTGTCATTAATGGGAAGTCACCCATGAAAACTGTCTGAGATTTAATTTCACCGGTGATGTTGTTGGTAAACTCTGCAGTTAAGAAAAGTGGAGCTGCATAAGTAATGTCGCGCTCTTTACACTCTGCGATTGTGTACTTAGGTTGTTCAAATCGATGGTCACGGAAAGAAAGTGACATTGATCCTTGGAAATCTTCAATTGGTGAGATCTCTTCAAAAATTTCCTCAAGTCCAGATTGCTTTGGAACTTCGCCACGATGAGATTTCTCTGCATCATTTAAGCGCGAGCGCCATGCTTCGTTACCGAGTAACCAATCAATACTTTCTAGTTGTAGCGAAAGTAGATTTGGAACCTCAAGTGGTTCACGAATCTTTGCGAATGAAACACGACGTGGAGCATGAGATTTAATTTTCGAAGCGGCCAAAGTTTCCTCCAGTTGTCAACTGCGTTAAACGCACGGCTACCGCCAGGTCATAGCCGCTATATGCTTGAGACCCTTTGGTTTATAAAAATGTGAAGGGGCAGAGTATCTAACCTCTACCCCTCCTGTCTAATTCAAATCTTTACTTGATAGTGACCTTTGCGCCAGCAGCCTCAAAAGCAGCTTTTGCCTTATCGGCAGTTGCCTTATCAGCCTTCTCCATAATTGTTGCTGGGGTAGCATCAACTAGATCCTTTGCCTCTTTTAGGCCCAGGCTGGAGTTAAGTACGCGTACCTCTTTGATAACTGCAATCTTCTGAGATCCAGCATCCTCAAGGATGATGGTGAACTCATCTTTAGCAGTATCAGCAGCACCAGCGGCAGCGCCAGAAGCAGCTGCGGCAGCAACAGGAGCAGCAGCTGTGACATCAAACTCAGTCTCAAATGCTTTTACAAACTCTGTTAGTTCAACCAAAGACATGTCTTTGAACTGACCTAATAGATCTACAGTATTTAGCTTTGCCATGTTCATTCCTTTTCTTCTAATCCCGACTCCAACTCTTGGTATGAGTACGGGGGTTGGGGGTCGGTTTAGTTTTCTGTGCTTTCAGCAGCAGGTGCTGCTTCGGCGACAACTTCAGGTGTTGCATCTTGTGCAACTGGGGCTTCGGTAGCAGCTTCAGCAACTGGTGTTACTTCAGCAACTACAGGAGCAACTTCAGTAACTACAGGAGCAACTGGGGCCGGAGCACCAGCTTCCATCTTGATGCGTAGTGCATCAAATGCGCGAGCAGCCTTTGACATAGATGCCTTCATTGCGCCAGCAATCTTGGCAAGGAGAACCTCACGAGACTCAAGATTTGCTAACTCCATGATTTCAGCAGTTGTTACCGCTTTGCCTTCAAAGATTCCACCTTTAATAATTAGTAGTGGATTATCTTTAGCGAAATCACGTAACGCTTTAGCAGCATCAATTGGGTCACCTTTAATAAATGCCACAGCAGATGGGCCAGCAAGCATCGCTGGATCTAGATCAACGCCCGCCTCTTTTGCTGCAATTTTAGTTAAGGTATTTTTTACTACGGAGTACTTGTTTTTAACACCAAGTGAGCGACGTAGTTGCTTTAAAAGAGTAGCTGACAGTCCGCGGTACTCAGTTAGTACAGTCGCATTTGCGCTACGGAAATCTTCAACGATCTCTGCAACAGCAGCAGTCTTTTCTGGGGTTGCCATTTGGCATCCTTTCTAAATAAGAAAAACCCCGGCGCATAAATGCACACGAGGTTATCGGTTACACCTATGCTGGTTGTTTTTCAACAATTACCTTTTAAAGATTTACTTTAAAAGACCTGCAGTCTTTGGTTTTGAAGTCTTACTAATTTCTTAGTTCACTTCAATATGCCAAGGGTAGGCGGTTGGGCCTACCCAAGTCAAAATTAGATATTTATTGGATCTGGGCTCCACCATCACGAGCAACTGAGGTATCAAGTTGGATTCCTGGGCTCATTGTGGAAGAAACAGTGGCTGATTTAATAAAGCGGCCCTTAGAGGATGATGGCTTAGCCCGCATTACCTCTTCAATTGCAGCGGCGTAATTCTCAGCTAATTGCTCAGCGGTAAATGAAACCTTACCAATTACAAAGTGCAGGTTTGCATTCTTATCAATACGGAACTCAATCTTTCCGCCTTTAATATCAGTAACTGCTTTAGCAACATTTGTTGTAACAGTTCCAGTCTTTGGGTTTGGCATCAAGCCGCGAGGTCCAAGAACTTTTCCAAGTCGGCCAACCTTTCCCATTAATTCAGGCGTTGAAACAACTGCGTCATAATCAAGACGACCTTTTGAAACCTCATCAATTAATTCATCTGCGCCAACAATGTCAGCACCAGCAGCGCGTGCCTCTTCAGCTCGCTCACCACCTGCGAAAACTAATACGCGAGCAGTCTTACCTGTTCCATGTGGCAGGTTAACTGTAGAACGAATCGCTTGATCTGCTTTCTTAGGATCTACACCTAGAAATAATGCAATATCAACAGTTGCATCATATTTAACAGTTGAAGTCTCTTTTACTAACTTCATCGCCTCACCTGGCATATAAAGATTATCTTCTTTAATCTTCTCTGCGGCGGCCTTATATTTCTTACTGCGCTTCATTTCTTCTCCTCTTGGTTAATCTTGAAAGGGTTTTCAAGATTGGGGTTGTGGTATTTGCGAACCAGCGAGGTTCTCCCACATTTGCTATTAGTTAGAGACAGTAATACCCATCGAACGAGCAGTACCGGCAATAATTCGGGAAGCCATCTCTAAGTCATTAGCATTTAGATCAACCATCTTTTGCTTGGCGATCTCTTCAACCTGTGACTTAGTTAGATTTGCAACCTTATCTTTGTGAGGGATCGCAGATCCCTTTTCAATTCCAGCAGCTTTTAGGATTAAACGTGATGCTGGTGGAGTTTTAGTAATAAATGTAAATGAGCGATCTTCGAAGACGGTGATCTCAACTGGGATGATGTTTCCTTTTTGACTCTCAGTTGCAGCGTTGTATGCCTTAACAAAGTCCATGATGTTCACACCATGTTGACCCAGCGCTGGACCTACAGGTGGTGCTGGTGTTGCAGCCCCTGCCTGAATCTGCAGCTTAATAAGTGCGGTTACCTTCTTCTTCGGTGCCATATTTTTTCCTTTTCTCTTCTAGTTAAATCTTCTGGACTTGATGGAATGAGAGCTCAACCGGAGTTTCCCGGCCGAAGATTGAAACCAAAACTTTTAACTTTGCTTGCTCTGGCATGATCTCAGAGATAGTTGCTGGCAAAGTAGCAAATGGACCATCCATAACAGTGATGGATTCACCAATTGCATAATCAATATCCTTCATATCAATCTTGCCATCCTTCTTAAGTGGGCGAGGAGCCAAGATGTTTTCAACCTCAGTAAGTGTTAATGGTGATGGATGATGAGCATTTCCTACGAAACCGGTAACGCCAGGTGTATTTCTAACACATGACCAAGACTCATCGGTTAACTCCATCCGAACTAATACATAACCTGGAAATACATTGCGCTTAACAACCTTGATTGCGCCATTCTTAAGTTCGCGAACCTCTTCCTCTGGTACTTCAATTTGAAATATGAAATCCTCCATATTTAAAGATTGAATACGGTTGACTAGATTTCCTTTAACCTTCTTCTCATACCCAGCGTATGAGTGAACAACAAACCACTCACCAGGGGCGTTGCGAAGTGCGGTGCGAAACTCAGAGTTCTCATCATTTTCTTCAGTTGTAGATTCTTCAACTACATCCTCAATTACCGGAGCAATTACCTCTTCAACTACTGGCGCAGCTTCAGCCACGGCCAGCGCAGCCTCAAATGCATCCACTGGTGGATTGGCAGGCGTATCGATTGACATCATTTTTTCCTTTTCGCCTTAGCCAAATACCCAGAAAGTTATTTTGGTCAAAATTAAATCAAAGATTGAAACTACTAAAATAATAAAACTTACGAAAACTAATACCACTGCGGTGTAGGTAGTTAATTGATTTCGAGTTGGCCAAACAACCTTTGTTAACTCTGAAATAACTTGGCGATAGAACAGGGCAATGCGACCAAAGAACCCAGTTGATTCTTCAGTTGAGATGATCTCTTCGCTCATCTACCTATTCCTTCTCTCTTGTTAAATCTTTTTAAAACTACTTGCAGGGCAGGAGGGACTCGAACCCCCAACCGGCCGCTTTGGAGACGGCAACTCTAGCCAATTGAGCTACTGCCCTTTGTCCCGAATTAAGGCATGAAAAATCATGACCTAATACAAGCGCCGGGGGAGAAAGTGTAGATGAGGTGAAGGGGAAAGGTAAAACTGAGATAAATATGAAGCCACTTCTAGGCGTAGATGGCAGACTGTCCCCCCATGAGCGCATCTGAAAAACCTAGAGTTTCAAAGCGAATTGCTGCGATTGCAGAATCTGCAACTCTTGCAGTTGATAGCAAAGCAAAAGCATTAAAAGCTGCAGGCAGGCCAGTAATTGGTTTTGGCGCTGGTGAACCAGATTTTCCAACACCTGATTACATTGTTAATGCTGCAATTGAAGCAGCAAAGATTCCAGCTAACCACCGCTACACCCCAGTTGCAGGTCTTCCGGAGTTGCGTGAAGCAATTGTTAAAAAAACTAAACGCGATTCAAATTATGAGATAACAGTAGATCAGGTGTTAGTAACAAATGGCGGTAAGCAGGCTGTTAACCAAGCCTTTGCCACACTACTTGATCCAGGTGATGAGGTAATTGTGCCATCCCCGTACTGGACAACATATCCAGAGTGCATAAGCCTTGCCGGTGGAAAGATGATTGAAGTATTTGCTGATGAATCACAAAATTATTTAGTAACTATTGAACAGCTAGAAAAGGCTCGCACACCAAAAACTAAGATGCTGTTATTTTGTTCACCAATTAATCCAACTGGTGCGGTCTACTCACCAGAGCAGGTGAAAGAAATTGGCCAATGGGCACTTAAAAATAATTTGTGGGTATTAGCTGATGAGATCTATGAGCATTTACTTTATGATGGAGCAAAAGCGCCAAGTATCTGTGTTGCAGTTCCTGAGTTAGCAGATCACACAATTATCGTAAATGGTGTTGCTAAAACCTATGCTATGACTGGTTGGCGAGTGGGCTGGATGATTGGTCCTAAAGATATTATTAAAGCTGCAACAAATCTGCACTCTCACTCCACAGCGAATGTCGCAAATGTTTCTCAGCGAGCAGCAATAGCAGCACTTAATGGTGATCTATCTGCTGTGCATAAGATGGGTGAGGCATTTGATCGACGACGTAAATTAATTGTTAAGTTATTAAATGAAATCCCAGGAGTTATCTGCCCAACCCCAACTGGTGCTTTCTATGTTTATCCATCAGTTAAAGGTGTATTGGGCAAAGAAATTAGAGGAAAGCGCCCTAAAACATCTGCTGAGCTTGCAACTTTAATATTAGAAGAGGTTGAAGTGGCCGCAGTTCCTGGTGAAGCTTTTGGCCCATCTGGATACTTACGTTTTTCATATGCAACAAGTGATGAGGATATTGTTGAAGGAATTGGCAGGGTTAAGAAACTTCTTAGTGAAGCAATTTAGTTTAAATCTAACCCAACTAATTGCACCTCAGCTTGTAATTTAATTCCAAACTTCTCAAATACCTTAGCCCTAGCCATCTTTGCTAACTCAACAATGTCATTTGCAGTTGCATTGCCAGAGTTAGTTAATGCTAAAACATGTTTGCTAGAGATTTGAGCACCAGCTAATTTGTCGCCCTTAGTAACGCCAGCATGCTCCATAAGCCATGCAGCTGAGGTTTTAACCTTGCCATCTGTCTGAGGCCAGCGGGGAGCATCTGCTGGTAATTTTTCAGCAATCTCTTTACTTAAGATTGGATTGATAAAAAATGAACCAGCAGAGAGTATCTGTTGATCTTTTGTATCTATCAACATTCCCTTACTGCCTCTAAGTTCTAATACCGCTTTACGAACTGCAGCAACGGGGGCTTTGTCTCCTAAATTTACCGATAGATGTTTAGCAAGCTCAGCATAGGAAATTGGCAGTGACAGTTCACCTTTTCGCAATTGGAAGGTAACACTTAAAATTACATATCGGCCACTCTCTTCTTTAAAAATAGAGTTGCGGTAGGAGAAATTACACATTTGATTAGTAAAGGTGACTATCTCACTTTTCTTGCGATCAAAGACTCTTACCCTGGCAATAGTTTCACTTACCTCGTGTCCATATGCGCCAATGTTTTGAATTGGCGCTCCCCCAACAGTTCCAGGTATTCCACTTAATGATTCAAGATCTGCAAAACCTTTTTCAATTGTTAACTCTACAAACTTATCCCAATCCTCACCAGCGGATACTTCGATCATTCCGCCGCTGCAAGCATCGTAGTCAAGTGCGTTTCCTTTGCTTTCAACTCTAATCACAGTTCCGGCAAAGCCTGAATCACTTATTAATAAATTAGATCCGCCGCCTAAAATTAATACTTGCTCACCTGATTTATCTGCAGCCTTAACAAACTCAATTAACTCATCCTCATTATGAGCATGCACAATCTTTTGAGCAGGTCCGCCAACTCTAAGTGTTGTGAAGTTTGATAATGATTCCATTACCTAAGCCTACCTGCGAGGTGAGAGGATCTCATTTTTTCCTCTAAACCGATCTAAAATTCTCTGATAATTCTTGCGAGAATTTTTATCCCGATAATCTGGATCAGTATCGTAGTAACCGTGGTGTCGGCCTTGCTCAAGAGGTAAGTCAATCTGCATTAACTTTCCACCGGCTGCTCTTATTACAAGTGATAACTCAAGATCAGCATTTCGATAATACTTAGCACTTGGATTAGCACCCCCTGCTTTTAATGCAAACGTACGATCAATAGCCATGAAGTAACTAAAAAGCACATCAACCTCACCAGCTCCTTTATCATCGGTGGTGCGCCACTCATCTTCTAAATTTACTAAGCCACCTTTCCAGCCAGCAGCTTGGTAGCCTGATCCAAGAGCAGAGAGTGTTTCTGGGATTGGATCCCCAGTAAATACAGTTGAAGGATCCATAATTACTAAGTAATCCTCAGTAAAAGTATTTAGAAAATGATTAATTACATTGCCCCAGCCAAGTGGGTTTTTTTCTTGGGTAATGCTGACCTGTTTTGAATTAAATAGATCCTCAGCAAGCCAATTACTCTTACCATTGGCATAAATGCTTACTGGAGTTTGAGTGTGTTTTGTAATGGAAGAAACACAGGTAATTAAGTCCTCGGTAAAGCCCTCTGCAATTAAGCAGATGCGAATTGACCCAGCCATTGGCGGGTGTTAATTAACGAGTTTCGCGGTGAAGTTGTGAAGATTTGCAACGTGGGCAAAACTTCTTTAGCTCTAGCCGATCTGGATCATTACGACGATTCTTGCGTGTGATGTAGTTGCGCTCTTTGCACTCAACACATGCCATTGTAATTTTTGGACGAACATCTGCACTTTTACTTGCCATGGTTGAGCTCCTAGCCTTGTAGTTAATTAACGATAGTTAATTCTTGTTGGAGGTGAGGCTACCTGACCTGCACCATTTACTGAAATTACGCTTATTTCCTACCCTGCTTTACATCTTTATTACTTGTAGCGGAGGCGGGATTTGAACCCACGACACAGCGATTATGAGCCGCTTGCTCTACCAAGCTGAGCTACCCCGCCAAACTTTTTTGCATTCAATATTTATTTTTATTCGAGCCCCCTAACGGAATCGAACCGTTGACCTCTTCCTTACCATGGAAACACTCTACCAACTGAGCTAAGGGGGCGAAGTGCTGGCTAAGGATACAACCCACCTTTATTAAATACGAATTGAAGGCTTAATTACTTTAAGTAAGCCTTACTTGCAATCTCAATACGCCTATTTTTATAAGCCGATGATGCTCCAGTAACAAGATGTTCAAATGGATCACCAATTTTTATTAATTTACCTAATTGCTCACCATCATTGCCTTCAATAATTCTTATCGCACCAGCTTTAGAAATTTTCACATCTTTATGGGGTTTAACCATGCGGTAGGCAACAGTTATTAATTGAAGTGCTGAATAGACAGTTCCACGCCAGCCTCTACCAAAAATATCTTGGATCTTTAATCTAAATTTGATCCCAACCATCCCGCTTTCATCCTTATCAGGCTTACTTATCAACTCTTTAAAAATATTTGCAACCTCACCTGCGCCAACCGCGGCAGGAAGGGTTGCACAGTTTATAGATAGCTCTTCTCGTAGATTTGCATCAATCAATTTAGAAACATTAAGAGTGATCTGATTTAAATTAGATTGATCAACAGTTAGTGCCATTTTATTATCACCTGCCCAAGCCGCCCTTGCTGTCTGATTATCTGTTCCCCTAGTGTTGGGGATAAATAATGTTGGTATTTTTGCTGCTAACTCTTCATGCACACTGTTATATCCAGCAGCGCAGATGGCGGCATCAAATGCATTTAAGACATTTGCTAGTGGAAAATGTCGGATTACTTTTAGGTCAAGGCCGATAGGGGCGAGAATTTCACCAGTTGTCGTAACCGGTTCTTTAGTTAATACCACCTGCAACTGTGGCCAAGAGATTAACCCCTTTAAAGCTGCAGTCATTTTGGCATTTAAATCTGCCTCACCAATACCTAGTTGCACCAGGACTGCCGGCCGGTTTTTATCTAAGCCAATTAAATCTCTTGCTGCGTCTTTGCTTAAGGCAGTTTGTGGATTATAAATTGAGATTGGCTTAACTAAAACTGCATCTGATCTGCCTGATGTTGGTCCTTTGTCATAACTTTGACCATAATCACCTGGTGTAATAATTAAATCCATCATCTTTGATTGCAGATTTAATAAATACCGCTGTGATGTTTTTTGCCAGAAGCCTCTTCGTACCCAGACTAGTTTTACTTTTGGCCTAATGCTTTTTACTCCAATAATTCCTGGGTATGGCACCACGCCATCAAAGCTAATAATCTTTGCATTGGTTTCATCTATTAATGCAACGATCCGATCTCGTAAATATCTATCCCACTCAAATCTACCCATCCACTTTCGATCTCTTCCAGGCACATATTCAAAACCAACATCGGCAATTTTTGGTACCTCAACCACGCCAGATGCCATTGAAATGATTATTGGATTTGCAAAACTCTTTAATTCAGCAGCCACCGCACTTGCCCGCGTTAGATGCCCCATGCCGATTCCATTACTTGTCGCTAGAATAATGGTTGGCTTTTCCATGAAATAAGTATAACTACAACTAAGTTAGGCAGACCTGATGAATACCGCACTATTACTTGTGATTCTAGCTCTGCAGATATTTGCTATTTATTACTTGATTAGAACCGCTCGAAATCTTGGCTCTAAATCAACGCGCTACCACAAAGAGTTGATGGAAAATATAAATATGCTAAGAGCTAGCGATGGAAGTAATATTCTTAATCATCTTGCAGTTCCAAATACTAAAGAGTTTAGAAATATAAGTTGGGATCATGTAATCTCACTTACCAGCCACCCAGCAAGGTTTGCCACGCTCCACATTTCTTTAGATCAACTTCTAAATCAGCAATTGATTCCTAAAAAAATCTACCTAAATATTGCCCAATCAGATATATCAAAGTTGCCTACTAGAATTAAAGAATTAGAGTCTGGTGGAGTATTAAAGATTAATTCATGCTCTGATTTGGGGCCAGGCAAAAAGCTAATTCCAACTTTAAAATTAGAAGAGAACCTTCCTATTATCGTAGTTGATGATGACCTATTCTTTGAAACTGATTTAACTATGAAATTAATGGTTCAGCACCATCTTTCACCAAAAAATGTTGTTGCCAATAGAGTTCATAAAATTATCTTTGAGGCCAACGGCAGTATCGCCTCATATAGCAAGTGGATTAAAAACTACTCTTTATCAAATGGTCCAGCTTCAGATTTTTTCCCAACATCAGGTGCCGGCACACTTTATAAAAAAGAGTTTTTCCACCCAGATGTAATGGATGAAGAGAGCTATAAAGCCTTATCACTGCATACTGATGACCTATGGTGGTTTGTGCATAGTAAGCGAGCTGGAGTAATTACTAAGCGCATGGCTGGTTATAGCAAATTAGAGTTTATTGATGGAACTCAAGAGAATGGGTTGTGGAACACAGGAAATAAGGATCGAAATGATCCAAATTTAAAATCTTTGCTAAGTAAATACTCACTTTAATTTAACTGGTGGCGGGTGAAGGATTTGAACCTTCGAAGGCAGAGCCGGGGGATTTACAGTCCCCTCCCATTGGCCGCTCGGGCAACCCGCCAGGGATTGTTAAGCGTGGTGAAGTCTAAAGCCTAGACAGTTGTTATGCCAAAAGATCAATTATTTATCAGCGTAGCGCGCAATAAAGCGCACATGATCAGGATTTAACTCAGCAACGGTTCGCGCACCAAGTAATTTCATTGTTCTAGTAATTTGTGTGCGCATAATCTCTAATGTTTTATCAACACCAGGTTTTCCACCTGCCATTAAGCCATACAGATAAGCCCGACCAATCCATGTGAAATTCGCACCCGTTGCTAGAGCAGCGACAACATCGGAGCCATGCATAATTGCCGTATCAACATGAATCTCAGCCTTATTACCTACAGCTTTAACTACCTCAGGTAGTAAGTGAAGTGGTACAGGCGCACGATCTAGTTGGCGACCGCCGTGGTTAGATAAAATTATTGCATCCGCACCTGCCTCAGCCGACATCAGCGCATCATCAACATTTTGGATACCTTTAACAACTAGATTGCCCTGCCATTGGCTACGAATCCACTTTAAATCTTCATATGTAACAGTTGGATCAAACATTGAATCTAGTAGCTCTGCCACTGTGCCGTTCCAAGAATCTAGGGATGCAAACTTAAGTGGATCTGTTGTTAGGAAGTTAATCCACCAGGCAGGACGCGGAATCGCATTTAAAATTGTCTTAACTGTTAGTGAGGGTGGAATAGTCATACCATTTCTAACATCACGCAACCTTGCACCTGCAACCGGAACATCAACTGTTAAAACTAAGGTATCGAAACCAGCAGCTCTGGCTCTATCAACTAGCGCCATACTGCGATCGCGGTCCTTCCACATATATAACTGAAACCAATTTCTCCCATTAGGTGCTGCTTTTGCAACATCCTCAATTGACCTTGTTCCCATAGTGGAGAGTGTGAAAGGAATTCCAGCATCTTGCGCCGCACACGCACCGGCATACTCACCCTCGGTTTGCATCATTCTGGTGAAGCCAGTTGGTGCAATTCCTAGTGGCATACTCATTTTCTTACCTAACATATTCACTGAAAGATCAACATCTTTAACATTAAGCAAAATCTTTGGTTGAAACTCTAATTTTTCATACGCATCACGTGCTCTAGTAAGACTTGACTCAGTATCAGCACCACCATCGGTGTAATCAAAAGGAGCTTGAGGTGTTCGCTTCTTTGCAATATCTCGTAAATCATAAATTGTTAATGCCCGCGATAATCTGCGCTTACGAGGGCTGAAGATTACTTTTCTAAACTTAAGTAATTGAGCAAGATCTTTTGGGCTGGGAATGCGGCGCTTAACCTTTATCTGGCTCACATGTCCCCTTCCAAGTTCAAACTTTATGAGAAATCCTCAGTGGATTTATTGGGTAAAGTATAGACATGGCTGACAGTAGTTTTGACATAGTCTCAAAGATTGATCAAATGGAGTTAGATAACGCCTTTAATCAGTGCGACCGAGAGATAGCAACTCGCTTTGACTTTAAAAACACTGGCACCAAGGTTGAGAAGACTGGAATCAAGGTATTAATTGAATCCGATACTGAGGAGCGGGCAAAGGCAGCTCTTGATGTATTTAAGGATAAGTTAATTAAACGAAATGTTTCACTTAAACACCTTGATGCTGGTGAACCACAGCTAAGTGGCAAAACTTACCGAATTAATTGTGAGTTCAAAGAGGGAATTACTACTGAGAATGCAAAGAAAATTGCTAAATTTCTTAAAGATAGTGGCCCTAAATCTATTAAAGCTCAGATCCAAGGTGATGAACTACGAGTTTCCAGTAAGAGTAGAGATGATCTGCAAACTGCAATAGCTCAAGTTAAAAAAGAGGTTTGGGATTTCGCAGTTCAGTTTACAAATTACCGCTAATTAATACATTTAGAAAAGGTGTAATTGAACCGTAACGGATCAGGTATTGCTTATGGCGCTGGGGCGTATGTTATTTGGGGATTACTCCCGCTTTACTGGCGAGCATTAGATAGAGCATCTGCCTTTGAAGTTGTTGCGCACAGAGCTATTTGGTCATTACTTGCATGTGCTGTACTTCTTGCCTACCAAAAACAATTAAGAGCTACTTTCAACTTAATTCGTAATGGAAGATCCTTCGCTCTTCTTGCCCTTACCTCTTTACTTTTATCACTTAACTGGGGAATTTATATTTGGGCAGTATCAGTAGATCGAGTTGTTGAAGCGGCACTGGGTTATTACATAACACCATTAGTTGCAGTTAGCTTTGGAGTGTTGATATTAAAAGAGAAACTACGCAAGTCACAAATTATCTCGGTAATACTTGCCACAGTTGGTGTGATTATTTTGACCGCCACCTACGGGCATGTGCCAGTCGTAGCACTGGGATTAGCACTTAGTTGGGGCTCCTATACATTATTTAAGAAACGTCTTAATGCTGGAGCACTTGAAACTTTATCGATTGAAACTTTGGTCGCATTTTTTCCGAACATCATTTTCCTGTTCTACTTACTTAATAAAAATGAGGCACAGTTTGGTCAAGATTTACCCTTCTCATTAGCCTTAGCATCCGCTGGCTTATTTACCGTAATACCACTGCTAATGTTTAATGCTGCAGCTACTAGATTGCCGTTAACAACTACTGGTCTACTCCAATACATCACGCCAAGTATTATGTTTTTGGTCGGGATCATTGTTTTTCATGAGCCGCTACCAATCTCAAAGGTAGTGGGATTTATCTTTATCTGGGCAGCACTAGCTTTTCTTGGAACTGACTTAGTTAAATCAAGCAGAGCGACTGACTAAGGAGTAAGTCAGATTTTTAAGCGCCTCTTTTGCTGGACAGTCTGGTAGATCTGCAAGTAAATCAATTGATTCATCTGCAACTTGTTGCAAATAGTTTTTTACCTGTTGTAAAACTTTATGACTCCGCAGTTGCTTAATAATAGCCGGTAACTCTTCATCACTAATTTTTGAGTTTAATTTAGAGATTAACTCTTTATCTTCTGGGTTATTTGCTTCAATTACATAAAGAGTAACTAGGGTTGGTATGCCTTCTCTTAAATCTGTACCAGGAGTTTTCCCAGAATCCATTTCACTACTTGCAATATCAATTAGATCATCTGATACCTGAAAAAGTAAGCCAACTTTCTCGCCATATTTAGTTAAAATATCTACAATCTCAGGCTTTGCACGAGCAAGAATTGCGCCAAGTCTGGCGCTAGTTCCGATCAATGATCCTGTCTTATCGCTAACTACTTTTAAGTAATGATCAATCTGTTTTAGCCCACCGCTTGCCCCTTGAGTTTCATTAATCTGACCGATTACTAATCTTTCAAAGGTCTTAGCTTGTAAGTGCACCGCTTCTTGCACGAATTCTGGTTTTAAATCTGCCAATAAATCTGAAGCTTTTGAAAACAAGTAATCTCCGGTGAGAATTGCAACTGCGTTACTCCATTTTTTATTGGCACTAGTAACACCACGACGCAGTACTGCATCATCCATAACATCATCGTGATACAAAGTTGCAAGGTGGGTTAGTTCACAAACTACAGCAGCTTTAATAATCTCATCAGTTTCTTCTATGCCGAACTTACCAGCTAATATGCTGAGTAAAGGGCGAAGTCGCTTACCACCAGCATTGATTAAGTGGCGTGAGGTCTCAACAACTAATGGGTACTCACCCTCTATATGGGTGCGAAGAAGTTTCTCTACTTTTTCCATATCAGAAATAAGTGATAGCTCAAGCTGCTTATCAAGATTAGGTATTCCTAATTTATTCATTATTTAACAAAATTGGCAAAATTACTGGCTGTGGTAAGGACTAATGAAGGTGCAATACCTAAAGCAATTGAAATTATCATTGAGGCAACTATTGAAACCTTGCTTTTAATTGATGGAATAATTACAGATACTGAATTATTAACTGGATCTGTAAAGAAAATCATAATAATAACTCTAATATAAAAGAAGGCAGCAATTGCACTTGCCAGTACACCAACTACAACCAATGAAATATTGCCACTTTTATAAGCGGCTGAAAATATTGCAAATTTACCAACAAAGCCTGCGGTTAATGGGATTCCAGCGAAACTCAGTAGCAAGAATGCAAAAGCTGCAGAAACTAATGGCGATTTTCTGCCCAAGCCAACCCAGCGATTTAAATCTGTTACCTCACCAGTTGAATCCCTAATTAAAGTAATAATGCCAAAAGCTGCAAGTGTGGCAAATCCATATGCAAATAGATAAAATAGTGAGGCAGCTAAGCCATCTTTATTTAAGGCAACTACACCAGATAGTAAAAATCCAGCATGAGCAATCGATGAATACGCAAGCATTCGTTTAACATCACGCTGAGCTATCGCAACTAATGAACCAAACAACATAGTAATAATTGCAATTACAGTAATTATTGGCCGCCACTGTGTTTGTGACTGAGCAAATCCAACATAGAAAATACGTAAGATCGCACCAAATGCAGCTACCTTTGTACAGGCAGCCATAAAGCCAGTTATTGGAGTTGGTGCACCTTGATAGACATCAGGTGTCCAGGAGTGAAATGGCACTGCACTAATTTTGAATAGTAAACCAACTGACACAAAGATAATTCCAATAAGTAGGAAAATATCATTCCCATTACCTGCCGCTGCGCTAATTCCAGATAAGGAGATAGTTCCGGAGTATCCATATAGGAAGGCTGATCCAAATAAGAAAAATGCAGAGGAGTAGGCGCCTAGTAAAAAGTATTTAAGAGCTGCCTCTTGAGAAAGTAATCGTCGCCTGCGCGATAGACCGGCAAGTAAATAAAGTGGCAGTGAAAATACCTCTAGCGCAACAAATAATGTGATTAAGTCAGATGCAATTGTAAATAACATCATGCCGGCTACTGCAAATAAGAAAAGAGGAAATATCTCTGTTTGTTGGTTTTTTTGTTCTAATGCACTGCGTTCCTCAATAGAGCCTGGAATAGCGGAGGCTTGAGCGACAAAATTCTCCTGATCAGCGATTAATAAAACGGCAGCCAAAGATAGTAAAACAATAGTTGCTTGTAGGAATATGCCTACTTTATCAATAGTTACTGAGTTAACCGCAGCCGTTAGTGATGATGAATCTCTAATCTGCCACAGCTGTTGTAAGGCTAATAAGAGCGAGCCAATACTAATTGTTAACTGAATAGCGGGACGGTGGGTCTTACCTAAGAATGCTTCAACTAGCACGCCAATCAATGCTCCTGCTAACACAATAAGAATTGGGGCAAGGAGTGAGTAAGTAAGTGATGGTGCAATTAGCATTACTTACCTACCTT
>Ga0209355_1000078_pt1 | contig 53562 bp, 44 predicted proteins | sample LauGreSBDMM110SN_3_FD_187563 | JGI IMG/M metagenome (GOLD analysis project Ga0209355, IMG submission 187563) | Freshwater lake microbial communities from Lake Michigan, USA - Sp13.BD.MM110.SN (SPAdes) (version 2) | ecosystem: Environmental > Aquatic > Freshwater > Lake | place: Lake Michigan... | reverse complement strand
TCGCCGCCTGAAATGCCTAGTTGAAGTGCGCCTAATTTTCTTGCATCACGTAAAACATTAATCCACTGTTCTGTTGATAATTCATTCTGTGTATGTTTATCATAATCAGTAGGGTTGTAACAAAAAGCACAATGAAGTGGGCATCGATATGTGATTTCAGCTAGCAACCATAAAGGTTGAGTATGTGTAACAGATGCTGCTACACCATTATTTTGAATTGCCATCGTATATCCCCTTAATTAGCTTTCTCAATCCATGCTTTATCTAAAGCAAATTGGATCATAGATAAAATATCTTTTTCGATACCATCAACATCTTTAAATTTTTCTTTTAGAGCATTTACAATTTGATCGACCGAGTTTTTTCCATCTACTAAACTTAATACTTCTCCCGCACTTCCATTTAATTTGACCATACCTTCAGGAAACAAAATAACATGAGATTGTTGTGCTTCTTCCCATTGAAATCGATGGTGCGCTGCAATTTTTAAAATGTCTTGGTGTTCGATCGCCATGTTTAGAATATAGGTTGCCTTAAGTAATCACGATCTTCAACTTTAATATTTGAAGAGGCGAGCATAATGGAATCTGCAATCACCCATAACACATTAAGTTTGAATTGAAGAATGTCTAATGCACGCTCTTGCATCGCGCGAGACTGACTAAAATAATCTAGTGTTACAGAGAGGCCTTGTTCCACATCACGCCTTGCTTCAGTTAAGCGTTTTTTGAAATAAGAGAGTCCAGATTCATTGATCCAGGGATAGACTTCAGGCCATGAACTTATACGCTGTTGATGAATATGTGGGGCAAATAATTCAGTAAGTGATGAGCAAACTGACTCTTGCCATGGTCTTTGTTTTGCAAAATTAATATAAGCATCAACTGCGAAACGAACACCAGGACTTACATGCTTTAAAGATGTGACATCTTCCCTTGCTAAACCAACTGCTTCACCTAATTTAATCCAAGCTTCTATTCCACCCACTGCATCATCCACACCATCATGATCTGTGATACGGACGATCCACTGTTTTCTGACTTCAACATCAGGGCAATTAGAGAGAATAGCTGCATCTTTTTGTGGAATACCAATTTGATAATAAAAGCGATTTAATACCCAGCATTGGAGTTGTTCTTTAGTGAGCTTTCCTTCATACATCATGACATGGAAAGGATGGTAGATATGATAACCCTTTCCCTTCTCACGAAGCTTTTCTTCAAACTCTGCTCTTGTCCAAATTTTATCCATGTCTAACGAATCCTTTTATAAAACAATATCCATACCATCGTATGCAACTTCTATGCCATGCTCAGTTAAGATAGCACGCTCTTTTGAATCTTCTCGTAAAATTGGGTTTGTATTATTGATGTGTATAAGCACTTTTTTAGCTTTGGGGTAACGATCCAATACTTCAATCATACCGCCCTCACCCGATTGAGGATTATGGCCAATGTCTCGTGCCTTCTTTGTCATTAAACCCATATCAATCATTTCTGTATTCGTCCAGAAAGTACCGTCCACCATAATACAGTCTGCTTTTTCAAATAAAGGTGGTAAATGAGGTTCAATTTCACCTAAGCCTGGTGCGTAAAATAATCGTTTCTGTGTTTTTTTGTCTTCGATCAACATGCCAATCGTGTCACCTGGGTGTGGATTATTTCGATGCGGTGAATATGGGGGTGCGGCACTCTTTAACGCAACAGCAGTGAATGTAAGATTTTCTATTTTAGGTATTTCAAAGGAAGTTTTACCATCAGTCGAAATCTCGTGATGATTAATACCACAGTAGTGATCTAAAATTTTTAAAAGTGGATTACCTGTAGTGAGATCTTGATATACCATATTAGTAGAATAAAGCTCACGTTTTTGTGTGCCCTCGCGAAGCATCAACAAACCTGTTGTGTGATCAATTTGTGCATCAATAAGAACAATGGCTGAAATGCCACTATCACGAATAGCTCGACCGGGTTGTAAAGGTGGAAAGTCTTGAATTTGTTGCAACACATCAGGTGACGTATTAAAGAGCACCCAATGAACGCCATCAGAACTTACACAGATAGAAGACTGTGTGCGTTTTGTTGCCTTAATAGTGCCTTTTCGAAGACCGTCGCAGTTTTGACAATTACAATTCCACTGAGGAAATCCTCCACCCGCACCTGCGCCTAATACATGAATATGCATAGAACCTTGTCAATGAGACTAATATTTAATAATGAACTGATACTGAGGGAAAAGCACCTAATCTCATAGTGGAAATTAGCTAAATAGAACTCATGAAATCCATGAGTTCGTTAAAGAATTTCGCGGCCAATCACTTTAGCAATTCCTCTTAATTCACCCATGAGTGAAATAAGCTCTTCAGGATTAATAGCTTGATCTGCATCACACCATGCTTCACATGGATTAGGATGCATTTCAACTAAAAGACCATCAGCACCTGCAGCTATCGCCGCTCTAGATAATGCTGCCACCATCCATGCTTTACCACCTGCATGAGAAGGATCAACAATAACGGGAAGATGTGTTTCTTTCTTCAACACAGGGATTGCTGTGACATCCAATACATTTCTGTAATACGTTTCAAAAGTTCGAATACCACGTTCGCAGAAAATAATATTATGGTTGCCACCAGCTGCAATATATTCAGCAGCCATTAGCCACTCTGAAATCGTTGCTGACATGCCACGTTTTAAAATCACTGGCACGTTGACTTTACCAACTTCTTTTAGAAGCTCAAAGTTTTGCATGCTGCGGGTACCAATTTGAATCACATCCACTTTATATTTCATAAAGGTATCAAGTTGTCTTGCATCCATAAGCTCAGTCACAATAGGTAAACCTTCTTTGTCTGCAGCTTTTCTAAACATTTCTAAACCTTCAATACCTGTGCCTTGGAATGTATATGGACTTGTGCGTGGTTTAAAAGCTCCGCCCCGCATGAGTCTGACTCCAGCGGCTTTAACAGCTTTCGCAGATTTTTCCATCTGATCAGGTGTTTCAACAGAACACGGGCCTGAAATAATTTGAATTTGCTTACCGCCCATAAGATTGCCTTGGATATCAATCACGGTATCTTCTTTATGCCATTCACGCGCTACAATTTTATAAGGCTTAACAATATGGAGCGCCTGCTCAACACCAGGAAGAGACTCTAAAAGTTCTGGGTCAAGACTTCGCTCATCTCCAATCGCGCCGATGACTGTTCTTTCGGTGCCACGGGAAACGTTGGCTTCCAGTCCCTTTTCTTCTATGCGCTTAATAACCGATTCAATTTGCTCTTCGGTCGCAACGTTGCTCATTACAATAATCATGCTAGATCCTATTTAAATAATCGCTTCTAGTGCTTGAATAAATCTTTCGTTTTCTTCTTTAAGGCCTATGCTTACCCGCAAATAATCTGGCATTTCATAATTAGCCACTGGTCTAACTATGATACCCGTCTTTAATAAAGCTTCGTAGACTTGGGGTGCGTTATCTACTTTAAAACTAATGAAGTTACCAAAAGTAGGAATAAAACTTAACTTAAGCCTTCGGAAAGCTGATTCTAGTTGTTTTTTTCCATTATTATTCAGTATTTTACTCTCACTGACAAATGCGTCATCCATTAATGCAGCCACTGCAGCATCTTGCGCAAGACTATTCACATTAAAAGGCTGTCTCACTCGATTCATAAATTGAATAATCTCTGGATTCGATGCCCCAAAACCCACTCTTAATCCAGCTAAACCATAAGCTTTTGAGAAGCTTCTGGAAATAATTAAATTTGAAAACTGAGAAAGCCAGGAAAAACTCTCTGACTTATTCTCTATCTCCAAATATTCATCGTAAGCCTCGTCCAATACCACAATAATATGAGATGGTACTTTTGTTAAAAAAGCTTTAAGTTCCTCTTTAGAGATGAGAGTACCTGTCGGATTATTGGGATTAGCAATGAAGATCATCTTAGTTTTTGAAGAGATTGCCGCAAACATTTTGGCAAGATCATGTGCAAAATCCTTGGCAGGAACTTTGACGCCAATAGCACCCATTGCTTGGGTTACAAGACTATAGACAGCAAAAGCATGTTGAGAAAAAATAACTTCATCTCCTACTTTTAAGAATGTACGCGAAGCTAATTCCAGAATATCGTTTGACCCATTTCCAAAAATTAAACTCTCCGGATGTAAATTAAACTTAAGGCTGACAGCATTTTTAAGCCGAAAAGCATTGCCATCTGGATAACGATAAATTTGATCAATTGATTTTAAAATTACCTCGCGAGCTTTAGGGCTCATACCTAAGGGATTTTCATTAGAAGCTAACTTTACAATGGAGGACTCCTCTAAGTGATGCTCGCGCGCAACCTCAGAGATTGGTTTGCCGCCTTGATAAGGTGCAATGTCACAAATATATGTTGGAATTAAAGATTGAATCGACATAATAAAATATTAAAAAATCTTAAATGGAAAGCTGGGGCATAAATCCATTAAGTCAAATTAGACTGCGGATAGGATCCTAAAACTTTTAAGAATGAAGCCTTAGATTCAATTTCTTTGAGCGAGTCTGCTACTTTTGAATCAGACATATGCCCTTCAATATCAATAAAGAAAACATACTCCCAAAGACCTGCTTTTGAAGGACGGGACTCAAGTTTGGTCATACTCACTTTATTTTTCGCAAAAGGCTCAATCATGGATGCAATCGCTCCCGGCTGATTTTTTGCAGCCACAATAATCGAGGTTTTATCTAATCCAGAAGGCTTAACTTCGTGATTGGAAATTACCAAGAATCGAGTGGAGTTCTTGGGATCATCTTCTATATTTTCAGCGAGTAGAGGTACATTAAATAATGCTGCAGCGCGGTTACTTGCAACAGCAGCAGCACCTTTTTCTTTCGATGCAATTTTTACAGCTTCAGCGTTACTTGAAACAGATTGTAATTCGATGCCTGGAGCATGATTAAGCAACCACTGATGGCACTGCGATAATGATTGTGTATGTGAATAGATTTTTTTAATACTCGATACATCTTTTTCATTGCTAATTAAATTATGATGCACAGGTAAAATAATTTCAGCACATATCATTGTGTTTGATGTCAGAAGCAAATCAAGCGTTCGATTAATAGCGCCTTCAGTCGAATTTTCTACCGGAACAACACCATAATGTGCTTTATGAGATTCCACAAGATGAAACACTTCATCAATGCTTGATGTTTGAATGGGTTCAATTGATTCACCAAACTGCTTCATGGAAGCTTCTTCGCTAAATGTACCAAGCGGTCCTAAGAATGCAACGGTGATTTGTTTTTCTAAGGCTCTGCAATTAGACATAATGCTCTTATAGATGCTTTCGATACTTTCGTTAGAAAGTGGTCCTTGATTTTGCTCAACCAAACGACGTAAGACTTGAGCCTCACGTTCTGGACGATAAATCACACCGTCTGTTTTTAGACTTCCAATATTAGATGCTAATGCTGCTCTTTTAGAAATAAGATCTAAAAGTTCATTATCAATTTTATCAATTGCATCTCTTAAGTTTTTTAAATCATCTGTCATATATTAGTGCGACTTTTCAAAATCTTTCATATAATCAACTAGAACTTGAATACCTTCAATCGGCATAGCATTGTAGATTGAAGCCCTAATGCCACCTACAAGTCGATGGCCTTTTAAACCGATCATACCTAAATTTTCAGCACCTGTTACAAAAGAAGCATGTAAATCCTCATTTTGAATTCTAAATGGTACGTTCATACGCGAACGGTTTTTGATATCAATAGGATTTGTGTAGAAATCTGTTGAATCGATATAGTTATACAACAATTCAGCTTTTTTAATATTTTGCTTTTCAATCGCACTAAGGCCACCGAGTTCAATTAACCACTCAAACACTAGGCCAGCCATATAAATACTATAAGTCGTCGGTGTATTAATCATAGATTGATTCTCAGCTTGCGTCTTCCAGTTGAACACGGAAGGTGTTAATGGTGAAGCCACTTCTAATAAATCATCTCTAACAATTACAATTGTAAGACCTGCAGGACCAATATTTTTTTGCGCCCCAGCATAAATAACTCCAAATTGACTAATATCAACTGGTCTTGAAAGAATGTGAGACGACATATCGGCAACGACTGGAATTGTCTTAATAGATGGCATATCAAAATATTCAACACCATGTATCGTTTCATTAGAGCAGAAGTGGACGTATGAGGCTGAAGGATCTATCTTCCAATCATTTAGATCGGGAGCTTTCCCGTAACCAATCGATTCAGAAGAAGCAGCGATAGACATGTCACCAAAAGGAAGAGCGTCTTGATAAGTGCGTTTAGACCAATAACCACTCACAACATAATTAGCTTTCTTTCCATTGAGAAGGTTCAAAGGCACCATTGAATTTTGGGCAATCGCACCACCTTGAAGAAAAAGTACCTTGTAATTTTTAGGTACATTAAAAAGTGATCTAAAATCACTTTCCACTTTCTCAAAGATCGACATGTAATGCTTGCCACGGTGTGACATTTCCATCACAGACAATCCAGAATCGTGCCAATCAATCATCTCAGCTTGCGCTCGAAGCATCACTGACTTGGGTAATACAGCTGGACCGGCTGAGAAGTTATAAGAACATTTCATGATGAATTAAAAGCTATTCCTCTAGATCATCATCAGCTTCTACAATCTTCTCGAGGCCTGATAATTTTTCATTCTCACCTAAATTAATTAATGTAACGCCTTGAGTCGCACGACCTAATTCACGAATTTCACTTACACGTGTTCGAATAAGTACACCACCTGTTGTAATTAGCATAATTTCATCTTCGTCGTTCACGAGTTTTGCAGCGACAACAAGGCCATTACGTTCACTCACTTGAATCGCTTTAACACCTTGTGTGGCACGACCAGAATGTCTAAAGTCAGATAAAACAGTTCGTTTTCCATAGCCATTTTCAGTTGCAACGAGCATAGATTGTTGATCATCGCTTGCGATAAGAAGGGATAGTACTTGTTGGTCTTCTTGTAATTTCATACCACGAACACCTCGAGTATTTCGACCCATACTCCGCACATCTTCCTCGTCAAACCAAACAGCTTTACCGCCATTTGAGACTAAAACAATATCGTTGGATCCGTCAGTAATTTCAGCTCCAATTAAAAAGTCATTATCATCGAGATTAATTGCGATGATGCCTGACTTACGTGGATTTGAAAAATCTGTAAGCGGTGTTTTTTTAACTGTACCTAATGCAGTGGCCATAAAAATATAATGCTTATCATCAAATTCTTTAATAGGAAGAATCGCATTAATTTTTTCACCCTCTTGGAGAGGGAATAAATTAACAATAGGTTTACCACGACTTGTGCGACTGCCCTGTGGAACCTCGTAAACTTTTAACCAATACACTTGTCCACGACTTGAAAAACATAGAATATTATCGTGTGTATTTGCTACAAACATTTTATCGATAAAATCATCATCTTTTGTCGTTGCTGCTTGCTTGCCTCTGCCACCTCTTTTTTGGGCACGATACTCATCTAACACTTGTGATTTAATATAGCCTGTATGAGAAAGTGTGACGACTACATCCTCAGGTGTAATTAAATCTTCAGTGGATAAATCTAAAGCATTCTCTACAATTTCACTTCGACGTTTGTCACCATATTGATCTTTAATCACCTTCAATTCATCGACGATAATTGCAGTGACTCTTGCAGGTGTTGCTAAAATATCAAGAAAATCTGTAATAACATTCATAATCTCTTTATATTCATTAACAATTTTTTCTTGTTCTAACCCTGTTAAGCGTTGTAATCTTAATTGCAGAATTTCTTGTGCTTGAACATCTGATAACTTATAGCCTGAATCAGTCAATCCAAATTCTTTAGACAATCCTTCAGGTCTAGAAAACTCCATGGCAGCACCATTCAACATCGCCTCTACAACAGAAGATTTCCATGTGCGCGCTATCAATTCTCTCTTAGCATCTGGCGGTGTTGGAGCAGCCTTGATAATTTTAATCATTTCATCGACGTTAGCTAATGCGACTGCTAAACCTTCTAACATGTGGCCACGTTCGCGTGCTTTTCTTAATTCAAATACAGTTTTTCTTGTAGTAACTTCACGACGGTGCCTTAAAAAGGCATCTAAAATTTGTTTTAAGTTAAGAAGTTTTGGCTGGCCATCAATGAGCGCTACCATGTTCATACCAAAACTATCTTGAAGCTGTGTTTGCTTATAAAGATTATTTAAAATAACATCAGGATTCTCTCCGCGCTTTAATTCAATCACAACACGCATACCTGATTTGTCTGACTCATCTCTTAAATCTGAAATGCCTTCAATCTTTTTATCGTTTACAAGTTCAGCAATCTTCTCGATGAATGTTTTTTTGTTAACTTGATACGGAAGTTCATCAACGATTAATGCTTCACGGTTACCTTTATCGAGCTTTTCAACGTGCGTTCTTCCCCGCATAACAACACGACCACGACCTGTTCTGTAGCCTTCTTTAACGCCTGAAGTGCCATGAATGATCCCGGCTGTAGGGAAATCTGGTGCTGGTATTAATTTAATCAATGCATCAATCGATGACTCAGGTTTTTCTAGCAGTAATAAACACGCATTTACAACTTCATTTAAATTATGAGGTGGAATATTGGTCGCCATGCCCACAGCAATACCAGAGCTTCCGTTGATAAGAAGATTTGGAATACGCGCCGGCATAATAAGAGGTTCTTGTTCAGAGCCGTCATAATTAGGACCGAAATTTACTGTCTCTTTATCAATATCTTCTAAAAGCTCATGTGCAATTTTAGACATACGGATTTCCGTATATCTCATAGCAGCAGCATTATCGCCATCCACTGAGCCAAAATTTCCCTGACCATCGACTAACATATATCGCAAGCTAAAATCCTGCGCCATACGAACAATCGTATCGTACACAGCTGTATCACCATGTGGATGGTATTTACCAATCACATCACCGACAATACGCGCTGATTTTTTATAAGGTTTATTAAAGTCGTTATTAAGTTCATGCATCGCAAAAAGTACACGACGGTGAACAGGCTTTAATCCGTCTCTGACATCTGGAAGTGCTCGTCCAACAATGACGCTCATGGCGTAGTCAAGATAAGAGCGTTTCATCTCATCTTCAAGGCTGATTGGGATGGTTTCTTTAGCAAATTGATTCATAGGATTTAGATCGATAATTTAAGTAGAAAACTACCCAAATTTTAGCATGTAGCAGGGCTGTATTTATGCCCTGCTAAAGGTATTTTTTAGCGCGAAAGACTAGACAAATCAGCTTTTAGGTCCTCTATATCCTCAAGGCCTACAGCGATTCTAACAAGATTGTCCTTGATGCCAGCTTTTTGACGCTCTTCAGGGCTGACTCTTGAATGTGTCGTTGTTGTCGGATGTGTAATTGTAGATTTAACATCTCCTAAATTAGCAGTAATCGAGATCAATCGAGTTGAATCAATTAAGCTCCATGCCTCTTTTTGCCCACCTTTTACCTCAAAAGACACAATAGCTCCGCCCGTTTTTTGCTGTGTTAAAGCAAGTTTATGCTGCGGATGAGAGGCTAATCCGGGATAGTAAACACGATCGATCTGGGGCTGCGACTCAAGCCAAGAAGCTAAATGAAGTGCATTCTTAGAATGAGCGTCCATGCGAACAGATAACGTTTCTAAACCCTTTAAAAAAACCCAGGCATTAAATGCGCTCATTGTAGGTCCTGCTGACCTTAGGAATTGGTAAATCGGCTCAATCGTTTTTTTATCTGCTAATACTGCGCCTCCTAAACAACGCCCCTGTCCATCAAGATACTTAGTAGCAGAATGAATAATAATGTCGGCGCCCAATAACAAAGGTCTTTGAAGCGCAGGCGAACAAAAACAATTATCCACAATCAATTTAATATCTTTTTGATGTGCAATTTTTGAAAGAGCATTGATGTCGGTCACTTCAGTCAATGGATTAGACGGGGTCTCTACAAAAAAAAGTTTTGTGTTTTTTTGGATAGCATCTTCCCACTCATTAAGATTGGTGAGCGATACAAAAGTAATCTCCAAACCCCAGCGCTTTAAAATATTACTAAAGAGTTGTACGGTAGTACCAAAAATACTTCGAGAGGCCACGATATGTTCCCCAGTAGAACATAGGCCCATAATGATTGCCAAAATAGCTGACATGCCGCTTGAAGTCGCTACACATGCTTCACTACCTTCCATAGCTGCGAGGCGATCTTGAAACATTGTGACTGTAGGATTCGTAAAGCGAGAATAGATATTGCCAGGCTCAGTACCCGCAAATCTAGCAGCAGCTTGGGCAGATGAATCAAACACATAGCTTGAAGTTAAAAAGATAGCCTCAGAATTCTCACCGAACTCAGATCGTAATGAGCCAGCCCGAATCGCTTGTGTATCATATTTCCATGGATCGTTATTCATAATCTGTTACCTTTTTTGGGCACAAAAAAACCCGTTTCACAAAAAACTAAAACGGGACAGACCTCGCTTTAGCTGTATTTTTAACGCGCCCGCAAGCTGAGAAATAACTTTATCACTCAAATCAGCGCAGTTCAAATTATGCACGATAAAAAAAATACGTCAAGAAACGCTTATCATTAAACTGCTTCTTCTTCATCTTTAATTAAATTTAAATCCATTTGTATGCTGCCATTTGATGGCTTGTCAGACATATTAGAATCAGCACGAAGTGTTTCGATATTTTTTAAATAATATTCATCAATATCGCCTGTAATATATTTGCCATCAAAACAAGAAGCATCAAATTTTTTAAGTTTTGGATTAATCGATGCAATGTTCTCAATAAGCGCATCAAGGTCTTGATAAATTAATTCATCTGCACCAATTTCTTCTCGAATTTCTTCGTCTGTTTTATTGGGTGCTAGTAATTCATTTCGTGATGGCATGTCAATACCATAAACATTAGGAAATCTGACAGGTGGCGCTGCTGACACTAAATAAACTTTTTTAGCGCCCGCCTCTCTAGCCATCTGAACAATCTCTTTTGATGTTGTGCCTCGAACAATCGAATCATCTACCAAAAGCACATTCTTATCTTGGAATTCTATTTTGATAGGATTAAGTTTTTGTCGTACTGATTTTTCTCTTAATGCTTGACCAGGCATGATAAACGTACGACCAATATAGCGATTTTTAATAAAACCTTCACGATAATCTAGACCTAATTCGAGTGCGAGCTGTAAAGCGCTTGGCCTACTAGTATCAGGAATGGGAATTACAACATCGATATCTAAATGAGCCCAAGCTTTTTTAATTTTTTGCGCTAATGTCTTACCCATATTAAGTCGTGTTTGATAGACTGAAATACCATCGATTACAGAGTCAGGCCTTGCAAGATAGACATACTCGAATATACACGGATGATGATTAGGTTTTGCGCATTGTTTAGAATAAAAATTACCATTCATATCAATGAAGACCGCTTCACCCGGCTCTACATCCCTTACTAATTTAAATCCTAATACATCAATTGCAACACTTTCAGATGCCACCATGTATTCAATACCTTGTGGGGTTTCATGTTTACCGATCACAAGTGGGCGAATACCGTGAGGGTCTCTAAATGCAAGAAGTCCAAAATTAGCAATCATTGAAACTACAGCATATGCTCCTTTGCATCGCTTATGAACCGAAGTGACAGCGTCGAAAACAACGTCACTATTAAGTAAAGTGCTCTTTGCTGATTGCTCAATTTCATGCGCCAACACATTAAGTAAAACTTCTGAATCTGATGTGGTATTAATATGACGAAGGTCTTGTCTAAAAATATCTTCTTTAAGCTTTTCGGCATTTGTTAAATTACCGTTATGTCCTAAGACAATTCCAAAGGGTGAATTTACATAAAATGGTTGGGCTTCTGCAGCTGAAGAGGAGCCTGCTGTGGGATAACGGACATGTGCAATACCTGCATTACCGATAAGATTTCGCATATGGCGTGTATGAAATACATCTTTCACAAGACCATTATTTTTGTGCATGAAAAAAGTATTGCCGTCACAGGTGACAATACCAGCAGCATCTTGACCCCGATGCTGGAGGACTAATAAGCCATCATAAAGTAGCTGATTAACAGGATTTTTGCCGACTATTCCAAGGATTCCACACATTTCAGCGCCTTAAAATTATGTTCGTTGTGAATATTTTACATGCTTAAGGATATCAAGTGGCAAATAAACATCCACCATAGCTGTAAAAGACTCAAAATAAGGTTTAATCAAGGCATCTTGCCAAGCAGAATTTTTTTCAAATGAGGTTGACTGAATAACAAAATGACAGACAAGCCCAATAAGGAGGGCGCGAAGAAGTCCAAACATGCCACCTAATAAAATATTAGGAAGTGTTAGTCCGGTATATTTAATAAATTTATTCAAGATAGCAATGACACCCATGGACGAAACAAGAACAGATATAAAAATCAGAAAATAAGCAATTAAATCACGAAATGATTCAGTATCAATCCAATGTAATTTGGAAGCTAGTATGGGAGAAAAAGATTGCGCTAAGTAGAAAGCAAAAAACCAAGCAATGATGGAAAGAAGTTCGCGAATAAACCCACGATAACAACCTAGAAGAGAAGAGATGACAATGGTAATGAAGAAACCATAATCAACAAAAGTCATTAACTAGTCTTCTTGATAATGCCGGGGATTCCTGCATTCTTAATTTTAAGTAATGTTTCTTTTGCCAAAGCTTCAGTTTTAAATTCATCGGTAATCAATCTCACCTTATCCGCGCCATTAACTTTGATCGCTTCACTTTTAGTTTGAATGTTTAATTGATTTAATTTTTGCTGAAGGGCTTTAATTTTTTCATTGTCTGAAAAAATACCAAACTGAATATACATACCACTACTAGGGAGTATTACTGCTTCTTTTTTAATTTGAGAGCCTGATGATTCTGGAATCTCTTGTTTAGTCTCTGGCAGTTTAATGCTTTCAACATTTACGTCAACAATTTCAGGACTACTTTCCATTGAAATTTTAATAGGCTCGGTAGGTCCTTCTTCATTACGATTTTTTAAAACAAAAGGAGCTGAGATAAGAAGAATAAATAAAATGACACTTGCGCCAAGGAGTCTTTTTTTAGCCTGACTAATCAGTTTGTCTTCTTGAGGTTGTATTGAGTTGTCTTCGCTCATAGCTTAGGAAATAATTTTCATAATATCTGCAACGGTAAAGAAAGAACCGAATACAATTATTCTATCATTTCTCGTGACTTCCTTGGATGCAAATTGATAAGCTTCTTGTATATTCTTAAATGCCTCTATATGAGCAGATGGATTAATTTTTTGAATAGTATTGGAAATATTTTCAATACTTGCAGCCCTCTCGTTCTGAATTTCTGCAATAAACCAATCATCAATATCAAGATTTAATTCATTAATGACACCAAAAATATCTTTGTCTTTAAGTATCGAGAATACTGCAATTGTTTTACCAGGCACAACATGCGTTTTGAGGTTGTGACTTAAAGATCTTGCAGCCTGCGGGTTGTGAGCTACATCAAGAATCAAAGAAGGCATTTTTTTGACCTCCTGAAATCTGCCTGGTAATAAAGTCAATGTAATTCCCTTTTGAATTGAAATTTCAGTTAAAGGCAATTTATCTTCCATAGCTTTAACTGCCATAAGTGCATTTGTTGCATTGGCTAACTGAAAATCACCTTGTAATTTAGGCAAGGGTAGGTTCATTACAAAAGTTGAATCAATTAAAAAATCAAACGAATCATGATGGGCTTCATAACCAAAATCTTTACCTATAATTTTTAAATCAGCATGAATTAATTCAGCATGCTTTATTAAAGATTGCGGCGGATCGAAGTCGCCACAAATAGAAGTCTTTTCAGTACGGTAAATGCCCGCTTTCTCGAATCCAATAGCTTCTCTTGTGTGCCCTAAATAATCCATATGATCAAGATCAACAGTTGTGACAATGGCACAATCGGCATCAAAAACATTTACAGCATCTAATCTGCCTCCTAAACCTACTTCTAGAATAGCAACGTCTACATGGGCCTCTGAAAAAATAATCATAGCGGCAATTGTCCCGTATTCGAAGTATGTAAGTGTTACGTCTTCTCTTGCCGATTCAATTCTTGAAAATGCCTCACAAATAACTTCATCCGAAACAGCAAGAGTTTGAATTTTAATGCGCTCATTAAAATTTAAAAAATGTGGCGAGGTATAACAAGCAACTTTATAACCAGCTTCTCTATATATAGATTCTAGAATGCTACAAGTAGAGCCTTTGCCATTAGTGCCGCCAACAGTAAGAATAGGAAAAGAAATGTCTAAATTTAAACGCTCAATAACAATCTTGATGCGCTCTAGTGTGAGGTCAATCGTAGATGGATGAATTGATTCGATGTACCCTAGCCAATCGGTAAGATTCATAGGGTGTTTATGCAAAGACTTAGAGGGAGTTAAATTAATTTTTAGATAATTTAGATATTAAATTAGTAAGCTTCTTCTTCATGTCGCGGCGATCTACAATCATATCAATAGCGCCATGTGTTAGAAGAAATTCAGAGCGCTGAAATCCTTCAGGTAGCTTTTCTCTGACAGTTTGTTCAATTACACGAGGACCAGCAAAACCAATCAATGCTTTAGGTTCAGCAATAATTACATCACCGAGCATTGCAAAACTAGCAGATACACCACCCATAGTTGGGTCAGTAAGAACTGAAAAATAGGGTAATTTAGCTTCGCTTAACTTAGTTAAAGCAGCACTTGTTTTTGCCATTTGCATAAGTGATAGCAATCCTTCTTGCATCCTGGCGCCGCCACTAGCAGAGACACATATGAATGTTGCTTTAGCTTTAATCGCAGCTTGAACACCGCGCACAAATTTTTCACCCACTACTGAGCCCATAGACCCACCCATAAATTTAAATTCAAAAGCGGCTACTACAACGGGATTACCCTCCATTAAACCTTGCATCACAACTATAGCGTCTTTTTCATTCAAGTCCTTTTGTGATGACTTAATGCGATCAGCATAACTTTGCGTATCATTAAACTTCAAGGAATCTAAAGGCTGAATTAACGCACCGATTTCTTTCCTTTTGTCTTTATCTAACAAAGTATCTATGCGTGCACGTGCTGAAATTCGATTATGAAAGGAACATTTTGGACAAACTTCCATATTTTGCTCAAGGTCTGTTCGATAAAGTACAGCCTGGCAAGAGGGGCATTTGCACCACAAACCTTCGGGAATATTTTTTTTAGATACGCTTCCAACAATACGTTTTATTTTTGGAGGTAGAACATCTTTTAGCCAGCTCATAGATTTATCCGAATCATTAGTTAACTGCTTCTCTTAATTCTTGCATTAACTTCGAAATATTTTGAATTAAATTTTCTTGATTTGAATTCTCAATTTCCTGAACCATACGACTACCAACGACAACCGCATCAGAAATTTTAGCAACCTCTTTTGCTGTTGCTGCATCTCTCACTCCAAAGCCAACACCAATAGGAAGATCTGTTAATTCCCGAATCATACCCACTTTGGATTTTACTTGCTCAATATCAATATTGGCAGCTCCTGTAACGCCCTTCAATGAAACATAATATAAAAAACCAGAGGCTTGCTCGATAATTAATTTTACTCTGTTCAATTCGGAGGTTGGAGATAGTAAAAAAATACTATCAATATTTTTTTCTTTAAGAAGTTTTGTAAATTGCATGCACTCTTCGGGCGGATAATCTACAGTAATAATGCCATCCACATCTGCAGTTTTAGCTCTTTCCACAAAAGCCTCTGCGCCAATCGCTTCGATAGGATTAGCATAGCCCATTAAAATAATAGGTGTTTGAGTGTCCTTTTCTCTAAAAGCTTTAACCATTTTAAATACATGAGATAAACCTACATGATGCGCTAGAGCTCTTTCGCTTGCTCTTTGGATCGTAGGACCATCTGCCATTGGGTCTGAAAAAGGAATACCTAATTCAATCATGTCAGCACCCGAATCTACCAGAGCATGCATCATAGAGAGGGTTAGATCAGGATGAGGATCACCGGCTGTAATATAAGGGATTAAAGCTTTTTTATTTTTTTCTTTAAGCTTTATAAATGTATTTGTAATTCTCGACATATAAACTTTATAGATTGATATTTGAAATTTTAGCCACAGTGTTAATGTCCTTGTCACCTCGGCCAGATAAATTCACAAGAATCACTTGATCGGGCTTCATCGTTTTAGCAAGCTTTTCTGCATAAGCTAGAGCGTGGCTAGTTTCAAGCGCTGGAATAATACCTTCGGTAAGGCATAGGCTATGAAATGCATCTAAGGCTTCGGTATCTGTCACAGCAACATATTCAGCGCGCTTAATATCTTTTAACCAAGCATGCTCAGGACCAACACCTGGATAATCGAGACCTGCTGAAATTGAGTGTGTTTCAATAATTTGACCTTCATCATTTTGCATTAAATAGGTTCGGTTACCATGCAAAACACCTATAGGGCTATTGGCTGTTAAAGGTGCTGCATGCTTACCTGTTTCGATGCCAAGTCCTGCAGCTTCGACGCCAATCAATCGAACTTCGCGCAAATCAATGTAGGGATAAAAAATACCCATCGCATTTGAACCACCACCCACACATGCAAGAACTGCATCTGGTTGTCGTCCAAGCATCTCATTCATTTGCATTTTACATTCCACACCTACAACAGAATTAAAATCACGGACCATCATAGGATAAGGGTGAGGCCCAGCCACTGTGCCAATGATATAAAAAGTTGTTGAGATGTTAGTGACCCAATCTCGCATCGCTTCATTAAGTGCATCTTTTAAAGTTTTTGATCCACTTTCTACCGGCACAACTGTGGCACCAAGAAGCTTCATGCGGTATACATTAGGCGCTTGCCTCTTAACATCTTCGGATCCCATATAAACTACACACTCAAGACCTAAGCGAGCTGAGATAGTAGCTGTTGCAACTCCATGCTGCCCTGCCCCAGTCTCAGCAATAATACGAGGCTTACCCATTCGCTTCGCAAGTAAAGCCTGGCCTACAGTATTGTTGACTTTATGAGCGCCTGTATGATTTAAATCTTCACGCTTTAAATAGATTTGAGCGCCGCCGACTCGATCAGACCACCTTTTAGCATGGTAAATGGGGCTCGGACGCCCAACAAAATGCTTTAAATCATGATGAAGTTCAGTAAGAAAATCAGGGTCGTGGCGATACTTTTCATATGTCGCTCTTAATTCATCAAGCGCCTCAATTAAAGTTTCTGCGACAAATACACCGCCAAATTGACCAAAATGGCCTTTTTCATCTGGCATATCATACGGCTGCATCTTGAGTTTCCTTTATAAATGCTTGAATTTTAAGAGAATTTTTAATACCTTTTGATTCTTCAACCCCACCACTGACATCAACTGCATAAGGTTTCACTTTCTTTATAGCTTCTTTTACATTATCCACAGTAAGACCGCCCGCTAATACAATTGGTTTAGAGAGCGATTGTGGAATTAAATTCCAATCAAATGTTTGACCTGTGCCACCTTTAAGATGCTCATGATAAGCATCAAGCAATAAAGCTTCTGCATCATGAAAGTCCTTGGCATATTGTATCAAATCTACTGAAGACGAAACTGCAACTGCCTTGATATAGGGAAAATTGAATTGTCTACAAAAATCAGGTGTTTCATCGCCGTGAAACTGTAAAACATTCACAAATCCAGATTGAATTGCTTCTTCTATTTCAGCAGGGTCAGCATTTACAAAAAGGCCAGTTTTAGTCACAAATGGAGGTAACTCCTTAACAATGACTTTGAAAGCATCTAAAGCAATGTAGCGTGGGCTTTCTTTATAAAAAACGAAGCCAAGCGCATCACATCCTGCACGGACAGAAGCTTTTGCATCCTCCAGCCGAGTAATACCACAAATTTTAGTACGTGTTCTCAATGTAAAATCAATTCAAAATGAAAGATATTCATTATAAGGATTAACGATCTTGGCATAAATGATTATTGTCAAAAATATTGACAGTTCGGTGCATAAAAGGAAAAGCGTAGCGCGCGTCATAATCCACACCAGACAAATAAAGACCATCAGGTGAAAATGTAGGAGGTGATTTTGTTCTGTCTTTTGATAACAACAATTCTTCAATATAGTTGCTTGGGTAATTTCCTTTACCAATATACAAAATAGCTCCCATCATGTTTCTAATTTGGTGGTGAAGAAAGCCATTCGCTGAAAACTTAAAGAGATAAAAGGGATGGTAGTTTGTAAGAGATATTCGAGACATTGTTCTCACTGGACTTTTAGCTTGGCACTCAGAGGATCGAAAAGCACTAAAATCATGCTCACCTTCAAAATACTGAATAGCTTCTTTCATCTTTTTGAAATCAAGCTCATCATGAATCCATCCTGCCTTATTAGCCCATAAAGCAGAAGAGAAAGAAGCGTTATAAATTAAATACTCATAATGACGTTGTGAGGCTGAATATCTCGCGTGAAAAGTATCATCCACTTCTTGTGCCCATAACACTCGAATAGATAATGGTAAGAAGGCATTAACGCCCCTTACCCAAGCGGTGATAGGTCTTTGAATTTTAGTTTCAAAATGAACCATTTGAACGAGCGCATGAACACCAGCATCTGTTCGGCCTGAAGCGTAAGTATCCAATTTTTCTAGCGCAATACTTTCAAGTGCTTTTTCAATTTCGCCTTGGATAGAGTCCACATCATTTTGTTTCTGCCAACCAGAGTAATTAGATCCATTATATTCAATACACAATGCGATTTTCATGGCAGCTTATAAGTAGAAAATTAAAAAAAAAGTAATAGAAACAATTAAAGCAATTAAAAGTACAGATGAGCTGTTAACTTTCTCTTCGTTAATTTGAATATAAGAAAGACTCATAAGATTCTTATTATTTGAATATAAGAGCATTGAAGACAAATCATTAAGGTTAAAGCGAAGTTTACGTGTTGATTGGAAAGTCTTGACATATTCCATTGTTAAATAAAGGCGAACAGCAAAACGTTTTGCATCAATTCCAAATCGTTTTAATGGTTTAAAGATTAAATAAAAAGTTTCAATCAAGGTTTGATAGCTCATCAATGAAATCATAATCGTAATGATGGCAACTGAATTAATAAGTCGCATAATTTGAGTTGAGCCTAAAAAAAGTCCTTCGTAGGACGGTGATAGGTAAGGCCAAAGAAATATATACTCACCTGGCGTATTAAAAACATAGAGAAAGAAGGTGATGATAAGAAAAAATTTCAGCCTAAAAATAAGTTTAGGTATTGAAAATCTTATAAAAAAAGAAATAGCTACAATAAAGAAAAGTAAAAAAAGATTAAAATCGAAATTATATTTATTGATTAGCAATAAAGCACATAAAATACCTACCAATTTAACTAATGGATGCACGATAGTTTAATCGTTCAATAGCCTAGTCAAAATGAGTCGGCTTCTGATCCTTATCTGATAAATTAATTGTAGTATCTGACAAATTAATATCTTTTATAGTTCCCTCTTCTATGGCCGGAGAAGCTTTAGCACTATGAACTTCTGAATAAGGCTTTTCTTTGTCAGTACTTATTGAATCAATGAGTTCTTTTTGTTCTTTCTGTCTTTTGGTTTTGATGACAAAAAGCATAATTAAGATAGCAAAAAGAACCCCTAAGAAGATAAATAGTCCACTAGACGATGACACACTAGAGGCCTCCTTGTCAGATGCCAACTGAGCATTTGCTTTTTCCTCAATAGGGCTATCGGAAATAGAAGATTTAAAAGATGTATCCGCAGGAGAGGTTGTATCATTTTTATTAACATCAACTTCATTTCCTTGGCTGATGAGAGAGGTAAGTTCAGGCTTAGATTCAACTACAGGTACTTTAGAAGTTAAATCTTTATTTTGATTGACCTGCTTTGCTTTTTCTTGAAGGTCAAATAAAGCCTGATTAGATACGGTTAATATTTTTTTTGCATCGGCAAGCTCTTTTTCTAGAAGCGCAATTTTTTGTTCAGCAACTTTAATATTTTTTTCTAATGCTGTCTTATCATCATTATTCTGATTAATTTCTTTTTGAATAATTTCATTGCTATTTTTATTATTAGGTAGTGTATCACCGGTCAATTTAATCCGTGGAGCTGGTGAATCTGGCTGATTCTGAACAATGGTTGCTGGAGTTAGAGGCAAGTCAGACGTCGGTGAGCTAACTTTAGGGTTATTTGCAACAGCTTCAGCAGTTTTCGTACTATATTTATTCCACTGTGAAGACTGAATTTTAATTTCAGCCATCGCTTTTGCATGAGTTAAATCCATAAAATCATCTTTTGATGGCAGAGCGATCTTCTGTCCGACTTCCAAACCGTTAATGTTCTTATTTGTGAAAGCAAGCTCGTTAAGATTAAAAATACCAACTACCATTTGTTCCGTAGTAATGCCAGGTATCTTATTTTCTCTGGCAATTTTATAGATAGTATCTGCAGGTTTAACCGTAATTGATTTTGAGGATTGCTCAGCAGGCTTATTTTTCTCTAGCGTTTTAAGATTATTTTTAATTTCTTTTTCAAAAGTAATCTTATTTTTATCTGTACTTTCCTTTTGTTCTTTTCTGTCATTGATGGGTAGCGGATCTGTTTTATCGACAGCAACAATTTTTTCTTGCTGAATAATCGGGGTTTCTGGTGGATCAAGAAGTACCGTATATTCACGGTAATTTCTTCCTTTAGCTGAGTCGACTTGAATGAGCAAATCTAAAAAAGGATCTGGAACAGGCTGAGAACTTTTCAGTTTTAAGACGGTAAGACCTTTTTCATTTTTTTGCAGTTCAACAGAAATATTATTATGAATAGCAAGGCGTTCTATACCTTGTGACTCGTAATTCTCTTTTGACGCCAGCGATGTCTTAAGTTTTGATAAGTCTTCGCCTGGCGTTAACATCATTTCAATCTCAGCATTAAGAGGCTGTCCTTGAGATGATGTCACAACGATTTTACCCAGCTGAAGTGCATTAGCAATAAGCGGGGCTAAAAAAACATACAATAAAAATAATTTTTTAAATTTTTGGCTCATAAATTTCTTTTAAATAGATTTGATAAGTATTCTTAAAATACGTCTGAGCGGCTCTGCAGCCCCCCATAATAATTGATCCCCCACCGTGAAAGCTGAAATGTATTCAGGCCCCATATTTAGCTTTCTAATTCTACCTATAGGAATAGAAAGCTTACCTGTGACTGCAGCAGGACTTAACTCTTTCATTGAAATTTCTCTCTCATTCGGAATTAAATTAACCCATTGATTAGCGCTACTTATGATTTGATTGATTTCTTCTAAAGAAATATTCTTTTTTAATTTAATCGTTAAGGCTTGACTATGACATCGCATTGCTCCAATACGCACACATAATCCTTCAATAACGATTGGATTATTTTCTCTTCCAAGAATTTTATTAGTTTCAGCGGAGCCTTTCCATTCTTCTTTGCTTTGACCATTATTTAAATCCTTATCAATCCAAGGAATTAGGCTTCCAGCTAAAGGGACGCCAAAGTTATCAATTGGAAAATCTTGAGATTTAAGTGTAGACGAAACATTTCGATCGATATCTAAGATAGATGTCTTAGGATCATCTATTAAATCTTTTGCATGATTGTAAACATTTCCCATTTGACAAATCAGCTCTCTCATGTTTTGAGCCCCAGCTCCGCTTGCTGCCTGATAGGTCATTGATGTAATCCACTCAATAAGATCTTTCTTGAACAAGCCATCAAGCGCTAAAAGCATAAGTGATACAGTACAGTTTCCGCCAATCCAATTTTTATTACCTTTTTTATAAGCCTCTTGAATGAGATCACTATTCAGTGGATCAAGAATAATTACTGCATCTTTTTCCATTCTTAATGAAGAGGCTGCATCAATCCAATGGCCCTGCCATCCTGAGTCTCTCAATTTAGGGTATATATCAGATGTGTATTCTCCGCCCTGACATGAAAGAATAATATTCATTGCAGCAAGTTCTTTAATATCACTAGCATCTTTTAATGTGCTTTGACTTCCTGAAAAAGGCGGTGCTGCATTTCCTGTCTGAGAGGTAGAAAAAAAAGTTGAGTCAAATTCTTTAAAGTCATGCTCCTCTTGCATTCTCTGCATGAGAACTGAACCCACCATACCTCTCCAACCGACAAAACCAACTCGATTCATTAAATGTCCCGTTCTTTAATTAGTTAAGAGAAGCAATCACTGCTTCACCCATTTCACTACAGCTCACTTTTTTATCACCGGCAGAATAAATATCTGCTGTTCGGAAACCTTGGCTTAATGCTTTTTTAACAGCCGACTCTATTTTATTCGCAATTTTTTCTTCGTTGAATGTGTATCTAAACATCATGGCTAAAGATAAAATTGTAGCAAGTGGATTTGCAATATTTTTTCCTGCAATATCAGGCGCTGAACCATGACTAGGCTCATACATACCTTTATTATTGCTATCAAGAGATGCAGATGGAAGCATACCGATAGATCCAGTTAACATAGAAGCTTCATCAGATAAAATATCTCCAAAAATATTTCCTGTAACCAATACATCGAATTGCTTTGGATTTTTTATTAATTGCATTGCAGCATTATCGACATACATATGAGTCAAATCAACCTCGGGATATTCTTTTGAAATGTCGATCATCACTTGCCGCCACAACTCAGTTGTTTCTAAAACATTGGCCTTGTCTACAGAACATAATTTTTTTGATCGCTTCATAGCGATCTGAAATGCAACATGAGCAATGCGTTTAATTTCAGATTCTGAATATCGCATTGTATTAATACCTTCACGCTCACCATTTTCATTCTCATGGATGCCACGAGGCTGACCAAAATAAATATCGCCCGTAAGTTCTCTCACAATCATAATGTCAAGGTTAGATACGATTTCAGGTTTAAGCGATGAGGCTCCAACAAGTTCGGAATATAAAATTGCAGGTCTTAAATTAGCAAATAGATTAAGTTCTTTTCTAATACGAAGTAATCCACGCTCGGGTCTCTTTTCTCTTGGAAGCGAGTCATATTTCCAATCGCCTACAGCACCAAGAAGAACTGCATCAGATTTAATGGCTAGATCAAGTGTTGAATCTGGGAGTGGGTCGCCAAATTTTTCATAGCCAGCTCCACCAATTTGCGCCTCTAATAATTCTGCGCCTAATTTAAGTGCTTTTAAAACATCAACCGCTTGTTTTGTAATTTCAGGGCCGATGCCATCGCCAGGTAATATTGCAATTTTCATTTTATTTAGAAAGTCTTTCTAATTTAAAGTAGCCATGAATTTTTTTGGTAGTAACTCTTTTCAAACGCTTTAATGGTTTCGCTATGCTGCATTGTTAATCCAATATCGTCTAATCCATTCATTAAGCAATGCTTTCTAAATGTATCCACCTGAAAACTTATTTTTTCATCAGAAGGTAGAGTAATAGATTGATTTTCTAAGTCAATTGTTAGGGCATAGCCCTCATTTGCATAGGTAGATTTAAATAAGCGATCAATTGTCTCACCAGATAAAACTATGGGTAGTAAGCCATTTTTAAAACAATTGCTAAAGAAAATGTCAGCAAAACTAGTTGCCAAAATTACTCTAAAGCCATAGTCTTCGATTGCCCATGGCGCATGCTCTCGACTTGAGCCACAACCAAAATTCTCTCGCGCGATCAAAATAGTTGCCTTTTCGTATCGATCTTGATTGAGTACAAAATCAGGATTTTTTACCCTTTGATTTAAATCCATACCCGGCTCACCATGATCGAGATATCTCCATTCATCAAAGAGGTGCGGTCCAAAGCCTGTCTTCTTGATCGACTTCAAAAATTGTTTTGGAATAATTGCATCCGTATCTACATTTGCACGATCAAGTGGGGCCAAAATACCTTTAAGAGTTACAAATGGTTTCATAAATTAGCTTAAAACTCTTATATCTACAAAATGACCATGAACGCCTGCAGCTGCTGCCATTGAAGGACTTACAAGATGTGTTCTACCACCTTGACCTTGTCGACCTTCAAAATTTCTATTTGAAGTTGACGCGCAACGCTCTCCTGGGTCTAAACGATCAGCATTCATTGCTAAACACATTGAACAACCAGGCTCTCGCCACTCAAAACCTGCGTCTATGAAAATTTTATCTAGGCCTTCTTTTTCAGCTTGTAGTTTGACAAGACCCGATCCAGGAACTACAAGTGCTAACTTAATATTCTTGGCAATTTTTTTTCCTTTAAGCACGCTTGCTGCTTCTCGCAGATCTTCGATGCGCGAATTAGTGCAAGACCCAATAAAAATTTTATCTAAACTAATTTGGTTTATAGGAAGGTTGGGTTCAAGGCCCATATAGATAAGAGCGTCTTCAATACTTTTTCTTTTCGACAAATCATTTTCTTTTTTGGGGTCAGGTGTCATACCATCGATACCAACAACCATTTCAGGTGAAGTTCCCCAAGTCACTTGTGGGAGAATTTCATTTGCGTTAAGTGTGATTATTTTATCGAATTTTGCATCTTTATCACTATGTAATGTTTTCCAATAAACTTTTGCTTTTTCAAACGCTTCGCCTTTAGGTGAGAAAGGTCTATTTTCAATGTAGGATATTGTGACTTCATCAACTGCAACCATACCGGCTCTTGCGCCCGCTTCAATTGCCATATTACAGATCGTCATTCTACTTTCCATGGAAAGGGTGCGAATAGATTCGCCAGTAAACTCAATCGCATACCCTGTACCACCTGCTGTTCCAATTTTTCCAATTAAGGCCAAAGCAATATCTTTGGCAGTAATACCTTTGTTTAATTTTCCCTCTACCCGCACTTCCATTGCTTTAAATTTTTTCAGGATCAAACATTGAGTTGCCAACACATGCTCAACCTCAGAAGTACCAATACCCATAGCGAGAGCACCAAATGCACCGTGTGTACTTGTATGAGAGTCGCCACAAACTATTGTCATACCAGGCAATGTGCTTCCTTGCTCCGGTCCAATGACATGAACAATACCTTGGCGACTATCATTCATAGGAAATTGTGTTAATCCGAAATGTTTACAATTTTCCTCGAGTGTTTCGACCTGGATCCTAGAAATAGGATCAGAAATTCCAAGTGAGCGATCTGTTGTTGGAACATTATGGTCAGGGACTGCAAGAACTGATTTATTTCTCCATACAGGCCTATGATTAATTCTTAAACCTTCAAAAGCTTGCGGACTTGTAACTTCATGAACAAGATGGCGGTCAATGTAAATGAGATAAGTGCCAGCATCTTCTCTAACAATATGGCTCTCAAATAATTTTTCATAAAGTGTTTTGGCTTGCATGCGTCTGACTAATCCCTAAAATTTCCAAATTCAAGGGGAAAGTCTGTAATGCTTTTTTTAATGAATGCAATAGCATCTTGTAAGTTATCTCTTTTAGCACCAGACACACGAACACTTTCACCTTGAATAGCAGACTGAACTTTTAGCCCGCTATCTTTGAGTAATTTGACAATTTTTTTTGCAAGCTCAGTATCGATACCTGATTTTAATTTAAGCAACTGTTTTACTTTGTTTCCAGATACAGTTTGAATGTCTTGAGGTTCTATTCTTTTCGAGCTATCAGCCTCTTTTTTTTCCATAGCAGGTAGCAAAATATCTTTAATCTGATCCAATTGAAAATCTGAATCCCCGTAAAGAGTAATGGTTAATTCTTTCTCTGAAAATTCGACTTTTGCGGTTGTGCCCTTAAAATCGTATCGATTAATAATCGTTCGAGAGGCAACATCAATAGAATTAGTTAAATTAGCCATATTTACTTCAGATGAAACATCAAAAGATGGCATACAGAATCTCCTTACTTAAAAAAATTATTCGAAATGACAAACATAATGAAGCGTATCTGATGTTTCAATTTCAAATGATGAATTTGCGGGTACAGAAAATTTTTGATCTTCTTTATACTCATTCCAATCAGAAGCGCCCTGTAATTTTACGCGGCAGTGTCCAGCAAGAATTTCCATCACTTCAGCTGCCTGTGTATTAAAAGTTAATGTGCTTGGAAAAATTACGCCGACCGTACTTCTTGTTCCATTTGGAAGAAGAATCGTATGGCTCACACATTTACCATCAAAATAAATATTTGCTTTTTTCTTTACACTTACATTATCAAATTGAGCCATTTAAATTCACCTTATTTTTTAATTTTTGCTGCGATTCTCATTCTTAAAGCATTGAGTTTAATAAAACCTGCTGCATCCTTTTGGTCATATGCGCCTCCATCATCTTCAAATGTTGCAATGGAAGTATCAAAAAGAGAGTCTGTTGCACTGTCCCTGCCAATCACACTGATATTGCCTTTATATAGCTTCAATCTCACCCAGCCATTTACATTATTTTGCGTGTGGTCGATGAGTGTTTGTAATGCAAGCCTCTCAGGACTCCACCAGTAGCCGTTATAAATCAAAGAAGCAAATCTTGGCATTAAGTCATCTTTTAGATGTGCCACTTCACGATCTAGTGTAATAGATTCAATGGCTCGATGCGCTTTTAGTAAAATACTGCCCCCGGGTGTTTCATAACAGCCTCGAGATTTCATACCTACATATCGGTTCTCCACAAGATCTAATCTACCTATACCGTGCTTACCACCTATCTGATTGAGAGTCGCTAATAGTTCATGTGCTTTCATGGTTTTGCCATTAATACTCACTGGATCACCTTTATTAAATTGAATCTCGATGGTTTCAGATTCATTTGGTGCCTTTTCAGGACTTACAGTCCAACGCCACATATCCTCTTCAGGTTCAGCACCAGGATTTTCTAAATGACGTCCTTCATACGAAATATGCAATAAATTGGCATCCATACTGTATGGGCTGCCACCATGTTTATGTTTCATCTCAACTGGAATATTATTTTTCTCAGCGTACTGAAGTAATTTTTCTCGACTAAGCAAATCCCACTCGCGCCAGGGTGCAATAATTTTAATATCAGGATTAAGTGCGTACGCTCCTAGTTCGAAACGAACCTGATCATTACCTTTACCTGTTGCGCCATGAGAAATAGCATCTGCATTCGTTTTTTTAGCAAGCTCTATTAAACGTTTAGCAATAAGCGGTCTCGCAATAGAAGTACCAAGTAAATATTCGCCTTCATAAATTGCATTTGCTCTAAACATTGGAAATACAAAATCTCGAACAAATTCTTCTTTCAAATCTTCAACAAAAATTTCTTTTACACCTGCAGCTTTAGCTTTTTCTTTTGCAGGCTCTAATTCATCACCCTGCCCTAAATCGGCTGTAAAAGTAACCACTTCACATTGATAGGTTTCTTGTAGCCACTTCAAAATAACTGACGTGTCTAGTCCGCCAGAGTAAGCTAGAACAATTTTCTTAATATCACTCATTTTTCATTTTTCCTAATAACAGGTATTCCATCAATGCTTTTTGAACATGAAGACGATTCTCAGCCTCATCCCATACAACACTTTGAGCACCGTCAATTACTTCTGCAGTTACTTCCTCGCCTCGGTGTGCTGGCAGACAATGCATAAACAAAGCATTCGAGGATGCTACTGACATCATCTCCTGATCCACTTGCCAATCTGCAAAATCTTTTAAACGTTCTTCGTTTTCAGATTCAAAACCCATACTCGTCCATACGTCAGTTGTAACAATCTCAGCATCTTTCGCTGCATCCATAGGATCTTCAAATTCTTCAAAATGTTTATCACCGTATAAACCTGCTCGCTCCACTTCAACCTCATAACCTTTAGGTGTTGACACATGTACATTAAAGTCTAATACCTCAGCTGCTTGAAGCCATGTATTACAAACATTATTTGAGTCACCAATCCATGCAACTGTTTTACCTTGAATAGAACCTCTATGTTCAATATAGGTAAAAATGTCCGCAAGAATTTGGCAAGGATGATATTCATTCGTCAATCCATTAATCACAGGCACTCTCGAGTTTTGTGCAAATCGATCAATGATATCTTGCTCAAATGTTCGGATCATCACAAGATCGCACATACGGGAAATAACCTGTCCTGCATCTTCTACAGGCTCACCTCTTCCTAATTGAGAGTCTCTCGTATTTAAATATATCGCTGAGCCGCCAAGCTGTTGAATGCCCGCCTCAAAAGATAATCGTGTTCGAGTGCTCGCTTTTTCAAAAATCATTACCAATGTTCTGTCGGCCAGAGGCCAATACTGTTTGTATTCCTTAAATTGTTTTTTGATCCAACTTGCTCTCGCGAAAATATATTCAAACTCATCTCGCTTGAGATCATTAAATCTTAAAAAATGTTTTGTTTTCATAAAATCAATTCTACTTAAAACGTTACTTTACTAAAAAAGCTTTGATAACTTTAGACAGTCTCACAGTCAATTCTCTTGCTTCAGCTTCATTGATGACGAGTGCTGGTAAAAGACGAATCACTTTTTCTGCAGTGACATTTATTAGAAGACCCTCTTCTAATGCTAATTTAGTTAAATCTCCACACGGCTGATCAAGTTCAATGCCCACCATGAGCCCTAAATTACGCACCCCCTTAACCTGAGGGCAGTCTTTTAATTGCTTAGTAAATTCTTCATTAATTAATGCACCCATTTTTGATGCATGATTACAAAGCTTATCCTCTTCAATGATATTCAATGTTGCAAAGCCTGCTGCAGTTGCTAATGGATTACCGCCAAATGTAGATCCATGCTTACCTGGCGTAAAAACATGACTTGCCTTGCCTTTAGCTAGGCAAGCACCAATAGGTACTCCAGAGCCCAGGCCTTTTGCGAGCGTCATTACATCAGGCTTAATTGAGGTATGCTGATGTGCAAACCATTTTCCTGTTCTACCAATACCACATTGCACTTCGTCTAGCATTAAAAGCCAATTATGTTGATCACAAATCTCTCTTAAGCCTTTAAGATAGTTTTGAATGTTACTTGGGATATTAATACCGCCTTCGCCTTGAATGGGCTCTACCAGAATTGCAACCACATTATTTTTTCTTGAGGCGATTTGTTGAATAGCTTCTAAATCATCGAAGGCAGCTCGAATAAATCCACCCACAAGAGGTTCGAAGCCAGCTTGTGATTTACGATTACCAGTAGCTGATAACGTTGCCATCGTGCGCCCATGAAATGCTTTTTCCATTACAATAATTTCTGGTGTTTCAATGCCATTTTGATGCCCATAAAGCCTTGCTAATTTGATAGCAGCTTCATTGGCTTCACATCCAGAATTACAGAAAAATACATTATCCATATGAGAAATAGCTGTGAGTTTTTCAGCTAATTTTTCTTGTTCAGCAATATGGTAAACATTAGATACATGAATAAGTTTTGATACTTGCTCATGAATGGTCTTCACTAATTTCGGATGTGCATGTCCGAGTCCGTTTACTGCTACGCCGGATAAAGCATCCAAATACTTTTTACCATCTTTAGCCCATAGCCACACACCTTCACCTTTTTCAAAGGTTACGGGTTGTCTAGCGTAGGTATCCATCATTTTTGACATACAATTTTCCGTACTTATAAACACAAACGGAGGCTTAAGCCTCCGTTTATTTCAGCTTAAATTAAATTAAAGACCGATTAATGCGCGATGACTCAGTCCATTTGCCATAAAGAAAAGCATTGGAAGAGAAAGCATTAAGTTTGTTCTTGATGCTAGAAAAGCTACTCTGCGTGCTTTGGCTTTTTCATCATCTGAAGCTTGAACCATGCCTAAAATCTTTTGTTGGTTTGGCCAAATTAATACCCATACATTAAATAACATGATCGTACCTAACCAAGAACCGATACCAATACCTTCGTATCCAGTTTGTAATGTAAATGTACTGATAAAATTCTCTTGTAACATTGCAGCACCTGCTAACCAAGTTGCTACAGCAGCCCATCTAAACCATAAAAGAGCACGAGGTGCAACATGCTTTGTAATACCGCCCGCTGAACCATCTGCAGCCGCATCTTTTAATGCAGGAATTTGCACTAAGTTAAAGTAGTAAAGTAAACCAATCCATGTGATACCGGCCACAAAATGAATCCATCTAGCAAGTCCAGGTATAAATTCCATTATTTAAACTCCTACAAAATAAAGTTTTTAAGAAAAACGTAAAGTACTAACGTTAGAACCAAGCCTGAAATGATTGTTCCTAAAATTGAATCAAGTGGATTTTTCATCTAAAAACTCCTCCAAAAAAATACATAAATATTCAAAGGATGAGAGTAGCTTAAATACCCGATTTAAGCAAGATAGCGGGGTTAAAAGGCGAATTAAGTTTGCAAAAAAACCGATTTAAGGCAAAATTGCCCTAGTTTTTAAAAATCATTTCCTAATACTTAATAATCTCGTATGTTGACACTCAAGACAGTAGATTCCCAAGCTAAGATTTTTAGTCAGTTACCTGTTCATAGCTATATTGATCCTTCTATTTTTGAGATAGAAAAAAAAGTAATTTTCGATAAATATCCAAAATATTTAGGGCATCGCCTAATGGCGCCTCAGCAGGGTAATTACCATGTTTTAGAAGCCCTTAATAAATCAGCAGTTCTTGTAAATAACAACGGAAAAATGAACGTATTAAGTAACGTTTGTCGTCATAGGCAAGCACTGATGCTCGAAAATCAAGGCTCGGCTTCCCATATTGTCTGTCCGCTTCATCGCTGGACTTACAGTCTTGATGGCAAATTAGAAGGTGCGCCCTACTTTAAGGAAAATCCATGTTTAAATTTGGAGTCATTTCCAGTAGAAGAAATCTATAACCTCATTTTTAAACAAACATATAAACAGTCATCGATAAATATCAAAGATGCAATGGAGTTTAAACAATTAAATCAATTATTAAATTTTGATGATTACAAACTACATAGCGTCAAAATTGATCATTACGATTTTAATTGGAAAACATTTATTGAGGTTTATCTCGAGGACTATCATGTTTGGGCATTTCACCCCGGTCTTAATAACATCGTGGATTGTGATGATTTATCATGGGAATTTAAAGCATTTTCATCTATTCAAAAAGTGCCTTTTAGGGAAAAAAATCAATCGCAAAGCTCTGAAGCCTATGATCTTTGGAAGTCCAAAATCAATGAGCACAGTGGCCATTCAAAACCACAATTTGGTGCAATTTGGCTGACGATCTATCCTTTCTTTATGATCGAATGGTATCCAAATGTTATTGTCGTTTCCCACCTCATTCCCGATGACGTTAATCAGTGCAGAAATATTATTGAGTTTTATTACCCAGAAGAAACCTTTCTTTTTGATCAAGACTATATTGCTGCGCAACAAGCCGCCTATAACGAAACTGCTCTTGAAGATAAAATTATTTGTGAAAAGATGCATGAAGGAAGGCGTTCACTTTTCAAAAACAAACAAGAAGATATGGGCCCTTATCACGAGCCATTGGAAGATGGTTTAAAACATTTTCATCAATGGTATCAAACAGAAATGTCTTCCCACCTATGACAGATCAAAAAAAAGGTATGCTATGGATCATCGTAGCGACCTTCTTTTTTTCCCTTATGGGATCATTTGTAAAACTTGGTGCTTCACGTTTTTCTAGTGTTGAACTAGTGTTTTACCGTTCATTTATAAGCTTATTATTTCTTTTTATTTACATTGTTACAACTCAAAAAGAGATTAAAACACCACACCTTAGAAAACAAATTGACCGAGGTGTTGTGGGTTTTTTGTCTTTAGCTTTTTTCTTTTATGCTATTGCAAATCTCAATTTAGGTTCTGCCATGACCCTCAATTACACCTCACCTATATTTCTTGGATTTTTCTTACCTTTCATCTCACATCAAAAAATAAAAAAATCTATTTTACTATGCACAATTGTGGGCTTTTTTGGCGCTTTATTAATTCTTGATCCACACGGCGAATGGAAAAGTTGGTTTGCAGGTTTAGTCGGATTAGTCTCGGGTATTGGTGCTGCTTTGGCTTACATTCACGTTATACAGCTCAGCAAACTTAATGAGCCTGATTGGCGCACTGTCTTTTACTTCACACTTATATCTTCAATAGGCGCAGGATTGTGGATTAGCTTTACCGATTATCAAAAGTTGGTATGGAATGATATGTGGATACTGATTCCACTTGGCTTGTCAGCCACCATAGCTCAAATTGCAATGACACGCGCATATAGGCTTGGCAAGCCTCTTGTTATAGCAACCCTGTCTTATCTAGCAATTGTTTTTTCAGGCATTATTAGTCTTCTATATTTTAACGAGACGATGAGGGTTGAGGATATATTGGGTGCAATTATGATTATTATAAGTGGCGCTATCGCATCAAATATTAGCTTAAAATCAAGGATTAATTAAGCCGCAGCGAATAGCAATCAAAGCAATCTCTGCTGAATTATTTGCATTTAACTTTTGCTTAATATTATATAAATGCGTACCGACTGTTCTTGGACTGAGGCATAGCGTATCTGCAATGTCATTTGTACTTTTGCCTTTAGCTAATGCTATAAAGACTTCAAATTCTCGGTCTGAAAGAATTTCAACTGGATTTGTTTCTCCTGATAGCTGAGTAATAGCCATTTGTTGGGCAATACTAGGCTCTAGATAACGCTTTCCTTGATGAATAGATTTAATTGCTTTGATCAACTCTTCTGCAGCACTTCTTTTTGTTAAATAGCCCATCGCGCCTGCATTAAGGACTCGCTTAGGATGTACCGAATCTTCATGAGCTGATAAAACAAGGATTTTGGTATTTTTATCTTTCGCCATAATGCGATCAATAGCTTCTATTCCTCCGATACCAGGCATTGTGATATCCATAACAATAATGTCAGGTTTCAATTCTTGAAATAATTTAATAGCACCTTCTCCACTTTCAGCTTCACCGATGACTGTAATATCATCTTCGGCTTCGATAAGCATCTTAAAGCCCATGCGAACTACAGCATGATCGTCAACAAGTAATATCTTAATTTGACTCAATCTATATCCTTTTTAAATGGGTACTGAGATTAAAATCTGCGTACCCTGATTCTTTTTAGAAATTAATTCAAACGAACCATTCAAAGATTGAATGCGCTCTTGCATGCCCAGAATGCCAAAATTTTTGGTTTGATCTATTTTTTTAAGTTCCATACCTTGACCATCATCACTGAAGTTTAATTCCAAAAATCCTTTTTTATTTAAAACCAAATTAATTTTAATCGTTTTAGCTTGTGAATGTTTTAAAGCATTATTCATAGCTTCCTGAATAATTCGATAAAAATTAATATTTAAAGTTTCATTAAGGTGATTCAGGTCGCCTTTAATAAACAAATGAATTTTTAAATGTTCATATTGTTTTTGCCATGTATTTACAGTGTCTTTTAGCGTTTCTGCTAAACCGAGGTTATCCAGCGCACCCGGCCTTAATTGCTTAATAATGCTATGCATCCCATCATATATCTGATTTGCAGCAGAAATAACAGAGTCAGCATTTTTTTCAATTTCAGGTGATATTTTTTTAGCCTTATTAGAAATGTTAGAAGCAAATATCTTAATGGCGGATACATACTGACCTAATTCATCGTGAAGCTCTCTTGCCAAACTTCTTCTTTCATCTTCAATATGACTTTGAATTAATTGAGTGAATTTTCTATTTTCTTCAAGTTTCAATTTTGACTCTTCTGCAATTTTCTTTTCACTAATATCTCTCATGCTGCATATGTCACCAATAATTTCGTTTGTAATCGGGTCTATAAGCGGTGAAAATGATATGGCGACATCCACTACTTCTCTATTTTTCTTAATTCTTTGCGTTTCTATATTGTGGATATTTTTTCCTGTATGAATTAATTGAAAGCTTTTTCTTAATTCATTTTCATGTGCTTTAGATGTAAGCACATAAGCAGATTTCCCTAATATTTCTTTTGGAGAATACCCAAATATTTTTTCAGCTGAAGCATTCCAAAAGGAAATTTTAGATTGAAGATCGTGAATAACAATAGCATCTGCAGTTTGTTGCGCAATCAATGCGAGTCTTTGATTCTCGCGAATCTTGGATTGAAGTGAATCACCCATGCGATTGAAGTTCTCTGCTATGACTGCAAATTCAGGTAAGTTAAAATTAGGAAGTCTCGCTTCGAAATCACCTTCACCCATTTTGGTAATTGCCTCAACCATAGGTTCAAGGGGTCGTAACCAGAAACCAAGCATCCAATACACCACGATATTTAATAATACAAAAAATACACAAGCGATCAAGAAGAAGTGGTTCATCTTGGCCCAAGATTCTTTTATGGCACCGGTGGGATTTGTTTTCACAATAAGCTTACCAAATCTTATTACTCTAGTATCTATAACTTCTTTAGGGGTTAGAGAACTTTCAAACCACTTGGGAGGTGGAGGATCGTTTATACGATACTTGGAAGGGGGAGAGGCGTAGAGAAGTTCACCTTGAAGCGTATATAAATTAATATTACTGCTTCTAACATGGCCTAGTTCTTCTAAAAATCTCTTTAAGACATCATGAGTATAGCCCCATTCTGGATTTTGAGAGGAACTTATGATAACTGTATCTAATAGCTGCATTGTCACGCGATTGGCTGACTCTACACCTTCTTGAATAGATTCTTTTGATCCCTTCATTATGGTGTAACCCATTGAAACAAAAAAGATCAGCAAGATGGCTGTAATTAAAAGATTTAATCTGACTCTTAAATTCATAATGTATTGTTAATAATCATTGTAATGGATGACTTTTACCACACATAAAGCCTAGCTCACAAGCGTTAAATAATGAAAATAATTGAAGTGTAATTTTTTCGCTTTACATAAAATAAATTACTACTAATAATAGATTTAATTTTTTAAGTTAAATTTAAAGTTAAACCTCATGAGTATTGAGTCAGTCTCAAGCGAACATAGAATATTTCATCCAGGTCAACCGTTTGTAGATCATGCCAATGTATCTGGCATGGCTGCTTACGAAAAACTGTGCACTTTTGCAAACGAAAATTATGAGAAATTTTGGGCTGATCTTGCTCGTGAGTTAATCATTTGGAAAAAACCCTTTACTAAAACACTCAATGATTCTAACGCCCCCTTTTATAAATGGTTTGAAGATGGTGAATTGAATGTTTCATATAATTGCCTTGATAAACATTTAATCACTCAACCTAATAAAATTGCAATTATTTTTGAAGCTGACAATGGAGATATCACCAATGTCTCTTATAAAGAGCTCTATCAAAAAGTATGTCAATTTTCAAATGGCCTTAAAACATTCAATTTGGATCTTGGTGATAGAGTTCTTATTTATCTTCCCATGGGTATTGAAGCAGTTGTTGCCATGCTTGCTTGTGCCAGAATTGGATTAACACACTCTGTCGTATTTGGTGGTTTCTCTGGGAAAAGCATTCAAGAGCGCATTAAAGATGCTCAAGCTAAACTCGTCATTACAGCAGACATTCAATTTCGAGGCGGTAAAACACTCCCCCTTAAATCTGCAGTAGATGAAGCATTTAATTTGGGCGGTTGTGAAACAGTCATTAGCACTATAGTACTTAAGAAATCAAAAGAAGTGATTGAGTTAAAAGCTAAAGAAATTTGGTGGCATGAGCTTATTAAAAACCAATCGACGGATTGTGATCCGGTATATGTTAATGCCGAACATCCTCTATTTTTACTCTACACGTCAGGCTCAACCGGAACCCCCAAGGGCGTCCAGCACTCTTCAGCAGGTTATCTTCTTCATGCTATGAACACCATGAGGTGGACATTTGATATTAAAGGGGATGATATTTATTGGTGTACGGCGGACGTAGGATGGATTACAGGACATACCTATGTGGTTTATGGTCCTCTTGCTATGGGGTCTACACAACTTATTTATGAAGGCATTCCAACTTTTCCGCATGCAGGTCGCTTTTGGCAGATGATAGAAAAGCATCATATTAGTATTTTTTATACAGCACCTACAGCAATCAGATCCCTTATCAAGGCATCTGAATTAAATAAAGAGTCTAATCCTGATACTTACGATTTATCAAGTCTTCGTCTTTTGGGCTCAGTAGGCGAGCCTATCAATCCTGAAGCATGGATGTGGTATTACGAAAAAATTGGCCATCATCGCTGCCCTATTGTAGATACATTTTGGCAAACAGAAACAGGCGGTCATGTCATTACACCATTGCCTGGTGCAACGCCATTAGTTCCAGGCTCTTGCACACTTCCCTTCCCTGGTATTGATGCTGCAATTGTTGATGAAGCAGGGCATGAAGTACCGTGGGGTACAGGCGGTTTATTGGTTATCAAGAAACCCTGGCCTTCAATGATTCGAACCATCTGGGGTGACCCTGAACGTTATAAGAAGAGTTATTACCCTCAAGAACTAGGCGGAAAAGTTTACCTAGCAGGTGATGGAGCTATCAGAGACAAAACGACTGGGTATTTTACTATTATGGGTCGTATCGACGATGTATTAAGCGTTTCGGGTCATAGACTTGGCACCATGGAAATTGAATCTTCACTAGTTTCAAATCCTCTAGTGGCCGAAGCTGCAGTAGTCGGGAAGCCCCATGAAATTAAAGGTGAATCTATCGTAGCTTACGTGGTACTCAAAGGCAAAAGACCTGAAGGTGAAGAAGCAAAAGCAATTGTTAATCAACTCAGAGATTGGGTTGGAAAAGAAATAGGGCCTATTGCTAAGCCTGACGATATTCGATTTGGAGATAACTTGCCAAAAACACGCTCAGGTAAAATTATGCGTAGACTCTTGCGCTCTCTTGCTAGAGGGGAAGAAATTACATCTGATATCTCAACCCTAGATAACCCATCCATTCTTGAACAACTAAAACAATCAATTCAATAATTTAAAGTAAAATAGCGTAAGTGGTTTAAGTTTAAGAAAGACCAATGAAACAAAAATTAATTCCTTACGTAAAAAAAATAGGTATTGCACTCGTCATTACCTACGTTTTTTTTATCGTTATCTCTAGCCTTACATTTCAATTTTATATTAAGCCTAATTTAAGTAACTACAAATCAAGGATTGAAATTCTTGCTTCGGAGGCCATGGGCCAAACGATCAGAATAAATTCACTTAAAGGTCGATGGGATTTTATTAATCCAGAGCTTGCCTTAAACGAAGTTGTATTTTATGACAGCCAAAATAATATAACACTTGCACTTACAGAAATTAGTGCGGACTTTTCATGGTTAAGTCCATTTTATTTAGCTCCAACACTTTCGGAAATAAAATTGAAGGCGCCTAAACTTCTTGTGAGGCGAGACACAACTAATAAAATTTTTATTGGTGGTATACCCATTGATGGCCCTTCAAATAATAAATTAACAAACTGGCTTCTCAATCAAAAAAAAGTATCTATTGAAAAAGGGGAGGTAGATTGGCGTGATGAGTATAGGCAAGCGCCAGCACTCTTACTAAAAGATTTAAATCTTAGTTATAAAACACACTTTATTATCGATCTCATTGGCAAACACAAATTTAATCTCAATTTTAGAATCAGTAATAGTGACAATCAATTTATTGATCTTAGCGGAAATATTTATGCAAAAAAGATTGAGGATATTAGCTCCTGGGATTCTGAAGTTAAAATCAAAGCTGGTAATATTAATTTAGCAGCCTATACACCCTGGGTGAACTACCCAATCAAAATTAATGCTGGTACTGGTGATCTAAATTTAACTGCAAGTATTAACAACGCGGCGATTGACAAAATTAAAGCATCCATCAAGCTCACAAATTTTAAAACTGAATTGAATCAAGTTAACAAAAATGAGCTTAATTTAAGGAATTTTTCAGGCAATATTATTTGGTATTCTGGTAAAAAAGATTATCAAGTTAAATTTGAAAATCTTTATCTTCTTACTAATAATGGAATTAATATTGAAAATGCAGATTCGGCCATTACTATTTCGGCTGAAACTAATAAACCAACTGCCTTCTCTCTTCAAATAAATAGGATTGAGCTCGATGCAGCGAATGAAATATTGCAAACCATTCCTTACTTTGATGATGTTAAAAGTAAAGTTGATGCAATAAATCCATCTGGTTCACTTTCTAACGTTGATCTTAAGTGGGTTGATGATAAAAATATTGCATTAAGCCTTAAAGCCCAATTTGATAAGTTAAGCTTTAAAGCCTTTGATGATTTACCAGGTTTTGAAAATCTTACAGGCTCGATTCATCTGAGAGATAAAGATAGCTCATTAAAATTAAAATCAACTGATGTTTCTCTTTTTTACAATAAATTATTTAGAGAGGAACTCAAATTTAATGATTTGCATGGCGACCTGAAATGGACAAAAAACTATTTAATATTTAAAAATATTAGCTTTAATAATGCATTTATTAACGGTTCAATTAATGGCAGTATTAAACATTCACTGAAAAAAGGAGCTTATTTAGATATCCAAGCTTCCATTCCTTTTATAGATTTGAAGCATGCAAAAACTTATTACCCAAAAACGATCGGTACAGAAGGTCTCCACTGGCTAGACACTTCACTCCTTGAGGGTAGCCTTGAAAGTACTTTAATTTCAATTAAAGGCTCGTCAGACGATTTTCCATTCGTCGATGCACAGAACCGTCCCGATCCTAATGAGGGCTCCTTTGTTGTTACAACTATTGGTAAAAATACCTTGATCGAATATGGCACAGGCTGGCCTATGATTGAGAAATTTGATTTTAATGCCTCAATCAATGCTGGTACTTTCGAGTTGTTAAGTAAAAAAGGTCAATTCCTAGGTAATACCATTAAAGAACTCAAAACAACTATTCCTGCAATAGCTATCGAGCATCCCATACTAAATCTTCAAAGCACACTTAATAGCCCAACACGTGAAGCTATTAAATTTATTAATAACAGCCCCATAAAAGAATCTGTTCAGCATTTATTTGATGAAGCAACTGGGTCTGGGGAAGGCAAACTCAGATTAAATATTGATATCCCTATAGATAATCTTGATGCAATTACTTTTAAGGGTAATTACCAATTTTTAGATAGCAATCTAGCTAACCCTGCAGTGGGAATTCCAAAAATAGAAAAAATTAAGGGCCTAGTCACTTTTGACGAAAAAAATGTCAAAACTGAAAATCTGACTGGTACCATGTTTGGCGGCAATACTAATATTTCACTCGTTGCAGACTCAAGCAAGGCTATTAAAGTTAAATTAAATGGAAAATTTACTGACAAAGGTATTGCAGAAAAATTAGGTACAAGTTTTTCAAAATTAAATGGCTCTGCAAATTGGGAAGGCCTCCTGGAATATAAAAAACCCTTACTCAATATACAATTGTCCTCTGATTTAAAAGGGATTGAAATGAGCTACCCCGCTCCATTCAATAAAGCGCGCGATAAGGAAGAAAAGTTTTACTTTACTAAAAAACAAAATAATACAAAAACAGATCAAATTGAATTTACATATAGCAATATTGTGAGTTCAAAAATAACTCGTATCGAAAAAAATAATATTATGTCAATTGACAAGGGTTATATATCAATTAACTCAGACATTAATACAAATATGCAAAAAGGACTTTATCTCAAGGCTAATTTACCCTATGTAAACCTAGATGACTTTATAAGTGTTTATAGCGAAGAAGGAAGTAGCAGTGGTTTTAAGATAGATAAAGCAGATATAGCACTCAAACATGCTGACCTCTTTGATAGACGATTTAATAATATTAAAATAGAAATAGCGCCAGTTAACGCCAGTACAAAATTTAAAATAAGCTCAAACGAAACATCAGGTAATCTTTTATGGACTGAAAAAGATAACAAGCTAACTGCGAGACTAAATGGACTTAAGCTTCCAAATGAAATTAAAAAATTATCCTCAACAGAAAGTTCAAGCAGCCAAAAAGTACCTAATTTAGATATCAAAATTGACTCCCTTGAAGTTGATGGTAAGAAAGTCGGAAAGCTTGAGCTTGTTTCTATGACTTCAAAACAAAATATTAATATTCAAAAATTTAAAATTATTAATGACAAAAATATTTTTCAAGCAGAGGGGGATTGGATAGGCTGGAATAAAAACCCTATTTCTAATATTAATTTTAGCTGGAAGATCAGCAATCTAGGTGAAACACTTAATTTCCTAGGCTTTCCTAACTTTGTAAAGGATGGTGAAGCAGATGTATCTGGTCAATTGAGATGGCCAGGCAATCCTTTTTCTTTTGATAAAACTAAAGTAGATGGGTCCTTCAACCTTGATGTACGTAAAGGTATAGTTCAAAAAGTTGAGCCTGGCATAGGAAGGCTCTTTGGACTCTTAACCCTGCAAAGCTTACCGAGAAGGCTCAGCTTAGACTTTAGAGATTTATTTGGGAGTGGCTTTGTCCTTGATACCATGAATGTAGCTGTTAGAGTCAATAATGGCATTATGAAAACAAGTAACTTTAGAATGGATGGTCCAGCTGCTGAAGTGTTTATGTCTGGTGAAATAAATATCATCAAGGAGACGCAGGACTTAAATCTTAAAGTAACGCCTCATATTAGTGATAGCTTGTCAATTGCAGCACTTGCAGGCGGCCCGCTTGTAGGTGCGGTAGCATTTATCGCACAAAAAATACTCAAAGATCCGCTTAATAAAGTACTAACCTCTGAATATAGAATTATTGGTACGTGGGAAAAACCAGAAGAGGTGAATAATTCAGCGACTGATAAAATTAAAACAACAATTGATAACACTAAGAACTTATTTAATGATAAAAAATAATAATGGCCATTAAATCTAAAATAAAAACAACTAAAGCAAGATTAGTAAATAAAGATATCGTAAAGATTGCAGGCATTCAAATGGCTTCTGGGCCAGATATCAATTCAAATCTTAATGAAGCTGAAAATTTAATTACAATTGCTGCCAATCAAGGCGCTAAAATTATTGCCCTACCTGAATATTTCTCTATCATGACTTCTAAGGATTCAGAGAAATTAAAAGCGAGAGAGAAACCTGATCAAGGAATTGTTCAGTCATTCTTATCAAAGCAAGCCAAGAAACATAAAGTATGGATTATTGGCGGGTCAATCCCTTTAGTCTCAAAAGATAAAAATAAAATCAGAAATAGCTGTTTAATTTATGATGACAAAGGAAACCTAGTTCATCGCTACGACAAAATTCATCTTTTCGGATTTGATATGGGAGAGGAATATTATCGCGAAGATAAATTAATTGAAGCAGGTTCTGAAATTGTAGTTGTCGATTCGCCATTTGGTAGAATTGGTATTGCTATTTGTTACGACCTACGATTTCCAGAGTTATTCAGAGCTATGAAAGACATTGATCTTCTTGTAATTCCGTCAGCTTTTACAGAAACAACTGGTAAAGCGCACTGGGAAATTCTAATTCGAGCAAGAGCAATTGAGAATCAATGTTATGTGTTAGCACCTGCTCAAGGAGGCTACCACTTATCAGGAAGAGAAACACATGGTAATTCAATCATTGTAGATCCGTGGGGCACAATATTAGACAAACTCGCACGCGGCTCGGGTGTAATCACTGGGTATTTAAACAAAGACTATATTAAGTCTATCCGCAAATCCTTGCCCGCACTTAAACATCGAACTATAAAATAATATTTTCTATGGAACATAAAATTGAATATGCAAAAGATTTACTTCTCGCCCAATCTGGTATTGAAATTCATGATCTAAGTAAAATACTCAATGGCATGATGTCTCATGGTGTCGATTATGCAGATCTTTATTTTCAATACACTAAAAATGAGTACTGGGGACTTGAAGAAGGTCAAGTTAAATCGGGAAGCTTCTCAATCGATCAGGGTGTAGGTGTCAGAGCTGTTAACAAAGACAAATCTGCGTTTGCTTATTCTGATGATATATCTATTGAAGCCCTTTTATCTTCTTCAAATATTGCTAAAGCCATTGCCTCAAAAAACTTAAATCAAAATCATAAACTAGATCAACCAAAAATAACTTCTAATTTATATAATACTCAAGATCCCCTCTCGGCTGTGCCTGCAGAAACAAAAATTAAGATTCTTGAAAAAATAGAAAATTTTGCTAAAAAAATGGATGAGCGAATCACCAAAGTCACAGCATCAATTGCTGGAGAATATGAAGTGATATTTGTTATTAATAATGAACAAAAAATTGCTGCTGATATTAGACCTTTAGTAAGATTATCTATCAATGTTATTGCAGAATCGAATGGAAAAAGAGAGCAAGGCTCATCAGGTGGTGGTGGACGTTTTGGATTTGAATATTTCTCAGACGACATATTAAAACAATATGCACAGGAGGCAGTCCATCAAGCCATAACTAACTTAGATGCCAAGCCAGCCCCGGCTGGGAGCATGACAGTTGTCTTAGGCCCCGGATGGCCTGGCATTCTTCTTCACGAAGCTATTGGTCATGGCCTAGAAGGTGACTTCAATCGAAAAGGTAGCTCAGCATTTAGCAATAAAATTGGCACACAAGTGGCTGCAAAAGATATTACTGTTGTTGATGACGGCACTATCAAAGATCGAAGAGGCTCACTTAATATTGACGATGAGGGTAATGAAACACAAAGAACAGTACTTATTGAAAATGGCATTCTAAAAGGCTACATTCAAGATACATTAAATGCGAGACTCATGAATATGCCCATTACTGGGAATGCACGAAGAGAGTCATATGCACATCTGCCTATGCCGAGAATGACAAACACTTATATGCTTAATGGCACAAAAACTCCCGAAGAAATTATCAAGTCAGTAAAAAAAGGGATTTATGCGGTTAATTTTGGCGGCGGCCAAGTAGATATCACAAGTGGTAAGTTTGTATTTTCTGCAGCTGAAGCCTGGATGATTGAAGACGGAAAACTACTCTATCCAGTCAAGGGTGCAACTTTGATAGGGAACGGTCCTGAAGTATTAAAGAAAGTCAGTATGATTGGTAATGATATGTCTTTGGATTCAGGTGTAGGGACCTGCGGTAAAGAAGGTCAGAGTGTTCCGGTAGGTGTAGGCCAACCCACTATGAAAATTGACGGTTTGGTTGTAGGGGGAACTGCTTAAAATTATAAAACGCGATTTTTGTATTCTAAGGTACGCGTATCAATTTCAATCTTGTCACCGGTATTACAGAATAAAGGCACCATTACTTCAAAGCCCGTATTAATTTTAGCCGGCTTCATAACCTTACCTGAAGTGTCCCCTTTTACAGCAGGCTCAGTATAAGTAATTTCACGCGTAACAGAATTTGGAAGCTCTACAGAAATAGCTTTTCCATTATAAAATTTAACCTCACAAGGCATGCCGTCTTCTAAGAAATTTAAGGCTTCTGACATATTTTCAGGATCAATTTCATATTGATTGTATTCACCATCCATGAATACATAAGCAGGATCTGAAAAATAAGAATAAGTGACATCCTTTTTATCTAAAACAATCACTTCAAATTTATCACTGGCGTTATAAACGTTTTCGCTCGGCGCTTCAGTCAAAAGATTTTTCATTTTCATCTTAACCACAGCTGAATTTCGACCTGACTTATTATATTCAGCTTTTAAAATGACCATGGGGTCAGTGCCAACCATAATGACGTTACCAGCGCGAAGGTCTTGAGCGATTTTCATAATATTGATCCTTGGGAATGCTTACCAAATAAAAGGGAGAAATTATACTCGAAAATTATGTTTCAGAACAATAATCAACCAAACTCTCAACAAATGAAGGCTCTTTGAAGAAGTAATGACTGCGCTTCAACGCTAAAGACTCTAGAGAAGCATGATATTTGAAAAAATCACGCCATAAAGCTTCGTTAAATTTATTATTCGACCAATCGTCATGCGTTTTAATTAAAATCTCTGACAGCTTTTGTTCACAATCCTCACAATAGCGCTTCAAAAAAGCTTTAAGTTTAATTAAATGGAGATTGTTTTCCTGGATATATGGCTGCCAAATAAAAGGTTTACCGGCCCAAAGTGCTCTTATCCAACTATCTTCACCGCGCACAAAATTAAGGTTACATGACCAAAGTAGATCATCAAAATCATCATGGCTTAAGAATGGGTAGGAAATAATATGAAGATGCTGATAATTCTTTTTTATCTTTAAGATGTCTAACAAATATTGAGGTATGAAAAACTGAATAGGCTTCTTCATAGTATCTATAACATCTAAAAAAGCTTCAATTTTCTGTATTGGGTAATAAAAAAGGGATATTGAATAGAGGTCAGGATTGCCACCGAATGACTTAATAACTTTATCACGTCTAGTTTGGACAAAAGCCTCTCTACGTCCTATTAAATCTCTCTCTCGGATAAGGCCGCCTGTTTGTCTTGTAAAGCCAGGGTAGAAGAAAGTTTTAATAAGTCCAGATTCAGGATCTATAGAAGGTTTTAAATGAAAATTATCTACCCATGGCTCAGCTGACAAATATTCAATCGCAATATATTTAGACTTGTTAGTTTTCATAAGCGCTTTATATAAAGCAGGCAAATCAATATTAAAAAGATTAAATACAAAAGCTGGGGGTGACGGAAGTGATTTTGAATTGTCACTAAAATCACAATAATAAATGTTAATACCATCGATCATTTGTTTTTTTAGGGAAATATCGAGTGAAGGTATGAGTCTTTGGGTGGTCACAAGGTCATCGACAAGAAGATGTACCTCAATATTAAAATCAACTTTAAGTTGTTTTGCTATGCGCCATGCAACACCAATATCCCCAAAAAAATCAATCACCTTACATATTAAATGACAAACTATAGGGCTTTTGTTACTCATGATATGACACACCAATAATTCTAAAATTTACTAAACCACCCGGGGTTTCGACTTTTACTTCATCGTCTAAGTTTTTTCCCAAAAGCGCCTTAGCAATAGGTGATACCCAACTAATAAAGCCTTTTTCTGTATCAATCTCATCTTGTCCTACAATGCGAAAATGATGCTCTGAATCATCTGATTCATTAAGAAGAGTGATCCATGCACCGAAAAAAATCTTGTCCTGCTGTTCTTGTGTGGATGGATCAATTACCACAGCCTCATCAATACGCCCAAATAAGAATTTGGCTCTTGCATCTATCTGACGTAAGCGTTTTTTTCCATATATATAATCTCCATTCTCACTGCGATCCCCATTGCTTGCAGCCCAGGAAACATCTGCTACTACTTTAGGGCGATCGACTTTAACTAAAAAATCAAGTTCGTCTTTTAGACACTGGTACCCATGTTTAGTAATGTAATTTTTGCGTTCAGCCATATTTTTTAATAATAATTAACGGGGATAAGTTTACAATAGAAGCATGCATTCTGAGCAAAAGCCTATATATCTCTGTCGTAATTCAAAAGAAGCTTTTAAATTAAGCCAACACTTTAACTCAAAAGAAAAAGTGATGGCTTTAAATGATTTTATTAATAATCTTTTTAAAAAACATCCAAACATCAACATGCCATACCGAGTTCTTAATGGTATCGAAGAAAAGTTATTATGGGAAAGCAGCATTAAACAATACAAAAAATCTTCATTTGATTTATCTAATATTGAAAGCTTAAGTGAGACTGCAAGCCAGGCTAATCGTCTCATAGATCAATTTCTTATTGGCGAAAATACCTTGAAAAGTGAAGAGCGCAGCGAAGAGCATGCATTTTTTAACGCCTGGCGTTTAATCTTTAAAAAATATTGCAGTGATAAAAAAATCATCACTTTTAATAGTCTTATAAAAATTGCTATTGAACATATCACGAATAAGGATATATCTATTGACTACCCTATTCATTTTGTAAATTTTGGATTTAGAACACCTATTGAGGAATCATTTATTGGTGCGTGTAAAACTCAAATTGATGTGACCTTTTTTGAAGAGCCCAAAATAGAGCCTTATATAGAGTCGCGTATTTTTCTTAATGAAGAGCATGAATGTGTGCAAGTTGTTGAATGGTGCAAAAAGCAAATAGAACTAAATAAAAAAATACTTATTGTTACGCCCCAGCTTGATCAAATCATAGATCGCCTTACAAGCTTACTTGACAAAACATTTCATCCTAAATCGTTTACCCCAAGCCTATCCCAAGAAAAAAGAATTTATCAGTTTTCTTTAAATACACCTCTATTTCATTTATCCATCATTTATTTAAATATAAAACTAATCGAGCTGAGCGCGCGAGGATTTTTCAATATAAAAGAACTTAAAAATATCTTGAGTCATAACGGTTGGTCAGATAACCAAGAGCTATGTCTTCGCTATAGACTTATTAACCAATTAGAGAGAAAACGTAGGGGCAATGTCTCAGTTCACGAACTTATTGAAATCCTGGAGTCGACAGAAGGATTAAATGATTTAATTCCTTCTCTAAAGAAGCATTTAGATCAAATACAAGCCTCACATCATCAATGGAAAAAGAAAAGAACCCCTTCTGCATGGATTAAGACCTTTGATGAGTATTTAAAGAGTATTCAATCTAGCCTTTTAAGTCCAAAAGACCTTTATGAAGAAGGTATTTATGAGGCGTGGAATAAAATTACCGAAACTTTAACTTCGCTAGACAACCTCCTTGATGAAATATCTATTCAGGATATGTTAGACATACTTCAGTATTACCTCAAAAAAACTACCCATCATCATCAACACGAGGGTAATTTTAAAATTGATATTTTAGGCTTTCATGAAACGACTTATGAAATTTATGATGCTACGTGGATTATGAATTTGAATGAACATAATTGGCCTGCACCTCACCAATATAATCCATTTATCCCTATCAAAATTCAGCATGATGGCCATATCAATACTCATGAAAAACGTCATTTACATGCCACAAATATTTTAGACAAATTTACCCATACATCAGCCTTGGTAACACTCTCTTACGCTAAAAAAATGGGTGAAGAAGAGATCTTTCCGTCACCTATTCTATACACTTTCATATCTTCGAAACCACATGAAGATATGAATTTTAATTACAAAAAAAATACATTTAATCAAGATGTTATAGAATATATTGAAGATAATACTTCAATTAAAATTGACGTTGAACAGACGGTGAAATCAGGGATTAAACTACTTGAAGCGCAGTCCATCTGCCCTGCCTGGGCATTCTATGAATTTAGGCTTGGCGCCAAACAATTAGAAGATGATGATGAAGAAAATTTAACTACCAGGCTTCGCGGAAATCTCTTTCACAAAACCTTGGAACAATTTTGGATGGAATATAAATCATCATTTCTAGTGAGCGCTTTAAGCAAAAATGAACTCTTAAATAAAATAAAAGATATTGCACATAAGAATATTTCAACTGAAAAGAAAAAGTACCCCAGAATCTTGTCTGAGTTTTTTAATATCGAAGAAATGCGCTTAATACATTACCTTGAAAATTGGATTCAATATGAGTTAAAACGAGGTGACTTTGAAGTTAAAGAGACAGAAAAAAATATACCCGTCCATTTAGGCTATCTTAAATTTAATATCAAGATTGACCGTATTGATGAAGTTAATCAGAACACGATTGTTATTGATTACAAATCTGGGGCAACAAAAACTTTAAATGAATGGTTTCTCAATGCTTATGGAGAGCTTCAAATGCCATTCTATGCCCTCTACGCTTCAGATAAACCTATTGATGCCATTACTATTGGCATTATTAATACACCAAAGCCTCAATGGATTGGCATCGGTCGAGATATCGGGCTTCTTAAAGGTATAAAGGATGCTTCCTGCTCTAGCCAATACCAATCTTGGGATGAGCTACTCGGCTTTTGGAAGTATCGTATTAGTGATGCAGTTAAAAGCTACGAAATGGGTGATGCAACTGTTAGATTTGCACGTGAAAAAGATATGGCTTACTGTCATGTTAAATCTATCCTAAGGCTTCCTGAGCGAACTTTACAATTCGAGGAAGCAAGCAATGAATGACGCCGAATTAAGAGAGAAAGCGCTTCTTTTAAGCTCATTTATTGTAGAGGCGCCGGCAGGTTCTGGAAAAACAAGCTTACTTACTGATCGATATTTAAAATTGCTTACAGTTGTTGATGCCCCCGAAGAAATTGTAGCGATAACTTTCACAAAGAAAGCAGCTTCAGAAATGAAAGCTAAGATCATCGAGCGAATTAAAGAAAGTCAAAGTCCTTTTGCTCAAACAATTCTAAAGCGCTCGAAAGAAAAAGGCTGGGATATTGAACATAATCTTTCACGACTTAAAGTTATGACTATTGATAAGTTCTGTCTTAATGTGGTCAGTCAAATTCCTGTATTAAGCAAAATGGGGCAAAAGCCTAATATTACCGATACACCTGAAAAACTCTATGAAGAGTCAGTTAAGCAAACTTTACAGGCTAAAGATAGCATCGAAGATATTAAAGTTGTCTTTACTCATTATGACAATGAATATGAAAAGATTAATCGCCGTTTAGTGGCGATGATGTCAATTCGAGATCAGTGGAAATACCGATGTCATAAGCTTGCCCAAAAAGCAACCAAGCAAATTATCGATGAAGGCAATGCTTATCTTGAACATTTGATAAAGCCCATCTATCAAAAAATTAATGCTGTACTAAATCAAGATCAGCTAAATGATCTTATAGAAATTCTTCACTACTTAAAAAGTATAAATCTTAGGGAAGATATAAAGCTAGAAAATAAAAGAAGTTTTAATTTTGATACAGAAGAAATCTCTTTATGGCAAACGATCACAAAAATCTTATTTACAGATAAAAATACCAGGCGAGAAAACATTACAGTCCGAGAGGGATTTAAGAATGATGATGAGGGAGAAGTCTACAAAAATAAATGTCGCAATCTACCAAATATCGACTTTTTATTAGCCATCAAGACAATTCCGGAACCTATTAATGAAACATATGCCTTAAAACTAAAATCTATTTCAAATGTTCTGCTGCAGTGCGAAAAGAAACTCCGGCAGCTATTTAGGCAGCGAAATACTGTCGATTTTATTGAGATCATAGAGATCGCGAATGAGGCACTTGGTAAAAATGATGCGGCAAGCGATCTTTTATTATCTTTGGATTACAAAATATCCCACTTACTTATAGATGAATTTCAAGATACAAGCAGAAGTCATTTTAATTTCTTAAAGAAAATTGTGGATGGCTGGACACCAGAAGCACAAAAAACCGTTTTCTGTGTAGGCGATCCTATGCAATCTATATATAAATTTAGGGAAGCTGATGTCAGTATTTTTATTGAGGCTAAAAAAAATGGTTTTAACACAATTCCCTTAGAAACCATACGACTTAAAGATAATTACCGGTCTTCTTCTCTTATTGTGAATGAGATAAATCAGATATTTGAAAATATACTACCAAAAGAAGATTCAATTCAAGAAGGAGCTGTATCCTACAAACCTTTTGTATCTGCAAAGAAAGAGCATGACTTTAATATAAGTGAGTTCAAATTTCATGCATTAACATTCACTGAAAATATTGATATTGATACCGAAGAGGCAAAGTATGTATGTAATCTTATTGATACATTTCCTGAAAATGAAAAAATTGCCATTCTCACAAGATCAAGAAGTCATCTCTCTGAATTAATTAATTACATTAGAAAATTCAAACCTAATCTAAGGTTTAATGCAGTAGAAATTGACGCTCTAGATAAGCATCAATCTATTCAGGATATTCTTTCCTTAAGCTACGCCATGCTTGACTTAAGTGACCGGATTCACTGGCTTGCAATTCTTCGAGCGCCATGGTGCGGCGTTGTACTTAATGACCTAGCCCTACTATTTCAAAATGATCACAACTCAACAGTATGGGAAATTATTCAAGATGAAAATAAAATGAATGAAATTTCCTCTGATGGAAGAAAAAGAATTCAACGACTCATCGATATCCTAAAAAACGCATTTGATAATCAAAGTAAAACACATATTAGAAGGCTTATAGAATCAGTTTGGATGAATTTAGGTGGTGAATTATGTCTTCATAACCCTAACGATATTGTAGACATTAATAAATTTTTTGACATACTACAAACATCAAGCTCGCCTATAGCAATCGATTTTGAACTAGTCGAACATCAAATTACAAAAACGTATTTATCTGACATTCCTTCAGCTGAAGAGCGTATTCAATTTTTTACAATCCATAAAGCTAAAGGTCTCGAGTTTGATGTAGTCATTATTCCATCATTGAATTCAACAACACGAGCATCAGACAAAAAAATGATTATGTCTGATACATTTAGTGAGAATAACTATATATACGACGTTACAGCATTTAGTGAGCCTGATAATAAATCACCTCATTTGCATGATTTAATTTATGGTATAGAAAAAAATAGAGAAGAAAATGAATTAAAAAGGCTTCTTTATGTTGCAATGACAAGAGCAAAAGTAAAGCTTCATCTTGTAGGGTCGGTTATACATAAGGATGAAATAAAGCCTGCTTCAAATACGTTCTTATCTCTACTTTGGGGTATTTACGGCAATAGTTTTTATGAGGAAAAACCCATTGAAAATATTGAGATAGGCACTTTGAAAAGCAAAATCGAGGAATTTGTTCCAAAACTCATGCGATTGAAGTTAAATTAATAGCAATCCTGATGAGTCAGATAAGACAAAATCATTCTTCTACTTTTTATAGCTATTAAGATAAGAATATTTTCACCAAGAAATCTTTTATAAATTTTACACGCTCTAGGATATCGGAAAGAGTCACGGAAATTTTAATCTTATCTGGGCCATTCATTCGGCAACGCTTATCTTCGCTTAGAAGTTTAATAAGCTTCAGCGGGTCAATTTTGCTATCACTAGCAAATGTAATTTGAATTGAAACATCACTAGCATCTATTTTTTTAATATCAAGATGTTGAATAAAAATTCTTAAGTCGTGAAAAGAAATTAGGGATTGTGTTTGCTCTGGCATCACACCAAAACGATCTATCAGCTCTTCTTTCATTTCCATTAATTGCTCATCCTGACTAAGTCCTGACAAGCGCTTATAGAGAACAAGCCTTTCATTGATATCACCACAATAAGTATTAGTAATAATGGCTGGTGTATGAAGATTAATTTCTGTATTTTTTTGAAGCGGAGTATCGAGACTTAATTTTTTGCCAATTTTAAGCTGCTTAACAGCATAATTAAGCATTTCTACATATAAATTGAATCCAATTTCATGCATTTGTCCGCTTTGATTGTCACCTAGCAACTCACCTGCTCCTCGAATCTCCAAATCATGAATAGCAAGATAATAACCTGCACCTAAATCCTCAAGAAGCTGAATAGCTTCCAATCGTTTTTGAGCATGGTTGCTGATCTTCCGATCTGGATCAACAAGTAAATATGCATAGGCTTGATGGTGAGATCTACCCACCCGACCTCTTAACTGATGAAGTTGCGCTAGTCCAAACATGTCTGCACGATTCATAATGATTGTATTGGCTGATGGAATATCAATGCCTGTTTCAATAATTGTTGTACACAGTAAAATATTCGCCTTTTGTTGATAAAAATCATGCATGACTCTTTCAAGCTCTCGCTCTCTCATCTGTCCATGTGCGATTTCAATTACCCCTTCAGGTATTAACTTTTCTAATTTTTCTTTCATCGAAGTGATAGTGTCAACATCGTTATGTAAGAAATATACCTGACCACCTCGATTAAATTCTCTAAGAACTGCTTCACGAATGATGCCTTCTGAATAGTTATTCACAAATGTTTTAATCGATAAACGTTTTTGTGGTGGAGTAGAAATAATAGAAAACTCTCGTAAACCTTCCATAGCCATAGATAGTGTTCGAGGAATCGGAGTCGCTGTAAGTGTTAATACATCCACTTCAGCTCGCATAGATTTAAGTAATTCTTTTTGGCGCACACCAAAACGGTGCTCCTCATCAATAATAATCAGCCCTAAATTTTTAAATTTAATGTCATTTTGAATGAGTCTATGTGTGCCAATGATAATATCAATTTCACCATTAGATAATCTTACAAGCGACTCAGCTTGTTCTTTTTTAGATTTAAACCGAGAAATTTCTGCAATCTTGATAGGAGAATCTGAAAAACGATCCATAAAATTATTGTAATGCTGTTCAGCAAGAAGTGTTGTCGGTACTAATATAGCAACTTGCTTTCCATCATTAGCTGCTATAAATGCTGCTCTTAATGCAACTTCTGTCTTGCCAAATCCTACATCGCCGCATATAAGACGATCCATAGGCTTTTGAGATTCCATATCAGTAATTACAGCATTAATTGCAGTTAATTGGTCATCGGTCTCCTCAAATGGAAATCCATCAGTGAATCTTTCATAATCTTGTAAATTAATTTTGAAGGCGTAGCCTTTTTTAATGGAGCGCTGCGAATAAATGTTTAAGAGGTCTGCAGCAGTATCATGAATTTGTCTTAAAGCTTTTTTCTTTGCCTTATCCCATTGGTCTGAACCGAGCCTGTGTAAGGGTGCAGTTTCAGCTGGTCCTCCCGAGTATCGAGAAATAAGTTCTAGATTGGATACTGGTACATAAAGTTTATCTTCACCAAAATATTGTAAAAGTAAGAATTCACTCTCTCCTTCACCAAAATCTAAATTAAATAATCCTTTAAATCGACCTACGCCATATTGTTCATGAACAATAGGGTCACCTTCTTTTAATTCTGATAAGTCACGGACCATGGCATCCGTTGAGAAATTCTTATCACGATGACGTCTTCTTGATTGGCGCACAGTATTTACATAAAGCTCAGATTCTGTAATAACAACATGCTGGGATGAAATATAGCCTTGATGAAGTGGGCTAACAGTCAAAACTACTTGGTCACTAATACCTGCTGCTGAAGACCAGTCATCTGTTGCTTTAAACTTGATGCCAGCCAACTTTAGAAGTTCAGAAACTGTTTCTCGGCGACCCAAGCTATCCGTTAATATAAAAACTCTTTTAGGATTGTCTGTAATAAAATTATCAAGCTTTGATAGAGGCAGAATATTTTTCCGATCAATAGATATGTCAGGAATTTTTTCATATACTTCTTTGCGTTTTAAATCGAACTTCTTATATGAATTGATGGATTTAAAAAATTGATCTGGCTTAATTAAAAGATTCTGAGGTTCTAAAATTGGTCTCTCAGCATCATAAGCAAACAATCGAAAACGTTTTTCAGTTTCATGCCAAAAATGACTACAAGCCAGGTCAAGATTACCGTGCTTATAAATAATCGTATTGTCTGAGAAATAACTAAAAATATCACTCATCTCTTCAAAAAATAACGGCATGTACCATTCAATGCCTCCAATGGGAATACCTTTGCTGATGTCTTTGTAAATTGAGGAGCGAGAGGGGTCACCTTCAAAATGCTCTCGATAATTTTGTCGAAATATACTAATGGACTTTTCATCCATTGGACATTCACGGGCCGGGAGTAGTTTAATTTCATTGACAGGATAAAGTGTTCTTTGCGAGTCAACATCAAATGTTCGAATTGAATCAATCTCGTCATCAAAGAAATCCAGGCGGTATGGCACAATACTGCCCATAGGAAACAAATCAATGAGACTTCCTCTCACTGAAAATTCTCCTGGAGCCATGACGCGAACCACGTTCATATATCCATTTAATGTTAATTGGTTTTTAAAAGCTTCAATATCAACTTTTTGCCC
>Ga0209355_1000073_pt1 | contig 55341 bp, 65 predicted proteins | sample LauGreSBDMM110SN_3_FD_187563 | JGI IMG/M metagenome (GOLD analysis project Ga0209355, IMG submission 187563) | Freshwater lake microbial communities from Lake Michigan, USA - Sp13.BD.MM110.SN (SPAdes) (version 2) | ecosystem: Environmental > Aquatic > Freshwater > Lake | place: Lake Michigan... | reverse complement strand
AAGACCCGTGCTGGATCTGCTTGACGCTGAGACGGCAACCGCGTTCGCGGGCCTCGGGCCCCTTGACCGCCTAGCCATGATCAAGCACATGGAGTGGGTGAACAAAGCCCACCCCTATCAGATCCCGCCTGACCTACAACAAGATTGGACAGTATGGCTTCTCCTCGCTGGGCGTGGAGCGGGCAAGAGCCACGCAGGGAGCCACGCCCTGTGGTGGTGGTGCTGGACGCACCCCAACTCACGCGGGCTCGTCCTAGCCCCTACCAGCAACGACGTCAAGTTCACCTGCTTCGAGGGAGTGTCAGGCCTGATTGCCAACATCCCTCGGGAGCTTGTGGCCAACTACAACAAGCAGGATCACGTCATTGACCTTGTCAATGGCTCAAGCATCAGGGGCATCAGCGCAGACTCGTATGAGCGCCTACGCGGCCCTCAGTTCCACTTCGCATGGTGTGATGAGCTTGCGGCCTTTCAGTACCTGCAAGACGCGTGGGACATGATGATGTTTGGCCTGCGCCTTGGTGAACAGCCAAGGGTGATAGCCACGACAACGCCCAAGCCCAAGGACTTGATCATTGACCTTGTGGGCCGCGAGGGTGACGACGTGGTGGTAGACCGCGCCAGCACCTACGCCAACATGGCCAACCTTGCACCAAGCTTTGCCAACCAGCTAGAGCAGTACAGGGGCACCAAGCTGTATGACCAAGAGGTGATGGGCCAACTCGTTGACCTCGAGGATGGCAAGGTGGTCAGCCGCGACATGTTTGAGCTATGGCCAGCGTTCACCGCCGACGGGCACCCTAACCCGTTCCCTGACTTTGAGTTCATTGTGATGTCGCTGGACTGTGCGTTCAGCGAGAAGACCCACAACGACCCAACAGCCTGCACCGTGTGGGGCGTGTTCAAGCCACTGGACGGCCCCATGTCTGTCCTGCTCATCGACGCATGGGCTGAGCACCTGAGCTTCCCTGACCTCAAGCCAAGGGTCATTGACGAGTTCTACACCAGCTACGGCGAGGGCAAGAAGGCGAAGAAGCCTGACCTGATGATCATCGAGGACAAGGCGGCAGGCATCAGTCTTATACAAGAGTTGGCTCGAGCGGGGTTACCGTGCAGGGCGTACAACCCGGGTCGCGCCGACAAGATGCAACGCCTACAGATCTCAGCCGCCGTCATTGCCGCTGGGCGTGTGTGGCTCCCCGAGAGTGAGACCCGACCCAACATGGTCAAGACGTGGGCCGAGGGCTTCCTGTCTCAGATCTGCTCATTCCCTGACTCCGCGCACGACGACTACGTCGACACCACCACGCAGGTGCTCCGCATCTTGAAGGACATGGGCTGGCTCGACATCGACCCACCTCCTCTGTATGATGACGACGATTACGCAGACGACTACAAACCTAAGAGGGTGAACCCCTATGCGGCATAACCATGGCTGATCCAAGCAAACTAATCCGAGGGGGCAAAGGGGCTAAGGCCGTGATGTCGCTGGCCGATCAGGTCAGGGCAGAGATGGCCGCTGAGAAGGCGGCAACGCGTGCCCGAGGCTTTGGTGTCGCTGGCGAGGACTACGCTGACCCTAAGGTCAAGCCCACCATGAAATTCTCTGAGGCGCTTGGTAACACTGGCTCCGAGGGCAAGACCCTGAACCTTACTGAGGCTGACCGTTCACGTGTGCAAGGTGAAAACATGGGAGGCGTGGGCTTCTCAGGCTTACAGCTTTATTCAAAACCACATAGGGACGCCAACGTGTCGTGGGGCTTTGGCAGTGAGGAGATAGCTAAGCGCAAGTCTAAGAATGCCGATCCTGAGAAGAACGTATTCACAACCTACATTGGCTCACCTGACCAGCACAAGTCCAATAGCATCGTGGTCAGGGATGCGCTCAAGAACGTGCAAGCGGCCAACAACCAAAACCTGATTGACCCTGCGCAAATCAATTTGATAAATAAACGCATACGTGAGGCAAGGAGCAAGAGTGGCACGTTGCTGTTCCAGTCTGACTTTGACGTCACCGACCCCCAAGCAATGAGCGCGGCAACCACCTTTGACCGCCGCACTGCTATCAGCAATGCATTGATGGGTATAGGGGTGCAGGGCCCCATGAAAAAGTTGGACTTTAAAAAAGCCAACCCCAACCTCGAATACAAAGACCCAGCGCAGATGGACAGCATATTGAGGCGTGAGACAGAGCCAATGCTGGAGGGCTTGCCTAACTACAGCGTGGGCCCGCGCCTGTTCACCTTGGACGGTGGCGTGGTCTACCGACCTGACCTCAACTTTGCTTTCCCTCATCAGACGACTGGCACCGACATGGGCGTCATGTTTGAGATGCCAACAATCCGAGAAGCCGCACCTGACTTTATCAAGAAGAAGGGCTACAAACCCAAAGACGTAGTAAACGCACGCGCCATGTCCATGGGTGCGCCGACTCAGTTTGTCAGTGAAGAATACCTGACCAACCTACAAAAGATTGGCAGGAAGAAGGGCGGCTTAGCCAGCATGGCCAAGGGCGGTGCGGCGCGTGGCATCAAGAAGCTCAAGGGTATTTACAACGAGGTAGAGACCAGCATGGGCAGGGGCAAGGGCGCTGACTTTGAGCAGACCGCATCGCCGCTAAACATCATCAAGGAGACTGGCGGTAATTGGTCACCCTCAGGTGAAATGGTTTACAAGTCTAATCTTGACCGTGAGTTAGAAAAACTTGAAAAGGGTAGATTTAATCCTAAGAGCAACAACATTAAGCTGATGCTTGAAGATGCTGTAAAAGCAGGCGACGCTCGTCAGGTTGAGGTCTTAACTACAAACTTACGCAGTGCCATTGGAAATGAAGCCGCCAACAAGTGGGTGCAATCCAACCTCAAGAACTACATCACTAAGCAGATGGCGACCAAGGACGACCCTGTTCGCAAGTTGGCTGAGGAAGGTATAACGGCGTTTCCTAAGAACGTAGATGAGTATGGTGACGTGGAGTTGCGCACTTATGGAAGCGCTAAGGCAAGGCAAAATCGTAAAGATACTGGTTATGTTCAAGCTGGAGTTTCTCAATCTCCCTTAGCAAAACATTACGAAACAATGACCGATGAGTCAATTTCTCCAAATATAGCCAAAGAATATCAACGAATGCAAAATTTGCCGCCTATGCAAAGACCAGCGGGCGTGATTGATTCGCCTTGGTTACTCAAGCTAGACCCTGAGACGCCTATCTTTTCGTTAAGCCGAGACGCTGACTTTGACAAGTTGGGCTTTGGTCACATGATGGATGTCTTGCGTGAAGACGTTGCCGCTGGTCGCATTCGTCCTGAGAAGCTGAATACGATAAGCATAGAGCAGGCGGTGCGTCGCACGCATGAGTATGACGAGACGCTTAAAGCAAATATGCTCAACGCAAGGATTGCAGAGCAAGCGAACGCGAATGTATTCAAAGAGTATCCTGAAGGGTACAAGTGGGTGCAGTTAGACCAGCCGGGTCAATTCGCCCTCGAATCCGACATCATGGGTCACTCTGTTCGTGGGTATGAGCCACCCAAAGGTCACCCCGACTACACCGACATATCAGGCGACTCAGGCTACGAAAGCTACGGTCATGGTGGCTATGAAGCCATCAAGTCAGGCGACGCCAAGGTTTACTCATTGCGTGACCCTAAAGGTCAATCGCACGTCACGGTTGAGGTTGGGCAAAATGGGTTGAGAGAACAATTTTTTAAGTTGCCACAAAAAGAAAAAGAAAGAATAAATTCTACTTATAAGGGATGGGAATCAAAACTAGGACGTGAACCAACTCCTGAAGAGCATGATTCACAACTGTACAAAATAATGTCCGAAATGGGTTATGCGCCTACTGAAAAAATTACCCAAATCAAAGGCAAGCAGAATGCCGCTCCCAATGAATCGTATCAACCGTATGTGCAAGACTTTGTAAAGAGCGGAAATTGGTCTGACGTTGGCGACCTTGATAATACTGGGCTTGTAAGGATTTATGCTGAAAGTGAATTAGCGCAAACTCTTGGTAAAAAAGGCTTGCCTGTTCCAAAATATGCCAGTCAAGATGAAGTTTCTGAATTGTTGAAGCAAGCTGAAGTAGGCTCTTACAGAGATGCAAGTAAAGGCAAAACTTGGATAAATGACGAGCATCCTGATTACAAAACAGACGCCCCTCCCGCAGAAGGCATGGCAAAGGGTGGATTGGCGTACATGGGCAAAGGCGGTGCCGCTAAGGGTGCCAAAAAAATAATGAGTCTTGCAGATCAGGTCAGGGCTGAAATGGCGGCAGAAAAGCAGTACGGCCAAATCAGTGGCATGGTGTCCAAGGTGGGCGAGGAGGGTCGCTCACCCATCATCCCAGTGCCCAACCGCTGGTTTCTGCAACCTGACAAGTTCCCCAACCAACAAAAGTTGATTGAGCGCGTCCTGCAACAGACTGGCATGAGGCGCGAGGACTTTCCCTCAGGCGCGTTCATCGACCCACGCACTGGCGATGTGCTTGACTCCCGCATCATGGACGACTTGGGCGTGGTCATCAACCCAGCAACCAACCGCCCCATGATGTCAGCCAAGGGTCAGTCAGGCCTTGAGGTGCTTGACCCCAAGACTGGCTCATACACCAAGAGCAACTTGGTGCGCAAGGGCCTGTTCAAGCCCGAGGGCGGCGACCCAATACTCAACGACATGAGCTTTATTGCAACGATTGAGAAGGGTGACGTTGGTCACAAGTACGGCTTGGCCACCGAGTACGCCAGCCCCACAGAATTGTTTAACACAAACACTGGTGCAAACCCAACGCTACGCCCAAGGAGTAGGGGCGACTTGTTTGGTGTGGGTGACGTGGTTGGCCAAGTCCGCATCGGCAAAAGCAATCCGCATGACGTGTACGAGAAGCTGTTTGTTGCGCCCAAGGGCTCTGATGTGCAAGGCAAAAAATTGAGCAAAGCCAAGGGTGGCTTAGCCCTGACATTACAAAGAAAGGCGGCTTAGTGTGAAACACCACGACTTATTGCACTCATGGGGTCACAGCAAGCTGGCTCGGCATATGGCAAGGGGCGGCATCGCTGAAGAGTTTGACGCAAACGCCCCCGACGAAGGCGATGAAGGCTCAGGCGCTGAGGCTCTTCGCCAAGAGTTGAATGAGATTACTAATAATTTTCCTAAGCCAACACCCAAGCCGTCAATGAGCATGGGTGGCAACGTGCGACGCTTTGATGGTGGTGGCTTTGTCGATCCTATGGGTGCCCCCTCCTCCGAGGTGGAGCCTGAGGATGCTGAGTTCATGCGCCGATTGGCCAAGAAGATTGCCCAAGCAACTGGCAAAGAGATCAAGCAACTTGCTACGCCTCGCGGGGCTAAGGACTTCACAGCCAACAGCATTGCCGCCACCTTGGCAGGGGGTACATCGGACATAGTGAACTTTGGCTTGCAAGGCGTTGATTATTTGCGAGAGCAAGCCGCAAAACAAAACAAGCGAGGCTACAAACGCGAATCGGTCATGGGTGGCGACATGGTTCCCCCAAAGGTTGAGCCATACGCAAGCGACAAGCCGTTCATGGGTTCCGATCAATTCCGCGATGCGTTTGAGCGGCAAGGGGTAACTTCAAAGGGAAGCCAAGAACAATTTCCAATATTGGGCATGATTCCTGAGACGATTCTTAACCCAGTGGGGCCGCTGTCAGCAATAAAAGCCGCGCCAGCAATTTACAAGGGAGCCAAGACCGTGGTGGAAGAGGGTTTGCCCCGCGCCGCTGAGATGGGTGCCAACCGCGTGGTAAGCGACGTGCGCCGCCCATTTACGCCAGCAACATTTCCAACTGAGGCGACGGCCCCTGACCTTGGCCAAGGCACGTCCTATGGATTCAGGCAAGGCCTGAACGATAGGTTGTTGGCAAACCCCAAGCTTGGCACAGGCAAGGTCAAGGCAAGGGAAGGTCAAGGCACTTATGTAAACACAAAGGGAGAGCTTGAACTCAACCCTTTGCAAGCTATTGATGTGCCAAGGGCTGGCAATATTGGCGAGGGGCCAAAAGCCAACCAAAAATTGCGTCAACAGATTGCCCAAATGGGTGTTGATTTAAATCAAGAGGCTATGGCTGGCCACCGTTTTTTGCCCATGGCAACAAACAACATTAAGGACGCATCAGCCATGTTGATCAAAACCAAAGAAGGGCTGAGCAAAGATCAAATTGCTGACCTTGCAAGGGCGCTTGGCGGCGATATGGTTGTGAGCCACAACCCCAAGCTAGGCGGTGTTGTAGTGTTCCCGTTTGGCCCTGTTACAAAAGGCAAAATACCAAGCGAGTTTCTTGCGGCACAAAGCGCGGCTAACAAAGTGCTTGGCAAAGATGCAAAAATTCAATACGGTAAATCTGACTTTGAAAAAGACAGGCTGTTTATGGACAAGTCACAATACAAAGACGCAGGCGCTACCTCAATGTCGGCAGAGCAACAGGCGTTGCGTGGCAAGTTACAGGGCGTGGAAAAGTTTATGTTCCCTGAGAGCGTCTCGGGCATCCCCGGCTCTGTGAAAGCCGCCCCAATGGGCGGTCTGCAACCTTGGTCTCGTGGTGCCGATTACCCAACTAGCGTGATTGGAATTGGGAACGGAGAAAAAGTAGAGTACCAGCCAGTAAATTTTTTAACTTCCGCAGAGGGGAAGCGTTATCCAAATTATCGGGAGGCTGAAAAAGAACGCGGACAGATGCTTGATGATTACCATAGAACCTTTCCCTCCAAAGCGCGTTAAGGTGACGCGCATGATCACGGGCAGAGTCTTCATCAGGGTGTTTGGAAATAAATTGGGGATCCCAAGTCAGATTGCTTATGACAAACCAATCAACCCCATTGCGACTAAATGGGCGATAGGTCTGAAAGTAATCAGAGGGTGAAAGTTTTTTATTCATTGAGCAAGCGTCTTATTTCAAGACAAAGTGTAACACAGGATTAAACATATGGCTACCGAAATGCCCATTGAACAAGATTATGGACGCAACATTGATGGCGTACAAGCAACAGATGAGGACATGATTGTTGACGTCCCTGATATGGGCGACTCAGATATTGAGGAAACTCCTGATGGTGGCGCAATTGTCACCATGCCTGATGACTTCAAGGGCCCGTCCGACGACACTGACTTTTATGAAAACTTGGCTGAGACGGTCAACTTGATAGACCTTAGCAAGCTAACGACGCGCTACATCGACATGCTGGACAAGGACAAACAGGCGCGAAAGAAGAGGGACAAGCAGTACGAGGACGGGATCAAAAGGACGGGACTAGGGGATGAGGCCCCGGGCGGTGCTAACTTCATGGGCGCAAGCCGCGTTGTCCACCCCGTCATGGCCGAGGTCTGCGTTGACTTTGCCGCCAGCGCCATCAAAGAGTTGTTCCCACCCGATGGCCCAGTGCGCACCAACATCCTTGGTGAAGTAACCGATGAGAAGACCGAGGTTGCCGAGCGCAAGCGCGACTATATGAATTGGCAGTTAACCGAGCAGATCCCTGAGTTCAGGGATGAGACAGAGCAACTGCTTACCCAGCTACCCCTTGGTGGCTCACAGTACATGAAGCTATGGTTTGATGAGAAGCTTCGCCGCCCCTGCGCTGAGTTCATCCCCATTGACAACATCTTGTTGCCCTTTGCCGCCGCAAACTTTTACTCCGCACAACGCGTTTCTGAAATTCAAGACATTAGTGAGTGGGAGTTTGACAACCGCATCAAGGCTGGCCTGTACCGAGACATCAGCTACATCCGCGCCAGCGCGGAACCTGAGGAGAGCGGCCCACAAAAAGCCACAAACGAGATTGAGGGCCGTGAAAGCGATGAGAACGATGACGGTTTGCGCCGCGTTTTTCACATCTACACATGGCTTGAGCTTGAGGATGACGGCTTTTCCGAGGGTGAGATGGCTCCCTACATCCTGATGATCGACGAGACCGACAACAAAGTGCTTGGTCTGTACCGAAATTGGGAGATGGGCGACAAAACCATGGACAAGTTGGACTGGATTGTCGAGTTCAAGTTCATTCCATGGCGTGGCGCATACGCAATTGGCTTGCCGCACCTCATTGGCGGGCTGTCGGCGGCGCTTACAGGCGCTTTGCGGGCGCTGTTGGACACTGCACACGTCAACAACTCGCTGACGATGTTGAAGCTCAAGGGTGGGCGCAACAGTGGACAGACGCAACAGCCCGAAATGACGCAGGTCACGGAGATTGAGGCCGCGCCGGGCATTGACGACATCCGCAAAATCGCCATGCCCATGCCATTCAACCCCCCAAGCCCCGTTTTGTTCGAGCTTTTGGGTTGGTTGGACAACGCCGCCAAGGGCGTCGTCAGCACCGCCGAGGAAAAGATTGCGGACATGAATGCCAACATGCCCGTGGGCACCACGCAAGCCCTGATTGAGCAAGGAGCCAAGGTATTTAGCTCCATCCACGCCCGTTTGCATGACTCACAGCGCCGCGTTCTTGGCGTTTTGGGCCGCATCAACCGCTGGTACTTGGATGATCAGAAAAAAGGCGACATGGTTGCCGATTTGGCCGTCACCAAGGCTGATTTTGAACGCAACACCGACGTTGTGCCCGTATCTGACCCCCACATCTTCTCCGAAACCCAGCGTATGGCCCAAAGCCAAGCTGTTTTGGCGCTTATGGAGAAGTATCCCCAAGAGTTCAACTCAAAAGCCGTGCTTGGGCGCATCCTGAAGCAAATGAAGGTGCCAAATATCTCGGAGTTGATGCCAGCGGCGGCAAAACCCGAAGAATTGGATGCCGCCAACGAGAACGCGGCCATGGCATTGGGCAAGCCAGCCTTTGCGTACCCACGCCAAGACCAGTTGGCGCACATTCAGACTCACTTGAACTTTGCGGTTGACCCAATCATGGGATCCAACCCAATGATTGCTCAGGTCTACATCCCGCAGGCCTTGGAGCACATCAAGCAACACATGATGCTGTGGTACACAAACCAAATGACCACCTACGTCACTGGTGGAACAGATATCACGCTTCAAAAGTACGAGAAGAACAAGCTGGCCAGCACGGTTGACAAGGCTGTGGCGCTTGCGTCTGATCACGTCAAGATTGATACGGCCAAGACCTTTGAAAAGGTTGTACCAATACTTCAACAGCTTGGCGAAATGATGGCTCAGTTTGCTCCAAAGCCACCAGTGGATCCCGAGTCCCAAGCCGTGTTGCAGGCGTCTATGGCAGAGACCCAGCGCCGCGCCGCACGCGACGGGGTGGAGATGGAACTCAAGAAGAAGGATCAAGAAATCGACGTGGCTATGAATGTCGAAAAACTCTTGACACAAGAACGCATGAAAACCGCAGACCTCAGCGTAGAGGAAGCAAAGCTCAAGCGGGAGCAAGAGCGAACAGTGCTTGACCTAAATCAAGCGACACAACGTAACTTAGGAGAGTAAAAAATGGCATCGTCAAACAAAACCATCCCCGGCACCCCCGAGGGCCCCACACCCCAGCGCTATCGCAACGCAACAGGCGAAGACGTGCTTCAGGGTCAAACATCTACAGCGTCCAACAGTGGAAAAAAGAGTGGTGGCCTGTCTGCCATGAAGTCGTCTAAAGGCAAGAGCAAGTAATGCGTTTAATCAATGACCTCATAAGCGCTGTAAAAGCGCGTCAGACAGAGATCAGGTACTCGTTGGCTGATGGCAACGCCATCAACTTTGAGTCCTATCAACGAATGGTGGGTCAATACTCAGGATTGCAGGAGTCGTTAGACATCCTTGATAACTTAATGAAAGAAAAAGACGATGAGTGAAAGCACGGTAGCGGGTAATGCCGCTGATTTACGGGAAGCATTTCCTGTTGTAGACCCCGGAGCGCGTCCACTTGGTGCAAGAGTTTTAGTACAACTGCGCCGTACAAAGAAGACTGTGACTGCAAGCGGGATTGTTTTGGTTGAAGAAACTAGAGAAACCGAAAAGTGGCAAAACATGGTTGGCAAAGTCATCGAGCTTGGCCCCCTTGCCTTTCGCAAACGCGACAGCATGGAACCATGGGTAGAGGGCGTTTGGTGCCAAGTTGGCGACTACATCCGCGTCCCCAAATGGGGCGGTGATCGCTGGGAAGTGCCATTACCCAATGCCGCAAGAGACGAAGACCCCATCCTGTTTATGGTGCTCAATGACCACGAAGTCATTGCCTCCATTACGGGCGACCCACTTGCAGTGAAGGCCTTTATATGAACACAGAACCAAAATCCCCCGAGCAAGAGGTAATGGTGATTCAAGAGGCGTCAGACGGCGGCGCAGTCGTTGATCTACCCTCAAGCATCCCATCCCCTGATGCTGGCCAAGGCGGTGACTCAGACGAAGCCGACGCCGCCGCACAACGCGCAGAGATACAGGCCACTGGCTCTGTTGACCCTGACGCGGAAGAGGCCCGCCAAGCCAAGCGCGACAAGCGCCGCATGCGCAAGGACTACCACAAGCAAGTGTCTGTGGAAAAGGACATCAAGCTCCAACAGCTTGAGCGCCAAAACCAAAACCTGCTTGAGCGCCTGTCAGTTGTAGAGCGCAAAACACTTGGATCAGAGTTGGCCCGCCTTGACAAGCGGATTGAGGACGAGCAAAACCGAGTTGTCTTTGCCAAGCAGAAAATCAAGGAAGCCGCCGAGACTGGCAACGGTGACTTGATGGTCAGCGCACAGGACATGTTAATTGAGTCAAGCAGGAACCACGAGGCGCTTGCAAACTTGAAGAAGCGCTCAATCGCACCCCAGCGCCAGCAAACCATTCAAAAACCTGACCCCACGCTTCAGCGGCATGCAAACGCTTGGATGTCCAAAAACTCTTGGTACGACCCAACGGGTAAAGATCCTGATTCACGCCGTGCGTTAAACGAAGACCAAATCTTGGCCGAGGAGGGGTACGACCCCAAAACAGCCGAATATTGGGAAGAGCTTGACAAACGCTTGCATAAGGTGGTTCCCCACCGTTATACTGACGACATGGACGAGGTTCCAGTAAGAACTCAAAGACCAAGAAATGTTGTTACAGGCTCAGGTCGTGAAAGCACTACTCAGAGTGGCGGTAGAAATACTCTCACTCTTTCACCCGAAAAGGTGAAAGCCATGAAAGAGGCGGGTATGTGGGACAACCCTGAAAAAAGAGCGCGAATGATCAAACGCTACGCTCAAGAAGCACGCAACAACAACGAAGGTTAAGGAGTTACGAAAATGGATAAACGTCTAAAGAAAAATCTATCTGCTGGTGGACGCGAAAATCGCGCGAGTCTTGATCCCGATCGAGAGGCACCTGAGGATAAGTTCGCATCATCCCACGAACGTAAGAAAATGTGGACGGATGAGTGGACACAAAGCGCACTGCCCAACGTCCCTGAATTACAGGGATGGCACCTTTGCTGGTTATCAACAACCAACGGGTACGACAGCATTGATAAGCGTATGCGACTCGGATATACACCAGTGAAAGCTGAAGATATAAACGGGTTTGAAAATTGGCGCGTAAAGGCTGGCGAACATGTAGGTTTCATCGCGTGCAACGAGATGCTCTTGTTCAAAATTCCTATGGAACAGTATCAAGAAATCATGGCGCACTTTCACCACGATGCTCCTCTTGATGAGGCGAACAAAATTCGCTTACAGGCCGAGGCGCAACAAGGTCGAGACTCTTCAGGCCGCAGGCTTGGACAGGTTGAAGGCGAGGGTTTGGACAGTATTGACACCCCGATTCCTGCTCCGCATTTTGCTGGGTAGGTTGTTTAAACAAACAAGGAGCTAGATTATGTCTACAGTAAACGCTCCATTCGGCTTGCGTCCCGCGTTTCATCCCTCAGGTTTGGATCGCGCACAGGCGTTAGCTAATGGAATTGCCTCAGGTTTGGCCTCAAACATTTTGAAGGGCCAAGCTATCAAGTATTCAACCGCCACTGGTGTAATTACTCCCGTAACTGGTACCGAAGCTTTCTCAGGTGCTTTTGCTGGTTGTGAATTCACCGATACCACAGGTCGTCGTCGCGTATCAAACATTTGGCCCACAGGCACTACATACCAAACAGGTTCATGTATTGCGTATTTCTACAACGACCAAAACATCGTTTATGAAATTCAAGCCAATGGCGTGCTTGCGCAGACTTCACTTGGTGACGAAGCCAACTTGACGACTGCCGATTTGGCCGCTGGATCAACCGTAACTGGCTTATCCCAATCCACTTTATCAACTACTTTGGTTGGCACAACTGTTCAAGGACAAATGCGCATCGTGGATCTCGCCCCGTTAGTTGACAATGCGTGGGGCGATGCCTTTACCGTTGTTCGTGCGGTTGTTGCAAGATCACAGTTCTTCGGTTCTGTTGTCGCAATCTAATTAGGGAGATAAAAAAATGGCCGCTCCAATGCGCAGTACGGACTTTAGAAGCATCGTTGAACCAATTCTCAACGAGTGCTTCGATGGAGTCTATGATCAACGTACCGACGAATGGTCACGAGTTTTTCGTGAGCAAGAAGGTATTCCCCGCAACTACCACGAAGAACCCGTTCTTTACGGTTTTGGTGCCGCTCCTCAGTTGCCTGACGGTTCTCCTGTCAGCTACCAACAAGGTGGCGTGCTGTTTCTGAAACGCTATGTGTACAACGTGTATGGCCTCGCCTTCGCATTGACCAAAGTGTTGGTGGAAGACGGCGACCACATCCGCATCGGTAACGTGTATGCACGCCACTTGGCGCAATCCCTGATCGAAACCAAAGAGACACTGTCTGCGAACGTGCTTAACCGCGCATTCAACTCAGCGTATCAAGGTGGCGACGGTGTTGCTCTGAACAGCGCATCGCATCCCATCGTGAACGGTACAACCAGCAACTTGTTGACCACCGCCGCAAACTTGTCACAGACATCGCTTGAGCAGATGTTGATTCAAGTGCGTCAAGCGATTGACAACAACGGCAAGAAGATTCGTTTGGTGCCCCGCCAATTGGTGGTCGCCCCCGGCAACATCTTCCAAGCCGAAGTGCTGTTGAAATCTGTTCTGCGTACTGGTACAGCAAACAACGACATCAACCCTGTCAAAGCAATCGGCCTCTTGGACGAAGGCGCGGCAGTGCTGTCACGTTTGACCTCCAGCACCGCATGGTGGGTTCAGACCGACGCGCCTGAAGGCATGAAGCTTTTGATGCGCCGTAAGCTGGAAAAAACCATGGAAGGCGACTTCGAGACTGACTCTATGCGCTACAAGGCGACAGAGCGTTACGACGTTGGCTTCACTGACTGGCGTGCCATGTACGGCACACCCGGCGTCTAACAGTAAACGCCAAGCAGGGGGGGGTCAAAAGCTCCTCCCTTTTTTTTAATATCTTGTCAAGCTTTTCAAGGAGAAGACAAAATGCCACAATTTTCAGACGACCTATTTCTCGGTACTGCGCAGACGTTCATGGGCGTTACTCGCCAACAAAACGTAGCGACATTTACCGCATCGCAAGCAACAACCGTATTGACAGTTACCGCTGTTCTCAATGGCGTGCCACTTCAAGTTGGTATGTTCATTAACGGTACTAGCGTCACCGCTGGAACTTTCATCACCTCTTTTGGCACAGGCCTTGGCGGCATTGGTACTTACAACGTCAACAACTCAGCTACTGCCACCACAACAACCATGGTTGGTGGTCTTGAAGACTACTTGCCTGATCCATCGCAAATGGATTTGGGTGTTGGCCCCCTTGGCCGTGTTTACATTTGGGACACCGTTCCTGTTGTATTGAACTCGGCAAACATTGTTGCTTCTTCTGCACCTGCGGCGGCTGGTAACTTGACGTTATTGGCAACAAGTTTGTTAGGTGGCCGATACATCGTTCGCCAAGACGGCGTTCCTGCTATTCAGCTAGACGTGCCACGCGCACTGACAATAAATACCTCTACCACTGCCCGCGCAATTACGGTCACAGGGTATGACATTTACGGTCAGGCAATGAGCGAAGTTATTACGGTGTCTGTTGCCGCAACTCCCGTGACTGGTAAAAAAGCATTTTTTCAAATCATCAGCGCTTCAATTTCGGGCTCAGCTACAGCCGTAACCGTGGGCACAAGCGATGTTTTAGGCTGTCCTATCCGCGTAACTGACTTTGGTTACATCCAGCACATTGGGTACAACAACACGTTGGCTGATGCGGCAGGCACCTTTGTCAACGCTGACCAAGCAACCGCTACGACCACAACTGGTGACGTGCGTGGTACTTACACGCCTGCGTCCGCAACTGACGGTATCAAGCGTTTGGTTATGTCAATAGCTGTTCCTGCTATTGCCTGCGGCCCCAACGCTACCCGCTTGGGTGCGCTTGGTGTAAACCAAAACTTATCTGTCTAAGGGGAGGCTGAAATGGCTCAATTTAAACCAATGGTCAAGATGACCACCAACGAGCCTTCAGTTATGCTGAAGCTCAAAAAGGGTGGCAAGGTAGCAAAAGCTGACGCGGCTGAATCCAAGTTTAAGAAGATGGCTGGTGGCGGCGCAATGTCAATGTTGGGAATGACTCCAGCGTTTGTTGGCCGCCCTGCGGTTAATGCGCTTGTCAAGAGCCCCGGCAAGCCCTCAATGTCTGCACGCAAAAAGGCAATGGCGGCCAAGAAGCCCGCCAAGAAGCCTCGTATGCCCAAAGAAATGTCAATGATGCCTCCCATGATGCCCCCCATGAAAAAGGGTGGCTCTGCCGACAAGTCTCAAGACAAAGCCATGGTCAAAAAGGCTTTCAAACAGCACGACATGCAAGAGCACAAAGGCGGCAAAGGCACCAAGCTGTCCCTTAAAAAGGGCGGTCAAACCTACGCTGACGGCGGTTCAGTAAGCCACAGTCCTATGTCTACCCCTGCAAATGCAAAGCCACCTACCGCTAATCGTGGTGTTGGTGAGTATGTGCAGACAGCCATGCGCACGGCAAAGAACAACCCCAAAGGTTACGCCTATGGCGGTTCTGTCAAAACAGTTGTGATGTCGACTGACAAGAAAAGGGGCAACAACGGTTTTGCAACTGGTGGTGTTGCCATGAGTAACGCTGGTGGCTACAAAAAAGGCGGCAAACCCAAAAAAATGGCGATGGGTGGTATTGGTCAACGACCCCTAACAGCGGAAGAACTGAATCGGAAAGATCCGAATCCCGGAGCTATACGTACTAATCCATTAATGGAAAAAGTGAAGTTACAGATAGCGGGTCTTAATGACCCCGACCGTGGTGGCGGCAATAGACCTAGACCTCGCCTTCCACTTATTAATACCGACCCTGATGGCGGCAATAGACCTAAACCTCGCACCACCAAACCTCTACTTATTAATGATGATAATGACCCCGATCGTCGTGGCGGCAATAGACCTAGACCACAGACAATTGACCTGTCTTCCATGCACAATGACCCCGATCGTCGTGGCGGCAATAAACCCCGCACACCACTGCCACAAGCTATTGATATGCCAAAGCCTAATATGCCAAACCGTACACCACGGCCACAGGCTATTGATATGCCAAGGCCCAATATGCCCATGAAAAAAGGCGGCAAGGCCATGATGATGGGCGGTTACGCAACTGGTGGCGTTCCTATGTCCAATGCTGGAGGCTACAAAAAGGGGGGCAAAACCTCAAAAAAAGCTTACGCGACGGGGGGAACTGTTAACACAGGCAAGCCCGTCGCGATGCAAGAGGGCAACAAGCCTATTCCAGCACCCAAGCGCCAGCAAAACTTCAGCGGCACCTACAAAAATGGCGGTGAAGTAGAAAAGATGGCTATGGGTGGACGAATGGGTCAAAAGCCTGCCCAAACAATTCGCACTGCGCCCATCGGTAGCTCACAAGCTACAAGGGATTTCTTTGCCAGCAAGGGCAAGCGCCCTAGCTACAAAGATGGCGGCAAGGTGCCCAAGATGCTTGGTGGCGGCATATTGACCCGAGCGGTAGCGGCGGGTAAAAACCCTGCTCGTGCGCCAACGGGTGGCGGCGTTATTGCTAGAGCCACGCAAGCAATGCAAAACATGCCCAAGCAATCCGCTTCAACAGGAAACGGCATTATTGCTAGAGCCATGCAAACCATGGGCCCTAGCAACCGAACTATGAGTCCTAAAGTAATTGCTGAGACGCAAATGCTATTGGAAAGGCAAGCCGCCGACAGGAAACGACGCGGATTAAAAGATGGCGGCGGCGTAGAAAACAAAAGCTTGGTGAAAATTAACAAAGCCCAAAATGCTCCTGCGGTAAAAGCAAGCAAGGCTGACACTAATTTAAAGTATCCTGAGACCATGAACAGTCCTCAAAAGACGCCAAAACTGAAGTGTTAAAACCTGCAAGGGCTTCGGCCCTTGCTTTTTTAGAGGTGAATTATGTCTGTACAAGTTGCTCAACCGTATCCCGATACCCGTGGAAATATCCAAGGCGACGTTGAAAACGCCGCTCGTTCACACGCATATGATGGCGTTGACAAGCTACGCATATCAGCACCCCAATCTTTAATTGATACCGACTTTGAATATGGCGTACAGCCAACAAAGTGGGAAACAATCCAAATGCAAAACAATCGGCAGAGCATGTACTATGACGCTCAGGTGCCAGTTCCAATTGTTGCGGCAACAGGTATTACATCCGATAACGCATCACCACGCTCATTGATTACTGTCTTTACAACCGCAACAAACTTAGCGGTTGCTCAGCCAATATACATTCAAGATGCTTTGAATGTTTTACTCAACGGTTGGTATTACATAGAATCATTTTCAAGTGGCGTAAGCTTTACGTACCGCGCCGCAGGGCAAGTGGCAACTGGCACAAACTATTTCAACCCAGCAAACACCTATGCGTATGCAGGTCAGTTTTACAGCAACGGTGGTTTTAAATTAGCCGCATCGGCTTTTACTTTTTCAGGCACAACCATTACCGTTACAACCGTTGACCCACATGGCATGAGCGCGAATAGCCAAATTTATGTTACTGGCTTAACTGGCGGCACGCCTGCTCCAAATGGCGCGTTTGTCCTCACCACTGCGCCGACAAACAACACGTTTTCATACACGGCAATCACAGCGCCAACGGTGGCAATTGTCAATACCGTTGGAAACACAAACATATTTGCTCGTCCCGCTGGCAATGTGATACCACGCCCATTTGATGGTGGTGTTTCATTTACCGCTGGTGCAAACGTGCCAAACGCGCAAATCATTCGTCAAACACGCCGATACTTCCGCTACCAGTCAGGCAAGGCAATCCAGTTTTCAACTGGATCATCCATGGCCCCAGTGGTGCAAGTTAGCACCATGACGTCAAGCGGAACCCTCATTACAACCGCAACTGTACAGGCTCACAATCTTGCTGTTGGCACAATTATTAAAGTGGCCAATGCGGTTCAGGCTGAATACAACGGCACTTTTACAATTCTCACAACGCCCACAATAAACACGATGACATATCGTGCTACTACAACCCCATCAGCGGCAACAGCAACCACCCTGACAGAATTTCGATTAAATCCTTTTCAATGGTATGGAAGCGTAAACCGCGTTGGCATTTTTGATTTGCAAAATGGTTTGTTCTTTGAATATGATGGAAGAACGCTATTTTGTGTGCGTAGGTCAAGCACAACCCAGTTGCAGGGCACTGTTCAAGTAACCCAAGGCAGTGGCTTAGTCACGGGACTGGGAACCGCATTTGCAACTCAACTCAACACGCGAGACTATATTGTCATTCGCGGTCAATCGTACCGTGTTTTAAATATTGCAAGCGATACACAGTTGTATATCTCACCTGAATACCGTGGAGCAACCTACGTAGGATCTACTGTTGGTGGCTTTGTTGTTTCAAGAACAATTGATACAAGGGTTCCTCAGTCAGGGTGGTGGGATCCATGCAATGGAACTGGTCAATCAGGCTACAACCTTGACATAACCCGCATGCAGATGTGGTACCTTGATTTTTCTTGGTACGGTGCTGGCGTTGCTAGGTTTGGCTTTAGAGCCACTGGTGGCGCAATTACTTACGTCTATGGTTACGTTCACAACAACACAGAGTATCAAGCCTACATGCGGTCAGGAAACTTGCCTGCCCACTATGAGGTTGATGGCTTGTTGCCTGACACGCAAATCACCGCAACCTATGACAACACTCAAATTGTTGGGTCAAGCTTGTCTGTTTTAAGCACTGCGGGCTTCCCCCCAAGCGGAAGCATTCGCGTTCAACAAGCTGGTAACGGCGGCTCAGCGGAAGTTATGACATATTCGCTTTTAACGCCTACAACATTTGTGATCAGCGGAAGAGCGCAAACAGGCGCTTCACTGACCAACCAAAGCTTTACCTTTAGCTCAACGGCAATTTGTTCAGTTGAATACGTCTCCCCTGATACCGCTGTTGCGTTGAGCCATTGGGGCTCTTCGGTGATCATGGATGGAAGATTCGATGATGATAAATCACTGATTTTTAACTTTGGTTCTTTTGCAACCATTTCCATCCCCGGTGGCGCAACCGTGCCTATTCTTGCTTTACGCATAGCCCCATCGGTTGACAGCGGTCAAACTGGAACATTTGGCAACAAGGAAATTGTGAACCACATGCAATTACAGCCCGTTTCTCTTGGTTTAATTACCAGCGGGCCGTTTTTGATTCAATTGACATTGAACGCCTTTACAACTAACTTTTCAGGCTCATTTGTTTCTCCCACAATTGGTTCGCAAGTCTCATCTTCGCTGGCTCAAGTTGCTTTGAACACACTCAACACCGCAACGATTACGGGTGGAGAATCAGCCGCCGCCGCGTACACCAACACCAACGGTGAAACATCGCTTGATTTGTCACAGGTGCGCGATTTAGGTAACTCAATATTGGGCGGTGGTTTGGTGAACACTGTTCCAAACTCGCGTGCAAACGTGTTTCCTGACGGCCCTGATATTTTGTACATTGCGGCTACAAATACCACTGCTGGCTCGTTGAACTTGCTGGCGCGTTTGTCTTGGAAAGAGTCACAAGCTTAAGGAAAAATCATGGCCAAAAGGGGACTTTATGCAAACATTAATGCAAAACGCGAAAGAATTGCTGATGGATCAGGCGAGAAAATGCGCAAAGTTGGTAGCAAAGGTGCTCCAACTCGCAAAGACTTTGTTGAGTCAGCTAAGACAGCCAAAATGAAAGAAGGCGGCCCAAGCCTTGCTGTTGGTCGAGGTGAGAAACTTTCAACCAAGCAAGGTGCGGGGCTTACCCAAAAAGGGCGCGACAAATACAATCGTGAAACTGGATCCAATCTGAAGGCCCCACAACCCAAGGGTGGCTCAAGAAAAGATTCTTTTTGCGCACGCATGAGTGGTGTTGTTGAGCACGCAAAAGGCGACGCGCCACGCGCTAAAGCATCGTTAAAGCGCTGGAACTGTCCTAACTGGTAAAGGAAAAATCATGAGTACACCAAAACCAAATGCCACGCCCGAAGATATGGCCGAACTTTACAAACTTAATGAAAAGTTGTATGGAAGCAAGACAAAGCCATTGCCACAAACGCCAATAAAGCCATCGCCGCCTCGTACAACGCTACCTAAGACAATAAAGCCATCGCCACCTTATCCATCGCCGCCTAGGCCATCGCCGCCTAGGCCACCTCGGTCAACGCCAATCCCACCGAAATTAAATCCACCACCACCAAGGCAACGGGGCGGTGAGCCATTAAGACCACCTCAGGTTGGAATGAAAAAAGGCGGGAGCATTAACTTGGCTAATTGCAAAATAACCACTGCAAAGAAAAATTCCAACTCACGGTTTTAAAACATGGCTTACTCAGGAACTGTTGGAACCACCGTAATCGACGTACAGACCCTGATTGACCATGGGGCGCGTCGGTGCGGCAAATTGGCTGAGGAACTGACCTCTGAGCAGGTTCAGTCTGCCCGCGAGTCCCTGTACTTTTTCCTGAGCCACCTGATAAACCGAGGCATCCAGTATTGGTGCATCAGCAAGGTGGTTATTGGGCTCAAGGCAAACGAGTACATCTACAGCCTGCCGCTTGGCGCTGTGGACGCCCTGAACGTGCTGTACAGGACTATGACTAGGCCAACTGGCACCTATAGCTCCTCGGCTGGCGGCATTGCCGCAAACGCCTTTGATGAGGACATAGAGACTTTCTGTTTGCAAACATCAGCGGCGGGCAACATTGCAATTGATTACGGTCTCAGCGACCCCTACTACATTGGCTCAATTGGCTTCATGCCATACGTGGCGGGCGGGGGATCACAGACGATAAATTACGTTTTTGAAAGCTCATTGGATGGAATAACGTGGACTACGCTGTACACGGGAACCTCGGTTGTGGTGACAGATAAGCAGTGGGTGTGGCAGGACATTGACCCGGGAGCCTCTGTCTCCTACTACCGCATGCGTGCCACTGGAGCCACCATTTTGGCCTTGCGAGAGCTTTACTTTGGCACAAGCTCCCTCGAAGTTCAAATGTCTCGCCTCAACCGCGACGACTACACCAACCTGCCAAACAAGAATTTCACCGCCAATCAGCCCTTTCAGTTTTGGTTTGATCGCACCATTCCGCTCCCACAAATGCACGTATGGCCTGTTCCAAGTACCAACTTTGTGCAGGCAACGGTATGGTATTCGCGTCAAATCATGGACGTTGGCCAGCTTTATGGCGAGGTGGAAATACCCCAACGGTGGTATGAGGCAGTCCTGATGAATTTGTCGCACCGCATGTCCATGGAAATGCCAAACGTCGACATGGCGCGTACCCAGTACCTCGAGACCCAAGCCGCTCGATATCAGCTTGAAGCGGAGCAAGAAGAGAGGGATAATTCACCCATATATTGGGCTCCCAACATTTCGGTCTACACAAGGTAACGCATGCCAGTCTTCCTAAACACCGAAGGGCTTACAACGCTTGCAATCGCTGTTTGCGATAGATGCAAGATGAAGCGTGCTTTGGTGCAGTTGCAGAGCGACCCAAACTTCCCCGGGCTCCGCGTCTGCGACCAAGGTTGTCAAGACGAGCTAGACCCCTACCGCCAAGCCGCCCGACAAACCGAGCGCATCAATCTTCGTTTTCCGCGACCTGATAGCACATTGACCCAAGTCGATAATCAGTCTCCCGATTACGAGGGCAAATACGGCCCCACCTAAAGGAAAAACATGGCACAGGTAGGCTACACGCCCATAAAACTATACTCAAGCGGCACGGCCTTGGCACAGCCCTTAGCGGCAAACTTGTCCCTTGGCGAACTTGCGCTTAACTACACAGACGGCAAGATTTATTACAAAGACGGCACAGGCGCTGTTTTGGCAATTTCAGGTGGTGTGACCACAATTACGTTTGGCACGACTGGCTTGACGCCAAGCACAGCAACTGGTGGCGCGGTGACTGTTGCGGGGACTTTGGTTGCGGCAAATGGTGGAACAAGTTTTAGTACGTATGCCGCTGGCGATTTAGTTTACGCCTCAGCCGTAAACACGCTTGCAAAGCTTACCGCAGGCACCAATGGCTTTGTATTGACGTTGGCGGGTGGCTTACCCACTTGGGCGGCGTCAACAGGCGGCGTAACGTCGTTTAGCGCAGGCACCACAGGGCTTACACCAAACACGCCAAGCACAGGCGCAATAGTGCTTGCAGGCACCTTAGCGGTAGCAAATGGCGGTACTGGAACTGCTACTCCCGCTATTGTTGCAGGCACAAATATCACAGTAACTGGCACTTGGCCAAATCAAACTATCAATGCCAGTGGTGGTGGTGGTGGCGATGTATTTGGCCCAGCCTCAGCTACTGACACTGCAATTGCTTTGTTTGACACTACAACAGGCAAGTTGCTTAAAAACAGCCTTGTAACTGTGTCTGCAACAGGTGCAATTGTCGCGCCGCAAGTTGGAAGCACTATTCCTTTTTACTTTGCCAACCAAGCGGCTTTTCCATCTGCGGCCACCTACCACGGGGCCTTGGCGCACAGTCATTCAGATGGGGCAATGTACTTTGCTCACAGCAGTGCGTGGATTAGATTACTTGATGCAAGCACAACTGTTACCGTAGCACAGGGTGGCACAGGGCTGGCTACATACACAATTGGCGACACACTCTATGCAAGCGCGGCAACAACCTTAACGCAACTTGCCATCGGTACTGCGTATCAAATCAGCGCAGTAAATTCGGGTGGAACAGCACCATCGTGGCAAGGGCTGTCCTCGCTGATTGACAACGGATTGACGGCGGCAACGCAAGGTCAGATTTTGTATCGCAATGCGTCAACTTGGGTGGCGTTGGCCCCCGGGACAAACGGTCAAGTGCTCACCACTGGCGGTGCCGCCGCCAACCCCGCTTGGGCTACCGCCGCCGCAGGGCTGACTGGATTTACCGCCTCACAAGACATTATTGCACCAAATGCAACAATTTACGCCAACGCCCTGACCGCAACAGCGGCTGTGGCTTCGGCAGACATTGCCTTGGTGCCAAAAGGCGTGGGTGCATTCCTGCTTGCAATTCCTGACGCAACAGTCACAGGAGGCAACAAGCGCGGAAATTACGCAATTGATTTTCAATTGGTTCGCGCCTCTGCCGCGCAGGTCGCAAGCTCCAACAACGCTGGAATACTTGGCGGTCAAAACAATACTGCAAATGCCACATATGCGGTTGTCATTGGTGGTGACACAAACACCGCATCAGGCTCTTATGCGCTTGTTCATGGAACAAACAGCACCGCAAACGCAGTCCAATCTATGGCGGTTGGCGCTTGGGCAACCTCTCGTGCCGTGGTTGGGTATAGAGCATTTGCACCCAATGCGCCCATTGCAAGCGCCCTTGGTAACACCCAAATGGGCTTTGTTACGGTTGGTGTTCAAACAACTGATGCAACCGCAACAATTTTGCGATCCAACACATCTGTAGCCGCCTCAACAAACCAATACTATGTTCCATTGAATGGAATCTCTACTTTTACCATATTGATTTCTTGCGGCATTACGGGCGCATCAAACGCTAAGGCTTGGGAATTTAAAGGAGCCGCCAAGAAAGGCGCAACCGAAAACACAAACGTACTTGTTGGGACATTGACCAAAAATGTATTGGCCGCAGACGCGGGAGCCTCAACTTGGGATGTGGCGGTCACTGCAAACACAACAACTGGCGCTATAACAATCACGGCAACTGGCCAAGCAGGAACGACTATTCGTTGGAGCGCAACCGTAATTGCAACTGAGGTATCCTACTAATGGCTATTAACTTTGACAACTCAAATGCTGGCGTCATCACGCTGAAGCCGGGCGTCTCGGGCACGCTCACGCTTGTCTTGCCAATTGCGGACGGTAGTGCTAATCAGTTTTTGAAGACTGATGGCGCAGGCACTCTAAGCTTTGGCGCTGGCTCAATTGGCGCAAATGCAGTGGTGACTGGTTTGATTGAAACCACCACAATTACTGCAACCCCGCTTACGGCCACGGCTACATACGATGTAATTACGCAGACTGTTTTGTACGTAACAGGCAACGCCACAAACAACTGGACACTGAACGTTAGAGGTAATGGCGTAACCACCTTTAACAGTCTGATGGCAATTAACCAAACAATTACCTTGGCTGTAATGGTAACCAACGGCGCAACGCCATTTTTTCAATCAGCAACTCAGATTGATGGAGTTGCGCAAACGCCAAAATGGCTAAATGCCGTTGCACCGTCCGCTGGTAACGCAAACTCAATTGATGTTTACACGTTGACAATTACAAAAACTTCGATAACGCCAACCTACAACATTGTTGCGTCACAAACTAGGTATGCATAACCATGCCAATACTTCAATCTAAGGGAGCGGTAAGCGCACAAGGGTACGGGCAGACAACGCCAAGACCACTTACGTTTACAGGCACGCCTGCGGAAAATAACCGCGCTCATGGCGTGATTCGGATGACGGGAAACGCATCAATTACGTTAAATTTTCCCAACCTGACTCTTACCACCGCTGGCTACGCAATGTGGGTGTACAAACTAGCTACGATTACGGGCGGCGTCTCGACCTCAATTACAGGCGGTGGTGGATACAACATAGTAACTTCACTTGTGGGTGTTGGTAGCTACATCAACGGGGTGGGGACTACTACTGTAAACGCAAACAGCCTCACCGCTAACACAAACACATCAATTACGCTGGGAACCTTTTTTTCGGGCACAACCGTTGGCACCGACACCGTCTTGATTTATTTTTTGTTTCAAAACAGCCAAGCCTTTTCTTGTGTTCAATACACAGGAAATAATACCGCAAGAACCATCAGCTTTGTCGCGGCATCAAATACTCTTAATCCTCGATTAGTTTTTGTTGCAAATACCACTGCGGGAACTCTCGTGATGGGTCAGCCGAATAGTTCAACTTCAAATGCGTGGGGGTTTTTTTCTGGTGGTCAAACTCCAACTGCTATAGCAGGTAGGTGGCAAGCGCAATTTGGCGGTGGCCTTTTATATCTTGGAGCGGCGGGGTCAGCGGGTTCGCAAAATATTACTGGCAACATATACAACGCATTTTGTTGGGATGGTAATAGCTCATCAACTGTGTTTGGTAGCAATAATCAGCAGATACTTGCGGGTGGATCCCAAACCACCAGTTGGCCAACCTTAGGCAATAAAAACAATAGAGACGCCGTAACCGTAGGTAATCAAGCTCAAATGACCCAAGCAATTTGGCTTGTTGTTAACTCAAACACCGCCACAGCTTGTAGTTGGACAAATGGGCATACCACTTCCTTTACGGGCGGCATGGTGCCGGGCTCCATCACCTACGGATTTATGGTTCCCGCCAGTGGAACTATTCCAACCATTCAATTTTCAAATTTTGGAACCGCAGGCGCTGGTGGAATTGCTGGGCGCAATGACTCTAGTAGCACTGGAAGCCATGCTTGGTTTGTGTGGTTTTTTGAACCCTCTGACTTTAATATAGACATACCAAATGCTAGGCCTTTTTACGCAGGGGCTAAATCTGCATTGATTGCCTCAGGCGTTACAACGTCTACATATAACATAGGAAACACAAACAACTACCCTTTTTATTACACATTTGTTTTGGTTGTTTCGGGCGTTGGAACAAACGCTGTTGCCGCAAGGCTGTATACAAGGAATCAACAATTTATTCGATGCTCAGACGCTAATTTGCCAAGCCCATACTATGGCATGAACGCCACCGCTGGAGGCACGCAAGCTTCATCGGGATATGACGGTAGAAACTTTGAGTTTGCTGGGTTGGTTAGCACCCAATCGCACGCTATTTTGTATGGTGTTCAATTTCCAAGAATTCACTGCACGCCCATGTGGTCAGGAACTGGAACTGTTAGAACTTTCTATCACCAGCTAGGAGACATACCCACTTACATGTGGGTAAGAAACACAGACATTTCAAATACCAGCACAATCTTGTTTCACAATGCCCTTGGTGTAGATAAATATATAGATATTTCAGGGGCCAATGCCGCAGTAACAGACACAACGGTTTGGAACAACACAGCTTTAACGGCCACCACAATTACATGTGGAACAAGTGCCTTAGTAAATACCTCTAACGCTGGTTATCATGCTTTTGCGTGGTGCAGTAGGGCGGGGTTTGTGAACGTCGGGTATTACCCCGGGGCGTCGGCCTCGCAAGAAATTCTAATTGGATTTCAGCCATCCACCGTCATCATCACCGATGGGTCAGGTACTGATGGAACTGTTATGTTTACGGCCAGCATGGGCATGACAGGAGGTAGCAACTACCGCATGCGCTTGTCAGGCGCGGCAAACAACGCAACCTTGGGTGACGTATGCCTTGGAACCACCTTGGGATTCACCATGGCCTCAACCACCATTCTGAATACCGCAGGACGCAACTACTATTTCATTGCCTTTTTATAAAAGGTTAAACTTAAAACCCGTTTAACTTTAAGGAACAAAAATGGTAGAAAAAGTTTGGTTCACACTTGAAACAGCAAATCAAATTGTTGGGTACTTGGGCACAAAGCCCTACCAAGAAGTTTTCCAATTGATGGCACAGATCCAAAAAGCGGTTGATGTCCAGCAAGAAGAAAAAAGAGCAGGCTCAGCACCTGAGGTTCAACCACCCACCGAGGAGTAAAAAATGATTGAAGAAGAAAACACACAATCTGAAGAAGAAAATGTTCTTGAGGCACAAGCTCAACCACAAGCTCAAGCAGAGCCTACAGTGGCCGTTGACGACCCATACGCCTCACAGGCTCACATAGCTGACGAAAACCGCATTTGGCCGCCTCCCTTTGTGAAGAAGCATGGATAACACCACCACTGCCACAGAAATCAAATTGGCCGTGCACGAAGCCGTCTGCACAGAGCGATACCACAGTATTGAAAGCTCTTTGCGGAACGGCGATAAGCGTATGACCAAGATTGAGTACCTGCTGTACGCGGTGATTATCTGCGTGCTGTTTGGCCCGGGCGTGGCTGGCGAGTTCATCAAAAAGTTCTTGGGGCTATGAAATCGACCCGCTCACCATCTTGCTGGCCGCTCGAGCCTGTGTTACTGCAATCCAGCAAGGTACTGCTTTGTACAAGCAAGCGAAAACCGCTTTCATGGAGGTCAAGTCCATTGTTGAAGAAACTGCTGGTGTTGCCCGACAGGCCAAAGGTTTTTGGGCCAAGCTCTTCGGAACCAAAGAAGAGCCTGTGGCGCAAGCGACGCGAAAAAAGGAAAAATATGTAGCCGTCGACGAGACAAAAGTGCTCTCGGATATTGTGAGTCAATTGAGCACTTTCTTTCGTTTGCAGGAACAATTGGCTGAGACAATTCGCATTGAAGAGGAGCGATCAAAAAACGTCTATGACCCTGATGCAAATTTGATGGAAGCCGCCCTCCACAGAATCATGGCCCAAGACCAAATGGCCCTTTTGGAGCGAGAAATAAGAGAGGCGATGGTATACGGTGCCCCAGCCGAGATGGGGGCTCTGTACAGCCGCACGTTTGCAACACGGGACATCATCAAGGCAGAGCAGGACAAAGCAAGAAAGAAACGGGATGAACAATCATGGCAACGCAAGGAAGAGGAGCGCCTTTCAAACGAAAGGCAGGCGTACCTACTAGCGACTTTGCTTTTCCTCCTCTACCTGTGGCTACTCCTAACCCTCCTAAGCAGGACTGGGAGCTAGTGATGGGGTGGCTGGCGGCGTTAATTTTGGCGGTGTTCGCGCTCCCTCTGCTTGGCATGCTGTATATGGACGTGTTGCAAACCAAAAAAGAAGCTCAAGCCCAAATTCAAAAAATGGAAAAACTCAGGCAAAAAATCGAAAAGGAAAGAAAAAATGATTCCAATAGTCGCAACCCTACTGAGTAGCCTTGCAACAAATGGCCTGACGCTACTGTCCAGCGCAATCCAAGCCAAGGGCAAGGAGGTGGTCGAAAAGACTTTGGGTGTAAAGATACCTGACGATCCGACACCCGAAGATGTCAGCAATTTGCGCCAACTTCAGTTTGAGCATGAAGAGCGCCTGCTTGAGCTTGGTATTGAAAAGGCCAAGATGGAATTGGCTGAACTTGAGTTGCTGGCCAAGGCCGCTCAAAACGACGCTGACAACATCACAGATCGTTGGCAAGCCGATATGACATCTGACTCTTGGTTGTCAAAAAATATACGCCCCATGAGCTTAATTGCCATCTTTGTGGGCTATTTCATTTTTGCCATGATGTCTGCTTACGGCCACAACGCAAATGAGTCCTACGTCACGTTGCTGGGCAACTGGGGAATGTTAATCATGGGCGCTTACTTTGGTGGGCGCACGGTTGAAAAACTTGCAGATATGAGGAGCAAAAAATGAGCTTAAGCACCGAACAAGCCGCATTCTTGCTGGACTTTTGCAAACTGGTTCAATATGCCACAGAGCAGGGCTTTGTTGTGACCGCTGGGGAAGTTGCCCGCACCCCCGAACAGCAAGCCATTTACTTCAAAACAGGCCGCTCAAAGACCATGAATTCCATTCACCTGAAACGGTGCGCTGGAGACTTGAACTTCTTCAGGGATGGGAAGATAATATGGGACAAGAGCATCCTCGCGCCGCTGGGTGCTTATTGGGAAACTTTGAACCCCAAAAATCGCTGGGGAGGCAATTTCAAATCGCTTGTCGATTGTCCCCATTTTGAGCGTAATGTTGGTTAAAAAGGAGCCTCAGGATGGCAACCGCCGTAGCCCAAACATATGACAACCTAGTCACTAGCGTTGAGGCGTATCTAGAGCGCACTGACGCCGTCACTATTGCCTACATCCCCACCTTTATCATGCTGGCTGAGCAGGTGCTTGCCGCTGACATGAAGTTTTTGGGGAACATAAACGTAGGTACATTTTCGCTAGTTACATCTCAATCAATTGTTCCAAAACCTGCGCGTTGGCACAAAACGGTGTCAATGACGATGATTGTCAATGGTGAGCGCACCCCCTTGTTTTTGCGCAAGTACGAGTATTTGCGGGGGTATTGGCCAAGCACCACAACTACTGATCAGCCAAAGTTTTACGGTGACTACGATTACACCCATTGGCTGATAGCCCCCACACCTGACGCCGCTTACAGCGTTGAGACCGTGTACTACGAGCGCGTTCAGCCCTTGGACACAAACAACCAAACCAACTGGTTCACACAATATGCGCCGCAAGCCATGCTGTATGGAACTCTTTTGCAAGCAATGCCTTTCCTCAAGAACGACGAGCGTTTACAAATGTGGCAAGCACAGTACACGCAAATCATCAGCACCTTGAAGGAAGAAGATAAGCGACGGCTTGCTGACCGTCAAGCCATAGCGATTGACTCATAATGACCTCATACATAAGCCCATTTACAGGCGACGTTATTGTCCCAACTGACGTCAGCTATGTTTCGTACACGCTGGCCTCTACCCTGCAACTTGTTTGGCCAGCGAATGGTTCAGACAGCAATGATGTTTGTGCGCGGATCATGGACATTCAGGCGGCAAGTTCGGTTCCGCAATTGAAGTTCCCACCTGCTGATCAAGCGTCGGTTGGCACTGATGCCTTGATACGAAATGTTGGTGCTTTCACGATAACGGTGACCGATTACAACGGCAACACAATTGCAACGGTGACGGCAGGAACTGCCCGATACATTTACCTGACAAACAATTCCACCTCCAGTGGTATTTGGGGCATCTTTACCTTTGGTACTGGCACCTCCTCCGCTGATGCCGCTACGCTTGCGGGCTATGGCTTGTTGGCCAGTGGTTTGACTCTGAACCAAAGCCACCCCGTAACCACCCTTACCGCCAACTACACCTTTCAGGCATCAGACCGCGCTCAAGCGCTGGCTTGGCCAACCTCGGGTGGCGCAACCAATGCCTACCTGCCCTTGGCGTCCACCCTCAGCAACAACTGGTTTACGTTACTGAAAAACAATGGCACGGGCACATTGCTGTTAAACACTACAAGCAGTGAGTTGTTGGATGGGACTGCGTCGGCGAAGACTTTTCAGCCCGGCGACTCGGCGTTCATCATCTGCACTGGCACCTCCTACATCACCATAGGCTACGGCGTAAGCACAGAATTTTCCTTTACCGCGCTCACCAAGGTGGTCACCACTGGCACATACACCCTAACGGCGTCAGAGGCCTCCAACACCATCCAAAAATACACTGGCGCTCTTACAGCTAACGTTACGGTTTATTTTCCACCTGTGGTCAACCTGTACATCATCAGCAACCAAACCACTGGCGCTTTTACGTTAACGATTGGAACCACAATTGGAACCACTGTCACGGTGCCAACAAACACTCAGGCAACTGTAATTTGTGATGGCACCAACTTCTTAAACGCCAACACGACCACTGTGAGCAGTACAGTCATTGCAATGGTCGATGGAACGGTGACAAACCCTGCGGTGTACTTTGCTTCAGAGCCAACTACTGGTATTTATCGACCTGCGGCGGGCCAGTTTGGTATTGCCATTCTAGGTGTGTTAGTGTCAAACACAAGGGCGACTGGCCTTGAAATTACGGGGACAGGAACCTTTTCGGGTGGTGTGTCAGGGGGCGCTTTTTAATGACCGATAAGGTTTTAGCCCTCGACACGAAGCCGGGCATCCAGCGCGATGGAACCATGGTCGATGCAGAATGCTACACAGACGGCGAATGGGTGCGCTTTCAGCGCGGGCGTCCTCGAAAAATGGCGGGTTACGTTCAGATCACCAACGACTGGGCGGGCCCCTCAAGGGGTCTTTTTATTGACCCACGCAACGGCTTTAACGTCATTTACAACGGCTACTCGGATGGCGTACAAACCCTAACGGTTGACCAAAACGGAATTGGCGCGGGTATTGTGGACTTTACGTTGTCCGACTTTACGGCAAACTCAAACAACTTGTGGCAGTTTGATGCGGTGTTTGATGCGTCAGGGACTGGGGTGGCGAACCTGATTGCGCACCCGGGGCAGAACCTCACCGCAATCGACAGCACCACCAACACCCCCGTTTTGTTTGGCCCAGTGACAGGAACAACTTTGTCTCAAGTTGGTGTTTTTACGCTGTCAGCCACCACCGTTAACACATCCACCACCATAACCGTTGCCTCTACGTTGCTAATTGGTGCTGGGCAAACCATTACAGGCACAAACATTCCTGCCAGCACAACGGTGGTATCGGTCACAAACGCAACCACATTTGTCATATCAAACGCGGCAACGGGCTCAGGAACCGTAACCATCACGATCAACAACAACGTGTCGGTTTCAGGCGGCGCAGTCATGCTGTTTCCATACCTATTTACGTATGGAAATTTTGGTTTAATACGCAACTCAGGCGCAGGAAGTTTGTACGATTTTGTATCAGCAACGTCAAACTCAACCAACGTGACGTCCACAAAAGTTGTCAAAGGACTACCTGTTCGCGGCGGCTCCAACGCGCCATCAGGCTTGTTTTGGTCTCTTGATTCGCTGATCCGAGTAAGTTTTACGCCAACCACAATTACAACTGGCGTAACCTCAAGCACCTTTTTTTGGCGCTACGACATCATTTCAAGCCAAACCTCAATCATGTCTTCGCAGGGTGTGATTGAGTATGACGGCATCTATTACTGGTGCGGAATTGACCGATTCTTGCTGTACGGTGGTACGGTTCAAGAGATCCCAAACACCTTTAATCAAAACTACTTTTTTGATAACGTAAATTACAACCAGCGCCAAAAGGTGTTTGCCATGAAGGTGCCTCGCTATGGCGAAATTTGGTGGTACTACCCAAAGGGTCAGGCCACCGAATGCACCGATGCGGTGATTTACAACGTGCGAGAAAAGTGCTGGTATGACGCTGGCGAAGCACTTGGCTCCCAACGCTGTTCGGGCTACTTCTCGCAAGTTTTTCACTACCCAGTGCTGGCTGGCTATAAAACTAACGCCAGCGGCGGCGTTAATGCGGTCACCCTTACCAACGGCGGCTCCTTGTACACCAATGGTACTTACCAGTTTTACGCTCTTACTGGTGGCACTGGTACAGGTGCAACAGCCACAATCACCGTTGCTGGCGGCATTGTCACAACGGTTGTAATAAATAACCGAGGACAAAATTACACAATAGGCGACGTGCTGTCCTCTGTTCTACCCGTGGGATCAGGCTTCTTGTTGACGGTTGGAACGCTGATGACCTTTAATTCGCTATGGCAACATGAAATTGGCGTGGACTTGGTGGCTGGAACGAGCGTTGACGCCATCCTGAGCATGTTTGAGACCAATGACGTTGGTTGGGTCAGCGGAGGCCCGTCAGAGCCATCCTTGCAGGGCGTAAACCGTTGGTTGCGTCTTGAGCGTGTAGAGCCTGACTTTGTTCAGACTGGGCAAATGGAGCTATACATTACTGGGCGACCCTATGCGCAATCGGCTGACAAAATATCCGACGCGTTTGTGTTTACACCAACCACTGGAAAAATTGACATGAAAGAACAACGACGCGAGATGCGATTGCGTTTTGTATCAAACATTGCTGGTGGTGATTACCAACTCGGCAAGGTGCTGTTGAGTGGCGCTATAGGAGACGTTCGTGGCTACGAGTAATCCAGTTGGACTGGTTTACGACCCAAGGTACCACACGTTCAACTCGTGGGCCTCGCTGATGTGCGAACTGTACGCCGCCCAACAACTCTCGATACCTACAGATTCAACAGACTGGCACCAGTGGGGCAATGGTCTTTTGGCAATTGATGTATTCACCAACGAGGCTGTTCCAACCACCGACAACTATGACAACTGGGAGGAGTGGGCAACGGCATTGATGGGGGCGGTTAATCCGAGGCCACAATGAAAGAAGCAACATTACAAGAGATTATTAAAGGCGCTCCCATCACCAAAAATTTTGGTGAGCATTGGGAAATTGTCTACATGAACATTGCAAATCTTGTTGAAAAAACAAAAGAACACAGAGTTCTTCGCCATGGTAATTCTTTGTTGTTTTACATAATTGAAGAACCCAAAGTTGCCACAGGCGTTGTGTTCAGCATTGACCCCCCGCGCACGCAGGCAGAGGCTTTTGTTGAGTTTGCCAAGGGTATGGCTTTTGGTGGTTTTGAAACATTGAATACCACCACAGACCTTTTGTTGGCTATAAATCTTCTTGACAAAGCTGGATTTGACATAGACGTTTCAAACGTTGTTAAAAACAGCAAAATTAAAAACTTGCGAGAAATAAAAATTTACTTGCAAGGGGGCAGTTAATCATGGGAATAAATTGGGGTGAACTTGGTGATGCAACTGGATTTGGTGGAAGCGGCAATACAAGCATAGCTGATAAAATTGGTAACGCCTTAAACACATCGGTTGGTGGGGATAGTTCTGTTGGCAAAGCGGCAACCAAGGTTGCGCAACAAACGGTAAAGGTTGCAAAGGCTACTACTGCGGCTACGTTGGCGCAGGCAAAAGCTTTTGTAAAAAATCCGTTTCCCACGCTATTAACAATGGGGTTGTCAACTGTTATGCCATACGCATACGCCTCTGCAATCACAAACGTGCTTAATGGGGGTGACTGGAAAAAAGCCGTCATTCAAATGGGCATGAACTATTTTGCAACTGGTAGCGGCACTGGCCCCGGCCCATCAACTATGGTAAAAGTTTTAACAAGCTCATCAACTGCCGCGCTAAGCACAAAACTTTTGGGGGGCACAAACGAAGAAGTAAGAAACGCGGCAGTGGGCGGCGCTGTAAATACTTACATGTCTGATTTGTTGTACAAGCCAACAAGCCAAGGCGGGTATGGATTAAACCCTAGGGATGTCAGTACAAAAATGATGACCAACTCAGTTTCTGCGGCAACAAACGCAATTTTGCGGGGTCAAAATGTTGGCGATGCAATTGTAAATTCAGCTCTTGTAACTGGTGGCGCTCATTACGTCCAACTAGCCTACGAAAAAGTAACAAAAAATTCAGAGACTCTTCAACAGATGCAAGCTACATATGACAGTGCCAAGGCAAAAGTCATGTCAATATTTACCAAGCCTTTAGAGGATAAACAAAAACAAGTAGACGCTGAAGTTGCATCTGCTAGGATTCAAATTGATAGAGCTAGAAAAACTGAAACATACGCAAAACAGGTCAATAATGATTATGCTAATGGAAAGGCTAATGGGCCTTACGGTCAATACACTGCTGACCAAGCAGAGGACGCGGCAAAATATGCTGTAGAAAGTAACGATGCCGCACAACGTGCTATTGATAGAGTTAGACAGGCAAATAACGAACTTTTGATGATGGCAAATAGCAGTGGCTACACCGCCGCATCACAAGAGTACCAACTTGCGCTGAACCAACTGACTAACGCAGACAACAATATGGGTGCGTCTCAAAAAGAGTTTCTTGATTCTTACAAGAAATATGAGGACACAGTCGCCGCCACAAAATCTTTTCTTGACATCGACATTGCAGAAGATGCCGCAAAGATGATCAATGATGAGATAAAAGAAGCCGCAAGAGTAGCAAAAGAAGCTGAAGATAATGTTGCGGAAAATTCTAGAAAAACGCAAGAAGCGGAAGTTGCATATCAAAAACAACAAGCGGTTTTAAGAGAACAAGAGGCGCAGGTTAAGGCCGCTCAGGCATACAAAGCCAACCAAGAAGCCGCAGAACAAAAGAAAATTGCCGACGCAAAAGCCGTAGTGGACGCACGGGAGAAAAAAGAATACGACGACTTTTGGGCGGCTGACAAAAAGCTTAAAGATGAAATCAGAGAGAAGGCTGAAATACAAGCTAAAGAAGAAAAAAAATATCAAGACGTTATGGCCGCTGACCAAAGGGCTAGGGATGAGTACGCCAAAGAAAAATCTGAAAGACAAGCTAAAGAAGAAGCCGCCGCCAATTCCTTAGCTGAAGCAAACGCAAAAGCCAAGCAAGAAGCAGACGAGAAGGCGGCTCAAGACAAACAAATTGCTGATGCAAAAGCTGTCGAGGATGCCAAGGTTGCAGAAGTTGAAAAGGAACAACTGGCCGATAAAGCGGTGGTGGACAAAACAACGTTTGACACATACATCAAAACTCAAGGTGATGCCGCAAGGTTGGCCGAGGAGGCTGAGGCTAAGGATCAACGTGAACGTGATTTGCAAAACCTTGATGCCGCTCATGCGCGTGAAGTGGCGGTTGCAATGCGTAAGGCAGAAGCCGAAGCCAATGCCAAAATACTAGCAGATCATGATGCGCAAGTAAAGGCCGCATCAGAGACACCAAAACCACCAACCCCAACCCCTGAGCCAAAACAAACACAAATTGGTGATTACATTACGAAGACTGGTACTTCGGCGGCGGCTACAGGAATTGCTCTAGCTATTGCTGAAGAAAAACGCCAAAAGCAACTTGCGGAACAAAAAGCCATACAAGACGCCAAAAAAGCAGAGGCAATAGCACAAGCCGAGGCAAAAAAAGCCGCTTATATTGCCGCGCAGAAAAAAACCTATGATGACAATAAAGCCGCCTTTGAGGCCAAAAAGAAAGCCGAAGCAGATGCAAAAGCCGATGCTCAAGCAAAAGCTATAGCCGCCTACAACGAAAAAGTCAGACTGCAAAAAGAAGCTGAGGCCAAGGCCATAATCAGTGGGACGAAAGCTCCAGTCAACACTGGAACAGCCCCAACGGGAACTTTAAAACCAGTTACCACCACTCCCACTGTAACTGCCACCCCAACGGGAACATTAAAGCCAGTTACCGCCGCCCCCATAGTAACCACCGCCCCGACGGGAACATTAAAGCCAGTTACCACCACTCCCACTGTAACCACCGCCCCCACGGGAACATTAAAGCCAGTTACCACCATCCCAACGGGAACCCCTAAACCAGTCACTACTCCTACAACCACGGCACCAATTACCAAGCCTGCGGGAACCCTAACGCCAATTACCAAGCCTGCGGGAACCCTAACGCCAATCACTACCCCTACAGCGACGCCTCCACCGGTTACCAAGCCTACAGACACAGCCCCCAAACCCGTAGTCCCTTCAGGGGGCCTGACTCCCATCCCAGTCACCAAACCTGTAGCTCCTACGGGAACAGTGACGCCTGTGACTAAGCCTGTTACCACTTCAGTTGCCCCAACTGGCGGTTTAACTGCTGTCAAACCAACAACCGCGCCTGTCACAAATCCAGTGATTACAGCGCCTTTGAACAACTTGCCTACAAAGCCAACCTCGACGACAATTACCCCACCAACTGGTGCGTTGACGCCTGTGCCAAAACCGACTGGTATGCTGACGCCTGTGACCAAACCAACTGGCATTCTCACGCCCGTATAGGAAGCAAAAATGGTAGATATTGCAAAACTACAAAAGAAAAGGAATACGCTTTTTCTTGCCCCCAAACGCAAGTTGACCAGCGTTATAAAGCCTACAACGGTTGACACTACGCCTGTTGCTTCTGCACCCTATGTGCCATCCTCATCAATCAACACGTCCGCTGGATCGGGCACTTCGGTAATTGCACCAACAACCACAACAACGTCAACAACATCAGCGCCCCCCACAGCGCCAGCGGCACCCAAAACCAACCCAATAACCGATACGCTTAAAAATGCCGCCGTCGTTGGCGGCACCGCTTTGGCGGCCAAAGCAATTATTGATTATTACAATAAGCCTGCCGCGCCTGCAACAAATACAACAACTGCTCCTGTAACCAAGCCGACAACCTCACCAGCCGCACCAGCCGCACCAGTGGTTAAGCCCCCTACCTCGGTAGTAATACCGCCTGCGTTACAAAAAGAACAAGACGCGCGGGTTGCGGCGGCAAACACCGCAAAGGCGGCGGCAGATCACAACGCGTTGGCTGGCTCGTTTGATCAGGGCACAAAGGTTGGCTTACCTACCAACACAATTCCCAACAACACCCCAGCAAGAGCAAGCACCATTGATGAGTCAATGTTTGATGATCCTCTTGATCAGGGACAAAAGCTTGGGTTAGAAGAAAACGTTATTCCCAACAACACGCCTGCTGAGGCTGGCACTATTGATGAGTCAATGTTTGATTTTGAAGATGAGTACGTCCAAGACGACTTAGGCAATATTTACAAAATGATTGACGACAAGCCCGTCTTGATTCGTTCCGCAGAAGTTGATGAAGACATTTCTGAGGAGGACTATGACCTATTTGGTTACAGCCCTGAAGAAACTGATACAGGCACTGAGCTTGGTTTAGATTACAACACCATCCCCAACAACACCCCTGCTGAGGCCAGCACCATTGATGAGTCAATGTTCGATGATCCAACAGGAAGCGCAGAGCCCTCACCAGTGCTTGTGCAAGATGAAAATGGCAACTTATTTTTGGCTAACGCAGATGGATCCTACACGCCCGCCGACGCCGAAGGTAATGCTGTGGGTGAGCCAACATACATTGGCGGCAACGAGGAAGGTGGCGGCACAGAATACGCTGACAATAATTACGGCGACACAGCCTTAGACACTGGCGGCGATGTTGGCGGCTATGAGGCTTATGACGATGCAGGTAACTTGTGGTTTGTTGGTGATGATGGATCGTTCAATTTAATTGAGTCCGCATCCGAAGAGCCCGCGTATGAACAGCCTGCTTACGAGGACAGCAATGCTGGTGGCTATGAAGCCCGCGACGCCGACGGAAATCTATGGCACGTTAATGAGGACGGGTCATACGACTTAGTCGAGTCCGCTTATGAAGAACCCGCTTATGAAGAGCCAGCTTACGAAGACAGCAATGCTGGTGGATATGAAGCCTACGACGACGCAGGTAACTTGTTTTTTGTTGGCGATGACGGCTCATTTACTTTGCTTGAGTCGGCAAATGAGGAGCCTGATTATGGTTATGACTTTGACCATGACCTTGGCTATTATGAAGAGCCCCCACCGTATATTGAGCCTGATTTAAGTTATTTAGATGATTTCACATACGAAGAGCCCGACTATGGGTATGACTTTGACTATGACCCCGGCTACTACGAGGAGCCGTTTTATAACGATTACGAATCCGATTTAAGCTATTTAGATGATTACAAACGAGGTGGCCAAGTGCAACAAATGAAAAAAGGCGGCTTGCCGCATTTCTACACAGGCGGCGGCGCTTATGATTCTCTAGACGAAGATTATGTGGATGACTATCAAACCAACAGCAATAGTTCAGGGTATTACAACTCAGATGACTATGACGTTAACAATTCTGATTCAAACTATTACAACTCAAATGATTATGCTGTTAATAACGACAACTCAGAATATTACACGTCAGTCAACAACGACAACTCGAGCTATTACGATTCATACGACTTAAAAGATGACGAAGTTCTCATGGAAGATGAAGATGGCCGAAAATTTGCCATTGATTCAAATGGCGATTATCGGTTGGTGCAAGATTCAAAATTTCCAACAAATGCAGATCCAACAAAACCAACTTATCGAGCAGAAACTGGAGTAGTTAATAACGACACATCCAATTACACAGGCGTTCCAAAGACCTCAAGCGGTAGCGGCGGTAGCGGCTTCAACTATAAAGACCTTTTCAGCACAGACAACATCAAGGCACTTGCTGGCGCGGGATTGGGTGCCGCTGGTTTGATGACTCTTTACAATTCTTTTAAGGGTAATGAGTCAACTTACAAACCTGCGGCTTACACGCCACCAGCGATCCCTAAGCGCACAACTGACTTTGGTATGGGCCCAGCAAAAACAGTCACGCCAACTATGGGCGGCTTGCAAACAATGACGCCAAGCCAGCAAGAGGAGTTGTATACAAACTTGGGCGTGGCTGGGTACGAGATGGAGCACGAAGACCCCGTTGAGGATACCGTCGAGGATCAGCCTATGGCAGACGGTGGCTTTGCACAGCCGCAAACAAGTCAATCCAACTCTTCGTATTTCACTTATGGCGTACCACAAGACCCATTAGAGGTGCTTGGTGTGAAGCAACCCCAAGAAAAATCGCAAAACGGCGGCTTGCAAATGAGGCGAGGTGGCTTGCCCCACCTGACCGCAGATGTGCCTATAGTTCAAGGGCGCAAAGATTACCGCCAAGGCGCGGCAGTCAATGGCAAGGGGGATGGGCAAAGCGACGACATCCCTGCCATGCTGGCTGATGGAGAATACGTCATTGACTCTGATGTTGTTGCCGCGCTAGGCAATGGGTCAAACAAAGCTGGCGCTGAAGTGTTAGACAAGTTTCGCGAGGCCATCCGCACTCACAAGCGATCAGCGCCAATTGGCAAAATTCCACCAAAGGCTAAATCGCCCTTGGCTTACCTGAAAGAGGCAACATAATGGGCATGTTTCAAGGCGATCCCTTACCAAATATAACGACGGTCAAGACGTCGCAAGACACTGCGCCTCAGTACCTGACCGACTACCAGCAAGACGTCATAAACCTCGGAAAAAACGCCGTTGAACAAGGTGGCGTGGCTGGGCTGTCGCCGTTGACTCAGCAGGCCATCAACATGGCCCCACAGGCCGCATTTGCAGGCGCAAGCAGTGCTGGCACAGGGCAAGACCTTTTGACCCAAGCTGGGTACACAGGGTCAAATCAGATTGTTGAAAACTACATGAATCCATACACAAAAAATGTGGTGGATGAGATGGGGCGGCTTTCATACAAAAACTCCCGCGAGAACGTATTCCCTGCGCTGGACGCCGCATCTATTGGATCAGGCAATTTTGGCTCAGGCCGCATGGCCAACGTAACTGGGCAAACGCTTGCAGACATTCAAGGTGCTTTGACGGGCCAGCAGTATGGTGCACTGAGCAAAGGTTACACAGATGCCATGAGTGCGGCGTCAAACGACCTCAACCGTTCGGTGCAAGCTGGCTCTGCTCTTAATCAAACAGCCCAAACGCAAAATCAAATTGGCACAACTGGTCTCAAAACCATGACCGAATTAGGTGGCCTTGCGCAAGCAAACGAGCAGGCTAAGCTAGATTACCCAATGAGTCAGGCAACAAAGTTTTCACAGCTAATGCAGGGCCAATACACGCCCGTAGGGAAGACGTCCTCTGACACAAGCCCCGGCTCCGCTGGCCAGTACGGCAACAGCGGTCTACAAGACATGATTGCGCTGTACGCCCTGTACCAAGCAATCAACGATCCAAAAACCAAGCCATCTGAACTGTCAGGACTTATTAACCCACCCAATAAGGCTGAGGGTGGCTCTATCACTTCAACGGGTTCAGAAGTTCCCGAGGGCGCTGTTTTTTATGATGAAGACGGCAATTTTTATGACGCCGAAGGCAACCTAATAGGATAAAAAAATGGCAGTCATACCTGACGAATTTCAAGCTCCTCAAGGCGGCTTAAGCCAAGCCGCGTCACCCGCTGAAAACCCAACAAGGGTGGCACCAAATGCCACCATTGATGAGGAAGCGCCTGTTGATCCCATAGCAAAAGCAATGGAGAAGATGAGCGCAGACAGAGCGGCTCTTGATGCGCAAATTGCAAAGCTGTCTAAATCATTAGAAGCCCGCCAAAACTTACCGTTCAACCCCATGTATTTGGACATAGCAAGAGCCGCCGCAAAGCCTGCGTCTACGGGTAGCGCAATTGAAGCTCTTGGAAATATTGGCGGCGCTTATGGTGATGCGTACCTAAAAGAAAATCAACGTCAAATCGACATTGGCAAGGATCAACTTGATTTGGCAAAGCAACGCCAAGCGTTGAGCCAAGTCGGGCTTGAGCAACAGTTGATGGCTAACTTTGTCAGAGGCCCACAAGCTAAGCCAATGCCTACTGGCGCTTCCGCTGGCGCTCCTCCCGTTGCGCCCACCCTTGGTGGTGCATCCACCGCACCGCCTGCGCTTGCGCAATCCCCCGCTCAAGCCGCGCCAGCAAAGCCAGCAGGCGCTGGTGCCGCACCACCCCCTCCTGACGTTATGCAGTCAGGGCGCATGCGCCGCATCACTGACGCAGACATTGCTATGTATAACGTGGTAGCCCCTACGGTTGGCAAAGCCCTTGCAGATCTGTCCAAGTTACAGCGTGATGCGCAAGTGGTAAGTACAGAGGGTATTTGGGACACCATCTCAAGTTCATGGGTGGTGAAGTTCCAAGCAAGCATTAAGCGCCCCATACGCGTGCTTGGCGATCAGGAAATGACCAAAGACACGTCTGCTCAATACGATCAGATGATGGATAAGCTTGAAAGAAGCGGTGCCTCCGAAGAGCAAAAAGATCAAGCGGTTGCGGAGTTTGCCGCCGCAAATGGTCTTGGTGGCGTGCGCAAAACTGCTGACGGTCAAATTACAGGTTTCCAAAGCGCGTCACAGAAAAAACTTTCTGAAAAAGAGTCCGAGCAGGCCATGCTGGACAAGCGCGAGGAAAACAAAGCAAGCCGCGTAAGAGTTTACGACGCTGGAACGCGGGCTCAGGCAACAAAACAGGCCGCTCAAACCACTTACAGGTTGGCAACCGACAAAGAGACGATGGGCGCTTTTGGCGTGCTGAACAAGCCCGGCGTCCTGAACGCAATTGCAATTGCCGTTGCCCAATTCACAGACAGGGGCTCCTTTGGGGCCGCAGGTTTAGAGCAGGCCGTACGCAATGCAGGAGGCACCGAGAAAGAAATCCAAGCCGCTTCGTATGTTGTTTCGTTACAGGGCCAGCTACAACTTATGGCGGCGCAAGACTACCTCAAAGGTCAAGGCGCAGTCTCTGATGCTGAGCGCCGCTTGATTGCAAACCTTGTTGGCTCATTGTCAGACACACCCAAATCTGTGGCCATGAAAGCCAAGGTTATTGAGGCGCGTGCCAATTTTGACCAACTCGTTGCAGACGCTTATTACGAGTATGAACAGAAAAACCCCACAGGTACAGTCCAAGACTTTTATCGCCAAAAAGACGGCCCATTCAAAACATTGTTTAAAGAATACGATGAGCATATGAGCGGCCTGTACTCGCATTATTTTGGGACAAGCAAGCCAGCGGCAAAAGCCCCTCCTGCGTCTGCCCCTCCTGCGTCTGCGCCCGCCCCTGCGGCAAAAGCCCCGCCAAGAGCCCAAGGGCCTCTTGAGAGGCGTCTCAATGAATCTAAGAAAGCGGGTTCATAATGGACTTTGCCAAGCTATCGCCCGAACAAAAACAATACGCCTTAGCAATTGCTGATAAGGCAAGGGAGATGGGCGTTGACCCTGAATTAGCTCTTGCTGTTGCTTTTCGTGAGAGTTCATTTAACCCCAATGCTCTTGGCCAACCAATTAAGGGCGACCCAAACCGTCGAGCAATTGGTTTGATGCAAATAGATCCTGTCAACGCCAAGGGCCTCAAGATGTCAATTGAGGACTTGGCAGACCCTGAAAAAAATATTGCGGCAGGCATACAAATCCTCAGAGAAAACTTGGACAGGTATAAAGGGAACACACGCGCCGCGTTGGTTGCCTACAACTCAAGTCTTGCAACCGCAAAAAAATACTTGGCGTCCAATGAAGACTTTTCGACCTTGCCTGCCGAAACAATCAAGTACCTCGAAGACATTGATGCTATACACAATACAGACGCGGTGGGCTACGCAAACAAGGGTGACTTGACGCCCGCGCAAGGCGGTATCAAGTTGGCGGGATCAAGCAAGTTTGGTGAGCTACCCCCACCTGAGGAGGCTGAAGCGCCAATTGAGGACGTCACTCAATCACAGGAGCCGCCACCAAAGTTTGGATTTATTGATGAAAATAATGTAGTGGGGCAGGCAGAGGAGGCGGCAAAAAACCCGCCCGAGCCAACGATGTATGAAAGTGCCAACAAAACGGCCACCGACATATACAAGGCCGCCAAAGAAAATCCTGAGCTAACTGGGGCTGTTGCCGCAAGTGGAGCCGCAGGCGTATTGCTTGGCCAGTATGGTAAAGACACGTTGGATAAACAAACTGAGGCTCTTGACAAAGCCAAGCGTGATTTGTTTTTGGCTGAAAAACAGCGCGAGGTTGGCAACAGAAATTCCTTTCGATTTACAGGCGAGTCCACTCAAGCGTTGGATGAGCTTGATGATCTGTTGGCTCGGCGCAAGCAAGACGTGGCCTTGCGCGAAGAAGATCTTCGCAAGCTACAAGCCCAATTGGCAGACAAAGCGCCGCCTGACCTCAAGGGTGCCCAAAAGTGGACGAGCACCATGGGTGGCAATGACGTGCCTTTGGAGCAGAAGATGCAGGCCGAGAACATGCGGTCAAACAATCCAAAGGGTGGCCAAGCGATCATTGATCAAAACACAGCCGCCAAGCAGAGGCTTGAAAAGATGGGCTTGGGCAATTTCAGTTTGACCGAGCCCGCCCCGGGTCAACTCGCCGTCCCCGACGACATTGCCAAAGAGCGCAACGCCAAGCTCCTCGCTGAACAACAGTCCCAAAGCAAAGCCGTTTTGGAGGCCGAGCGTAAAGCAGAGGTTGCCCGTCAGGAAATGGCCGAGACCCAACGCGCACGCGAACAAGCCGCCAAAGCCCACGCAAGAAACATGGCGACCTCAAGCAGAACAGCCGCTGAGCTAGGCGGGGATGTTGAGGTGGCTAGGGCTATGGAAGCTGATGCGGCAAAACGTGCGCCAACAGGGCTAGGTAAGGCGGGCGTGTTTGCTGGCAAGGCGTTTGGCAAGACCATAGGGGCTCTGTCGGGTGTTGCGCTACCGCTGGCCGCAGATGAGGCGGCCAAGAGATTCAACAGCGGGGATACGGTTGGGGGCGTTCTTTCAGCCGCTGAGGCGGTGTCGGCGGCGTTGGCTATGTTGCCCCCCGGCACCCCGATCACAGCCGCCCTGAAGGCCGTAGGCATTGGCGGTGGCCTTGCCGTCGCGGTCATTGATTATTTCAGAAGCAGAGAGAGCAAGCCTGCTAAGCCAGCGCCTAAGCCAGCCAATACACCGCCAAGACCGCCAAGTGGCGGGTTGAGCCAGTACCAAGAAAGAAAGCCCAACGGCATCTACAAAGACGCCTATGGGCGGTATCATGGGTGAAGCAGTTGCCTGCTCCTTTGCCCCACTTCGGTGGGGTTTTTTTTATCTGTATTTTTTCAACTTTTCTTCGGCCCACCCATTTAATTGAGCGCCGACATTCTCATTCAAGCTTGAAACAAACGAAATTGCCTCACGGTACGCCCGCTCAGTCTTTTCGTACTCCACTGCCTTTTCCAATTTTTCCGCAAACTGGATGTAGTCAATGTCGGTGGCCAACACCGCGCCTACACGCGGGTGACCACTGTGAAAAAATATCTCTCTGATTTTGCTTTCGGTCAGCATACAGCCTCACTTGTGTTTGTTTTTCAATTGCCAAAATTGGAGCAGGTGCATGAACATGTCCCACCCGCGCTCTAGATCCTCTTGTGACCACTCCTTGACCACCACCAAGCCCTTGACACTGCGACTGACAAATACATTGGCACAGCGGGCGTTGTGGAGCCCCAAACCAATTCTGTACGCCGCTAACTGCATCAGGTGCTCGTCGTATCCCTCGACCTTTGCTGGGTCAAAGAACTCTTTAGTTTTAATATCTATGACAACGCCGCCGTCTGCTGTCGAGTGCAGGTCACACTTTCCACCAAAACCATGCTCATTGGCAAACGCCTTTTCGGCTATCCAAGACTGAAAACCAAAGGCTTCAGTTATACGGTGGTCAGCACCAACAACGTGTTCGACGTGCTGGGTTGCAGATGCGGGCTTACCCTCATAAAAGGATTGGATTGACGTGTGGATGTTTGTGCCTGCATCAGCCGCTGAGCGCCCCTGCTCCTTGCTGTCCTCGAGGATCCGCGCTATGTAGTCGTCCTCAGGCTCGTTATCACGCTTAGGGAGCGTCAGAGCGGCCAGCAAGACCTGCTTCTGTAGCCACATGGTCAATGCAGGCTTAGCGGCCACATTGAGCACCGTGGTGACGCTGGGCACCAAGCTGAGCTTGCGGGCATCCCGCAGGGTTGTGTTGCGTTGGCCACCCTTGACGGCCTCCACGGTGTACATGGGCGCACCCTCGCGGGTGTACCAATGGTTTGACTCGCTTGCGCGTGGTTCTTTTGCTTCAATGGTCATCATCCAACCCTCATTAATTCAACCGTGCGTGCGCTAAAGTTGGTTGTTTGTGTTGCGTTTCCGTTGCCCCATAAACCGCAGGCCGTAGATGAAATGGACTTACCCAAGGTGTGCACATCAAAATTGCCGTCAGGAATAATTGCAACTCCACCAACTTCCAAATTCATCAGATAAGGCCGCACGTAATTTGCAAGCGCCCCATGCTCATACTTGCTTGGCGACCTTTTTCTTTTGATTTCTTCTTGTTTGACCTCAAGGTTGCCAATAAGGTTCCCATCAAAATCAATAATTGCATATTTCACTTTTAACGCGTTAAGCAACTTAACTGCTTTTTCCAATGTGGTTTTTTGTATATCGCTCATGTTTCTCCTTTATGTGGTTTTGATTCCTGTGCATATTTTTTTCGGCGTTTGTATTTGGGTTCATGGTTATCCAAATAAAAACAAATATCGCCCTCAAATCGAACGGCTTCACCCCTGTATGTCCAAACCGATTTGGTTATGCCAATTCCTTTTTCTATAAAGTCAACGCCTTTTTTGGTTAGAGCCCATTCGCCGCCTGCGCGAGTTCCATCTGCTTTGCTGGCTTTATTTACCAATCCCCAATATCGCAACTTTTGAAAGTTGTCCCATTGGTTTCTTGTCAATCCTAAATTTTTAAGGTTGATTGGCCCGCCAGCAAAAAAATGCAATCGGCCTAAACCAACTGCAAGAGCTTTGCTGAATGAATGTTTGTACTCAACAATTTTGGCTCCGCAACATTCACAGATACGACGCGGCTTGCGTTTATCTTCGGGAAAAAGCGCAAGTTGTGTCATGGCTTAAAACGGTATATCGTCAATCATGTCGTCAAAGCCCGAGCCGCCACTAGATGCGGGTGTTGCGTAGCCGCGCTTGATGGCCGCCTGCCACTCAGGAGACTTCTCAATCTTGGCCTTGGTGTTCTTACCAAACGTTTCAAACAGAGCCATGTCGGGGTTTGAGATGGAGAACATCGCAATCTTGTTAAAACCAAGGGGCACGGTGTCTTTCAACACCTTGGGCACAGGATTGATGTTTTTGATGTTGGTGTACTGCTTGCCGTCTTGGCCAGTCTCTTTGGATATGGCAAGCATTGCCCACACGCCAAGCAACTTCTCAATGTTAAAACCTTGAAGCTCTTCAGGGGTAAATGCACGCCCGCGCCAAGCTTCCAAGTCAGCACGCAAGGTGGCTTTTTCGCCGAGGCTCAACGTGAAATTCTTGCTGATGGACATTGGCTCACCCTTGTCGGTGACCAATGGTGCACCTGAGTCATCCTCGCCATGCACCTCAAACTGAAGCATGACTTTGTGTTGGAACTTGGTGTCACCCTTGTAGGTGACCTCTTGGGTGCCAAGATCCACAATTCGGTAGCACCGCGCTAGGTGCATACCTGCGGGTACTGGCGTAAAGCCACCACCACCGCTGTCAGACGCTATAAGACTCATGTTCATTCCTTGTTAAGTTTTCCAAAAATTGACTCTTAGGCATGCCGCATTCTGCGCGGATCAAAACCCAATCGTCGGGGGTAGCGGCACCAGCCTCAGCCTTTTGCAAAGCCTCCTCTAACACGCGCATTCTGTCTACAAAAAGTTCTATCACTTCACTGTCGTTAGTCATAAAAATACATCCAGTTCAATATATCTTCCACAATAAAAACGGCTCCAAGCACACAAGCGAGGAGTATTGCGCCAAGCGCAAAAGAATCCCAATCAAACGTGCTCTGTTTTTTCAATAACGCTTTTTGCAATCTCTCTGCATCTTCTTGATCTTTGTCCATGATTCGCTTTCTTTGAATGTTTAACGCGTTGATACACAAAACGGTTGACGCGCTCCAAATTAGTGTAACATGGAAGAATATAACAAGGAAATCAAAATGACGCTACAAGAATATTTTAAAGACAAGCCGCGAGGTGCGCAGTCATTGCTTGCAAGGCAACTCGGTATTAGCAAAACGTGGTTGTCACTCATTCTCACAGGTAAACGCCAACCATCACCACGCTTAGCTATGGAGATCGAGCGACACACCTTACGCATGGTTAAACGTGTTGATTTGTTGCCTGAACTTTATGGAGCCGTCAAATGAATTGGTACAAATTCAACATCCCTGAGTTTTACGAAAAGACGGGCAACCTTAGCGTGCACAAGGAGCTTATTTACCGCAAGCTGATTGACCTGTACTACCTTAACGAAAGCCCCCTGCCAAACAACATGGAGGAACTTGTTGATGCTATGGACATGGGCGACAAGGACGACACGCTAAGCGTGTTGCTAGAGTTCTTTGTGCTCAGCAAAGAGGATGATTGTTGGCACGACGATGCCATTGACCGCGACTTAATGAACCGCAAGCATCAGGTATCAATCAATCGACAGGTTGGCCAAAAGGGTGGCCGCCCCAAGTCAACTAAGGCGTAGTGTTAAACGTTATGCTACGATACGACCACAATTTCTTTTTGTACAGATGACCAACAGCGCGAGGTTTTATGCACTATTACCAATTCAACATCGGTGACTACCAGTCCCACACGGCACACCTTGAGCCGCTCGAGGACTTGACCTACAGGCGCTTGCTTGATTGGTACTACCTCCACGAGACCCCTATACCCACCGATTTAACTCAGGTTGCACGGCAAATCAGGATGCGTTCGCATAGCGATTGCATTGCGACGGTATTGCAGGAGTATTTCGAGTGCACAGATGATGGGTGGGTGCATCACAGGGCGAACAAAGAAATAGCCAAGACTGGCGAGAAGAGCGAAAAGGCCAGCGCAAGTGCAAAGGCTAGGTGGGATAAGGTCAAAGATGCGAACGCATTGCCAACGCAATCCGATAGCAATGCTACACATAACACAGAACACAAGACACAAGACACAATTAAAGAAGCTAAAGCTTCTTTGTCGGGAACTACGTTCCCAACCTGCCCGCACAAGCAAATTTTGAAGCTTTGGCAAACCAAGTTACCGCATCTTGTTCAACCAAGGGTATGGGAGGGTGCAAGGCAGGCGTCTTTGCGTCAAAGATGGGTGCAGGCATCCAAGCCCTCGGAATTCTCAAAAAAGGGATATAGAACCGTTCCTGAGGGTTTGACGTGGTGGGCAAGCTTTTTCGATTACATCGCCGAGGACACCAAGCTGGCTAAAGGCTTTGAAACCAACGGGCGAGTATGGGTGCCTGATCTTGAGTGGGTGGTCAACGCGACCAATTTTCAAAAAATCATTGATGGGAAGTACAACAAATGAGCTTCGAGAAACCAAAAGCAGACAAGTTTGACATGGACGCATCAGAGAGCAGATCCTTGATGTGCCAAGTTGCAGGGTGCGGCAAGCCTTGGTCGGTCAACATGGGTTGGCGCAAGTGCTCAGCGCATGCGTGGGGCAAGGATCCTGACTACGGGTTATCGGCAACCCCAAAGGTGACTTTTAAGCACCCACCAGTCAAGCCTTTCAGCGAAATAGATGACGAGCCGTTTTGATGGACAAGTATGAAGCGAACCAAATCCTTGACAAAGCCCGTGAGGGGGAACCTTGCGCCGAGGATTTCATCACCCTCCTCCTCCATGTCACAGGAGACCTTGGAACACATGCGCCAATGCGAGGCAAGGGAGTGGATATCGAGGCGTCTGCGCAAGATTGGCGAGGTAGGCTTAGACAACGCACTATCTTGGTGGGCAGGAGTCAAGCGTGACATTGATAAGCGTCGAGGAGTTGGAGCAAGCGCTGATCTTGTTAAAAGAATGGAGATTGAACGTGCAAAAACAAAATGAAATTGTCTTGCCTTGGCCACCAAGTGTGAACCGATATTGGCGCACCTACCAAGGGCGCATGCTGATCAGCCAAGAGGGCCGCGCATACCGTGAGGCTGTCACTGCGTTACTGATGGATCGCGGCGTGGCACCCATCAAGGGCAAGTTAGTTGTCGAGATTGAGGCATGGCGTCCTGACAACCGCGTGCGCGACTTGGACAACTTGCTTAAGGCAACGCTGGACTCGTTAACGCATGCGGGCATTTATAACGACGACAGTCAGATTGTGGACTTGAGAATTTATTGGGCAGTAGAAAAAGGAGGCATGTTAAAAGTTTGGTTAAAGGAGGTACTGAATGATTGATATAGCAATAAACGTTGTGCTGTTAACTGGCGCAATTATTTGGGCTTTGATTTTTGTAGCAGTAGTGGTTTTTATATTCACAATTATTTTTGGAGCGAAACAATGAGCGAAGAACACGACCCACATAAGGCAGTTGATTACATTCTGTTGAATGCTAAACACTTTGCCAAAGCAAAAGCAGAGCGTACTGCGTTGGAATATTACGCCAAGTCTTTGAAATCACGCTTGATGATTGATAGCGGGCACAAGGTAATTTCAGCACAAGAGCGTGACGCATATGCGCATGATGATTACAAGTCATTTATTGACGGCATTAAAGCCGCAACCGAAATCGAAGAAAAGCTTCGGTGGGATTTGAAGGCCGCTGAGCTACGCGTTGAGATATGGCGCACTGAGCAGGCAAACGCAAGACAAGAGTTCAGGGTGACGGTATGAACGAGCTTGATCAATTTATTTTGCACATCGAGCAAAACATGGCGCAACAGGCAATGGCGCAAGGCGACCAATTTGTTTTGACTGCGTTGAAGTTTGCAAAAGAACTTAGAAGGCGAAGAAATTCATCTTGGCCAGTTGAAGACGTTGAACCAAAGGAGCGCGACCATGAATCTTAATTACCCCACTGAACCAACTTACGTAGCCTGCGAAGTTGCGCTGGACTTATTGCGGGAAATATCCCCCCCAACGGGCTCAGAAGCTTTTTATAGAATTTTTGCGGCGCGGGAGGTACTTGCCTCAGCCATACGCAAAAGCCAAAAAAATCCGACACTTGAAATTACAACTGGAACTTCAATTCAAGATTTGAATTTGACGGCGCGTTCAGAAAATTGTTTATTGTCAGAAAACATTAAATTTATAGAACAGCTTATTGAATACTCTCCACGCAATTTAATTAGGATACAAAATCTTGGAAAAAAAAGCATTAAAGAAATACAAGAAGTATTGTTGTTGCGCAACTTGAAATTAAAAAATTAGACATGAACCAAAGGAGCGAGACCATGACTGAAGAGGACGAAGCATTTAACGATATTGAACGTATGTCAAACATAAGGAAAGAGAGCGTCAAGATGACAATGTTGAAACCAAAAACAGCGCAAGAGTTTTACAACGAGTATCGGGAAAAAGTTTTTAACGAAGTTAAAGCTGAATATGAAAAAAAACTTGACGAGGCATTTAGGGATGCAAAAAAAATAATACTTGGCTTGCGCGACGACGTTGCCAGTTTAGAGTTTAAGGTGTTGATGCTACAGATGGAGGTAACGCGATGCCACAAAAATGAAGAACTGGAAAACGAAAACAATCTGCAATTTGAAAAATGGACTGAAGAATTTTTTATTGTTCACGGTTTATCAAAATACATTGAGCCTCTCAATAATTATTTAATTGAAAAAATTTCAAACAATGGAAAACAAGAGGATGAAGCATGATTGAAGAAGACGATGACATTCAGCAGTACGTCCGTCCTTGGGTTAATTTTACTAATCAAGAAATGATTGAGGCTTGGCATGGAACTCCAATAGAAGATGAGTGGATTGATAGGGTGTGGGCTTTTGCTGAGGCTTTACAAAAAATTTTGAAGGAGAAAAACACATGATCAAAGAAAATAATTTTGAAGAGTGGAAAAAAACTTTTACCACCGATGCGCCAAAGCCCGCTTTGGAAGAGAGGCTGGCGCAGGTTAGAAAAGAATTGATTGAGCTAAGCAAGGCAATGACGCAACGCATGTCAGAGGAGGAGCACATCACCATCCAATTGAAATTGAAAAGCAAGGAGGAGCAAGATGGGATTTCGTGACTCAACTTTAAAATATTTTAAAGATGTATTGCGGCAACGATTTGTCCGAGAAGTCATTGCAGTTGAACTGCGAGACGCTCACATGCGTTTGCTTGAGGCAGAAACCGCCTCTGAGCTTGCGCAGGCGCACATTCAATACAACTCGGCACGCATAAAACGTTTGGAACAGCGCCTCCACCAGCACACGTCGGAGGGCGACTATGTATAGCCTATTTAAATGGGTGTGGCTTCAATCAGGGTACGAGCAAAAGTATTTTGATACCGAAGCCGATGCGATGGAAACAAAACGAATTTGGGGTGGTGAGGTTTTCCCCCTTTACCGAAAGACAAATGATGCCAAGACCTAAAAGCGAATACACCAAAAGCGGAAAAACAATTGCGGTACGCGCAACGATGAGCGAATGGATAGAGTGGAAGAAACTTGGCGGTGCCAAATGGTTGAGGCCAATACTGCGACAGAGCATAGCGGCCACGCAACAGCCCAAGGAGCCCAAGCAATGACAACGGTGGCCGAGAAGAAGCACATGGACAGGGTAGCCGATCTTGGGTGCGCGGTATGCCGCCGCACGGGTTACGAGGGCACCCCTGCTGAGTTGCATCATCCGAGGGCGGGAACAGGGGCAGGGAGGCGCTCGAGCCACATGGACGTCATACCCCTATGCCCTGAGCACCACCGAGGCAAGACGGGCCTACATGGCCTTGGAACCAAAGGCTTTGTCAAACACTACGGCTACAGCGAGGCTGATTTGCTGGACGACACCCAAGTTTTGTTAGATTTGGAGAAAAACAACAGAATTGTAAAATAATCATGTCAACCAGCATAAAACGTATTGCGTTGTATGTCTTGTAGTTAAACTACAATCCTCTAAACCAACAGCGAAAGTAAACCATGAAAAACGACCTCATCATCAGCACATTAGTTGACACCCTCGGCGACATCGACAAGCGCATCAAAGAACTGCAAGCCCACGAAAAGCAGATCAAAGACCAACTCAAGGACATGGCCACCCTGCCTGACGGCAAAAAAACCTACATTGGCCAAGCCTATGTGGCTACCATTTCCTCACGCACCAACTACGCAATTAACTTTGCTACGCTTGAGGCTGACACAGGCTTGACCGAAAAAGCCCTCAAGGCTTACAAAACCATCCCATCCACCTCGCTGGTGTGTGGCGTTGACGCTATCTAAGGAGAGACAGCATGCGAAAGTTGATTAACACCTACCGACGCCTGCCTACGCCCACAAATCGGCGTAGGTTGCAGGCATTCATTACCAAGTACCCTATGTCATGGGTGCTGGCAACAACACCCCAGCGCGATTTCTTGCGCTCCAATGAATTTACTTTTTCACTTTAAGGATCCACCATGGAACAAAAAGAATTTAACCGCCGCGTCAACCAAGATATTCAAACATTTCTCAAACAAGGCGTCGTCGTGATCAGGCCTGAAACAGAGCTTGATCATATGTTGCTGGATAACAACGTTATGCTTTGCAAGCATTGCGGCTTTGAACAGCAGATCAAGATGGGCGTAACCTCATTTAACGATCTTGACGAGACGTTTGACAAGTTTCAAAGCGTACACATGCATTGCGAAAAGCCCGTGGCCGCAAACACGCGCAAGCCCATTACTGAGCTTAATGAAATTGCCAAGCAGGCTTTGACCAACGCCGTGAATGACGGCTACCACTCAGGCTTTGACCACGGTTGTGACTACATCTTGCACGAAGCAGAATACTGGGTGCGCGACGACAAGGGCACCTTGGCTGAATTTGTGGTTTATTTAAAAGATTTTAAAAAAGGTTGAAACCTTGTCAACCGACTCGGTTTAACATGCGTTATAGTATGGTCTCAGGACAAAACAGTTAACTTTTTCAACAACAGCGAAGGAATTCAAAATGTACCGTTACAGCAAATCTACCCCTTTCCAAGGCCACCGTTCAAACCAGCCTTTGACCAATGACCAAATTGCTTACTACGCCCCCAGCGTGGTGGCAGATGGTGCCCATGAGTCCCGTGGTGAGCGCTACACGTTCATCCCCACCATTGCAGTGATCGACGGCCTGCGCCGCGAGGGCTTCCAGCCCTTTGAGGTTCAGCAGACCCGTGTACGCGACATCAGCAAGCGTGAGCACACCAAGCACATGGTTCGCCTGCGCCACGCCGATGCCGCCGCCTCTGACGGTGAGGTGGGCGAGATCATCCTGCTCAACAGCCACGACGGTAGCTCCAGCTACCAGTTGTTGTCAGGCTTCTTCCGCTTTGTTTGCAACAACGGCCTGATTGCTGGTGACGTGACCAACGACATCCGCGTGCGCCACAGTGGCAACGTAGTGGATAACGTTATCGAGGGTGCCACACGTATCCTCGACGACCTGCAAATCGCCCAAGAGCGCTTGGACACGTTCAAGTCCATCGTCCTGTCTCCTGACGAGCAGACCTTGTTTGCTAACGCCGCTTTGTCTTTGCGCTGGGAGCAAGACCAAGCCCCTGTGACCGCTGACCGCGTGTTGATCCCCAACCGCTGGGATGACCGCAAGAATGACCTGTGGACGACGTTTAACCGCGTGCAAGAGTCCTTGGTCAAGGGTGGTGTACATGGCCGCGCCAAGACAGGCCGCCGCTTGACTACACGCGCCGTGGGTGGCGTCAGCGAGAACGTCAAGCTCAACCGCGCTCTGTGGTCGCTGGCTGACGGCATGGCTAACTTGAAGCAAAACGTCATTGACATTGAGGAGCTTGTTGCCGCATAAGTCAAGGTCAAAAGGTAGGGGGCTTTTGCCCCCTTACCTACTTATTGCCGAAAATATATTTATTTATTTGTAAACCAGCGTCAACCAATTCGGTTTAAAATGCGTTATAGTATGGTCTCAAGACAATTTAACAACCAACAGCGAACAAGGAGCGATATGACTACAGCAACAAATTTTCTCAGCGACATGGCTGATGACTTGGGTGCAATTTACGCATCTAAGCCCGTGGCCGCCGCAACCAGCGAAGTGACTTACTTCGAGCAAGCTTGCCCTAAGTGCAGGGGCACTGGCCGCTTTTCCTTCGGTTACATCAACGTCCAAAGTGGCGAGTGCTTTGCTTGCAAAGGCAAGGGCAAGCTGTCTTTCAAAACCTCTCCTGCCACCCGCGCCAAGGCAAAGGCTGGCGCACAACGCCGCGTAACCGCCAAGGCTGATGCCCAAGCCACTAAAGCCGCTGAATGGAAAATTGCTAACCCTGCTGAAACAGCGTGGATGGAGTCCAGCGCAGAGCGCTTTGAGTTTGCCCGCGCTATGCTTGACGCTCTCACCAAATACGGCTCATTGACTGAAAAGCAGTTTGCTACAGTTCAGCGCCTGACCGTGCAGGACGTCGAGCGCAAAGCCAGCCGCGTTGTGGAGCAAGCCGCTCGCGCCACGTCAGCGCCTGTGGTGACCGTCGAGGCTATCGAGGTGGCATTCAACACCGCCAAGCAAGCTGGGGTTAAGCACCCCAAATTGCGCCTTGATACTTTTGTTTTCAGCCCCGCTGGCGAGGCAAGCGCAAACGCTGGTGCCATCTACATCAAAAACAAAGAAGATGGCGTGTACTTGGGCAAGGTCATGGGTGGCCGCCTCTTTACATCACGCGACTGCACCACAGAGGCGGCAGAGCGCATTGTGGCGGTCTCCAGCGACCCCAAGCAAGCCGCCATAGCCTACGGCATGAAATTTGGCGCTTGCGCCATCTGTGGCCGTCAATTGACTGACAGCGACAGCATTGCTCGCGGCATTGGCCCCATCTGCGCAGAATATTACAACTTTTAAGGAGATACGTATGACAAACAAAGACTACAAGGAGGGCTTCGATGGCGGCATCGACTTTGCCCTCACGTTTGTGGGCGAGGCCTACGGCACCAAGTTTGCCGACCTCAACGAGTTGGTTGAGTTCATTGAGCGCATAGAGCAGGCACTCAAAGCCGCTCAACGCGCTGTGCAGGAGGAATGATGAGCACTCAAAAAGTTATCGCCAGCACCTTGGGCATTGACCAAGCTGAATTGTCAGAGTACAGATACCAACCAACACGCACCAAGCAAGCCATTTACTCAATTGGAGATAGATACTTTGCTTGCGGGAAAAAGGCTCCAAAAGATGAAGTTGGACGGGACTGGATGGTTGAAAAAGACCAATTCTTTGCCAAGCTAAGCGGGACTGTCTTATGGTCATCTGCTCAATGCACTGCGCAGGAGGAAGTATGAGCACAATACCTTTGCACAAGAAGAATAAAAAGTAGTAAAATCAGGCACTGCAACCTACCTCGGAATAGGGATCATGCCTGAAACGTCAGCATCACAGCCAAGGGCCGCTAAGCCACGCAAGGTGGCCGTCTCCGCGCCCGCCAAAAAAACCCAAACGGTAAAACGCCCAAGAAACGTCAGCACATATGATCCCGATGTAGCAAGGGTGATATGCGAACACCTGAGTGAGGGAATACCGTTAAGACAGATATGCAGAGAGAACGAAGGCTTCCCAGCTTGGAGGACGGTTTACGATTGGATGGGGCGCGACCCCGAACTGGCCGCATCAATCGCACGCGCACGCGACATTGGCTATGACGCTATCGCTGAGGAATGCTTGCAGATTGCTGACACCGTGGCTTTTGGTCAGAAGCAGGTGATGACTGATGAGGGCACCGCCACCACCATCGAGGACATGCTCGGGCACCGCAAGCTTCAGATTGAGACCCGCCTCAAGCTCTTGGCCAAGTTCCACCCCACCAAGTACGGCGAGAAGATCGGCGTGCATGGCGTGGCAGGCCAGCCCCCTGTATCCACTGAGGACACTGGCGTCACCCGCCTCTTCGAGTTACTGCGCAACGCTGAGCTAAAGACCCGTGCTGGATCTGCTTGACGCTGAGACGGCAACCGCGTTCGCGGGCCTTGGGCCCCTTGACCGCCTAGCCATGATCAAGCACATGGAGTGGGTGAACAAAGCCCACCCCTATCAGATCCCACCTGACCTACAACAAGATTGGACAGTATGGCTTCTCCTCGCT
>Ga0209355_1000071_pt1 | contig 55498 bp, 18 predicted proteins | sample LauGreSBDMM110SN_3_FD_187563 | JGI IMG/M metagenome (GOLD analysis project Ga0209355, IMG submission 187563) | Freshwater lake microbial communities from Lake Michigan, USA - Sp13.BD.MM110.SN (SPAdes) (version 2) | ecosystem: Environmental > Aquatic > Freshwater > Lake | place: Lake Michigan... | reverse complement strand
GTTGATCATTTAACTTTAAAAAGTACTGGTCAATTAAAATTAAATAATTATGGTGCAGGAACTTTTACAGGTGCTCCTACATATACTTTATCTACAACAGTAAGTGGAGATATTATTGAAACAGTTGGGGGTTCTGAAGTTACTTTGTCATCAGGAGGTGGAACTTATTCTTTAGTGGAAGATGGTACAGGCCCTACTTTATCAATAAAAGGTATAAATGCAGGTACAGGTATTTCAATAAATTCTGTTGTTGGTGTACTTACAATTTCGGCAACTTTAGAAAAAGTTTTATCAGGTGCATTATCAGGTAATCAAACAATTATTCATAATTTAGGTACAATAGATTTAGTTGTTAATGTTGTTCAATCTGTTGTACCACCAGCAAATGCTTTTGTTCATGGTGTTGATTATACATATGTTTGTACTACTTTTAACTCAATTACTATTACAGAAGTTGTTCCGGGTGCTTTAGGAACATATAGAGTTACTATTTTAGGATAAAAAAAAGTTACAGTTTGTTGGTTACTGTGGCAACAAGACAATACCCCCGCACTTGTGGGGGTTTTGTTTTTTATACTATCTTTACATTTGTTAATCTCAGTAATTTTTAGTATATTAATATATAAAGTATGAAAGAATTTAAAAAACCAGATGTTACAGCTCCAAGATTTAGACCAGCTGTATATAATATTTTAAATAAAGAATTTTTTAATGAATTTAAAGAAAGGTATCCAAAATATAAAAATTTAACTGAAACGGAAATAAGAAAGATTATTAAAAGTTTTAATATATTAGTATATCAAAATGTTATTGAAAAAAGAAATGGTATACAATTGCCAGAACAAGTAGGATGGTTATTTATAGGTAGTTGTCAAAAAAGTAAAAAACAAAATATAAATTTTGCAAAGTCTTTAAAATATGGTGTAACTGTAACTAATAACAATTTTGAAACTGATGAAAAATTAGCAAAAATTTTTTTTACAAACTTTGCTCAAAAATATAAAATGAAGAATAGAGAATATTGGAGTTTTGTAGCATGTAGAGATTTTAAAAGATCAGTAGCTAAAAATTATTGTGATAATTGGAATATGTATATTGTAGTTGATTCTACAAAAAAATTAAATACAGCATATAGTAAAGAATTTTTTAAAAATAAAATTAAAAATGAAAATGAAAAATCATTAATTAATTATAATGAGTTTGATATATGACAACAATAGCTGAAGCAATTTCTAGAATAAGATCATCAATAAAAGCAATTAAAGAAGATTCATTTTTAACTGATAGAACTATATATTTTTCTATATCTAAATATTCTAAAACTCTTATTAAAAGAGAAGATAACCAATTTAGATTAATGAAAATGAGTCAAATATTTAAAGTATTACCATACGTTGAATTAATTGATGTTGATAAAGTTGAAGCAGGTTGTTTAGGAGTTTATTCACAATGTTTTTTTAAAAGATCAAAGGAAAAACTTCCTTCTATTTTAGATGGTATGTTTGGACCAATTATAAGAAATGTATCTTCAATTGATGGTACTATTGAAATGTTTAGAACTGATCCTAGAATTTGGTCATCAATTACAAAGTCTACAACATTTAAATATAATACTCGTTTTTATTTTTGGTTTTTAAATGGATATATTTATTGTCCTAATATTGATTGGGAAGCTATAAAAATAGAAGCTATATTTGAAAATGCTATTGATGTTTGTGAAACAAAAGATTGTGCTTTAATACAAGAACAAACTATTAATATTCCAGAATATCTTTTTTCAGAAATAGAACAATTAGTAATAAAAGATTTAACTCTGACATTATCAATACCTTCAGATAGTAGTGATGATAGTCAAAATACAATTAAATAATGGACTTTAATTATACACTTAAATATAGAACTTTTGATCAACTTCTTGAAGATGTAAGTATTGACTTAAATACTTTTTCTTTAGAAAATATGATTGAACCACAAACATTAATTAAAACAGTTAGAAAAATTAATTATGAATTAGGTTTAAGAATTAATCAAACTAAAGAAGTTATATTAGAAGTTACACATGGTAAAGTAAAATTACCTGATGATTTTTATGTATTTAATTATGCAATGATTTGTAATCACTATACTGAAAGTGTTGGTTATGATGGAATGGCTGGAGGAACTAATATACAAGAAGTTCCATATGTAGAAGTTCCAGCAAATATAAATGTATGCGCACCTGCTACAGTTAATTGTTCTGTATGTAATTTTAATCCTTGTAATCATACTGCAGCATGTCCTAATAATACATGTCCTACAGAATGCCCCACACCAACTATTCCAGAGGCACATGATCCACTAAATCCTTATGGAGATACTTGCATAAGGCCAAGAGTTTTTATGAACTGTAAAGGAGAAAAATCTGAACTTATACAAATAATAAATACTGGACAAACAAGAACCTATAGTACATTGTCTCCATTAAGAATGAGAAGTAGTCAAGAAATTGATTGTGATTGTCCTAATTTATATGTTCATTCAAAACATGAAGGTTCTATAAAAGGAGGTTTTTTATTTACTACACTAGATACATGTAAAGTTTATTTAAACTATCAAGGTGAAATGGAAGATGAAGCTGGAAGATTATTAGTTCCTGATCATGCTCTTTTAAATGAATATTACGAGTATGCTCTTAAAAAAAGAATCATTGAAAATTTAGCATTAAATGGAGAAGATGTAGCTCAAAGATTACAAATAATTGTACCAAATTATAAAGAAGCTAGAAACAATGCATTAAGTGTTGTAAACACACCAAATTTTAAAGAGATAGAAAAAATATGGTCTGTTAATAGAAAAGTACAATATTTTAAATATTATGATATGTTTAAATCTTAATTTATAATATTGTAAGAAATGGCTAAAAATGATAGTGAAAATAGTTCAGGTATTAATTCTTTTGTAAAAGGACTTAATAAAGATCTTAATACAAACTTTGTAACTGAAGGTACTTGGTCTCATGCAAGAAATGCTGTAAATAATACTATTGAAGGTGACATATCAACACTATCTAATGAAGCATCTACAATCTTGTGTGCTCAATCAGGACTAACATTACTTGGTGTATCAAAACATATTATTGGAATTATTCATTTGTTTAGTGATAATTGGGTTATATTTACTGTATCATACAATGCTGCAGGTTCTCCTATTGGTCATGAAATAGGATTATTATCAGAAGATCTTTGTTTATATAGAATCATTGTACAAGATACTTGTTTAAATTTTAGTAAATATAATCTTATAACAGGAGCATCTAGATTAAAACAAGATTGTTCATGGGGTGTTTATTTTGCTGATGGATTAAATGCAGATAGATATTTAAATATAGGTGATCCTCAAACATGGATAAATCCACAAATTTATACATGGCAAGGTAGTTCTTCACCTGCAACTGTTAATTATTATACAGATGGTGTAAATCCTCCTATATTATGGCCAGGTGTTCAATGGAATGAAGTATGTACTGTAACAGTTGGTAATTGTAATATTTGTGAACCCGTTAATAGTTTAAATTGTGATGATATAAGATTAGCAAAATTTGTACAAACTCCATGTTTATCAGTTTCATTATCTCAACAAGGAGGAACTCTTCAAAATGGATCTTATTATGTACAAGCGGCATATACAATAGATACTAATAGAATTACAAATTATTTTTCTCCTAGTAATGTTCAACCAATATTTACTCAAAGAGATAGAGAAGGAGCTTTAGTTGTTAGTATTCAAGCAGACACAACACATTTTGATCAATTTGAATTAGTAATTGTAAGAATTATTGATGAACAAACATCTATTAAACAATTTGGATATTTTTCTACAAGACTTACTGAAATAATTATTGATATAATTCCTGAAACATTAGTAGCTGTACCTGCTTTATCACTTAGAGAACAGAATCCTGTTTATGAAAAATCAGATCAGATGACTAATGTAAATAATTTTTTACTTAGAATTGGAAGTACATCTAAATTTGATTTTAATTATCAACCTCTAGCAAACTTAATAAAGGCTGAATGGGTATCTGTTGAGTACCCAGAAAGATATTATTCTAATGGTGGCAGTAATACTAGTTATTTAAGAGATGAAGTATATTGCTTTTTTATAAGATGGGTATATGATACAGGAGATAAATCTGCATCATATCATATTCCAGGTAGGGCACCTATTAATTTTACAATACCAGGTTCTCTTTTATCTTTAAATGAAACAGCTCTTTATACCAATACAGATAGTTTACCTGGAGATACAATGGTGTTTGAAACTTTTAATACAGCTACGGTAACTTCAACTCCAAATACATTATTACCTGATGGTGGTATTGTTAAACAAATAGGAGATATGGGTTATTGGCAATCTACTTTACAATATCCAGATAATAAAAATGAAATTTGGAACTCAACAGATAATTGTTGGACTGGTCAAATAGTGCCACCAAATCCATTATTATTAAATCCTTATGATTTATGTGGTCAATATATAAGACATCATAAATTTCCTGATAATGCTTTGTCACCTCATTTTAAAAGTACTGTTGGTTCTGGAAATGTAATTAATGTAATGGGAGTTCAATTTAGTAATATTATTTATCCTAAAGATGAAAATGGAAATGATATACCAAATATTGTAGGTTATGAACTTTTACGTGGAACTCGTAAAGGAAATAAATCTATACTTGCAAAAGGTATGATTAATAATTTTAAAGATTATAGTGTTTTAGGTTCTGCATCAAGTAGTGGTGTAGTTGGATTATATGCAAATTATCCTTTTAATAGTATAATTCCTTTTGGTAATACTGCTGCACCAGGTAATGCAAACTATTTATATAATGATCCATTTATAAAAAAAATTAATAATAACTTTAATAAATTAAATCAAAATATACCATTAGAATTAATAACTTTTACATCACCAGATACTAGTTTTAGAAATCCTAATTTATCTGTATCTGAATTAAAATTATATGGTTACTTAAAAGGAAAAACATCTACAAGATTTATTGAACCAGATAAACATCCTAAAAATAAATTAGTTTCAGATACAGCTATTTTTTATATGGCTATTGCTGGAGTTATAAGTGGAATATTAGCATTAGGTGGTAAAAAAACAATAAATTATCCTAAAGCTTCATTTGAAGGTCAATATGATTATGAACAAGATATTACTGGTAGTCCTGGTAATTTAATTGCTGGTACTTTTCCTCCTTCAACGCTACCTTTTTGGCCTGGTGGTACAACTACAGGTGGTACATCAGGTACAACTATGAGTACAACCAATATTAATAACTTAATGAATCCTGGAGCTCAAACCAGTGTGGGCATGTCACCTAGTGAAGCTCAAGGTTTAGTTGATACTGCTTATGCTACTAATTATTTAACAAGCACTCAAGGAATTTTAGGTATTATGGGTATTGGTGCCGATCCTTTAGGAACAGCATTTACATCAGCTGCACAAGGTGTTCGTGCTGCAGGTGGTGGATATGAAGTAACATCTTATTCAAAAGAAATTGGTGCAATTGAACAAATGGGTATTATTGGAACTATAGGAACTGTTACACAATTTTTACATTATTTTGCTGAAGGTGCTGATTTAGCTTTAGATATTATTTATGCAGCATTACCATATAGACAATATGCACTACAAGTTGTAGCACATGGTTTTTATAATCAATTTATTAGTCCAATTGCAACTAAACCAAGAAGATTTAGAGTAGAAGAAGGTTTATATTTATTTGATTCAATTCAAACAATGCCTGAATATTTAAGTCCTGTAAACACTCCTGTAAGATATAACATTAATAATATTAATAGAACAAAAACAGTAGTTATAAGAACTTCATCAGCTGTAAGTGGTAATACATTTAGTGGTCCTGATTTATTACTTACTACACCAACAGTAAGTATGGATAATTCATCTGCATCATTAGGAGCTTTAGCAGCTCCAGGTAGTGGATATAATATTGACTTTGATAAGAAAAAAGGATTTGAAGTTAATTTAAATATTGCAAGTCATTATGTTGGATTAAAATATAGATTAAGAAATCAATATGGTTTAATTAATTCACTAATACAATTACCAATAACTAACTGTGAAACTAAATTTATTTATTCACTTTTGTTATCATCTAATGTTACAAGTTCTTGTCCATATGTATTATCTCAAACACAAGCACCTGATACAGATATATTATTTAAAGGTGACACATATATTACTAGATTTACAGAAAAAAATACAATGTTATTTTTTGATACTTGGATGCATGATTTAGAAAAAGGAACTGAATTTAATTATTTTTTATCTCCAGCTATTCCAATGCCAAGATATTGGATGAATTCAACAAAATATGATATGTCATTTGCTGATTTTACTATTACATCACTTATTGGTTATTTAAGTGGTCCTGGATTTGGAGCAGGATTTTTACCAACAAGTTATTACAATTTAGATAATACTAATTATAATAGAACAAATGATAATCCAGGAAATTATCCTCCTGCTATTGGAACAGGTGTAAAAGAATCAAAATTTTATTTAGCTTCATCAGGAGTAAGAGATTTCTTTGTTGAGTCTGATATAATTACTGATTTTAGAAACCCGGGTACTTTTGATTTTGAAAGACCATACTTACCTAACCAATATACAGATTTAACATTTTTATTTAATATTGATCCACTTAGAATAACAAAAGGAAATTATTATTATTATGATCAATCATTAAGTATTAATAATATGTTTAATCAATTTACAACATATTCATCTGTTCAAGAAACAACATATGATCCATCTGTAGCACAACTATGTTATGTATATAGACCAAATCAAATTATATATTCTTTACCACAAGATGCTGAATCAACTGAAGATTCATGGTTTTTATATTTACCATTAAATCGAGTTTTATATAAAAGCAATATAAACACTGTAAAATCATTTGCTAAAACAGGAATGTTTGTAACTTTTAAAAATGATAGTCCTCTTATGTATCAAGGAGTTGATCAATTACAAATGGGTTCAGGAACATCTATAACTATTGGAGATGGTAATTTATTTAATCAAGCTGCACAAAATATTGTTGTTGCTGAAAATTCTTATGAATATGGTTCTGCACAAAATAAATATGGAATTATATCTACACCTGCTGGATTATATTATATATCTCAAAATCAAGGTAAAATATTTACATACAATGATGGATTAAAAGAAATTTCACAAAATGGATTAAAATGGTGGTTTTCTACTTTTTTACCATATCAGTTAACTAAAACTTTTCCTAATTATATTCATCAAGATAATCCAGTAGCAGGCATTGGTTGTCAAGCAATTTATGATAATAAAAACTCTATTGTTTATTTTTCAAAAAAAGATTTTAATGTTAATCCTTTATACAATAATTCAAATTTTGTATATGATGTAGAATTAGATAGGTTTACTTATAATAACATACCTATTGAATTAGGACAAAAACCATATTTTGAAGATGCTTCATGGACTATAAGTTATGACCCTAAAAGTGATTTTTGGGTTAGCTTTCATGACTGGCATCCAAATTTAACTTTTGCATCTAAAAATGAATTTTTATCTATTAAAGATAATGGTATATGGAAACATGATGATCCAAGTAGTGATTATTGTGTTTTTTATAATAAACCTTATCCTTTTGAAATAGAATTTGCTACACCATTTGGACAAAATGTAAATACTATAAAATCAGTTGAATATCTTTTAGAATGTTATAAAAGATCAGCATTTAATATAGTAGATCAGTATCAAGTTTTAGATTTTAATTTTGATGTAGCTGTAGTATATAATACAGAACAAGTTTCCGGATATTTAAATTTAAATATTTTTCCTAAAAATAATGTTACATTAAGTTTAACTTATCCAAAGTTAAATGTAAATCAAAATTCTTTTGATATTTTATTTTCAAAAGAAGAACAAAAATATAGATTTAATCAATTTTGGGATATAACTAAAAATAGAGGAGAATTTCCAATTGGATCAACTTACCCAGTACAAGGAATATTAATTCCTAATACAACTAGATTACTTGGTAATTATTATGAAAAAGTTATTTGGGATACTAAACAAAATGGATATATTAAAACATTAAATCCAACTAATTTAGATTATAATAAAAATCAACTACAAAGAAAAAAGTTTAGGGATTATACTAATATGCTATACTTAAGAAAGAATCCTGTAACTGATTTAGAAGAAAGAAAAATAAATATGATTTTAACTATTGTAAATACTAAAGTTCAAAATTCTCCTAGATAATGAAAAAGGATAATCAAAATTTAAATAAGTTTACATCTGACTTTATAGTATCTTCTAGAGGTCAATTAGATTATCCTGGTATGAATACTTTAATACCAAATGCTAATGGTAGTATAACCATGAAAGAAGTAAAACAAAATGTACTTGGTATTGATGATTTAGGAAATAAAAAAATAATGAAACCTGGAAAAAAATATCAATTTCCAGGTAACTCTGTTTATGAAATACCTTTAAAGAAAAAAGGTGGTGAATTTAAAAAAGGTCTAGTTAGCAATCCAAAAAAAACTAAAAAAAGTTTAGCATCTAAAAAGTATTCTAGAAGTTTAAGTGCAACAAATGTACTATTTACAGAAAATTCTTTATTTAAAAAACCTAAGTCTAGAAAGAATAAAGTATATAATCCTAAAGCTAAGTATTATGCAGAAGGTGGTTCTTTGCTTACTAAAAAAGTAACATGTAAAAAATGTGGTTGGAAATGGGATGCTGAAGATGGTGGTAAAGATATTACTACTTGTCATAAATGTGGTGGTCAAGGATTAATTCATGCAAAAGATGGTGGTGAAAATGAAAAATTAGGATGTCCTGAAGGAATGGTGTGGAGTAAAAAAGATAAAAAATGTGTCAACCTTCCTGTTTTTAATAATAGTTTAAATAGTGAACCTTTTATTAAATCAACTAACTTAAATAATGCTTTAGATATTAAACCTTTTGATCCTTATTCTGATTTTGGTAAAGAAAAACCTAAAAAAATACCAATTATTGAAGATAGTTTTTTAGAAACTTTAGAAAAAGATATTAATGATTTCTTAGAAAATCCATTAAAAACAGCTGCTCAAGTTTCAGAAAGTTTAAAAGAAAAAGGTGAAGACCCATCTGATGCTTTAAGACATTCAACTGCTGGAGCATTAACTGCTCAAACAATAGCAAATAAAACAGGAAACATTCCTTTTATATCAAATCCATTAGGTTATTTAGGAGCTAATATTGCAGGTATAGGTCATGAACTTTCCACTTTATCTCAAGCTTATTTAGATGACAGACCTTGGTCAGTTAAATTACAAGAATCTTTAGAAGATATATATAATAATTCTGCAGGAGCAAATACTATATTTAGTAATAAATCAGAAAAAGATAAAATTAATTATTTGCTTAAGTTAACAAGAGAAAATAAATTACCAGATGGTTATGGAGAAGAAAGACCTTTTAGAGATAATCCTAAATGGACAGATCCATATAATCAAAAACAATACGGAGGTATAAATAAATTTGATGATGGTGGTACTACTTACACAGTAAAAGGAAGTAAAGGTGTATACAAAAAAATAAATGGTAAATGGCAAGTAGATTGGAATAGGTCTGGAAAGTATCAACCATTAAGTAAAGGTGATGTTAAAGCTAGGACAGCAGTTTTAGATAAGATGGCTAAACCTGTTGATGATGGTATATCTAAAATTTCATCTAATTCTTCTGATAATACAAGAGTAAATTATCAAAAACCTTTAGTTGAATCATTTAATAGAAGTAATAATTTAGAAAGTTTTTATAAAAAAGAAAGAGAAAAAGATTTACAAAAACAAAAAGATGCAACTGCTTATCATGATAAAACACAAAAAGTAAAACAAATTCAATCTTTTGGTGAGTTTATAAATCAAGATGTTCGTGGAATACCAACTTATAAACAACACATGGCACAAATAGCTAATGATAAAAAGTTATTAAAGAAAGAATTAAAACCTTATTTTGAAACTGAAAAAGAAATTGATCAATTTCTTGCTGAACAATCTAGACCTTCAGCTGAAAATAATTATCATGATGGTCCAATTCAAATGGTTTATCCTGAAAAATATTTTATAGGTCCTGGTGGTGGAATGATTGGTAATATTAAAAATTTTGGTAAAAACACATTTAATTTAGGTAAAAAAGTACTTTCTAATCCATATGTATCAGGTGGATTAAATGCATATTTTGCAGCTGAAGGAATAAAAGAGTTTAGTGATCCAAACAGTCTTACTAGAAAAAGTATGAGTAGAGCCTATGATGATCCTACAGGAAGTAATATAGGTGATGCTGCTTGGGATGTTGGTATGAACTCATTAAACTTTGTTGGTTTACCTTTTGGTAAAGCTATAAAAGATTCTAAAAATTTAATTAATGATACATATAATGCAGGAAAAGGCAGTAACATATTTTTTAATTTTTCAAATGAAGCCAATGCCGCTAGAAAATTACAAAATATAGGTTTATTAAAAAAAAATATTGATCCAAAAATATTTGGCAAATATCCTAATTTAGCACAAAATGTAACTAAAAGATTGTTAAAAGATTATAATACTACATATAGAGCTGTTTATCCTAATGTTAAAAAAATGGGATTTGAAGATATGGTTAATATGGCTAAATCTGGATATGATATTAATGATCCAATGCAAGTAGTTGAGTATATGACTACTACAATTCCTATTAGTAATACTGGTGCATACAGAGCTGGTTTAGATTTACATTCTTCACAAGATGCCCTTTATACAGGTAAATTTAAAACTCCTAAAGAAGCTTTTGAAAAATTAGATTTTTATGGTAACTATATAGCAGCAGTTAGACCAAAAATGGATTTTTCAAAAGGAACTTTAAATGAATGGATCGATCAATATTATACAAATAAATTGTTTGCATTAAATAAAAATCCAAATAAAGGATTCTTTGCATTAAGAAATCCAAAAGCATATGAATCAGGTAGTTTGTTTAAACCAGGAGCTATTGGTTTTACTAGAGAACATGATTTTTGGCCATACATTGGAAACAAAGGTGAAAAAGTACTTGAACATGTAAAAACTTATAATTTAAATCAAAAACAAAAAGGTGGAATAACTAATGATTATGTAGAATTAGATCTAACACCAAAAGAAGTAAAAAGATATAAAGAACGTGGTTACATAGTAGAAGAAATAAACTAAATTTTTAAAGTTTAAATATTAAATTAAAAATTGTTATATTAATATTATAATTAAAGTTATGAAAAAATACAGAGTTAGAATAGCAAGTGATAATGAAATACCAGGTTATTACAGTGGTGGTCAATATGATAATTATCAAATGTTTGCTGATGGTGGAGAATCTAATATTGATTTATCAGCTCTTTTAGATCAAGCAACTAATATGATAGCAAAAGCTATACTTAAAAATCCTGATCCTGAAAATGTTGATACTACACCATTTATGGAAAAAGTTGGAGAATTTTTATTATCAAGTGGATTAACAGATACTAAACAAGTTATACTTCTTACATCTACAGCAGATGCAAATGCTAAAAAAATGCTTTTGTATCATATGGAAAAAGATGAAGAAATTGCAAAACCAATAAATGAAGTTGAAGATGAAGAAGAAGAAGTAGTAGAAGCTGATAATAGTGTTAATTATGGTTATTATGATCAAAGTGTAGCAAGTCAAAATGATCCAGCAGAAGATGACCTTGTTGATGATTTAATAAATGATGAAGATGATTTTGCTCAAGATGGTTTAGAAGTTAGAAATCAACAAGATAAAAGTAAAGAAAATTTTGAATCATTTGCAAATATGTCAGGAATAGATTCTAATTATAATGATTATGAAGTTTTTATGAATCAAATGGCTTATGGAGGTTCTAGTGGTAAAAGAAGATTTATTAATGAAGCAATGCAAAGATTTGCTAAAGCTGAAAATGGATTAGAACAAAAAGGAAATATGTCTGCAAATTTAAGAGGAACTTCAAATGATATATCCGGAAATAAATTATCTAGTAAAAATATTTTTGTACCTGCTGTAAAAAATGAAGCTCAAAACTTTTTAAATAAAGAAGCAGCAAACAATGAATATAATAATATGATGAGTCAACAAAATCCTATGCAACAAAATTCTATGCAGTTTGGTGGTTCAAATAGAAGAATAAGAAGAGCTAATAGAGCTATGTTTGGTTCTGATACTATTTTACCTGGAGCAACTGCAGATTATGATTTTAATTTTTTTGGTGGTTTAAAAAAAGCTAAAGTAACTTTTGATCCTAAAATGTTTGGTGTAACTTCAGTAATGCCAGGTATGATTAATTATGGTTCTGGTTCTTATTATTCTCCTAGATATAATATAAAAAGTTCATCATCAAGTGTTTGGGGTACTATGGATAAACCAGTAAATCCGAATATAAGTACTATTGATAAATCAACAAATACAGTTTCTAATAAAGTTGATTCTGATGGTTTTGATGACACAGTAGATTATAATAATGATACTTATGTAGATGCTAGTGATTATGCTTTTTTTCAACAAAAAATGAAAAAAGAACAAGAAAATAAAAACATTGGAACTGCAAATGAAATATTAAATACTGCAACTAATGGTGATGGTACATCAAGTGGTAGTACAATTACAGATGAATTAAATCCCGTAAGAGAAAAACAAATAAAACAAGATGATGGTATAGAAGAACAAGTTATAGAAGATAATATTATAGAAGATCCATTAAAACCTAAAAAGTCAACACAAGTAAAAAATCCTAATGATAAAAAAACAGACTTTGTATATTTACCAGGAACTAATAATAAAATTAATTTAGGTTTTACTGAGTTAAGTCAATATAAAACAAGAAATTTTAAATATTATCAAACAGCAGATAATAAATGGCACTTTGTTGATGATAATGGTAAAAAAGGTCTTGTTACAAATCAAAAAAGTTTAGATTTGCTTAAAAAAGGTCAATACATGACAAAAAATGAATATGCTAAAACTTATGATGGAAAAAGTAGAGCATATGATAAAAAAACTTGGGATGAAAAAACTTGGGATTTCTTTGCTAAACCAAATTTTGGTATGCCAGATCCAGGTTTTGTTAAACCAAAAACAGGTTTAAATCCAGGAAATGAAGATGATCCAATTTCAAGATATGTTTTACCATTTGTAGGTTTTGGATCTCCTTTTGGAGCAGTTTCTTCTCCTGGTATTAAAGGAATTAATACTAATGTTGGTTCTGGACAAAGTTTAAATCAAGGACAAGGATTATTAAATCAAGGTCAAGGATTATTAAATAAAGGACAAGGATTATTAAATCCACCTGCAGGATATCAATATAAATTATTTAACAATGGAGGTTCTGTTAATCCTGACTTATATAAATATATTTATGGTGGTTATGATGATATGGAAGATGATTATGGTTTTCCTAATGATGATTCTAACTATGAATATGGTGGCTTATATGAAGCACAAGATGGTTATACTGTTTCAGGTGTTGGTGAATCTAGTCTAACAAATCGAATGTCTCCCTCTTTTCAAAGATATAATCAAAATGCTACAGCAGAATCTAATAAAGCTGCATTTGATGAAATGAAAGCAAGAGGTATTATAAATGGAGAGTATAATTCAAGTCAATCATATGATATGAGTAATACTAAAAATTCATCTTCTAATACAGGAAATGGTTTTCAACAAGGTGATGAAATAAGAAATGATGGTTCTGTTTGGAGAGGAAATACACAAATTAGTGATGGTAAAGGTTCTATATGGGAAAATAATCCTAATCAAGGATATCAACCATCTCAAGGATATCAACCATCTCAAGGATATCAACCATTTCAAGGATATCAACCAAGAATTGGCAATAGATTTAATTTTTTGCAAAAAGATTTTAGTTATTTAAGTCCTTATGCAGCAGGAAATACTCGTAAAAATGGAAATCTTTCAATTAATCCTAATACTCTTATGGCTGCTTCAATGCAGAATATACAAAAATCTGGTTTAATACCATATCAACATACTTTTTCTAAAAAAAGAAAAACAGATGGTAATTGGTTTGAAAGAAAACTTGGATTTAATAAAGATAAAGTACATACAATAGACTTTATGAGACCAGATGGAACTTCTGTAAATGGTAAAGAACCTCAATATGGACCAGATAAAGATGGATACAAGTTTCCAAATTCTAGTATTCCTACTAAAAATGTACCTGCAAGTCCAGGACGTAGTGGTTTTGATGCTGATTCAGATGGCAATGGTGTTCCTGATTATTTACAAAAACCAAATCCACAAGATGGATCTGTTGGAAATGCTCTTCAACCTAATGCTACAGGACCATTATCTGATCCTAATGTTAAAGAACCATTATCTAATGAAGAATTGTTTAAAAGTCAAGGTAAAAGTTTTGATCCTATATCAAAAAAATGGTTAACTGCAGATCAATTAAAGACAAGTAACATGTTAACTTCTAAAGGACCTTCGGCACCTACAATAGATCAATCTGGTGTTTTAAAAAATCAAATAGATTCTAGAGGAATTCTTAATTATAAAGAATATGGCGGTTATAATGATTATGATCAAATGCAATATGCTATGAATTTAGGTGGCTATTTACAAAGTTTTGATCCTGGAGGAACAACAAATAATACAGCAGTTGGGTTAAAAAAAACAGAATTACCTTTATGGATTACAGATCCTATTAAAGTAGCTTCTGATCCTAATTTATTAAAAGAAAAAACTTTTGATCCACTAGATTATAATAAAGATGGTGTTGTAAATGAATTAGATAGAGATCCTAATAAAGATAGTTTATCATTTACTGAAGAAGACGCAATGACATTTGATCCAAATAAATTAAGAAATGTAGGAATGGTTGTAGGTTCTAAAGCTGTAAATTATTTAGATCAAATTGATAGCAATAAAAAAACAGATGAACAAACAATGAAACAATTGGGTGATACAGGATTTGCTCAACAAAGAACTTATACAGGAAAATGGGATCAAAATTCTGGTACACAAAATAAAATGGGATTTGAAAACTATAGTAAAAAAGGTGGTGCCATAAGTTTTAAAGAAAATAAAGAGTATGACTTAACAATGTCACAAATACAAAAAATGTTAAAAGAAGGATATAAAATTGAATTTATATAATTATTATGAAAAAATTTAAAGTTCTAATTACTAAAATACCTACTGCAAAAACTGGTTATCAAGTTAATGGTGCATTAGTAAATGATATTTCTTCAATGGGTGGAAGAGATTATGATAAATCAATGAGTAATAAACCAAAAGAAGAAAGTAGATATTTAACTGCTGTTCCAAGAGAAGAAGCTAATTTAGAAGCAGAAGATGGTGAAACAGCATTTGGTGATATAAATGGTGATGGTTTTCCTGAACATAAAATAATTAAAGGTAAAAGACATTCTCAAGGTGGTGTTCCTTTAAATTTACCAGATGGTACATTTATATTTAGTGATACTAATTCAATGAAAATTTCTAGTTGTCCTATTTTAAAAATGTTTAATAAACCATGTGGAAAAAAATCTTATACACCTGCAGAACTTGCAAAACCTTATGACATAAATAAGTATAGAGTTTTACTTGAAGATCCTGATACAGATGAAATGACAAGGAATACTGCAGAGTTAATGATTAAAAAATATGTAATTAAATTAGGTGCACTAGCTTTAGCTCAAGAAGCAAAAAAAGGATTCCCTCAAGGAATACCAAAAGTAGCAAAACCTTATATGGATTCAGTAGGTTTATCAGATGAAGATATTCTACCAAATGATCCAAACAAACAACAACAAGAAGTACCAAATAATGAAAGTGATTCTTCTGAAATGCCTGATGAAAATGCTCAACAAATGCAAGAGCAACCAAATGAATCAGCTCCTACACAAATGCCAGACGGTCAACCTATTGCTCAACCTCAAGAAGGTATGATGCAATATGGTGGCATGAGGACATTAAGAAGAGCTAATGAAGGTATGGAACAAATGCCTGAAGAAGAAATGATGCAACCACAACAACCTCAACAAGAAAGTGGTGATCAAATGCAACAAGTCATACAACAAGTAGGACAAGCACTTCAACAAGGAGCAAAACCTCAAGAAATAGTTTCAAATTTATTAGAAAATAGAATGCCACCTCAAGAAGTTATGCAAATTTTTGTAAACTTAGGAGTACCTGAAGATAAAGCAGAACAACTTGTAATGAGTGTTGTACAACAAATGCAAAGTAAACAACAACAAGGACCTATGGCTATGTATGGTATGTCTTTGGGTGGTTATGAAATGCCTGATTATATGCAATATGGTGGCTTATATAAAGCAGATGATGGTGTTACTGTAAATGGTATTAAAGCTGAAAGAAGAAACATGAGTCCTTCAGAAAATTCTGGATATCAAAAAGGAACTGTTTCAGGTGCTGGTCCTGATGCACAAGGTTACTATAGAAATATTCCTGGTAAAGCAAGACAAGGAAATAGTCAAGAAATAACAAATAAAGGTAACCCTGCAAATTTTAATAGAGGGAAGTGGGAAGGTGTATTATGTGATGAAATAAAACAAGGTTCAACTGTTGACGATATTTTAAAAAGACATTATAGTGGTCAACAAAAATATAAAGCACAAGTAGAAAAAATGTTTGCTGATTGTTTTAAACAAGCTGATGAGATATTTACAGATAAAAAAGATGCTTTTTATAATGAAGAAGAAACACCAGAAGATGCACCTTGTTATTGTGAAAATGCAGAAGGTAAACTTATTACAAAAGACGGACAACCAATTGAATTAGGAAGAGATGCTGAAGGAAACTGTATTAAAGATGATCCAAAATGTCATGAAGAACCTACAACAGATGGTGGTGGATATAATTATCAATATCAACAATATGATCAACCAATAGGTATGGATTGGTCACAGCAAGATATGAATTTATCTAATAATATGGAGCGTGAAAAACATAAAAAATATGGTCCAACATATAATACACTAGCCTCTCCAGAATATGAACCTGTTTATGATAATTGGCTTGGTGAAATTCAAAGAGATTTGGCACAATCAAATGCAAATGCACAACTTCTTGCTAAAAACCCTCAAAACAGAGCTTTATTAACACAAATAAATAATAGTACTGATGCTATTGAAAAAACTAATAAAGAAAATGTAGGTACAGAAAATCAAGCTAGATTGACAAATTTTCAACAAGCTGTAAATAATTATTCAAATCTAAATACAGCTAAAAAAACATTTAATGCTGAAGGTTCATTTGCTAATCAAGAATTTGATAATGAAACGAATGATTGGAATTATAGAAAAACATTACAACAAAACTCTGGTGATAAAAATATGGTTGATAGATGGAATTTACAAACAGAAGAATTTGCATTAGATCCAAGATATGGTTATAAAAGACTTAAAAATTCTGGTAAAAAAATAAAACCAGAAGAAAATTTATCTACATTAGATAAATTAAGTAGAGCAAAAGCATCAGGTTTATATCCAGGAATAGATGATAAAACCCTTTTAGCTGCAATTAATTCTGATGAACTATCAAAATTAGGTGGTTCAATTTATGCAAGAGGTGGTTATGTTTATGGAAATTCTATTTATCCATTTAATGATTAAACTTTAAATGTTTATTAAACTTTAAAAATTTTTATATTTTTACAAATTAGATAATAAAATTATGGCAACGTATATACAAGGAGTACAAGCTTATGTTCCTCAATTTCAGCCTTACCAGCCTGACTTAAATTTTGAGTCAAATTTACTGCAACAAGCACAATCAAAATATGATACTAATTATAAAGCACTTAACAATGTGTATGGTCAATATTTTTATGCTGATTTAACAAGAGAAACAGATATAAAAAAGAAAGAGCAGTTAATGAAAGATATTGAATTTAACTTACAAAGAATTTCAGGATTAGATTTATCACAAAGTAAAAATGTTGATCAAGCACTGCAAGTTTTTAGACCTTTTTATGAAGATAAAGTCTTAATGAAAGATATGGCTTGGACTAAAGTTAAAAATGCACAAAGAGGATATGGTAGTAGTTTAAAAAACAGTACTGATGTTAAAGAAAGAGGCATGTATTGGAATGAAGGTATACAAGCAATAGATTATTTAACTGAAGAATTTGCTGCATCATCTGATTCAGATTCAATGAAAATTAATAATGTTGCATATACACCATTTAGAAATGTAGCTAAAGAAGCAAGGTTACTTGCAAAAGAAGCTGGTATAAGTATGAACACACCTTCTTTTTCTAATGATGGTAAATGGATGTATCAAACTAAAAATGGACAACAAATTATTGAACCTCTTAGTAAATTATTTGAATCTGAATTAGGAAAAGATCCGGGTATTCAAGATGTATTTAGAACTTTATCTTATGTTGAACGTAAAAACTATATAGAAAGTAATGCAGCTCAATTTAAAGGAGATAAAAAAGCTGCTGAAATGCAATATTTACAAGATAATTTTAAAGTGCTTAAAAATGAAGTATCAGCACAATATAAAATAGTTCAAAATACTGCTACATCTTATGACCAAAAAATTAAAGATACAGAAGCTTCAATAAAAAATGGTACAGCAAGAGAAGGTGCTGAAAAATTTTTAGAAACATTAAAAGAAAATAAAGCAATTAATGATGCTGTACTTAAAAGATTTGATAATCAAAATGAAGAATTTTTAACAAGTGAATCTTCAGGAGATGCTAGTACTGGTTTTGTAAATCCATATGGAGATATTGAGTCACTAAGAAATAAAGTTGATAATGGAGTTACATGGAATAAATTAAGTAAAACATTAAATGAAGCTGCAAATTATGTAGCTTATATTGATTATAGTGTAACTCAAAAAGAAAATCCATATGCTGTTATAGCGGAAAAAGCTGCTAATGAAATGGCCCAAATAAGAGCTAGAAATGCTGGAACTTTAGCAGCTGTTAGAGCAAGAAATGCAGGATCATTAGCTGCTGCAAGAGAAAGAAATCAAGGTGAAGCATCAAATATTGATAGAAAGTGGAGATTAGAATCTGGAACAAGTGTATTACAAGATGTACCTTTATTTGATAATGCAGGTAATCCTATAATAGATCCTAGAACAGGTCAACAAAAAGTTGGAACACAATTAGTAGATAATGATTTAGCTTTATATGCACATCCAGGTTTAGGTGAAGGTGGTAATTCTACAGGAGAATTAGATGCTAGAGAAACACATAAGCATTATAGAGATAGAATGATAAAACACTATTCTGATCCTTATTGGAAAACATCTAGAGATGTATTAAACTTACTTTCTAAAGATGGGCAATTTTCTTATGAAGATCTAAAAAGATTACAATATGGTTCAAGAGAATTAAAAAAAGGAGAAAAAGTTAAGCCATTAGATCAATTTATGCATGACATGAGTAAATATACTTCTGCTAACCCATATAGAATTAAACAAGTTAAAGAAAGAGTTGATGGTTATATAAAAGCACATGCAAATTTACCAACTATTTCTAGAGTAATTGATAATAATGGAACTAGTGTAATGTCAAATTATCAACAAGAAAGTCAAAAATTTAATAGTTATGTAGCTTATGCTGAAAATAATGCAGATTATATTAAAAAAACTTCTAATTTAGCAAGAACTGAATTATTAAGAAGAGGGTTTGATAAAAATTATGTTGATTTAGCAATTGATAAAGAAACTGGTAGAATTAAATCATCTGAAGAATTTTTAAATTTATGGGAAAAGAAATATGGATCAGCTGATCGATTAAATAGTGATTCACCTAATACTGTTTTTACTGGAGCTGATAATAGAATATATGATCCTTCAAAAGGTAAAAAAGTAGAAATTACAAATAAAAATTATAATGAAGTAATTACTAGAATTGGAACACATATACTTGATAATTCTAATGTGCAAGTTAAAGGATCTACTGCTACAAGATTTTATGATAATGGTAATGAAGCTAAACAAGCAATCCAAAGTGCTTTAGGTACAAATGAAGGAGTTGATGCTGTATTTATAACAAAAGAAGGAAAAAGAATTTCTATTAATGATAACAGAGATGCTATAAAAGGTCTTATAAAATCAGGAAAAAGCTACTTGATAAAAAATACAAAAGCTGGTGGTTGGTTTTCTGATAATGGTTATGAAATTCGAGAAGTAGATAAATCAACAGATAGAAGTAAAATTATTAAAGATTTAGGTACTGGTTATGTATTTAACTTGTGGACTAATCCAAAAACAAAAAATGATTCTAAAGCTGTTAATGCATATTCAGATATTCAAAAAGAATTAAATAATGTTTATTCATCTAGTGATATAATGAAAGTTGGTATTCCTACTTCAGGAAATAATGAAATTAATCCTGGAACAGGAGTACATTCACAATCAAGTGTGATTCAAGTACTTCCATTAAATAGAACTGCGCCAGGTACTCAAGCAATGTTTGATATATTTAGAGATATGGAAACTTTAGATTTTGATGGTATGTCTTCTATAATTTCTTTTACTGGATCTGATTTAAGTGATATAAATAATAATAAACTTACTAGTGACAAAATTAGTGATGGAACATGGGATAAATCTTCTACTAAAAAAGGACAAACATTACTTAGAGATTTATATCAAGATATGTTAAATCCAAGTGCTAATAAATCAAAAGCTTTTGCTATTGAATATCAAGAAATAGCAGGTAGTAGTCTTGAAAATGAATCTATAATTGTTAGACCAAGTAGAGAGTGGTTATCAAAGTATTTAGAAACTAAAGAAGGTAATAATTTATTAACTGGAGAAGATTTTACAAATTTACAAAGACATGGAATAAATATGATTGTTCCTTCTGGCACTTTTAATAATGCTTTAACAAGAGCTGCAAATATGACACCTTTTGATTCTAATGTTCAATATAAATCATCACAAGGTATACCTGTAACATATAGTGATGCATATGGTAAAGGTGATGTTTCTATTCAACATGATAGAGCAAATGATCAATATATACTAACTGTAAGTAGTAAACAACACGGATTACAAAAAAGTTATTATGAACATATATCAAATGGTGAAGAAGCATGGAATAATGCAATTAGATCTTTAGATATGTTAAGTCAACAAAATAATAATATACAATACGAAGACTAATGCCAGAAAATTTTAATTCATTAGATCCTTTAGGACCACAATATGGTGGTAATGCTGCTATTCCTACAACTCAAAATAATTTACCATTTGAGGGTGATATCTTAAGAGATCCAAAATTAGTTACACCTGCAATAAATAAACCACAAATACAAACTAGTAGTAAACCACCAATAAAATCTTTTATACCTGGCAGACAACAATTAACAAATCGTGCATATACTATAAAAAGAAATAATACTGGAAGTCCTGATCATCAAAAACCTTTAGGAAAAAGTAAAAATGTATCAGAAAAACAAGCCTTCTTAGCAATGCTTGATAAATTTGGTTCACAAGGAGGAAATACAGATAAAAATAGATATGGTAAAACTATAGCATATAATGCAGGACCCACAGGTCAGTCATATATGAAAAGATACCAAGCACTTGGTCAAGAAAAATTTGATCAAATTGGATTTACTCCATTTAGAGACAATGAAAATGTATTTAATAATGGAACTACGTGGTCTGATAAAACATCTAGAATGATAACTCATGCTGCATGGCCTTTGTTTTCACAAGGTTTAACAGATAATTATAAAAGTTTAAATAAAATGATGCATGGAGATTTTTCAGCAGACACTGATCAATCAAGAAGATACCAAGCTGCATCTGCTATAGGTTATGATTCTTCTCCAGGATTTGGTTCTTTTTTTAATAATACTGCTATGTCATTTTCATATACAGCAGGTATTATGGCAAGTGCAATTTTAGAAGAAACTGCTGGTGCTTTATTATCACCATTAACTGGAGGAGCAAGTTTTTTTGCTGCTACAGCAAATAATTTAAGAAAAGTACCATTAATTGGAAAAGGTATTAAAGCAGTTGACATAGCTTCTGATACAGGTAAAGCAATTAATAGAACATTATATGGTCTAAAAGACATTAATAAAACTAGACAACTTTTTAAATCAGTTGGTAATTTTTTAAATCCTTTAGATAATCTTACTGATGCTGCAAAAGCTATTTATAAAAATGAAGATAATTTTACAGGATTAGCTAGAGTATATTATGCTTCACAAAAAACAGCTGGTGGTTTATATAGAGATATAAGGGCTCTTAATTTTGCTTTATCAGAAGCTAGACTTGAAGGTGGTTTTGTTGAAGATGAGTTATATAGAGATTTATATGATGAACAATACAGAAAAACAGGTGGTCCACCAAATGATTTACAACAAGAAATGTTGGTTGACCAATCTAAAAAAGCAGGTGAAACTGCAAAAAATTGGAATACTGCTTTAATATATTTAACTAATAAAGTTGTATTTCCAAATCTTATAAATCCAAAAGGCGGTATAAAAAACTTTTTAAAAGGTGCTACAGATGATATAATGACTTTTAAAACAGGTAAAATAGTATTTAATAAAGCTAAAAAAGCTGCTACAGATTCTGTAGGAAAAATTTTAAATAAAGGAGAATTTGAGTATGTTGAGAATTCTTTTGTAAATACAATGAAAGGACTTGTTAAATCTCCTTTGAGAAAAAGTATACCTGGTTTATTTACGTATTTTAAAGCAAATGTAATGGAAGGTTTGCAAGAAAATGCACAAGATGTAATTTCTGAAGCAACTAAAAAATATTATAAAGCTACTTATGATAGTCCTGCAGCAGGTACATATATGTATGCAAGAGGTTTAGTAGAAGAAGGTATTAAAGGTCAATTTTCTGCTAAAGGTTTTGAAACATTTGCTTCTGGATTATTAATGGGAGCTTTTGCAGCACCTATTAATGCAAGTATGAAATATGGCAGTATTGGATATAACATGATATTTGATAAAGCAGGTTATAAAGAGTATTCTGAATCAAGAAAAAAAATAGCAGATAATGTAGCTAATCATTTAAATAATGTTAACCCAAAAGATTTTTTTAATTCTAAACTTTTTAATTATGCTAATCAGGTAGATGCTTCTAAAAGTAAACTTACAGATACAGAAAAATTAGAAAGAGATAAACAAGAAGCAGCTTTTCAAACACATTTAAATTATGTTCTTGAAACTGATTCAATGAATGCTTTTACTGAACATATTGAATCATTTAAACAAATGAGTTCTGAAGAATTTGAAGAAGCATTTGGTTTAGAGCCTGGTACTGGTGCTGAACGTCAATCTAAAATAATAAACCGTGTTGTGTCTAAAGCAAAAAATATGCAAAAAAGACATAATCAATATAAAGAAAGATTTACAAATCCTATTAATTATAAAAAGTATAGAGTTGATAGTCCAGAATATAAAGAAGCTGAAATATATCATGAAGCTTGGGAATCAGCAAGAAGAAATGCTGTATTTTTTAATGAGTCCTTTGAAGATGTGTCATACAGAATGAAAAACATTATTGATTCTGTATCAGACATTGGAAGTTTAAAAAATGTTTCTAATTCTGATATTAATGTTTTGTTTGATAGATCAAGATTAGCTAATGAAATTGGTATGTTAAAAACTGATATTGAAACATTAACTCAAACAGGTTCTACAGCAGATACTAAATCTTTAATTGAAGATAAAAAAAATAAATTAAAAGCATTAGAATCTTTTCAAGAAACTTTTACAAAACATTATAATTATTTTAATAGAAAAGAACTTGTTGAACAAATTAAAGCTATAAATCCTAATATTACAGAAGAAGAACTTAATCAAGCAATAGAAGAAAAATATGGTCCTAGTAATAATAATGAAGCATTAAAATTAACAAATGAATTAAGAAAAGAATTTGGTAACTATTTAAATGCTTTAGGAAATAAAGGTACAAGATTATTTGATTCAGATATTGATCAAGCTTTTGAAAAATTTTTAGATTTTTATGAATTAGATAAAGAATCAAGAACATTAGTTGATTATATTAATTTACTTCATGATCCTGAAGGTTATATTGAACATGTAAATAGAAATGCTAAATGGATGAAGGATCTTTATAATAATCGCAAAGAATATTATAAAGAAATGGTAGAAAAAGCATTAATAGCTAAAGAAAATAATGATTTATTAAATTATTTAGCTAATATGAATATTTATATTAGTGAAGAAGCTTTAATTAATTGGGTTGAAAAAGGAACATTTCCAGAAGAATTTTATGATGATACTAACAATACAGTAATTACAGCAAGTAATCCTCAATATCAGGATGTTATACAAGTTTTTATTAAATTAGCAGCTATTCAAAATAAAGAAACTGGTTTTACTGAAGAAACAGTTGATGATACTTTAAAAGAAGAATTAAATGCATTAGATAAACAAAAAGGAATTGATTTAAATAATCTTGTTAAATCTATGACAAGAGAAGATAAAGGAGTTATTGAACCAGTTAAAGGTAAAAAATTCTTTTCAATGGCTACAATACTTGAACAATCAGTACCAGGTGATTATATTGAAGCTTTATATGACACTGATGAAAATTCAATAACTTATTATAATGATCAAGGTGTATTAAAATATGATAATATAGAAGGTGATCTTGTTGAAGAAAATGAAGACATACAATTTATATCTGCTGCAAAATATACTAATATAATGAAAGCTGATCCAGCTGAAGTTAAAACTATAGTAGATAAGTATGCTGCATTGAGAGCTGAAGCTATTGAAAATTATAGAAAAAAATCTACTACTGGAGGTACACAAGAAAAAATTAAACCATTAACAGTTGAGTCTTCATTAGAAGATATTAAAGACAGATCACCTGAATTACATAATTCTATTTTAAATGCATTTAATACTTATTTTGAAACATTACCATCTGTTGTAACAGAAAATATTACTGAAGATCAAAAACAAAATATTTTAAATGAATTTATAAGAACTAGTTTAGTTGTAAAAGAATTACTTTATCAGTACAATAAGAAAACAGACATTAAAAGTGCTGAAGAAGATATTGAAGATGTTGAAGATTTTGGATTTATGTTAAATGGAGCAAGAGTAAATACAGCAGATTATAAATCATTACCTCAATTAAGAAATCTTATAAATGATTTAGAACTTCTTATAGATTCAGCTAATAAAGTATCTAGACCTAGTTTAGAAAATATAAATAAAATTGCTGAATTAAAAGCAATAAAAAATAAAATTGAATCTATAATTAAAACAAGAGCACAATCTGGATATTCAGAAGAAATGAAAAATGCTATTAGGCAGATAGAAGAATTACAAAAATTACAAAAAAATATTATTTATGATGGTGCATATGTAATCAACAACAAAATACTTGAAAGAGTTACTAAAGCCATACAAAGATTTATTCCAGATAAATATAAATATAAATATGAAAATAAAGTTATAGCAGCATTTAAAAAATCTGTTGCTGAGTTTATGAAAAATAATCCTGATGTAGCAGAACCTAATGAGGCTATGATTGATAATTTTATAAATGAACTTAATCTTGTAAAAAAGAGTGGTGATGGTATTAGTACTGACACTTTAAAAAATATCAAACAAGATTTATTAAACTTTATAAAAAGAGGTTATGTTTCTTCTGAAGGAACTAATGAATTGATTCAGAATGGTTTAGTTACTGTAACTGAAACTAAAGATGTAGATGGAGTAATAAAACAATACACTTTTGAATTTGAAAATGGAAAAGTAATAGATGCTAATCAATCAGTATTAGCTAAAAATGAAAAAAATAATTCATTTGAAATTATTGACAGTAAAAAAATAGAAACTGAAAATGTAGAAGTATTATATAACAGATTAAAAAAAGATAATAAAAATAATTATGTATTTGCTACATCTTTAGAGTCTGTTGATAAAATGAGTGCATTAGAAAATGAAGTTAAATTGTCAATTCTTGAAAGAACATATGAAGAAGCTACCAAAGCAGGAGACTATATTGACAAGTCTATTAAAGAATTATTTTCTGGTGTAGATCCTGTATTTGATCCAGCATCAATTACTCAAGAAGCATTTGATCAATTATTTGGTAAAACTGGCTATTTAGCTAAACTTAAAGAAATGGTTGATACTGGTCAATATTATGTAGTATCAGAAGGATTAAGAGTATATGATGAAGAGGCAGGTATTGCAGGTGAGATTGATTTACTTTTAGTTGATCAAACTGGTAAATTTATTATAATTGATGTTAAAACAGGTAAAGAAGATAAATGGTTAGGTTATAATGATAAATCAAGTTATCACTACAATAAAAAAATTGAAAACACATATCAACAAGCAGCATATGCAAGATTATTAAAAAATATGTTTCCTGATATTGATGCTACTACAAGTATTTTACCTATTCAAATTACATATAATGAAGATTCAGGAGTTATTACATCTGTGTCAAGACCATCTGATAAAAAAGCTTTAAAACCAGGTGAAAAAAGATTATTGTCCCCTGGTAAGTTTATACTTACTTTAGATAAAAATTCTGTAAAAGAAGACATTGATAAATTAATACCTGAAAAGGTAACTACTATGAATGTTGGAAAAGAACTTTCTCCAGCAGCAAAATCTAAATTATATGCTCTTGGTTTTTCAAATAATATGATTGAGTTAATGAGTGATGAAGATATAGAACGTGCAAAAACTGCTACTGAAAAATCAGATGTAAAGGACTTAATAACTAAATATGAATTATTATCTGAACAAAATTCAACAGAAGATGATGTTAAAACTACTACAGATCCTAAAGCTGATATAAAAAGAAAAACTACAAAAGTAATATCTTCAGAAATTGTAGAAAAAGGGAATAGAAAAGGTCAAACAAGAACAGTAACTCAAACTAATTCTGTAGAAGATTTGGAAGGTACAGTTCTAAGTGTAACTGAATATGAAGCAAAAGTTGGAGATACTAGAGTTAGTGCAGGAGGTAGAAGAATAACTTTTAAAGAGTTTAAAGAAGAATTTCCACTAGATGAAGATTATGAAGAAATATTAGGAGGTTGGCCAGATTTAAATGATGATACAATAATTACAGTAATAAAAGTAAGAAGAACTCCTACTAGTTCAAAATTTGGTAGTGTTGTAAATATTTATAGCCCTGTATTTGGGGATAAAATGGACATAACAATTGAAAAAGATGATGCTAAATATGATGCAGAACTAGCTGCTTTAGAAGGTACTAAAAGTAATGTTAAAAATACATATACCATTAGTATTTCAGATATTGAAAGTGAATTAAATGGAATAAATGATCCTGTATCATTTACAAAATATAAAGCACAATTAAATTTAAAATTACAACAAAAGAAAATTGATCCTGCAAATGTAACTGCAATATTAGAATTATTAAAAAATAAAGAATCTGTATTATTAAATACTAATGATGTTAAAGTAAGTGAAACTTTACTTAAGGTTGGTGATAAACTAATTGTAAAAAACACTATATTTATGTCCGTAAATTCATCATTTGAAAGTGCTTTGACTGGTATTCCAGAAGTATTTGCATCTGAAGGTGTTGAATTAATAATAAGTTCAATTAAAGATAATAAAGTTATGTTTAAATATCAAGGTTCTCAAAGAACAATAAATATGTCAGATATTAATGATTATTTTACTACTTTAGATATTGTAGAATTTAATGAAAAAAATGTTGTTGGTGTTGATAATACATCAATAGCAACTGCTGTTGACTCTTCAACTATTACTGAACAATTTTTATCAACAGCAAATGCAAAAGAACTTGAAGATGAATATAAAAATATAAGTGCTACAGATGCTCTAGACAATTTAGAAAGTGAAAGAGATGAAAATTGTAAACGATAAAACTATTTAATGAAAACTACATGTGTATTATCAGAAAGTGATATTAAAAATCTATATGTTGCAGCAGGTGCAGGAATGAATGAGGCTTTGCTTAAAGGAGCCGTTTTTAGTCCTTCAGATTTTATGCAAATAGTATTTGATAAATTTAATAAAAAAAATGATCCTATTACTGGTGCTCTTTTTATTCAACAATTACCTAGTATTATAGGAACAATAGCTATTAAACCTTCTATGAGAGGTTTAAAGTTAAATAAAAGTATTGATTTATCTGATTTAAGAGATGATTTTTTAGACCCTAAATCAGGATTAGACAATGTATTAAAAATGTTTAATCCTATTGCTAATCTAGAAGATGCAAAAAATTTAATTGCTCTTGGTAAAGAAAATGAGTTAAATAATCAAAATGAAAAAAAACCACAACAAAAAGCAACAATTAGATTAGCAGCATATAGTCCTTTTGGATTAACTATGCAAATGTATAAGGAAAGAAAACCTGAAGATATAACTGATTTTGAAATAGAAAAACTTGATCCATCAAAAGATAGAATTTATAATACTTTATATAATATTAAAAAAGCATTACCTGAAGGATTTACAGTAATGGATGATGTTATATATCAAGGTACAAATTTAGTATTGCATCCATATGTACTTACTTCTTTACCACAAGATCAATTAGATGATTATGCTATAAAGAAAATAATAAGAAGTGCTACTCTTAAAAAGAAAGGATTTGGTTCTAACAATGTTACTGAAGCAAATGAAATGATTGCAATGGTTCTGTTTGATAAAACAACTAATAGAATTGTATTATTTGATGAAAATGGAAATGTTTCTAAAGATGGAAATGGAAAATTAGTATATCAGTTTCTTAGAGATGTAAGACAAGAAAATAATAAATATAGAGTAACTGATATATATGGTATTTCAGATACTGTAATATCTCCAACTCAAATTGTTGAAAATGAAATTGCAGAACTTGAAATTACTAAAGAAGAATTTGAAAAACAATTAAATACTGAAGGTAAATCAATTACTAGTTATACTAAAGAAATAGAAGATGGTCAACAAGAACAATTTAAAATGCTATCTGATATTAAAAAAAGTGTATTATCGGGAAAACCGGAAACATATTCTATAGTTGGAATAAGTGAAGGTCTTAATATAGGTTATGTAACAAAAGATATTAAATTTAATGAATTAACTAGTATACCTGGTGTTACAGATAGTGTATATCAAACACTTAATATTATAAAATCACCACGAGATGGTTTTGCATCATCAACTGCTGTAGTCACTATTAATGATAGGGAGTTTAAAGTAAATAGACCTAATATGGATGCTAATCTTATTAATAAGATTGCTGCTGTATTAACAAATCCTAAAATTACTGATTCTCAAAAAAATATTTTTATTAGTCAATTTTCAGCTAATTTAAAACCTGAAATCCAAAGACATAGTATTTTTTATAATAAAACCACAAGTGTTTTTTCTTTTTATTATACACCTTATACTGTATTTAAAGCAATTAAGGAAAAGTTAAATAATAAACCTATTAAATTAGTTCTTACAAATTCTGATGCATTTGATAAAATTGTAGAAGTTCTTACTTATGCATTTAAGGAAAACGGTGAGTACAAGTCATCTTACATGAAATTTGAACCTAAATTAAATGGTAAAACTTTTTCAGATTATGATATTCTTACTGGTAAATTTATAAGAGCTAATTACACTGACTTTATAAAACAATATCCTACACTTGTTAAAATCAATCCTTTAAATAAATTAGGTATATTTAATTCCTATATAATGTTTAGACCAAATACAGGGTTTACTAAAACATTAAATAAAGCAAAAGAAGAAACAAAAGATGTTGTTGTTGATAGTATTAGTTTTGGTAATCAACCTACTCAATCATCTACTAATTTACCAGGATCTGATACTAACATTAATATCTATGCTAGTACAGGAGAAAATGCTGAGTTAAGTAATTTTGCTTATAGACCTTTTACTGGTAGTATTCTTGGAGGATTAGGTGGAGAAAATTTTATAAATGTTGAACAAGCTTTTCAATATAATAAAGGTATATACTATAATACACGTGCAATTGATCCTTCTAGTAATGATACACCAGATACAATGTATGATAAAGTTGAAGCACATCTTGAAACAATACTTAATGCTAAAACTGGAGCAGAAGCTAAAGCTCTTGGTAAAAAACAAATAGGTGTTGAATTTAATAATTATGATTGGGATCAAGACTCTTCTTCTATTATGAGAACCTTAATAAAGGAATCATTTGAACAAAATCCTAATGCATTAGAAAAATTATTAGCTACAGGAGATGCTACTCTTACACATACTCAAGATAAAAGTAAATGGGGTACAGAGTTTCCAAGATTACTTATGGAAGTAAGAGATGAATTAAAAAATACTCAACCATCTACTAGTGTTGAACCTATTGTTAATAATGACTATACTTTTAATTTATTAGGTGTTTTAAAATATAAAAATAAAGAACTTGATGATTTATTTTTAAAATTAAGAGATGAGTATAATATACCTAGTATTCCTAAAACAAAAGAAGAAATAAGGTTATCTAGATTAAAAAGTGCATTATTGTTTACAAAAAATGCAGATACAAATAATTATATAAAAATACCTGATTTAACAGATATATTTATTAATACAGAAGCTCTTAACTTATATAAACAATATTTAAATAATATTAATAATTCTAGAGATTTATTTATTGAAAGATTTAAAAATGATTCTTTGTTTAATCAAGAAATAGAATTTAGACCAGGAGAAATTAAAAAAGGATATGAGTTTATACCTAAAACAACAAAATCACTTATTAATGAACCTTCTATATTGTTTTTACAATTGTTTAATAATGCTGGTTTAAAACCTGGAACAGATGCTTATAGAGTTAAATCACTAGAATTAAAACAATTTGTAGACTCTAAAACTACATTTTTATTAAATAATGCTATTAAACTTGAGTTAGGTATTGCTACTACTCAGTCATCTACTAGTGTTGAAAGTGAAAATGTAGTTACAAGTTCATTGTCTTTTGAATCAGAAAATTTTACAACTAAAGAAAGCATTAATTTTCCTGTAACGCCAACAATTGAAGAAGGAATACAACCAACTGATACTATAGGTCCTGAAGATGAAAATACTGAAGTTGGTAAATTATATAATAGATTTAAATGGGATAGAAGTTCTAAATTACCAAATGCTGTTACAATTGAGCAAATTGAAGCAGCTAGAGTTTGGTATAAAAAAAGTCCATTATTAAAGATAATTGGTCTTCCTCATATTGCTAATATTGTTAACTCAGATTCATTTGCAAATTTTGTTATTAGTGGTGCTACATTAGCTGACACAAGTATAACAATTGATGAAAAAAAGGGTGGTACAATGGTAGATGTATATCATGAAGCATGGCATGGTTTTTCTCAATTGTTTTTAACTAAAAAACAAAAAACTGATTTATATAATGAAGTAAAATATTTTAAAGATGCAAAAGGTAATCAACCAAATATAAATAAAAAATTTTTGGAAATAGAAGAAATGTTGGCTGAAGATTTTAGAGATTATGCTAAAAATCCAAAAATAGTAAAAGGAACACCAAAAAGAAATACTATTTTCCGTATAATATTAAATTTTTTAAAAACAATTTTTAATAAAGTATTTAAAAGAGAACAAATTGCAGGTGATGTAACACTTTTACCTTCTGTTCAAGAACTTTATAATAAGTTATATTTAGCAAGTGAAAATGAAACAAATGCAAAAGAACTATTAAACATTTATAAACCAAATGTAAATAATGCAATGTTTAGTATGTTAGACAGAGGAATTAATTCTGTCACTGATAAACAATCTGAAGTTTTAAATTTTCAAGATTCTTCTAAACTTGTAAATAGTATAGATTCAATTATTTCTGAAAATATTGATAATACATATGCAGATAGTTTAGAAATAGCTAAACAACTTAATGATGATAAAATTGCCAGTAAAGCTGGTGCTGTAAAAATTCTTACAGATGAAAGAAATAAAAAAGTAATATATACAATTGTTAAAGAAGATTTAGAAAAAAGATATTTAGAAATAATTGATTCTATATCTAGAATAGAAAATGTAAAAGAATTAAGTTATGAACTTGAAAAATTAAAAGATGCAGCTCGCATAATTAAATTAGGTTTAGAAAATTTTGGAGATGAAACAAAAGGTTTAGTAAAATATCATATTGAGAATAGTACATTTGACATTGTTAGGCAAAAATTTATAGAAATAAATTATGCTGAAGAAGAAGAAGAAAATAAAACAGTAGTTGAAGAAGCTCAAACTAGTGAAAGATTTGGTGATAAAATAGCTAATGAAAAATCATTACAGCAATTAGCAAGTAAAGAAACTATATATATACTTAAAAGTTTGTTTAAAAAAAATGGAGACTTTTTTGTATATAATGAATTAGGTTTTAAAGAATTAGCGGATTTTACAACTACTTGGAATAATGTTACAAGAGCAATAGGTGGAATTAAAGATAGAGTTGAAATGTATGAGCAGTTAAAAGTAGCTGCTAGAACTTTTCCTGAACTAAATCAACTTATTGATTACAAATTACCGGATCCTACAAAGTTATTAGATAAATATGAATTTAAAGTAAGTTCTGCTTTTTGGCAAGATTTTAAAAAACCAAGAATTACATACATACAACTTACAGCATTTAAAGAAGGAAATGATTATGAGTTAGAAGTTACTGAAGCATCAATAGAAACATCAAGTATATTAAGAAAGTTTCAAAATAAATTTAAAGCTGATACAGATAACATTTATACCACAAGAGTAAATAATGTAAATGCTTTAAATCTTAAAAAAATAGTTGACAAGTTTGGTAGAAGAGATACTAAAACTTTTGATAGCTCACAATCTTTTGAATTTGCAAATGCTATAGGTATATACTTAGATGACTTACCAGTAATTAAAGAACAACTAAATAATAGTAAAGAGTATTATAGCTTACAGTATATTTATGAAGCAGTTAAGGCTCTTGAAGAAATTGAAAGATTATCTGATACTAAAATAGTTAGTCCTAAAGTTACTAAAGCAAGTTTAAAAGTATTAGGTGAATTTAAATTAGATCCTTTAGCTGTACTTAAAAAAGGAATCCCTGCAGGTGTAATTTCTGAAGAACAATTTAAGCAAAAAAATATTATTGAAAGATTTGCAGAATTACAAGGTAGATATGGTGCTGATTCTTCAAATTTTAGTGTACTTAATGCAGAAAGAAATCTTGTTTCTGAGCATATTGAAGATCATAGTGTTAGTATGATAGTGCATGGTCTTAATAAAGCTAAGAATTTACAAGATTTGTGGGAATCAGATCAGCTTCAGTATATGAGTTATCTTAATCCACAAATAAACTCCTTTACACTGCGGTCAAAGATTTTAAACAGTTTGTTTGCAATTGATACAGGAACTTATGAAAAGAGGCCTGGTAAAAGTTTAGAGTTGAATTATGTGTCTGGAACCCAGATTGCTGATGGTTCGGAAGGATCTAATACAACATCACTTGACATCTATAGTAAATTTTTACAAGAGATGCATATGATGCTTAAAGGTGGTTTACAAGAATTTATGCGACATGCATCAAAATCATCTTCATTTGGTGTTAGAGTAAGTGGTGATATTATTGGTGGTATAGAAAAACAAGAAGATGGTCATCTTTATTTAGATATAGACATGTTTGCTCCACAAGGAGTAGCAGAAGAATATGCAGTTAATGAATTTTTTATTGACTATATTGATGTTGAATTAGAAAGAATTCAAAAGTTTAATGCTAATATAGAACTTTTTAAAAATTATACAGGTTATAATAGAGTATTAGAATATGACAGCAATAACAAACCAAAAGTCTATGCTGGTCAAGTTTTTACAGCATTTGATAATGTTCTTACTGAAAGTACTAAAAATTTTATATACAAAAATATAAAAGAAGGTACTTTAAAAGATTATTTAGAAAAGAATCCGGAATTTAAAAATGTAATATCAGATGAAATAAAAAATTATTTTGTTTCTCAATCACTAAGTAATGAAAGATATCTAGAAGATATAAATTATGTAGATCCAAAATTACTAAAAAGATTAACAGGATTAGGATTAAAGAAAAATGAAGCAGTACAAGCTTTAGTAAAAGCATTTACATATAATTCTTGGATACATAATTTTGAAACAGCAAGTTTAATGTATGGTGATATTGTACAGTACAATCATGCTAAAGAAGAGTTACATAAAAGAAATTCAGGATCTACATCAGGTGGTCCTGGTTTTTTAGCAGATGTTTATGCTCAAAAATTTGTTAATGGTTTTATTAAAAATACATCATATGCAAATACTTTATCTAAATTAACAAACTTTGGTCCTGAAATATTAGATTGGGAATATAACGGTACTTTTAATACTGCTATATTAAGAGATATAAAAAGAAAATCTGTATATTTAGATCAAATTGAAATTGGATTAACTAAAGATTATACTCTTAAACTTAGTAAATCACTTAGTGGAGATAAATTAAAAAAAGAAGTTGATAGAAGAGTAGCAATTGATCTTGATGCATATACTAAAATGGAAGAAGCAGATGCACAAGGTTATCTTACTTTTGATGCATATAGAACTTTAAGATATCTTGAAAATAATTGGTCAGATAAACAAGAAGCATTATTTCAAGATGTTATAAACGGAAAAGAAATTCCTACATCTGTTATTACAGAATTTTTCCCAGCTTACAAAATACAAAATTTTGGACATTTAGCAAATACAGAATTACCTGTAAATGCCATGCACAAATATGCTTTGTATCCACTTATTCCTAATGTTATAAAAGGTAGTGATTTAGAATCTTTACATAACCAAATGATGATGAAAGGCATACAATATGCTACATTTCAAACGGGTTCTAAAGTAGGAAGTATTACAAAAGATGGACTAGCAGATCAAATATATAATGATGAAAATGATCAAAAAACTTTAAAATCAGATATTGAATTTACACCAAATGTTGTGTATCTTGAATACTTAAAAAATGTTACATCTGTTCCTAACAAATTTAAAAAGAAAACAGTATTTTCAACACAGTTAAGAAAGCTTATATTAGAAGGTTTATATGAACAAGGTTTAATAACTTATGACAATATTAAAGATGCTGTAAAAGAATATGAAGATACTGTAGATGCATATAGTGAAATACTTAAAATTCAATTACTTGAAGAAATAGGTTATGAATATGTAGATGGTAAGTATATTGGTAATCTTGGTGATTTTCTAAAAGTTGTTAGAAATGAATTAGAAAGAAGAGAGTTACCAGAACATCATATAAAATTTATAAATGTAAATGAAAACAATACAATTAAAACTGATTTGTCTTTACATTTAGAAGCAGATGAAATAGAAAAAATTCTTGTATCTCTTATTGAAAAAAGATTAGTTAAACAAAAAGTAAAAGGAGAATCTTTAGTTCAAGTTTCAAGTGGTCTTACTAATGGCCTATGGAGCCAAAGTAATAGATTTACTGGAGCTACAGAAGAAAACATAAGAAAATATATGGGTAGTAATAATCTACCTTTTTATAATAATGCTGATGGCAAAACATCTGCTATGAAAGTAGCAATTGCTATGCAAGGAGATTTTGAAAACTTGTTTGCATTAAATCATCCGGACAATAAAAAAATAAGAGTTTTAAAAACTGATGGTTCAGTTGACTTTGATAAAAGTTTAGAAAGATTAAATGAAGCCATTAAAGATGATGATTGGTTAGCAATTGAAAACAATAGAAAAGGTGTTACACTTACAGCTGTAAGAATACCTGTGCAAGGATTAAACTCAATGGAGTTTATGGAAGTACATCATTTTTTACATCCTGATGCTGGAAATATTATTATTCCTCCTTCAGAAATAGTTGCTAAATCAGGAGCTGACTTTGACGTAGATAAGTTAACTACTTTTATGCCAAGTATTGATGAAAATGGAACATTTAGAATTTCAAGTGATGACTTTAATAATGAAAGTTTAAATCGTGTAATATATAATATTAAAAAAACAAATGATCCAAACAAAAAATCTCAAATTTTAAGGATCATAGAAGAAAGAAAAAGAATTTTAGAAAATAAATTAATTTCTTCTATTAAAGGTATTCTTGAACTTCCTGAAAATTATGCAAATTTAGTAAGACCTAACTCAACATATTTATTAAAAGAAATTGCAGATGATTTAGAGTCTAATGTTGCTGATTATGATAAGTTTGCAAATGAACACAGAGAAACTGCACGGTATATTATTGAAAAAGATGGAAAGACTAAAAAAGTAATTAGTCCTACTAGAACTTTAGAAATAAATTATAACTTACATAAACATGATGTAAATATAGTTGGTAAAGCTGGTCTTGGTATTGTTGCTATAGAAAATTCATTAAGTCCAATATTTAATGCATTAGGTGCTAAAATGCCTTTAACATATAAACCTGTTTATTTTGATACAACACGTCAAAGATATGTAGAAGATAAATTTGCAGCTGATTACAAAATGAGATTGAGACTAAATCATAATACTACACAAGATGGTAACATATCTTTATCTAACATATTAAATGTTGAAGGAGATAGTATATCTGAACTGTATTCACAAATGATGAATGGTCTTGTAGATGTTGAAAAGGATGCTTGGATATTTTTTATACAAGGTAATCCAGAAGTTATTCCTGTACTTACTTATTTAATTAAAGCAGGTGTTCCTAAAAAAGAAGCAATTTACTTTGTGTCTCAACCACTTGTAAGACAATATGTAAAAAACCAAAAAACATTAGGAAGTATATATGGTAAACTTAGCAAAAAAGCTCCAGCAGCTCCATCATTTATTAAATATTTTGCTGCTAATGAAGTAATTGAAAAATTTGTACCATCAGATATAGTAAATCCTTTATATGACTCTGTTGATAGATATAATGTTAATAAACTTATAACAGATAGAATAATTTCGTCAGAACAATATGCTCTTTCTTTTTATGGAAAAAATGAAAATGGAGTTGTATCTAAAATGTCTAAAAAAGTTAAAGGTAAAGAATTAATAGAAGGTTTGACTGATAATCTTAATCCAACTGGTAAAGGTGTTTCTCATATTTTAGCAATAAGTGTAATTAACCCTTCAACAGGTGATTATGAAAAAATTTATCAGAAAGCAACATCTTTAGTTTCAAATGATAATTACTATGCAGCAGCTACAAAAGCTGATACTGGTACTTTTGATGTTGATAATATGAGAGATAGACTTGAAAAAGGATTCCCTATAGATAAAAAATCTATTGATATGTTTTTACATTTTATTGAAATTGAAAAACAAATTAAAGGTATACAAGCTTTAAAAAGACAATCTAACCCTGACACTAAAACAAATAAAACTATTCAAGAAATAGTTGAAAAAACTGTTGCTTTAGAAGATTTATCTGATTTATCAAAAATTGATCCCGAATTAGTTGAAAAATTAAGAAAAGAATCTATATTAAATTCTTTTTTTGATAATCAAGTTGTTATAGACTTATTAGAACCTTTGTTTAAATTAAGAAATAACAAAAGAGTAAGTCAATATGTTACATATGCTATATCTGCACGTGCTTCAGAAATTACTTCTAAGTATGGAAAAGGTCAAGATGGTGTAAGACAATTTATAAATGAATATAAAAATGCAGTTGTAAATTACATATATCAAAACTATATGACTAATATTATAAGTGCTCAAGGAAAAGTAGTAACTATACCTGAAATTTATAGAGGAGCTCAAGTTATTGATTCAAATGATCAATTAAAAAATAATATTGTATTTCAAAATGGTACTTTTTATATAAATTCTGATGAATTAAAAAAAGAATATGAAGCTGAAGTTTATTTAGATAGTTCACTTAGCCCTAATGCATATGCAAAAAAAGGATTAAAACCATTTAAAACACAAGATGATCCATTTGATAATTTTGCTTCTTATCTAAGATTTGTAATGGAAAGAGAGTTTATAAAAACTAAAATTCCAAAAGAATCTTTATCAGAGTCAACTGGTTGGTTAAAATCTAGAGATTATGAAACATTTGTTAATCAGAGAGCATTAATAAATAGTTTTAATCAAAAAGCTATTATGGGCACAGAAGAATATTCTTTTACAAAACTTGTACAAAGTATAATTCAAGAATATCCTAATTTAAAAGATAAATATCCTGTATTATTACAATTATCAGAAGCAAATATAAAAGGGCCTGAAAAAATACTTACTTTAAGTAATAAAGCTTTAGCTAAAGGTGATTTAGCTGAATCATATAATTTAAATTTAAATGATTTAGCAGATATAAATGTAAAAAAGGGATTTAAAGAAGGTGCTACTGCTAAAGAAAATGCTGATACTAATTCATATATTACTGAAGTTTTTAAAATGTTACCTATAATGTCAGTATATCAAAATGGTATAGGTTATAGTAAATATGGCATTAATAAAGTATTACCATATGACCAATTTTTATTAGTTATTGAAAATGCATCAATTAATTTTTTAAATAGAAATCTTAATATAAATACATTTGATAATATTTTTGATAGTTTATTTAATCAGAGATCATTAATAAATAGTTTTAATCAAAAAGCTGCTTCAAGAGATTATTTTAAAAACTATGTACAAGATTCAGAACAGTATAATAGTATAAGTCCTAAAGATGATTATAGTCAATCTAGTAAAGAAGAAATTTTAGATGTTCCATTATTAGATATAGATATACCAGAATTTACTAATACAGATGTAGCTGATGAAGAAGATGTATTATATTTAGATACTTTATCAAAACAAATTGAACCATCTGGTATTATAAGAAATAGACTATCTGATATTGTAGGAGAAAAACCTTCTGAAGCTTTATTAATGACTCTTTATAAAAATTATTCTGAGTTAATGGGTAAAAATGAAGAAAGAAAAAATTCAGCAACAAGTTTTAAAAGTTTTGTAGGATATATTACAAATAGTAATGTTATTAAATATAAAGACACTTATATATTTGGAACGTTTGATCCTAAAAAAAATGTTTTTATATCAAATATAAATTCATCTCCTACAAGTAAAGAACTTCTTGCTGAAGCAATACCTTATATATCAAAACAATTTGATGTAATTGGCTTTGCACCTATTGATGTGGTTACTAAATATAAAAGAAGTGGTTATTCAGTTAGTACAGCTTTTTTTGATTATACATTTAAAGGTGAAAAAATGCAAAAATATATGTATGCATCAAACCCTGGTATATCAATGAGACTATTTGGAAAACCAATTGAAGAAGTTTCTGTTGATGAAATAAAAGGTTTAAACAATAGGGAGTTAGCATTATATGCATATAAAAAAGTTAAAGATGAAATTATTAAAAATGAAGAAAACTCTAACAAAGAAGTATTAAGAGAAAGTTTAATACAACTTAGAGTTCCATCACATATAATTTATAACACTCTTAAAAATTTAGATACTTGGTTAGATAATTCAAGAGAATCTGCAGATGATGCAAAAACTGCTTTAGAAGAAAGAGGTGAGATTTATAATAAAAGATTCCCACCTAAAAGAAGACTTATTAAAAAGTATTTAGAAAAGAGTTTAAGAAAACTATATGATTTTGAAAAAATTAATGTAGACCCTATTGGATTTAACTATTTAAATAGAGCAGTTCCAGAAGCAGAAAATGAGTTAAATAAACTTTTAGTAAATTACTTAGCTTCATTTGGAATTAAGTTTGAATATACAGATATTAAAGAAAAGTTAGGTTTAGATTCTTTAGGTGTAGCTGACATATTTAATAAGATAGCATATGTTGATAAAAACAATACAGAAGAACTTCCAAATGTAGCAGGTAAATTTATTGCTTTTATGTTACAATATAGTCCTTTGGTTACTGAGACATATGAAGCACTTAGACAATACAGCAGATACAAGACATCATCTAAGGATGAGTTATTAGACGTTATTGGTGAATTAATTTCAGAACAATTACATAAAAAAACAAATACTGAAATTCCTAAAAGTTTACTTGATAAAATTAAACTTATTATTGACTATGTATTTAATGTGATTACTAGAATTAGAGCTAATAAAATAAATAGAAATGTTGGAATTATTGTTGACAATGTATTAGCAAGAAATAAATCTTTAATTATACCTGGTAGATTTAAACCAGGTGCTGAAGGTAAAGCAGTTAGTCGTATTAATCTTCAGGAAGCACTAGATAATGATACTTTTGCAACTGATATAGTTAATAAAATGGCTGATACATTTATTTTAACAGGATCTACTACTCTTTCTGAACAAGGTATAATATTCCGACCTAAAGAAAATCAAGTTCATGATTTAGATTGGATATCAACATTGAACAGAGAAGATGGTAAAAAAATATTTGAAGAATTATTTCCTAATAATATTTTTATTAGAGAAATAGTAAATGAAGAAAGTGATTATACAACTGATACATGGTTAATTGCTCCTGACGGTTATACTATTAAAAATATAAAATACAAAGGACGAAATAATAAAGTTGTTGATTATGATATTGTAGATAGTAAAGGTAAAGTAGTAAGCAAATATATATCAAAAACTGATTCACATACTGGTGATATTGGAGCTAAAGCAATTGATATATTTAGTTATACAAATGTTACTCCTGAAAAAACAAGTAATATGCCAATGGTTTTAAAATCAGGACTTACATTAAAAATTGCATCATGGAGAAATACTTTACAAGCTAAAATTAATTTTTCAAGAATAAAAGACATTTGGGATTATAACAGATTTATACCTTTTGAATATATAGAATCAGATACAGAAGATGTAGCTGATAAATTTGTTGACTTAGGAAAGTTTGAAAAAACAAGTAAAGAAGATGGTACAACAGCTGATAAAAAAATGAGAGAGTTAGCTGATGGTGTATTAGTTGAATCAGTTGAATCTACAAGCTCTTCACAAACCAGTTTAAGAGTTATAAGAAAAAAAATTCAAGATAGTTTACCAGAAAATTTAAGAGAAAATGTTATTGCTCAAGTAATGGGTAAAGCTAGACTTGTAGCACCACTTTCAAATATACCTAGCCCAGTTGTTATGTTGGCCAGAAATTATTCATTAAGAAAATTTGAATTATCAGAACCAGTAAAAAAAGCATTAGATGTTTATATTGATAAAAATGCAAAGTTTATATTTGGTAATAGTTCTACAGACCGTCCTTTTTTAGATTACTTACATTCAAAAAATTATAGTAATTTTACGATATATGCATATACATCTGGTAGTTCTGATAATAGAATTACTATAGATGAAGTTGCACCAATTGCTACTGAAAGTGAAATAGAAGATGGTATTGAACAATCATTTGAAGATAATGATATGACTATTTTAAATAGTAAAGCATTTGTGGAATTTTTTAATAGTGAAATATTAAAAAACCCTGAATTGTCAGTAGAAGAAGTGTTAGAGTATTATAAAAAATGTAAAAACTAATTAGTAATGGCATCTTGTTTAAATCTTTCAGACCCTGAAGTAAAAAAAATAACTGATATTTTTGGTGAAATTAAAATTAAAAATTTAGTTGATCAATATTTTAATGAGGAATTTCCTGGTTATGATGTTTTTATAAGATCAAATTCTATAAAAAAAGAACTTGGTATCATGACAATCTCAGATATTAAGACTGACTTAAATGTAAATTTAAGAAAAGAAATATATAATGAACAGCAAATAAAACTTAATAAAGCAATTGGAATAGTTAATACTAATAATTATAAAAAAAATATTCCAATAAATTATTTTGCAAATTACTTTCAAGTAGGTCAATCAACTTTATTTACATGGATTGTAACAAAAAGAAAAGGAATGTTAGATGCTCCTGCTAAATTACAACGTGAAATTAATAAAGGAAAGTTATTTAGTGATATTGAAAGAGCTATTTTTGAAAAACAAAAAGGTATTCAATTTACTACTAGAAAATCTACAACAATTGAAGAGGATATGTTTAATATGTATCCTAACAATGATGTTGAAATAAAAGAATATAGAGCTAAACAAATAGCAAATTCTTTAGGAAATAAATTTAAGTTAGCTTTTGGTATGGACTATCAAATAATTACTGAAAATGAAGCATATGATATATTAAAGGATACAAAAACACCATACAAAAAAAATGCTTCTTCTTTTTATCTTAACAATAAGATTTATTTTATTGAAGGTAATTTTTCAGTAGATACATTAGTTCATGAATTTGGTCATCCTTTAATTAAAGGAATTGCAAGAGATAATAAAGTTTTATTTGAAAATTTATATTTTAAATTATTGTCAACTGCAGAAGGAAAAGATATATTTAATATTGTAAGTAATACATATGAAAATTTAGAACAAGGATCAGATAGATTTAAAGAAGAATGTTTAGTAACAGCTCTGGAAAGAGATGCTATGAATAAACTTAATAATATCATAAGTGATGATACTCAATTTAAAACTTTTATTAATTTATTGCTTTTTGCAATAAAACAAATAATTAATAAAGTAATGGGTAGAAAAGTAGAATTAAAAAAATTAAAGTCTACAACTGATTTAGAAGAACTTACTGACATGCTTCTTGGAGAAGATTTTATTATTGAAAACTTAGAATTTGAGAAAAGTGATTATGCAGAATTTAAAAATGATATAGATGATTTTATAGATGATTTAGGTAATGCTGATTCAAAAGATTTTTTAGAAGCTATAAATAGATTTTATACTGAAGCAATGTTTCAAGTTAGTGTATTAAAAAGCAGCCCTAACAAATTAAAAGAAAAATTACAAGGTAAAGATGGTATGAGAATATTAAAAAATCTTGTAGAAAATTTACAAACTTCTCAAACTGTTGACTCAAATATGTCTGAATTAAATCCAGAAGAAGTTTTAAGACAAATAGAAGAACAACAAACTGATTTTAAAATCAGAGCAAATGCATTTATTAATAGTGTTAGTGAGATTGAAGTTTTTACTTTAAGAATACAAACTATTATTAATGAAATGAAAAAAACAAATGAGCATCTTACAAATGAAGGTATAGCCAAACTTGCATATTATCAACAATTTTTAGAAAGACAAAATATCTTTTTAAATGAAATTAAAGATATACTTAAAATGGAACCTGATAACAGCTTGAGTAAAAAGCTATTATCTATTGGAGAAAGAGTAAGAAATACTATTACGGAAACAAGAAAATTAGAAAAAGAATTCATTAAAGACTTTATAGTTGATAATTCTGATTTTATGAATGAATCTGTATCAAATAAACTTAAAGAAAAATTAAATAATATACTTAAAGCAGATAATTTTACAGATGCCGAGATAGAAGAAGTTGCTACTCAAATAATGAATGTAAAAAATATGCAAAGATTTGATGTTGCTGATTTAAATTTACCAAAACCTACAAGATTTGGAAAAGCATTACTTAATGCAGTTCAAGATTATTTTGCAAAAGTAATTACTAAAGATAAAATTACTGACTTATTAGAAGGTAAAGCTGGTGATCTTGGGGTAATGTCAGCTATGCTTACTCCATATTCAAATATTGATGATCCCTTGGGATCATTTGTAAGATATATGAAATCAAAATTATCAAATGCTGAAACCAAAAGTTATAGAGAATGGAATGATTTTATGACTGCTATTTTGCCTGAATTAAAAGCAGCAGGATATAATCCAAATGATACAGGTCAACTTGCAAAATTATTAATGTTTACAGATAAAGTGCCAAGTAGAAATGCTAAGGGTGAATATGAATCTTTTGATGTTTTATCAATTATTGATAAATTTAAAGATTGGAGAGGAGAAATTGGTAGATTAAATTTTGAATTAGAAAAAGCAAGAGAAATAGGAGAAATATCAGGTATTAGAAAAGCTCAAAAAGATATATGGGAGTTCAATGACAAATACATGAATAGAAAATTTAAAAAAGAAGTTTATGATGTCCAAAGAATTTGGTTCCAAGAAAATAGAGTTTATGATCCTTCAACTAAAACTGAAATTTTGGTACCTGTTGATGTTGCTACAGAAGCTTTTTTAGAAAGACAAAAAGCAATTGATCAAATGTCTATTTATAATAAAAGGCCATTTACTGAACTTGATGATGTTAATGATGTTACTGAATCTCAAATAGCAAAAAGAGAATTTGATGAACTTTTTAATATATATGATAGTGTAGGTAATTATAAAACAGGTACTGATTTACAAAAAGTATTAGTTAGATTATATCATAGAAAACAAGCTGCTGGATTTAATGAGTTTATAACAGATACTGATAAGTTTCAAAGAGACTTAGATAATTTTGTAAATGTTCAATTATCTGCAGAAGGAATTGTTTATGATGAATCTGATCCTGCAAAAATGAAAGAGTTTAATGAAGAATTACAAAAGTTTTTTAATAAAAATCTTAAAATTGCAACAACTCCTGAATACCAACAAAGATTACAAGAAATATATAAAGAACTAAAAGAAATAGGAAATAAAAATACTAAAGATTCTGTAGTAAAAGAATTATCCGAGTATTACCGTCAAAGATCTGCTCTTGTTGCTTTAGTAACGGACAAAGATGGGGAACCGAATGGTGCTAATTTAAGCATTGATCAAATGAATTTGTTGAAGTCTATTGAAGATAAAATTGTTGAATTAAATGACTCTTTTGATAAAAAAACTGGTTTAAGTTTGGATAAAAAGAATAGACTAAACCAGTATGAATCTAAACTTGAAGATGGTAAAACTTTGTCTGAAATTGAAGAAGAAGATTATTTAAGGTTAGTAGAAACAAGAAATGAGTTAGGCTTAAATAGTCTGGAAACCACTCAACTTAGAATGTTATTCAAAGAACTTAAAGAGTTAACTGATACATCTGCTACAGATCAATATTTAAAAACATTTAATGATGTTGTTGGTGATACTGAAATTCAACAACTTTTAGCTGATAATACTATTGGTATGGGTGCTGTTGCATCAATTACTATTGAAACAGCAAATGAATTTATAAATTCCGGTTTTATTAATCAAATAAAAGTAGCAAATCCAAAATTTGCAAAATGGTTTGATAGAAATCATTATGTTAAAACATTTATGGATAAAGACGGTAAGGAAGTTAAAAAATATTACAGAGTAAAAGCATGGTCAGTTACAAGACCAGCTGATCAAAAATATTATGTTAAAACAAAAATTATTAATCCTGCAAATGGTTTAGAATTAGAAATACCTGGTATTCCTATATCTAAATATACTTATACAAGAGTAAAAGATAAATATAGAACAATACCATTTGGTACAGATAAATCACAATACATAGGTACTATTATTGATAATAAAGGTAAATATTTACCAAGAGAATATAATCAAAATGATCCAAATAGTGCATATGATAGAAAATATTATAATGAAGATTATTATACTTTAAAAGCTGAAAATGGTTCAAGATTTAAATTACTTGAAGCATTTAAAAAACAATATTTAAAAATACAAGAAGGAAAAGCAGAAGAGTCTAGACTATATTTAGATATGGCCAGATTTAGAAAAAAATCCAATTTAGAGTATTTACAATCAGGAGAAGCTAAATCAGATGTAGGTTCTAAGTTACAAGGTATAAAAAATAGTGCATTTGCAATGTTTAGAAAAGATGCTGCAGATGCTGAACAAAATTTTAATTTTGATGCTGATAGTTTATTAATTGATACTGACTTAGAAGGAGAAGTAATTACTGAAATACCAGTAAGAGGTCTTTATAAAATTAAAGTTAATGAAGTTTCAGAAGATATGTTAACTGCATCAGCAACTTATTTACATTCACTAAATGAACAACAGATTCTTATTGAAGAAGAGCCCGTGGCTAAAGCATTAAAAAATATTTTAAATGATCCGGCAAATGCAATTAAAGAAGTTAATAAAGTAAGTAAACAAGCATCAAAAGCAAGAGGCAAACAAGTTTTTATTCCTAAAGGAAAAAATAAATCTAGAAGAGATAATAAAAGAGCAGATGCATATGGATTTTATATTGATAGATTGTTTTATGGACAAAATATGACTGATTTTGCAAATGATAATGCATGGGTTACTAAAATAGCAAATAATTTAATGGGTGCAGCAAGCAGATCTTTTATTGCATTAGATATAACTTCAGCATTAAAAAATAAACTAGGAATGACCTTTCAAAAAATGATTGAAACAGCAGGAGGTCAATATCTAAATGCTGTATCTGCAGCGCAAGGAAGAATAAAATCATTTACAGCAACTGTAGAATTATCATCTAAAGGTATATATACAAAAGGACCTAAAAGTCTTACATTACAAATGATGGAATTATTTGATCCAATTACAGGTAAAACTGGTAAAGATTTTGGAAAGTCAAGTTCAAGAACTTTTGTAAAAGATTTTTTAGATGGTACTTGGATGTATGATTCAAGAAGACTAATGGAAGTTGAATCAGGTTTACAATTATTTTTTGGTATGATGTCACATAAAGAAATTGATCAAACTCAACCAGATGGCTCAGTAAAAAAAATAAAGTATGTTGATGCATTTGAATTAAATTCAGATAATCAAATGATTTTAAAACCTGGTATTAATTTAGATTGGGGAACTGTTCCAACTAACTATGATGTTCAAGCAGGTGATACATTAGAAACTATTGCAAAAAAGTTTAATACAACCGTAGAAGAACTAAAAAATAAAAATAAAATGAAATCAAATGACCTTACTGAAGGTCAATCACTAATTATTTCTAATTCAAAATTATTTAATGATTTTAAATTAAAAATTCAAGGAGTTGGAAAAAAACTAAATGGTTTAGTATCAAGTGAAGATTCTTCACAAGCAGATAAATATTTGATGTTTCGTTTATTTACATTCTACAGAAAATATGCAGTGCCTATGTTTTTAAATAGGTTTCAATTTGATACATCAAGAGAAAATTTTGGTGGTGAAATATATGATTGGGATTTAGGAACTACAACAAAAGGATATTATATAAGCGCATTTCAATCCATGTATAATACTGTAAAACAAGGTACAAAATATTGGAATATAATGGATAAAGAAGAAAAAGCTGCATTAAAAAAAGTATTAGCAGAAGGTTTATATTTAGCATTATTAGCAATTGCAGTAACTATGCTTTTTGGTTATGACAGTGGAGATGAAGATAGATTTGATAAAATGAAACAAAGAGAAGAAGACTATGGAACATTTGGTTGGCTTTCAAATCATGTTCTTTATCAGTTAATTATGGTTAAAAGAGAAAATGAATCTTTTATTCCTGTTCCAGGAATTGGTCTTGATGAATGGTTAGAATTTACAAATAGTACTACTATAGTTACTGGACCAACATTAGATTTATATTCTAAAATAATGGTAGATTTATATTACATGATGACAGGTAATGATCGTGGTATTTATAAACAAGAAACAGGTCCTTATCCTTGGCAACAAAAAGACAAATATAAATTATGGAATCATCTATTTGGAATATTTGGAGTTAAAGGCAAGAATATTTCACCTATATGGGCTATTAAGAAAAATGAAGCATTTACAAATCTTAATTAAAACTGTCAGGGTAGTATAAAAAAAAAGGGAAGCATAAAGCCTCCCTTAATTGATAAAAATAAACTTAACCTTGCCGGAACAAGATTAAAAGAAATCAGAACCATTTTCTGAATCTTCATCATCATAAACAATTACAGATAAATCAAAATTATTTTTTGATTCTTCTTCTTCTGCTTTCATTTTTGATACCATCTCAGCTTCGTATAACTGATAATCTTCTTCTGTAGGTGTTAATGAATGTTCTACAGCTGCATTATGAAATTCTATAGACTCAAATGTATTACCATCTTTATCGGTATATTGCAATATAGATTCTTCAGGTTGTTCTAAAGTAAGTTCTTCTATTTCTAATTCATCTATAACTTCTTCTTCATCTGCATTAAGCATTAAATCTAAAATATCTGCTACTTCAGCATGCTTATATCTAACATCTTCATCCATCATATCAGCCTCCATGTCAGCAATCTGGTCTAACAAACTAATTTGATTAGGATCAATTGCATCTACTATGTCTTCAGTAACTATAACTTCATCTACAGGGACCTGTGCAGGTTGACTGCACACTGGAAAATTATTTACAGAATTAATAAAATAATGTAATATTCTTTGATCCTCCATCCATGTTTTAGGATGTGACTGCTGTAATGCTAAAGTAACATAGTTATAAAATGCCCATAGACTATTATTATCTGCAAACACATAACTTGGTTTATCCATCTGCTGTCTTACTATACTAGCTTGTTCAGTAGTAAGTATTTGATACTCAGCAAATAGTATTCCTAATAACTGTGCTTGTTTTCTTTTAGTCATGCTAATAGTTTGCATAACATTTTTATCAGATACTAATTGATTATAATACATGTGAGCATTAGTTACTTGGTTAGTAATTGTAGCTATTGTTTCTGTGTCAGCTGTTCCTGTATGTTTTCTTGCCCAGCTACCCATATCTCCACATACCATCACGGTACCATTTGTGTTTATATAAGCACCAACACCACACTTAAATCTTACTTGTTTGTTATAACTATTAGTCCATGCAAACATCATTGATAATTCTTGGTCAGTTCCATAGTGTAATCTAAAAACTCCCTGAGCAATCTGCCCATCAGCAGTTGCTCTATATTCTTCTCTTTCAATTGTAAAACCTGCATTAATTAATGCTGTTTTTGAGTAATCCATTACATTTTCATGACTAATAACTGTATATGTATCAGCATGTAACGGTAAAGGAATTCCTGTTAGATAATCCCATGTGCAATCTTTAATTTTCTTTGGCATATTAAAATAAACTTAATTGGTTTCTATTAGGCATAAGCCCTTCTATTTCTTTTTTTACTTTTTGTATGTAGTAATCATAATTAATATCATATTCAGAAAATTCTTTTTCTTCATAATTTATAAAGATACTTTGCATCCACTTTCCAGCTTCTATTTGTATCTCTCTATTATCTGTATTGTTTTTCTTAACAATTTTACTTCCTCCATTAGACATATAATATCTAATAGTGTGTTGTATTTCATTTACACTGTAGTCTCCATCTTTAATGACATGTTCCCAAAAATTCCAATCTCCTTTTATTTTTACACCACCACAAAAATCAAATATATTTTTGTTAGCTTTAATTGTATCTATAGGTTCAACACCATTTACAAAAAACTCATGAAGAGCAATTGGTATAATTAAGAAACTTTTATTTTTATGAAGAGCTAAATCTTTAAACTCAAATCTACCTTTACATTTAGACTTACCATCTGCTGTAACTGCTATATAGTTATTTACATCACCTAAAACAATTTTAGTATAAGTATCATGTTCTAGTTCTAACATTGTTATTTTTTCCCACTCAGCACATATTTCCTTATACTTATCTACTTTATCTTTTGGTATTATAGTCTCTAAACCATCAGTATTTTGCATTATAGGAATAGCTTCGGGAATCCCTTCACATATCATCTCATATAACATAGTAAGACTAAGCTGACCATTAATAGTAATCCTCATAGTAAACTCAGGATCATATAAAAAACTGTTAACATCATTACTGAGCCCATAAGTAGAGTTTAATATAATCTTATATACATAATTCTTAGGATCTTTCTTAGGAATCTTTTTTCTTTCCTCAAAAAACCATTCATACAGGTTACAAAATTCTTCTCTTGGTAAATGAGCAGGAGACCATTTGTTTCTAATTGCTAAATTTGGATAAAAACTAGTAACATCTGATGTCATGATTACAGTATCTTCAGTAGAGTTATATACTTTACTAGTTCTAGCACCGTGAACACCACCTAAACCAAAATCAGTTTTAACACCTCTATAGTTAACAGAGTATTTAAATCCTCCTTTAGTTTCTCCTGGATATAAAATTACGTCCTGGAATTTTCTAAGAAGATTTTGAAAACTTGCTGTTTTAAATTCTATATAAGGTAGTATAATATCTTTAACAATTATACTTGGTCTACTAGTTCTCATATTTTTAAGATCCCATTTTGGTATACCAGTATGCTTATGTAAGAAATGCAAAAACAATTCTTTAGATATTCTTGGTTCTGAAGCACTAAATAAATTAATATCATATTCTTCAGTTAAAGTTTTTCTAAGAGCAATCTGTTCTTTACTTAAATGCATTATGGCCTTTGTAGACTTAACATCATTTATACAGTAACTTATTATACTTTCTATTTGATCTTCTGTGATACTACTAGCATGATGTATTGGCATGTCTTTTATGTTTAGCCAATCCATAGTATACTGTATCCATTTCAATGAACTTCTTTTTGCTGGATTATCCCAATGATTTAATTTAAAAACATCTATTTGTTTTATATGTAAATCTTTAGGACTAAATTCAGAAAATCTATTTTCATTTTGATTAGTTATTATGTCCTGTGCTTTTGCATAAATAAATTTTGCAACAGTTTCTGCAGTTTCATTTAATAACTCATATTTATTTCTTATTATGTATTCAGTAATCTGACTGTCAAAACTTAATCCATTAAAAGATACATGCCATTCATCAAAAGAAACATTTCTTTCAAAGAATTTTAAAAGTTTTACTATATCATTTCTTGATTCATGAACAACAAAGATATGTTGCTCTTCAGAATTTACAGACTCAAATACTCCAAGGAAGCAATTTGATAAAGTCTCATAATCCATTACCCAATGTGTTCTCATAGGCTATTATTCAGTTAAGCTGTTTCCCCATTTAGTTAATAAAAAAAAGGGTGAACAATAATATCCACCCTTCACTTTTGTTTTTTAATTTAAACTCCTGCTACAGGTAGATCTTCTACTTCAGTTTTAATCATAAATGCTTCATAATCAAATGTTTTAGCATTAACAGCAAAAAGATGTATTAAATCTTTAATAGCTATCTTGTCTTCAATATAAAATTCTTGAAATACTTCAATTTTATGACGTTCTTCTTTAATTTGTCTACCATTTGGTCTTGTAGTTTTAGTAAACATTGGATCTCCATTGTCATCCATTCTTGGTAACATATGCAAACTTTGTTTAGTAATTTTAGAGATCACCACAAATACTTTTGTTTCTGGATCCATAATACATTCAACATAAGGACATGAATCAGCTATTGGAATCATTCTAAATGTTTGTTTTTCTTGCCAACTTGATTGGACTAGCATCATTGTTTTTTCTGTCATTTTTTTTAATTTTTTATAAAGTTAATAAAAATTTTTTAAATTTTTGTGTTTTCTAATTTTTTTACTTCTGCTAATAATGTTTCTTTCTCTAAATCAGGTTTAGTGCATAATTCACCAACAGAAATTAATAAGTCTATATCAACATTTAATATGTTTGCATATTCTTCATAAAATTTATTTGGAAATAAATAACTTTCAACATATATAAAATTAGCACTATTATTATTAAAATAATTTAAAATTCTTTTTTTTATTGTAGCATTAATTTTACTGTACTTACCTTCTATAAAATATAACCAATCATTTTGCATGTCAGAAAAATCAAATATAAACAAACTTGTTGTATCATCTATTACTATATAATCATGTAATCTGTTATGTTTTAATAAAACTTCATTTTCAAATTTAACATATTCAGGATCATTTGTTGTTTTATATAAGCATATTAATTTTATATCCTCAGAGTTATAATTTTCTTTCCAACTAATATATGTTTCTGTTGGTACAGATGGTGAACCTCTTTTAATATCTAAGAGCGGATATATAAATATCTTAGACTTTTGAAAATACTTTTTGTAAATTGTTTTTATTGACATATATTATAATTTTACATTACCTAATGCTAAATCATATGGAAGATTATATTCTTTGTTATCATAGTGCCATCTAATCTGTGTTACTATTTTTTCAAAATCAATTTTCCATTTGTTTAGACTTTCTGAAGACACTTGATATGGGTAAACTTGATTGTATTTGTCAATTACAATAAATGTAAGTTGAACATTCCAATCTTGTTTGTCTTTTAAAAACTTTTCAGAAGCTAATATTACATATATGGTACCTTGTATCCAATATTTGTAATAATCAACAGATTCTGGAAAATCTTGTATAGACTTACCTGATGTCTTTAAGTCATTAATAAATAAAGTTTTTGAGTTGTAATCAACAACAACATTATCTAAAACTCCTTTGAAACCAAATGGTAAATTTTTATCAGACATAGATACAATTAATTCATTGTATACTTCTATCTTATCATCTTCTTGAATTTTATCAAGTTGTAATAAAGCTCTAACATCATTATTAGCTTTTATAACATCTAAACTTTTTTTACAGCTATCTAAGATTATTTCATCAATTACTGTTTTTCCTAAGCTTAGTTTTAAAAATTCAAAATACTCATTGTTTTCATCAGTAAGAATTTTATCAAGTCTTTGTTGATCTGTTTTTAGAGATTGATGTAAGTTGATTGTAAGTAGATGTGTAAGTATGTCTTTGGAATAGTCTTCCAAAGTTAGTGTATTATTTTGATTTACCAAATAATTTTTAAAAATATTATCAATTATTTTTTTATTGTTTTCACTTGGAATCTTACTAGTCATTACTGCAAACTGATTATCAAAATTTAAAGGTTCTAATAATAGACAGTGTAAGACCCTCCCTATTACTAGGTGAGAGTCTGTACTGTCTTCTTTCTGATTTAAAACATAATGATTGTAAAACATCCTTGGTGAAAATAATAATTTATTTATACTGCTATAACTAAAATTAAATTCTTTTTTATAAAAGTTATCTAGTTCATTAGAACCAGTCGATATCTGTAGATTCATTATTTTCTGTTTTAGATTCTGTTAATATTTGTAATTCTTTTTCCTCTTCAATTATTATTTCAATTTCTATAGGTTCATTAACAATTTCAGTTATTAATTCATCTTCTATAACTTCATCTAATTCTTCTTCTTCTGAGTTATTAACAATTAAAGGTTCATAATCTTTAATAACTTTATAACTATAATTTTCATTTAATAAACTTAAAGTATCTTCATTTACTGTTAGTGTCTGCACTTTAAAGTAATTTGAGTCTCCTCTATTATTTATTTCATGACCATAGTTATTAAGTAATATATCTACTTTATCCTTAGTTAAAACTTTTTTAGATATCAAAGATTCCATTATATCATCTAAACTAGTGTCAATATATCTATTACTTTTATTTAAATAACTTAATAAAGATTTAAAATTAACATGATTTTTACTACTAGACTGGCCAATAGTATACGCATGATTTTTAAATATCATTTCAATATATAATAAACTTTCTTTATACTTAGAATTAGCCATAATTTCCATAGCAAGAATATGATTATCATCATCTGAACTATTAAACATTGTAGTTAATTGTGTAAACATATCAGCATCTATTATAACAGCATCATCACCATTAAGTTGATCTAATAAACAAGATTCATCTATAATTTCTCTACCTTTAATAAGTTCATATAAATGAATATACTCTTTATTTATTTCATGCACATGCTCTGAACTAGATCTACTTTTTGAGTGATAGTCTGTATATGCTGGTTGTTGTGAATAACTATTCCATTGTGGTAAATCATTATCTGTAAAATTTCTTGCTGTTGACCAATCAGTTAAAATATATTCTTCTGTATAAAATTCTAATGCATTATCTATTTTACTAAATTGATAATCATCCATATCATTTTTATATGTTTCAAAAAATAATTGCACAAGAGTTGTTGGAATTTTATATTTCCATGAATATCCTGTTATTTTATCTTTTGTTTTAGAAGAACCAAATATTACATTTGCTTCACTTACATCTCTTACTGTACGGATACCAAATTTAGTAGCCAAGTCTTTAAGTTTTATTCTAGGAATATTAACTCCCGGTAAAAAATAAAGTTTATCTCCTTTCATGGGAGTGTATCCATTTTGATTAATATTAAAAGTATCAATACTTGGATCAAAATAATTTGTTGTTTCAATTTTTACATCAACTTCAGTAAGTCTATTATTTTCAACTGAATAGTCAAAATCTAAATATAAATATGCCATTTTTTTGTATTAAATAAGGGAAGTTTTACCCTCCCTTATTATGATTAATAATTAATTTATTTTACAGCCATTTTTACAACATCACTGTTCATCATCAACTTACTAAACTTAAGTTTGTTACCATTTACAATTTCCTTAATCATATAATATCTAAGGTCATCAGTAAATGCATTACAATCTGTAGTAAGTTTAATTAGTCTATTAGTAAATGCATCTGTAATTGTATTCTTCTCAGAATAAACCAAAGAATAATTTATTACTCTGGTAGCAATAATACTAGACAAGTCTGCTCTAAAATCATCATCTTTACCTACAGCACCATCTAATGCTCCCATTACATATGCTTCATCTTTAGTTAAGATATCTTCCGGAGAAATAATTTTATCTAATTTATTATTGATAAACATAGTAAACATAGAACTAAAGTCTGGACCAACAGAACCTTCACCAATCATTTGGATTAAAGGTAATTCTTGTTCAAACTTAGAAATAGAACTAATAGCATTAAAGAATGTAGTTACTGATCTTGGATTAATCTTTTGTGTGACTAATTCAGGATGCATTAACATAAAATTTATACATCTACCATCAATATTTGCGGTCTCAGCCCACTTAGCCCATACTTTTACATCATACTTAAGCTCACATGAGATAAATCTTGTTTTCTGAGCTACATCAAGACTAGTAACATTATAGTCACCATTGTCTGGATTAGTAGTTAAGATTACATGCCAGTTCTTAGGAAGTTTCCAAGAAACATATTCTTGTCTATCTAAGATCTCCATGGTAGCTTGCATGAATCTATGGTCAGCTCTAGTATAATCATCTAATACCAAGAAACCACCTTCACCTTTGCCTTGAATCCATTCAGGAGCAGCATGAGACATTCTTTTTCCTGATACTTTATAACCTTTTGCAGTAGCTGCATTTATCTGAGATTCATTAATCCAGGTAGTCTTACCTTCAGCATTTGTTATTTCAAATTCTTTTACAGGAAAACCAACTAAGTCACCTAATTCTTCTAACTGAGATAGATTTAACTTTACTACTTGCATATCAAGTTCTTTACCTAACTGCATAATAGCAGAAGTTTTACCAAGACCTGCATCTCCTTCAATATTAATAGCTACAGGAACCTTACCTTCCTTTTGAATATGTTGGTTGTTACCAACCATGTGCTTAATAAACCCTTTTAATTCTTCAACATTTAATTGTACTTGACTCATAATTTTCTTTTTATATTTCTAATTTAATGACCTTACCCGGAAGATCTTCATTCATATATGATTGTTCTGACAAAACCCAAAGAACATTTCCTTTTGGTGTTACAGATGTATTACATTCACCGTCAGTAAAATATACTAAACTTGTATATAAACCTTGATTTTCAT
>Ga0209355_1000066_pt1 | contig 56938 bp, 73 predicted proteins | sample LauGreSBDMM110SN_3_FD_187563 | JGI IMG/M metagenome (GOLD analysis project Ga0209355, IMG submission 187563) | Freshwater lake microbial communities from Lake Michigan, USA - Sp13.BD.MM110.SN (SPAdes) (version 2) | ecosystem: Environmental > Aquatic > Freshwater > Lake | place: Lake Michigan... | reverse complement strand
TGACTATAAAGGTGGTGCTATGCATTATCTTGTAGGGCAAAAAGTTCTTGGAGATACTAATGAAATACATTTAATTAAGTTTAACTCCACCAAAGAATCTATTCAAATATATATTATTAATGAAAAGAGTGAAATAGTTCTTTGGAAAGAATTTAATTCTACTATACCTATTTCAATTGAATATAATATAAACATCTAATGAGGTCGCCATTCTATTTCATAGCCAAGCCGGCTAATGGAAAGCGATACGATAACACAAAAGAGATAAGTGGTGTTGACTTTATTGTCAGCACCTCTGAAGAAGACCACAAGTTTTCTAACCGATTTGCAGAAGTCGTTGAGTTGCCATTAGATTATGCCGGACCTATTCAAAAGTCAGATACTCTTCTTGTACACCACAATGTTTTTAAGTTCTACAATGATGTAAGGGGTAGGCAAAAGAGTGGTAAGTCTTTTTTTAAAGACGACCTATTCTTTATTGAGCCTGACCAATTCTTTATGTATAAGCATAACTCTACGTGGAATGCCTATGATAGGTACTGCTTTGTAAAGCCAATTCCTACAACTAAAAGCTATATTAAGAAGCCTTTTTCAGAGGAGCCGTTGATGGGCATAATGAAGTACCCTAATGAATACTTATTAGAGAAAGGGGTAAAGTCCGGGGACATGGTTTGCTTCTCTCCTGACAGCGAATATGAGTTCACAGTGGATGATGAGAAGCTATATAGAATGTATGACCATCAAATAACAATGAAATTATGAATCTAATTACATTTGATAATATATTAAAAAACCCTCTTGCTTATGTTGAGGACATACACAAGCATGGCTTTCAAGATATTGCAGACGGGGATAATACATTTAAAAATATTCAGCCAAGAGATAATAACGATGAGTTTGCTCAGTATGTATCTGAACTATTTACTTCATACAATGTTTCATTTAATTTTGTAAGAAAGTCTCCATTAAATCAGAAAGAGCCAAACTTTGTTCATACGGATGAGATGATGGGTCATATTACTTGTATTTTATACTTAAATGAACAAGCACCTGACAATGATGGAACAACTATCTATGATGAAGATAAAAAGTCTTTGTTTACAATGTATTCTAAATTCAACCGCATGGTTGCATTTAGCTCTGATGCCTCACATTCAAGAAATATTCTTGAGAACTTTGGCTCAGGTGAACAATCTCGATTGGTTCAGATAATATTTTTAAAAGCCAAGTAATGAGAGATACTAGAGAGATAAAGTTAAGAATCATTGAGGCAGGGTATAAAGCGGTATCACATCTTATTAAAGTAGCTGAAGAAGATATTATTAATACCGAGTCAGATACTGATGTATCTGCAGATAAAATGAAGAATGCAGCAGCCGCTAAAAAGTTAGCTATCTTTGATGCGTTTGAGATACTAAGTAGAATAGAATTAGAAAAAGAAAATCTTGACTCCGCAGAGCGTGGAGTAAGCAGAACAGATACAAAACAAGGATTTGCAGAACGAAGGTCAAAGCAATAGTCTGTGCCGAATAATAGAAAACTATATACCGGCAAGTGTCATCTCTAATAAAAACAGAGTGAAGTCTTGGCTCTATGGCTATAACGAACAATACAATGTTACAGTAATCTCAAAGACAGGTGAGATAGGAGAGATAGTAGATATTGAAGGACTTAAAATAGCATTGCCTGCCACTCCCAATAAGTGTCTTCAAAGACACGTATCAAAAGTTGAACAATATTGGGAACGCCAAGAACTCCCTCGTGAGTTAGCAAGAATACAATCCATATTTCAATGGAACGAAAAGCCAAAAGAATTTAAAAACCGTTGGGTAGATTATATTGAGAACGAGTTTGATTTTCGTGAGCAAGGTTTTTGGTTCATGAATAATGGCGTAAAGACTTACATAACAGGCTCTCATTATACGTACTTGCAGTGGTCAAGTATTGACGTTGGCTACCCTGATTTTCGTGAAGCCAATCGTCTCTATTGGATATTTTGGGAAGCCTGTCGTGCTGACCCAAGGTCATTTGGCATTATCTATCTAAAGATAAGACGTTCAGGATTTTCTTTTATGGCTTCATCGGAGTGTGTAAACATAGGTACGCTTGCACGAAATGCACGTATAGGTATGTTATCAAAGACGGGACCCGATGCTAAAAAAATGTTTACGGATAAGGTTGTTCCTATTAATAGTCGTTTTCCATTTTTTTTCAAACCTATTATGGATGGTATGGATAAACCTAAAACAGAGTTATCATTCAGAATACCGGCAACCAAGATTACCAAAAAGAATATGTATGATGCTGATGATACAGAAGTAGAAGGTCTTGACACGTCAATAGATTGGAAAAATACGGATGACAACTCCTATGATGGAGAAAAATTATTATTATTGGCACATGACGAATCGGGAAAATGGACTAAGCCGGTAAACATCAAAGAGAATTGGCGTGTTACTAAGACGTGTCTTCGATTAGGCAGCAAGATTATTGGTAAGTGTATGATGGGGTCTACCTCAAATGCATTATCAAAAGGTGGGCAGAACTATAAAGATATGTTTGAAGATTCAGATATATCAAAACGAAATGCCAACGGACAGACTAAGAGTGGTCTATATTCCTTGTTTATTCCAATGGAATGGAACATGGAAGGCTTTATTGATAGGTATGGTCATCCTGTATTCAGAAAGCCTGAAGAACCTGTAATGGGGGTTGACGGCAATTGGATTACAAATGGAGCAATAGACTATTGGGAGGCTGAGGTAGACTCATTAAAGAGTGATGCCGATGCGTTAAACGAATTTTACCGTCAGTTTCCAAGGACACAATCTCATGCTTTTAGAGATGAAAGTAAGCAGTCTTTATTTAACTTAACCAAACTATATCAACAAATTGACTACAATGACTCAATGATTAAGGAGCACTACCTTACTCGTGGGTCATTCTCATGGAAAGATGGCATTAAAGATACTGATGTAATATGGACTCCTGACACACGTGGTAGATTCCTTATAAGTTGGGCACCAACCAAACATATGCAGAACAATGTGCATATACGTAATGGTATTAAATATCCCGGCAATGAGCACCTTGGGTCATTTGGTTGTGACTCCTATGACATCTCAGCAGTAGTTGGTGGACGTGGGTCAAATGGTGCATTGCACGGTATGACTAAGTTCCACATGGATGAGGCTCCTGTTAATGAGTTTTTCTTGGAGTATGTTGCTCGTCCACAGACGGCAGAGATATTTTTTGAGGAAGTGCTTATGGCTTGTATATTCTACGGAATGCCTATCTTAGTAGAAAATAATAAGCCAAGACTTTTATATCATATAAAAAATAGAGGATACAGAGGATTTTCTATTAATAGACCTGACAAACAGATGGCTAAACTGACAAAGACTGAACGAGAATTGGGCGGTATTCCAAATACTTCAGAAGATGTTAAGCAATCACACGCTTCAGCAATTGAATCGTACATAGAAAAACACGTTGGATTAGACTTAGAGGCTAAGTATAGAGACCCTGAAGAGATGGGAACAATGCCATTTACAAGGACTCTTGAAGATTGGGCAAAGTTTGATATAAACGACAGAACAACATTTGATGCATCTATTAGTTCAGGATTGTGCATAATGGCTAATCAAAAGCACCTATACATTCCTGAGAAAAAAGAATCAAAATTAATTATTAACTTCGCTAAGTATACAAACGAAGGAACAACAAGTCAATTGATTAGATGAAAAACGACATAAAAATAGAGATAAATTCCACTTCATTCCCAAGTCAGTTAGCAACTGATGCAGAGAAGGCTTCGGATGCATTTGGGTTACAAGTGGGGCAAGCTATCCAATATGAGTGGTTCAGAAAAGATGGTAGCTCTTGTAGGTATTACAGTCAATGGAGAGATTTCCGTAGACTTAGACTTTATGCTCGTGGCGAACAATCAATTGCAAAATATAAAAATGAACTAGCTATTGATGGTGACTTATCTTATTTAAACTTAGATTGGACTCCGGTTCCTATACTTCCTAAATTTATTGACATTGTTGTCAATGGTATGTCTGATAGATTATTTAAGGTTAAGGCGTATGCACAGGATGCAATGTCTCAATCTAAAAGAAGCAAATACCAAGATATGCTTGAAACTCAAATGGCAGGTAAACCTGTACTTACAAAGATTCAAGAACTAACAGGTGTTAATCCATTTTTAATGGAACCTGATAAACTACCAAATACTGACGAGGAATTGTCATTATATATGCAACTTAATTATAAACCTGCTATTGAGATAGCAGAAGAAGAGGCAATCAATACAATATTTGATAACAATCATTACGATGACATCAGAAAAAGAAGTGACTATGACATTACTGTTATAGGTCTTGGTGTTGCAAAGCATGAGTTTTTACAAGGAGCGGGTGTTAAAGTATCCTATGTAGACCCTGCTAACATTGTTTATAGTTACACAGAAGACCCTTACTTTAGAGATTGTTTTTATTGGGGTGAGATTAAGACTGTTTCATTAACAGAGTTAATGAAAATTGACCCTACTCTTACTAAAGAAGATTTACAAGAAATTACTCAATACAGTCAAGGATGGTATGATTATTACAATGTTGCTCAATTTTATGAGAACAGTTTGTTTTATCGTGACACTTGTACATTAATGTATTTTAATTATAAATCTACCAAGAAAGTAGTTTATAAGAAAAAGATACTTGAGGGTGGTGGTTCAAGAATTATTGAGAAAGATGAAAACTTTAATCCTCCTGTTGAAATGATGGAAGAGGGTAAGTTTGAAAAAATTGAAAAAACTATTGACGTTTGGTATGAAGGTATCATGGTAATGGGTACTAGTATGCTATTACAATGGAAGATGTCTGAGAATATGGTTCGTCCTAAGTCCGCATCTCAACACGCATTGCCTAATTATGTTGCTTGTGCTCCACGTATGTATAAGGGAGTTATTGAATCTCTATGCAGAAGAATGATACCATTTGCTGACTTGATTCAAATTACACACTTAAAACTTCAACAAGTAATTGCAAGAGTTGTTCCTGATGGAGTATTTATTGATGCCGATGGATTAAATGAGATTGATTTAGGTACAGGTAATGCTTATAATCCTGAAGATGCACTTAGGTTATACTTCCAAACAGGTAGTGTAATTGGACGTAGTTTTACTCAGGATGGTGACTTTAATAATGCAAGAGTACCTATTACTCAATTAAGTTCTAACTCAGGTATAGGTAAAACGCAGATGCTTATTACTAACATGAATCATTACATTGATATGATTAGGTCTGTAACAGGTCTTAATGAAGCAAGAGATGGTTCTAACCCTGACCCTAATTCATTAGTTGGTCTACAAAAATTAGCTGCTTTAAATTCAAATACAGCAACAAGACATATTTTGGATGCTTCTTTGTTCATTTATCGTTCATTAGCTGAGGCTTTAACTTATCGTGTAGGTGATATTTTAGAATATGCAGACTTTAAAGATGAGTTTGCTAATCAAATTGGTAAATACAATGTCTCTATATTGAATGAGATTAAAGACCTTTATATATATGACTTTGGTATATTTATTGAGATTTCACCTGATGAAGAGCAGAAAGCACAGCTTGAAGCTAATATACAAATGGCATTAGCAAAAGGAGATATTAATCTTGAGGATGCAATTGACATTCGTGAGATTCGTAATTTAAAACTTGCGAACCAATTGTTAAAGATGAAACGGATTAAGACTCAGGAACGTGAAGAAAAAATGGCTATGCAAAAACAAGCCATGATTGCTCAACAACAATTGAAGTCTCAAGAGTTGGCATCTCAAGTTGCTATGCAAAAGATTGAGATGGAAACAAGGTCTAAAATGCAGATTAAACAAGCAGAAGTAGCATTTGATATTCAGAAGATGGAGAAAGAAGCTGAGATGAAGTCTTATTTAATGCGTGAAGAGTTTGACTATAATATGCAACTTCATGGTATGGAGGTTAATAATTTAGACCAAAGAGACCAAATGAAAGAAGATGCAAAAGCAAAAAGAATTAGTCAACAAAATAGCGAGCAATCTAAATTAATTAATCAAAGAAAGAACAATCTACCCCCTATGAGTTTTGAATCAAATGAGGATAGTTTAGACGGATTTGATTTAGCTGAATTTGAGCCTCGTTAAAATATGAGAATTTTTATCTAAGTTTGTATAAATCAAATTAAATCAAATGGAATATAAAGTAAGAGCATTGGACATAATTGAACCAAAAAGTGTTCAACAAGTAGAACAAGAATTGCTTGATAAGCATGAAAAAGAAATGAACCAAGATAATGGTTCAGGTGGTGAAGAAATAATATCAGAAGTAGTAGAAGCACCTGCAGCAGTAGAAATAGAATACAAAGAGGCAGACGTTCTTTCATATATTGGTAAAAGGTATAATAAGCAGATTAACTCATTAGACGATTTAGTAGCTGAACGTGAAAACGCAGAGGTTATTCCGGAAGATGTAGCTGCTTATATGAAATATAAAAAGGAAACAGGCAGAGGTTTTGAAGATTTTATTAATCTTAAAAAAGATTTTGATTCAATGGAACCTGATAAGCTCCTTAAAGAATACTTAACTGCTACGCAGGAAGGACTCGATAGTGATGACATCGAGTCGTTAATGGATGATTACAGATACGATGAAGATTTGGATGATGAGTCAACCATTAAAAGAGTAAAAATCACAAAGAAGAAAGTTCTTGCTGAAGCCAAGAAATACTTCAATTCTCACAAGGAGAAATATAAGATGCCTCTTGAGTCAAGAACGGTATTTATCTCCGATGAAGAAAAAGAAGTATACGAAAGCTATAAGCAATATACCCAACAGGCAAAGACCATAGAGGAGGAAAACAATCGTAAACGTCAATGGTTTGACCAAAAGACGAATGATGTTTTTAACAGTGAGTTCAAAGGTTTTGAGTTTAATGTTAATGACAAGAAGTTCACGTTTGCTCCGGGAGATGCTAATGAGTTGAAAAAAAACCAATCAACTCCACAGAACTTTATTAATAGGTTCTTGGATGAGCAAGGTTTAATGAAAGACGCATCAGGCTATCATAGGTCATTGTCAATAGCAATGAATCCTGAAAAATTTGCTAAGTTCTTTTATGAACAAGGACAGTCAGATGCAACGGAAGGTACAATGAAAGGCATTAAAAATATTCAAATGTCTGAACGTAGAGTACCTGAAATTGGTAAAACAAATGACGGATTTAAGGTAAAAGCTGTAAATCCTGATTCAGGTAGAAACCTGAAAATACGCAGTATAAAACGATTTTAAAACAATTTAAATTAAAAAAAAATGGCAAGTGCATTATTAAGCAACCCCACCTACGCCCTGCAGCCTGCTGCAGAACAGGTGGCGTTACAGACAAACTACATTACCAACTTTGACTTCTTGAATCAATATCTTCCCGATACTTATGAAAAAGAATTTGAGCGTTATGGTAATCGTACAATAGCATCCTTCTTACGTATGGTAGGAGCAGAGATGCCTTCTAACTCTGACCAAATCAAATGGGCAGAACAAGGACGTTTACACATCAAGTACACAAGTTGTACTTCAGCAGCAGCAGCAGCATCAAATACAGCAACTTTTACAGTAGCTGACACAGGTGTTACTTACATTGCTATCCGTGTTGGACAAACTTTGATGATTCAAAATAATTCATCAGGTGTTTTCAACAAGGCTATCGTAACAGCAGTTCCTTCAGCAACTACTTTCACAGTAGCTTACTATGAGACTGCAGGTCAAGCATTCGCAGTTTCTACTCAATGTACTGTATTTATTTATGGTTCTGAGTTCAAGAAAGGTACTAACGGAATGGTTGGTTCTTTGGAATCTGAGGATGACATCTACTCTAACAACCCAATTATCATCAAAGATAAGTATGCGGTTAACGGTTCTGACATGGCTCAAATCGGATGGGTTGAAGTAACTACCGAGAATGGTGCTACAGGATACCTTTGGTATTTGAAATCAGAACACGAGACTCGTCTTCGTTTTGAGGATTACTTGGAAACTTCAATGATTGAAGCAGTTCCTGCCGCATCTGCTTCAGGTGCTGCAACTGCAGGTTTCATTGGTTCTCAAGGTATCTTCTACGTTGTAAATCTTCGTGGTAACGTGTGGGGAGGTGGTACACCAACTTCACTTTCTGATTGGGATTCAATTGTTTCTCGTCTTGACAAGCAAGGTGCTATCGAAGAGAACGTAGTATTTGTTAATCGTGGATTAAGTTTTGACATTGACAATATGTTGGCTACATTAAACGGATTTAACGGTTCTAGTGCTGCCGGTGGTGCATCTTTTGGTCTATTCGACAATGATGTTGACATGGCGTTGAACTTAGGTTTCACAGGATTCCGTAGAGGATATGACTTCTACAAGTCTGATTGGAAATACCTAAACGACCCAACAATGCGTGGTGGCTTGAGTACTGCTGCTTCAACTGCAACAGGTACTATCACGGGTTTATTAGTTCCTGCAGGTTCTACTTCAGTATACGACCAAATCATGGGCAAGAACGCAAAGCGTCCTTTCTTACACGTAAGGTATCGTGCTTCTGAAGCTGAAGACCGTAGGTACAAAACTTGGATTACAGGTTCTGCCGGTGGTGCTGCTACAAGCGACTTAGATGCAATGGAGGTTAACTTCCTTTCTGAGCGTGCTGTATGTACTTTAGGTGCAAACAACTTCGTATTATTCCGTTTTGGGTGATAAGACAGTAATTGATAGGAGGGTGTCCTTAAAGACACTCTCCTTTTTTAAATTAAATTAAATTAAATTAAATAAATAATGGCAAAAAATATAAACCCCATAGACAAAGTCTATAAATTAAAAATTGGAACCCCTTTATCTTATACATTAGCATCAAGAAATCATCCTAGATTTCCTTTAATGTGGTATGATGAAAAGAATAATATTAATAGGTCACTTAGATATTCAACAAACCAAAAGTCCCCATTTGAAGATGAGCAAGATGGAAATGCAATTATAGAACCTATTGTATTTGAAGATGGGTTTTTGCGAGTTCCTAAAAACAATCCTGTATTGCAAGAATTTCTTCACTATCATCCTTTTAATGGTACTATATTTTCTGAAGTAAACAAAGAAAAAGATGCTGCAGTAGAGGTTGACGATTTAAATTTAGAGATTGAGGCTTTAGTTGAAGCACGTCAATTATCACTTGACCAACTTGAAACTCTTACACGAGTGATGTTTGGTAAAGACCCATCAACAGTATCAACTGCTGAGTTAAAGCGTGACATATTAATATTTGCTAAGAGAGACCCTAAAGAGTTTTTGAATATATTGAACGACCCTGAGTTAAAATTTCAAGCTAGGATTCGTTTATTCTTTGAAAACAAACTATTGATACTAAGAAATGGTGAAAAAGAAGTATGGTTTAATACTGCAACAAACAAAAAGAAAATGCTATCTGTTCCTTTTGGAGAAGACCCATACGAAATGGTAGCACATTACCTTCAAAGTGATGATGGTATTGATTCTTTAAAGATGTTAGATGCAACTTTATCATAGTAAAACTTTTATTATTGACTAATTATTGAGGAGGGGGTACTTGTTGTACCCTCTTTTTTTTTATGTATATTTGAAAAAAAAGAACTAATGATAAACTCAGTTAGAAATGCGGTATTATCTGTGTTGAATAAAAACAATTATGGATATATTTCTCCTTCTGATTTCAATTTGTTTGCTCAAAACTCACAATTAGAAATATATGAGGAGTACTTTAGTAACTATAATAAGGTTATAAATGCTGAAAACGCTCGTATTTCGGGTGTAGACTACGCTGACATTGAACAGCCTATAGCAGAAGTATTAGAATATTTTTTGCGTACAGACTATTTGTTTAAGGTTTCTGCAAATAAATTTTCAATGCCAAGTCCTACAACTACGGGATATTATACCTATATGCTTTTAGACATTATATGTAGACCTGTTGTTTTAGATACAGGAACTAATACATCGGTTGTCAGTAATCAACTAGTAGATAGCTCAGCTACCTTCCTGTCACTTGATATTATTGCAGGAGATGTAGTAACCAATACAACAACAGGATTAGTGGGTAAAGTTGTTTCTGTATCAAGTAATACAGTAATAATATTAGATTCAAACATCTTTCTTGCAACTCCCAATACGTATGGTATTTTTTCTTCTTCTACTATTGTTCAAGCTGAAAAAGTAGTTAATAATAAACTTTCTTTATTAGTAAAGTCTAATTTAACTAATCCGACAAATGAGTTTCCTATTTACGCATTACAAGGTGATGAGTTAACTTTTTATCCTGTAACGATAAGTAATAAGGGTCAGATTGAAGCCACCTATTTTAGATACCCTAAAGTTCCAAAATGGACTTATGTTGTACTTACTAATGGAGAGCCTGTATTTGACCAATCACAAAATGATTATCAAGACTTTGAATTACCTACAGAAGATGAGTATAAATTAGTTACAAAAATACTTGAGTACTGTGGAATATCAATTCGTGAAACTGAAGTTACTCAATTTGGTATGGCTCAACAACAGCATGAGCAACCTACATTTAGTATGCAACAATAAATTTTTAAGATATGGCATATATATCACAGTATCAATATTATGAGAATGCAGGAGTACTTCCTGAAGATGCTAATTGGGGTTCTTATCAATATGTTAGTTTAACTGACATTGTCAATAATTTTCAGTTGATGTACTCAGGAAATCACTCTTTAGTTAATAACGAACCTCGTTATAAAATAGAGTTTCATACTAAGCGTGCTATACAAGAATTAAATTACGATGCTTTTAAAGAAATAAAAGTATTAGAACTAACGGTACCTGATAACTTAAGGTATATTCTACCTTCTGATTATATAAATTGGGTTCGTATATCTATGTACAAAGATGGATTGCTTAGACCATTATCTGAGAATATTCAAACAATTTCGTCTAAAGCATATCTTCAAGATAATACAGGCAGGATTTTGTTTGACCAAGATGGTAATGCACTATCTCCACAATACTCTGAGATTGACTATGATAGATTAACGCATCTGAAAAAAAGCATATATCTAAATCAAAATAATCAATTTGATGGGCAATCAGGTTGGAATATTGATGGGGGATGGGTTTTTGAGAATAGCATAGGGGGAGCTTATGGATTAAATACAGAGACTGCAAACTTTAATCCTACATTTAATATTGATAGAAAATCAGGAGTTATAAATTTTGATTCTCCAATGTCAGGAGAGCAATGCATCTTAGAATACGTATCAGATGGCATGGAGGGTGGAGATAATTCATTGATTACGGTAAATAAATTGTTTGAAGCCTACATCTATGCAGCAATAGAATATGAAATATTAAGTTCTAAACTTGGTGTTCAAGAATATGTTATTGCTCGTGCTCGTAAAAAAAGAAAAGCATTGTTAAACAATGCAAAAATAAGAATTAGCAATATTCATCCGGGCAGACTCTTAATGAACATGAGGGGTATGGACAAGCAGATAAAATAAATGGCAAACATTACAAGAAACTTTATAGCAGGTCGAATGAATAAAATCATTGACCAACGGTTGCTTCCTGATGGTGAGTATGTAGATGCTATGAATATTAGGATGGGGTCTACAGAGAACTCTGAGGTTGGAGTTATTGAGAATACAAAAGGAAATCTTTCGCTTACTGAATTAACTTATATTGATGGTACACCGCTAAGTGTAGACGCAAGATGTATTGGAGCTATTGCCGATGCTGCAAATGAGAATGTATATTGGTTTGTTCATGACCCAAGTTTTGGTCTAGGAGCTACAGGGAAACTTGATTTAATAGTATCATTTAATGTATTTACAAATATATTAACATATCATGTTGTTAGTATAGACGATGGGGGTGGTGTAGATACTAAATTAAATTTTAATCCAAGTTATCTTATAACGGGTACAGATATATTAAATGACTTATTGTTCTTTACAGATGATTACAATGCTCCAAGATTTATAAATATAAATAGAAACTACCCTAATCCAATTGCTGATATAGACCAAGTCAATGCAGAGTCGTTGCTTGTAATTAAGAAACCACCTACAGAATCTCCTGCTGTAGAACCTCTTGTAATTAATGGTCAAGAAAACTTTTTAAATACACGATTTATTTGTTTTGCTTATAGGTATAGATATATTGATGGAGAGTACAGTGCCACATCTCAGTGGTCTCAACCTTCATTTGTTCCAAATCCTTTTAGTTTTAGTATTGAGAGTTTTTTAAATGAGGGTATGACTAATCTTTGCAACTCTGCAAGAATTACATATAACTCAGGAGGCTCTTTAGTGGTTGGTGTTGACCTTCTTTTTAAGAAAGCAGATGGTAATATCATTAAAGTTATTGAGAAACTTGACAAGGCTAATTTAGGTCTTGTAGACAATACTGACTACGATTATACATTTACAAATAGTAAAATATTTACAATTCTATCTGAGTCTGAATTATTAAGACTGTATGATAATGTACCTCGATTTGCAAAAGCTCAAACAATAATGGGCAATAGGTTGATGTACGGAAACTATGTTGAAGGATATGATTTGATTGATGATAATGGGTCTCCTATAAAGTTTGAGTATACAACTTCTTTAATATCTGAAGCTATAGGAAATACAAGTATTACTGATGCAACCGATGAAGGAAACTATACTATTGATGGAGCAGTAACTGTTACTAATGCTATAGTTACATTTGATTTAGCAGGACAAAATTTAATAGCAGGCTCTGCAATTAATTTAGATGTAACCATAGAGCATTTTGACCCTTTTACAGGACAAGCACCTTTTCCAACTGAGGAGACAGGTGAAGTTAGATTAAATTTTGCATTTTTCTTATCAACTACATATACTTCTGTGTATGCATTAGCTACAAGTATAGAGTTTCAAAATGCAGTTGGTGATATAGCAAATATTCAAACAGTTGCAAATTCTTGTAATGGTACAACATTTACTGATGCATTCAACTGTGCAATACCAAATAACTTAAATGCATATATAAAAAATAATAGTGGAATAAGTGCAGTTGGTGAGCCAATAGGGATTGTTACAAGTCCTGCAAGTAGTGAAATTGGATTACAATTTCCTGCAATGCAATATGTTGATAACACAACTACTCCAACTCAAACATTTTATGAATACTATCAAGTTACTTTTGCTGAAGCTACATTTCAAGAAATAGCAAATCCTCAAAGTTTACACAGTAATCGTGACTATGAGATTGGTATTGTTTACATGGATGAGTTTAATAGAGCAACAACCGCATTGGTTAGTCCTACAAATACAGAACATATACCATGTGGATTATCTGCATTTAAAAATTCAATTCAAGTAACTATACCCATACAACAACTTCCTCCTGCGTGGGCTACACGATATAAATTTGTAATAAAGCCTGACGAAGAGAATTACGAGACAATATATTGTAGTATATTTTTTGAAGACCCACTTACTAATAATGCATATTTCTTACTTGAGGGTGAGAATGCACGTAAGATTGAAACGGGAGATAGATTAATAGTAAAAGCTGATTCAAATGGTGCTACTACATCTTGTGTGTATGCTACTGTTCTTGAGAAATCTTCTCAGAGTTCAGACTTTATTGAGATACCAACCGAATTAGACCCTTCTGTTTTTATTCCTATTCCTGCCGGAGTTTACATGAAAATTAATCCTAACAGTTTTAATATTGTTCAGGACCAACAAGCTATTATAGCACCCGGTAAAATAAAAGAAACTTCTCCTAAAGGAGGACCTTATCCTATACTATACTATCCAATGAATACTGCTCAAACAGCAGGATTTGACCCAACAAACCCTACTTGGGAATTTTCAGATTATGATGTTCCTTCAGGTAGTCGAATACTTCTTTCTATAAAACAATGGAGAGATGGTGTAGGTAGTCTTTGTGAGGAAAGAAGAAATACATTAGAAAGAACTATTATATCAGGAAACTCATACGATAATATGTATGATTGGTTTGTTGGTGAAAATGTACAGCAGTTTTTAAATGATGGAATAAGATATGCAGGAGGTGGAGACTGTATTCCTGATAATGAGTTTATATCAACAATAACTAATACTATAAACGATATATCAACCGCTTTATGTATTAATTATTATAGATTTATTAGAAATATAACGACTAACCAACTTGAGTTAATGGTTACAGGCACGTTGCCATGTACGGGTCTTTTTCAACCTAATGCTCGTGCATCAAACGTAGAAGTTAATATTACTGTATTTCGTTCAGATAAAACAATAATATTTGAAACAGAACCATCCGATGCATTGCCTGATGTGTTTTTTGAGAATGAGATGTCATTTGCAATTACGAATGGTAATCACATGGGCAATGTTCAAAACCAAGATATTAGTGCAATACCGCCTTTACCGGCTATTGTGGATACTAAGTTCTTTAATTGTTTTGCCTTTGGTAATGGAGCCGAGAGTTATAAAATAAGAGACTCAATTGTAGGGAACTCTTTTAATCTTGGGAATAGGGTTACAAGCGTATCTGCTCAGGACTATAAAGAAGCTGATAGGTTCTCTGATATTACATATAGTGGCGTGTACAGTGCTGAATCAAATGTAAATAAGCTAAATGAGTTTAACTTAGGATTGCTAAATTATAAAGTATTGGAGCCGTCATTTGGAGATATTTATATCTTAGATGGTAGAGCCAATGACATTCTTGTGTTACAAGAAGACAAAATATCTTATGTCTTGTCTAGTAAGAATCTTATATCTGACTCAACAGGAGGTGGCGTTATAGCTTCGGTACCTGAGGTATTAGGAAACCAAATTACACGCACTGAGAAATATGGCATCAGCTTTAATGCTGAGAGTTATGTACAGTGGGGTTATGATAGATACTTTACTGATGTAAAACGTGGAGCTGTTATACAGCTAAAAGGAGATTCATACTCAAACGACCAACTTAAAGTTGTCTCTGAGATGAATATGCGTACTTATTTTAGAGATGAGTTTAATACATCATTCAATACTCAAAAACTTGGTTCATTTGACCCATACATGAATGAGTACGTACTGTCAAGCAATGACATTGAACTTCCAACCAATCCACAGTGTTTGGCTTGTGGTATTGCTCAGACGTTTACACTAAGTACGTTACCTCAAGTACAAGGACAAGTAGAGTATTGTGTTGATTTAGGTCCTACTATAGGCGTCACGGATATAACATATAATGTATTAAGTATAAGTGCAGGTGGTGATTTTGAGATAACTGTTGATTACGATGGCAATATTAATACAACGGGAGTAGTTAGTACAAGTGGAGTGCTATCTTTTAATAAAGACACTATTTCTGTAGAGACTGCAACCATTACAATTGACTACACAGGAGATATTGTCCTACAGGTACTTGCGAGCTGCCCTGATTCAGCATCTCTTAGCATAGTACAAATTGTACTAACAAGCGATTACGATTCAGCACAGACCGTGCATACGCAATATAGGTATGTAAGTGGAGCCTTTACATCTCCATTGCAATCAGCTCTTGTAATTTTTGATAGTGGAACTACTAATCCACTTATTTCAAGATATAATATAATTACAGATTTTATAGGTACAGGTGCGTTTCCACCTGCAGGAAGTGTAATGAGTTTAATTTCAAATCAATTTGCTTCTGATACATTTGTTTTTGATAGTGCTTCTGATAGTTTTAAATACCACGTTACCAATACATTGTACGGAAATAATACTGTTGATATAAATATTCTATTAGGTTTAGCAACAACAGCAACACCAAATGTAGGAAGTGGAACATATAACTATGCTGATTTTACTGTACCTTCACTTAATGATTATTTGTATTTAATATGGGATTTTAGACAATCAACACCGGTTACCCTATGTTATTCAAATGTAGATATAGAAGATGTTTGTTGTAATTGTAGTAATTTAATTTAAAATACCCATGGCAGTAAGTGGACCATATTATTTAAACTCACCTTCACTTGGAACAGCGACTGCTGTATTTGATGATGCGGCATTGACGACTTTTGCTTTAGATGGATTTTATTCTGACGGTCTTATCTCAAGAGAGCAAGTTAGTGGGGTATTATTACCTCAACAGACTTGTCCTTCTTGTACCATTCCTTGTGGAGAGGAGATTACACAATCAGGTACAGAGGGTATTTATTTACTTGATTCAGAGGCAGGAGCAAACCTTGGTGCAATAATTATTAGGTTTGACCCTTATGATGTACCTGATGGCATTAGAGCAACATTTAACTCTGTTGTGTATAATAAACTAACATCGCCAATAGACGGTATACATGAAAGCACTGTTTCAGGAAACTTTACTTATATAGGTGAAATAGCTTCTGACTGCGGAATATCAGGCACAACATATCCTGCATTGCCTGAATATTTATATGATGGAGCAGTATTTATCTTAACAGGTAACACGCAAGCTATAACAGTAAATGCAGGAGATGTGTCTTTAAGTTCAGTAGCACCGGGCAATACGATGATGGTTATCCCTAAATTAACCGCATCTCCTTCTATTGTAAATATTGAAATAGTTGGTCCTTGTTTAAGTACCGATTGGAACATAATAGTTGAATGCCCTGTATTACTTGTAGGGTTTAACTCAAGCGTAATGGCTGCATCTGCAGTTGCTGCTTGTACTTTATATGAGACAGTTATTTATTACAATGCATCATTAGCAGGGACATCAGGTACAGTAGGTATATATGACTTTGTATATTCAGATGCTTATGGTTCTACACCATTAGCTGCAGGATTTTACCTTGCCACAGGGTCAATAGTAGGTGGGGATGATTGGTTTGAAGTAGATAGTAATGGAGTTGTAATTGATTCAGGAGTATGTGCTATTCCTCCACCAATAACAGGATATGAATATAGATTATTTGGATATGCAGTTGATGCTGCTGATGCTTGTGGACAAACAGGTACTTATGTAAGTTTAGGTAATTTGACAGTATTTGCTGCTTCACCAACATTAGCAGGTGTAACATTGTTTTATAATAATTACCCTCCTTTAGCTAATCCATATATTAATGGTACTATTGGAAATGGAGATAGAGTGTTATTTGCATTAGCATCTGATACTAATGAAAAATGGGTAGGAACATACAATAATACAACAGGAGCAATATCTAGTCCTGTGGATTGTACTCCATAAATAAATAGATATGGCAAATTATACATTATCATATAGTGACATGGTTGGAGGATGGGTATCCTTCTACTCTTATTATCCTGATTGGATGATAGGAATGAACAACTACTTCTATACTTTTAATAAAGGCAATTTATATAGGCATAATGTAAACCCATTAAGGAATACATTTTATGGAACATTTACGCCAACAACTTTGCAGAGTGTATTTAATACGTCTCCTCTTGAGAATAAATTGTTTAAAACAATAAATCTACAAGGAGATTCATCGTGGTCTGTAACCTTGGAAACAGACCTACAGTTCTCAGGATTTATAGATGCGGATTGGTTTGAAAAGAAAGAGGCAGCTTATTTTGCCTTTATACGTAACGACTCTGTTGGTCAGCTTTCACTTAGAAGTGTTAATGGTATTGGAAGAAGCATCCTAGTTACAGGCGGTAATGTGATTGACTTTGCAGTGGCTGTATCTATAGGAAGCATTATAAGCATTGGAGATTATCTTTATTTCTCATTGCCTCCTTACACCACACCTATACTTGCAGGTGAAGTAACTGCTATTACAGTTGACCTACCTAATGGTATAAACCAATTAACTATAGATACAACAATTTCAGGAACAACTCCCATACCTATCAACGATGCATACTTCTTATATATTAAGAACTCAATTGCTGAGTCTCATGGAGTGTTAGGTCACTATTGCACATTTAATATTGACAATGACTCAACAAGTAAGATAGAGTTATTTGCTGTGCAGTCAGATGTGATGAAAAGTTTTCCTTAAATTTAATATCTTTGTAAGTATATGGAGTTATATATACGAGAATTAAACGAAAGCGATTACGATGACATTCTTGTAGGTTGGTGGAAGCAATGGAAATGGGAACCTCCGCAAAGAGATTTTCTTCCTAACGATGGTAAAGGTGGTATAATTGTTTACGATAATGAAACTCCTGTATGTGCCGGGTTTATGTACTTAACTAATTCCAAGGTAGCATGGGTAGATTGGATAATATCTAACAAGGAATATACCAAGAAGCCACAAAGAAAAGACGCTATTAAGTTATTAGTGTCTTCATTAACGGATATATGTAAGAAAACAGGTAGCAAATATAGCTACGCATTAATTAAAAACCAAAGCCTAATAGGAATGTACGAAGAACTTGGTTACATTAAAGGAGATTCCTATACAGGTGAGATGATAAAATTATTATAACATGGCAGTAACAACAGCAGCGGTAGTAGGTATAGCAGCAACAGCAGCATCAACAGGTATGTCATTTTCTCAGGCAGGCAAGCAACGTCAAGCAATGCGTAATGCAGAGCGTGATGCTGATACAGCAATGCAGGCTGCACGTAAAAAATTAGAGGTTAACTTTTATGATAACTTATCTATCCAAAAAGAACCATACGAGTTAGAGAGAGAAGCACTGCTTGCTCAAGGTGCTCAAGCTATACAAGCAGGAGTAGAGAGTGAAAGAGGGGCTGCAGCTACAGCAGGTCGTATTCAAATGGCTCAACAAGAAGGTCAAGCAGGAGTAAGAAGTGCATTTGGTCAAGAATTAAGTGCACTTGAGAAGTTAAGTGCACAAGAAGATAGTCGTCTTCGTGATATTGGTGCTCAATTAGATTTAGGAGAAGTAGAGGGTGCACAGTTAGCTGCAGCAAATGCACAAGAGTTAGGTGCACAAGCAACACAACAAGCCATGCAAGGAGTTGTAAGTACAGGGCAACAAGTGGCTTCTGCTTTACCATTATTTGCTCAAAATCGTTCTGCTCAAAAATCTGCTCTTGGAAATATGACCTTAAGTACTGAACAGTTTCAAAGTTTCGGTAATGTTAAAGGTAAAAATGATGGAGTAAGTAAATCAATGGGAGTAGCAGGGACGGATGGGTTTACAAATTTAGACCTTGAAAAAATTAAAGGCATGAGCAATTCTCAGTACCGACAATTTAGAAATGAACTCAGTCCTGAACAAAGGCTAATGTTATTTACAAATAAACAATATTTAAATAACTACGACCCGTTCAACCTATTAAAATAAAAAAAAATTAATGGCAACATATTATAAATACGCAGAGCGGAGTGCTGAATCTCAAATAAATTGGGCAGAGGTTGGCAAGAACATGAGCGATATGCTCAAAGAGGAGACCCGTATCCGTGAGGAAAAAAAGTCTGCAATTGATGCCGCATCTCGTGAATTTGGTAATACGTTAGCTAACCCACCACAGGGTGAACATAAGGGTGCTAATCAATGGGCATTAGAGTATGGTGACAATGCTTCTCAATTTATGTTAATGCAAGACAGACTTTTAAAGTCAGGTCAAATGAGTTTAAAAGATTATACTATTGCTAGACAAAATATTCTTGACGGTACTGACCGAGCATTTAATCTTTCAAAAGATTATCAGGCAGTTTTTGCTGATAAAATGGAAAGATATAAAACAGATAAATCTCAAGATTTAGAGCAGTGGCTTATGGGTCAAGCAGAAGGTTATTCAGATTTTAATAAGTCTCAACTATATATTAATCCTACAAATGGCACTGTAAGTGTTGCAATGAAGGAATTAAAAAAGGTTGATGGTAAAGATGTTTACGTAATGAATACTAATCCTAACGAGTTTACATCTATTAATACATTAAAAAATCAAATAGCAGGAAAGTATGACAAGTATGATACCAATACTGTAACTAGTGCATTTGTAAAAGGATTGGGAGAAGAGACTACAAGTGCTATTGCTAAAACAGCATCTGTATCGGGTGGAGGATTGATATTAAATGTAGAAGATATTAGGAAAAGAACTGATTTAAGCGAAGATGGTAAAAAGATTTTATATCAATTTGCAGATTCAGAAAATCAATTTATAAAAGGTTCTCTTGTTAATCCATACGATAGACTATCTGTGCTTACCAATAGTCAGAAATTTGCACCAAATAAATTACAATATACATTTACCAATGATGCCGCTGATGCAAAAGCTAACCCTAATAAAATACTATTAAAGGTAGACCCAAGTTCAGGACAGCAAACTCCTGAGTTTTCAGATGAGCAAATAAAGGTATCAGAAGATTTTATGCGTACTGAACTTCGTGCTAAATACAAACGTACAGAAGAACTAAAGCCTACTCCTCAAGCAGAATTGCAAGAACCAAGAGCAATTAGTCCAACAGAACTTGATATTAATGAAAAGAGAAGGGCAGCTAAAAATGTGGCTCAAAACTTAGTTTATTCTCTTACCGGCAATGCAAATCAATCTTCATCAGGAACTAAATACTTAAGTGCTTCAACAGGACTTCCATTTAATAAAACTAAAGAAGGTTATACTATTGTTGATGAAAAAGGTAATACACAAGTGTTTAAATTTAAAGCTGATGGTATAAATCTTGCCGACCCAACCAAGTTTACAGAATCATTAATTGGCACTATATCAACAAAAATGGGTATTAACGAAGACGAGGTATTAAAACAATTTAAAAGTTTACTTCCTAAAGGTGCACAGATAAATTTAACAACTGAGGCTTCAGGATTTGAAACAAAAACAAAAAAATTAAATCCAATCGAACAGTACAATACAACATTAAGGGATGACCTTATTAATATTGGAGAACCTGTTATTAATTCAATAAAAAGTTCAGATGTTAAAAAAGCTATTAACGGTTCTGCTTTTGCAAGTAAATATGGAATAGAAGTTGATAATACTTATAGAGGTAATAGCATTTATATTCCTAAGCAAAATGGAAGACCTGAGTCACCTGAGTTTCCTGTAGGAACTCGTGTTAAAAATAAAGCTGCTTTAAAAGCTATTGAAGCATGGATGAAGAAAAATTATCTAAAAGGTGCTACCTTAGAAGAAAAAGAAGCTGAAGCTGAATTGATTAATCAAACCAATACAGGGGGAGGTTCTAGCGGTACTATAACAGGAGGAAACGAAAGATAAAAAAATAATTATGCCGGATTTAAAACAAGCATTAAGAGACTTTATAGCCACATCTAATAGTGGTAAATATGCTGATGAAGCTACATTGCTTTCAAAATTTCCTGAATTAAGTGGATACGATATTCAATCATTAAGAGATTTTGTTGCAACATCTAATAGTGGTAAATATAAGACAGAGGATGAAGTGTTCTCAAAATTTCCTGAGTTTTCTATTGGTGCTATACAAGAACCTGTTAATGTAAAAAAAAAAGGTTTATCAATTGGTGGCACAAATTTACAGGATGGCTCCGACTTTTCCCAACCGACTTTTGAAGCACCTTCTGTATTAATTCCTCAAGCACAACAAGAATATATTGCTGAACAGGAACAAAAGCCTGTTAAGATACCTGTAAAACCACCCCCATCTGATACTACACCCAAAGGGTTTCAGACATATCAGGCACCTAGTGAAGAAGAAAATAAAGGATATTTAGGTCAACTGTTAGACCGATTTTCAATAGGCATAAATCAAGCGGCGAGAATTGTGGCTTCAATTCCCGAAGCTACTTATACTATATTTTCAGCTCCTCAAAATGCAGTTGCTTGGGCAACAGGATTAGATATATCAACGAACGCCGATAAGTTTGGCAAAACGCTTGGTATTGAAAATCCAATATTAAAACAATTAGATGAGGAAGATAAAATACTTAATGAAAGAGTTTCAGCTTTTAATAAAGCAAATTATGAAAAAACAGGCGTATATGAAAACTTAAAAGATGGTAACTACGGAGATGCATTTGAATTATTAGGTAGTGGAATAGTTGAGTCTGCACCTGTTAGTTTAGCAATGATGTATGGAGGAGCAACACTTACTGCTTCAGAATTAGTTGCTGCAGGAACAATTGCATTTGAAGAAAGTAGTAGAAAACAATTAGAAGAAGATTCTCCCAATATGCCTGAGATTGAAAAGACAATTAAAGCATTAGCTATGTCGTCTGCTGAAACAGTTTTCTCATCAATAGGTACAGGTACAATAGGGCAGGTATATAGAGATATAATTAAAAAAGAAGGTGTTGAAGCGGGCAAAGTTTTATTTAAAGATGGATTAGTTGAAATGTATAAGAGTGCTTTAAAAAAGTACGGTGCACCAATTGGATTGTTAGGAGAAGGAATTGAAGAAGCAGCAACACAAATAACTCAAAATCTTATTAGTGGAAGACCTGCTTTTCAAGGTGCTGCTGATGCTTTTATTATAGGAGGTGGAAGTGGTGTTGCTTTTTCAGCACCAATTAATATCATACAAGCAAAAGAACAAATAAATAATATAGTAGAGACCAATAAAGCTAAATCAGATATTAATACTATTTTAAAAGATAATCCATCTGAACTTTATCAAATATTTAATGTTTCACAAGCAGAACCATTTACTTCAGAACAAATACAGATTACAAATACAAATAAATCTAGGGATGTATTAGTAAAAAATCTAGCTAAAAATGTAAAGGATGGTGTAATAACTGATGAAGATGCAAAACAATCTGTTTATATTTTTGATAAAGCACAACAGGTATCTAATGCAGTAAAAAAATTAGATGTTAATAATGATGAGAAAACTCAAATAGCAAATCTATTAAGTAAAAGAAATAATTTAAAAACTGAAATTGAGACCCAAGATGATGCTCTTGTAGTAAAACAAAAGCAAGAAGTAAATAATATTAATCAACAAATAAGTGATATTATTCTTAATTCTAAGCCTGTTTCTCAAACTATTATTCCTGAAGAAATATCTTCACTTGAGGATGATGAAGTAAAGGTATTTGCTGTAGAAACATTAGAAGAAATTCCTGAGCAATTTAGAGATAGAGCAGAACTTTCTACTCTAACAGAAGTAGAAACAAGAGAAAAAATATTTGGATTACCTATAGGAAAGAAAGGTTCTAAACTTGTAGGAGGAGGTTACACATATACATTAACAGGTAAAGAAGCAAAAGATTATGCCATTCAAATCCAAACAGCAGGTCAAGTTCCTGTACTCACAGAAGCCGGAGTTAGCCAAGAAGTGGAGCAAGGAGAACCCCAAGCAGAACCTCAAGGCGTTGCCCAAGAAGGTGTCCAAGAAGAAGTAACTGTACAAGCTCCTGAAATTACACGGGAGTCTATTCGTTTGCTTACAGATGAAGAGGTTAATCCTTTGTATGACGAGATACCAATGAATCTTCTTCCAATAGCAGAGAACGTATCAAAACAAGATGCAGTTTTTGAGGCTTACTTTAAATCTAAGAAAAAAAATACTAATCCTGAATTAGTTAAAGCAGTAGAGACATTATTGGGTAAAGCTCAAGTAGTGTCTTTACAGACACAAACAGAAGAACAACAACTTGCTCGTATGGAAGAGATGTTTGCTGAAAAGGAAATTCCTGAAGCACCTCCTGTAAGTCAAGGTACATCTGTAACTAATAAGTCTGCATTAGACCAAGTAAAATCAAATCTAAAAGATACCAATAAAATATCTATTGTTGATTCAGCAGAGAAGATTATTACAACACTGAAGTCGGTTCTTCCAAACTTTGACATTGTCATTCACGATAATGACGATAGTTATACTTCTTCTATGGGTTCAATCAATGCACCTACCGAGTCTGCAGGTAATTTTTCTTATGTTAAAATGCCGGATGGTTCATACGTTGGTCGTATTGACATTAACTTAAATAAAGCAAATCAAAGAACCGTAGCACACGAAGTAGCTCACGGTGTTATGCTTAAGGCATTTGGAGAAAATATTGAGACGTTTAAGACGTTTAAAAATAGAATTGCATCTGTTTTAAATGATAGTTCAAATAAAGAGTTATCAGATTTTGCAAGTCAATATGCCGAGAATGATTCATACGAAGAATATCTTGCAGAATTAACTGCTAAATTAGAGCAACAAGAAGGTAAATTATCAGCTTCTACATTACAGAAAATAGCTGCTATAATTAATGAGTTGGTATCTAATATTACCAATGGCACATTTACTCCATTCCAAGACATTAAAGATACCAAAGATGCTGTAGAGTTCTTTAAGAATATATCAGAGTCAATGCGTAAAGGAGAAGCTATTAAGCCTTCTGTTGTTGCAGCAAAGAAAAGTATTTCAAAAGATACTAAAGCTGATAGAAAATCAAAAGCTCAAATTATTGGAAATAATGCACAGTTATCTGCCACTGTAAAATTTAATTTAGATGTAGCAAAAGAGATGGCTAAAAATAAAATGTCTCCTCTTGATATTAGAATACAAACAGGTTGGGAAAAAGGATTTGAAGGTAGATGGAGATACGAAATACCTGATGGAGAATTTAAAGACCTTGATATTGATGATTTAAAAAGAGAAACGTCTGAAGATGGTACGGTTGTAAGAGTAGCTAAACTTTCTGATGTATTTAATGCTCCTGATTTATATCAAGCATATCCTGAAATAAAAAATACTAAAACTGTTTTTAAAGATTTACCTCCATTTGAGTTAGGCTCATACAATATATATACTAATACAATTACTGTAAACAAAGATTTATATAAAAATAATAAACCTGAAGCAAATTTAACAATGCTTCATGAAATGCAGCATTATATTCAAAATAAAGAATTTTTTGAAGGAGGTTCAAACCCATCGTATGCTCCAATTATGATGAACTTTGTTGTAGAGGATTTTAAAAATAAAGTAAATGAACAGTTAAAAAAATATAATAACATAAAGAAATTTTTTTCTGACGATAATAATGCAATTAAAAATGCAAAGGAACTATATAAATTTACTAAAGAGCGTTATTCAAAAATTAATGAGTTGCTTCTTCATAAAGATGAAAAATCAATAAAAAATTCATATAAAGATATTGGCAGAAGATTTAATATATCCGATTTACCAACTGAAAATATTTTAGAAAATAGAAAGGCAGATGGTTTTAATCTTTATATTCGAGTAGCAGGAGAAGTTGAAGCAAGAAATGTTGAATACAGAAATAAACTAACTCCTGAGCAAAGAAGAAAAACTCTTTTGTCTGATACAGAAAACATTGATAGAGAAGACCAAATCTTATTTGAAAACAAAGAATTGTTATTCTCTGAAGATGTAGATAACATGAATCAAAAGTATCCTGTTTCAAAATCTCAGCTTACTGATGCAAATAAAATATCTAAATTAATAAAAGACGCAAGAGTACAAGGTTTTTCTGAATCAGTAATTGAAACATTCTTGCAAAGGAAAGGTCTTAATGCTGAACAAATAAGTGCAGCAATGGGTAAAGTAATACCTACTGCAGGAAGAGTAGATTTATCTGAAGAAATGCTTCCGGGTTACACTAAATTAATGAATAAGATTGATTTATTATTTAGCATCGAGGAACCATTTAAAGAATTAGTTCGTATGCTAAAAAACTCTAATGAGTATATAAATGCTACTGACATTCAAAGAGAAAAGTTGGTACGTGACTTAAGAAAAAAATTTAGATTAAAAGAAAAGTCCGCTCCATTAGTTCAAAAAATTATTGGTGCTATCAAAGACGTTGCCAAGATTACAATGAGTGAAAAGGATTTACTCAAAAAACAAATCAAAGATTTAGCAAGAGGAGCGAAGGATGCTAAAAAGTTATGGAGACAAGTAAGCGGAAATCTAACTAAAGAGATTAAGGAATTAGCATCTTCAGGAAAGATTACAGCCAAGCAAATGGCTTCAGTGCTACGTAAGTTTTCTTCTGTAGATATGTTTAATGAGAAGTCAATAGACAAATTTGTTGACTATATGGTTAAAGTATTTGGTGATGCGGAGTATGTTGAAAAAATGACTACTGCATTAGCTCAAATCAAAAATGCGAAGACAAACATCAAGACTAAGATTGGTGTAGCTCAGGACCTATTTGAGCCATTGAATCAATTGCTATCAATCAACCCAACACTTGTTCCTTTGAATCAATTGGAGAAGTACTTGGGTATCTTAAAAGATTTTAGCGAAAGAAAAGCTGTGCTTAGTATTGATGATAGAGTCAAGGTCCTAAAGCAGGTAAATGAAATACTTGACGAGATAAATAATGAGCTTTCTGCAGTAGACGTTCTTGCGGATAGGTTTAACAATTACGATAAGCAGGTATTCAACGAAGAAGGCGGTATTGACTATGCTGCTACCATTAAAAAGATGATAGACAATGGTCTTATTTCTACTGACGAAGCAGACCTAATGAAAAAATATAAGTCTGAAATACTTCCTCAAGTAGAGGCAACTCCTTTAACTGAAGAGGAAATAGCGGAACAGAAAAAAGAACAAATAAAAATATTAAAGAGTTTAAAGATTGATAATAAAGAATTTCCTTTGCCTAGTCTTGATGAAAAAGAAGATGCATTAAATCTAGCAAAACTCATTAAAGAGTTAAGCGTGGAGGACTTAATGAATATTTCTTTAACTGACCTTAAAAATATAATTAAGGTTATAGATAATATTAATAATGGCTATCTTCCTCATTACGCTAAAATATCTATAGAGAAACTTAATGCTATCAAGGAGGGCAAGGTGCTTTCAAATGCTATAGAAAAGGGGAACCCTTTATCTTTCTCAAAACTTTATTCAAGGTTAAAAAATAAGTTTACTGAAAAGGGAGTTATTGATGAATTGATAAGAGCCAACCCTCTATACTACATAGACAACGTCTTTGGTGACTTTAAAACAAGAGACATATTTAATTCATTGTTTGAGAAGTCGGCTCAGGCTTTGTCTATCTTTAACTCAGAGCTAAAAAGAATAGAACAAAAGATAGAGGCAGCTCAAAATAAAGTATTGGCATCGTTCAATCAGAACTCTGAGAATTATTTAATGTCTAAGTTTAGAATGACAGCATATATGCTTCAGCGTGAGTATGAGTCAAATATTGGCAAGAAAGGTGTTAAATATACCGTGTCTCAATACCTAGAGGAGACTATTAAACACATCGCAACAAACAAGTCAATTTTTAAAGAAGCTGATGCCAAAAAACTACAAAAGATACTTAAAGAAGTTGAAAGCTATATTGTAGACGGAAAGATTGATTTGGATAAATTCTACAAAACATTTAATAGTGCAGAGAAGAATGCTATTAATGTAATGACTGAAATAAACAAGTCTCTAGGAGAGACAGCAGCATATACAGCTGCTGTTATACGTGGAGATAAAGTTGAGTTGATGGATAATTATTTTCATCACAATGTTTTGCACGAGCAAAACCCTATGGATGCCACTTCTGCTCCTGAGTTCTCTAGTAGCTACAGCAGCTCAATGAGACCATCTACAAAAGCTAAGTCTTTGATAGAAAGAACAGATAAATTGACTCCGCTTAATTTTGACTTATTTACGTCAACTTACAAGGGAGCGAAGTTTGTATTGTTGGACTATAACCTGACATCTCCTATTCGTACTGCTAAAAGAACCTTAATTCAAGCAAAGAAGAATCTTCAAAAAGTGGCAGATAAAAAAGCAAGAGATGAAGCTAAGAAAACAGGAGTAACAGATGAGAATAAATTAAGTAAAATAACAGGGGTAATTCCTAAGCAGCAGACAGATATTAATAATGCAATTGAGAATGCATACGAAGAGGCTCTTCAAAACGTATTAACCAACGCTATTGTTCAGGATGGTCTTTCAAATGCAACGATTGACTTTATTCAGAAGCAAGGATATAGAGCTACTTTAGCAGGAACTACTAGATTTCAAGCTGAATTATTGTCAAACATTACTAACGCATTACTTATAAACCCTTCGGGATTTATAGAAGGCATTAAACACGCTAAACTTATTGCTTCTGCAAATGGGTATCAGTTCATGAAAAATGCAAAGGCAAAACAATTATTTAGACTTTATGCTTCAGATGCTCTATCGGGAAAGATGGTTGACCCTCAAATACTGAAACAAACATCGGGGATAAAGGGTAGCGTTTCTAAGGGTGCTTTACAAAATAGAACACTTCAGATTTATAACCTTACTCTAAAAAAGTATGTACAAAACCCTGTAGAATACATAGCTGATACAATGCTAACCACGCCTGATAAAGTTGTTTCCATGCCACTTTGGTTTGGTAGTTTTATGAATGAGTTCAAAAAAATAACAGGGGAAGAAGTTAATCAAGACATGATGATTAACAATGACCTTGACTATATGCAGAAGTATGCAGATGCAATTGAGCAGTCTACAAGAAAGGCTGACCAAGAGTCTGTGTACTCAGGTGCATCCAACAATGAGTTCATGGGCATACTTAAAGGTAAAATTAAACCGAATCAAGGGTTTACACAAAAGGCTTGGAACAACTTTAACTCTTACATGACTAACTTTATGAACTTTGATTATGCAGCGGCAAGAAGTGCTGTTTATAATTTGTTTAATGAAGGGTACATGACCAAGAAAAAAGCTGCCGCTGTGCTTGCAGGTCTAACAACTAGGTCTGTAATCTATCAGGTTATGGTTGCCAATATGGGGGCAGGTGTTGTTGGTGCGGCTCTTGGTCTTGCATTTGATTGGGAAGATGAAGAAGAAGTAGATGAGAAATCATTTTTTCAAAAACTTGGAAGAGGATTGGCTAACGTACTTGTTGGGTATACTGTTGGGAGGAATTTTGGTAATGCAGTAAGAGGGATGATAAACTTTGGTGTAGAACAAATCAATGAAGAATATCTTGACTTTCTTAGAAACGGAGAATATGATTTCTATAAAGACAATATTGCATACTCCTATTTAAATTTTAACGAAAGAGGAGATATAGATATACCAAAAGTAGCTCTTAATATGGCAGGAGCTTACACTCCTGCATTAAGTACTGCTGTCTTAATAGGTAAAAATTTTGGTGCTATAACTAGCAGAGTAATGGGTGAGGGTTCAACAAAAAAAGAACCTGAGGCTATAAGAAGAGAGGATATGACAGTAAATTACAAAATCCCTCTTGAAGTAGCGGGGAACCTTGGTCTTATACCTATTTACAAAGACGTAAAGAAAGCTGTAAACGATGAAATTTATAAGGACTTACGCAAAGCTGCTAACACTTCTAGCTCATCTATAACTAGCACTGAAGACTACGAAAAAATAAAAGATTTACGTCAATTGAAGGAAAGTACAACAGACGAAGATGAGTTAAGAATTATTAACAAAAAGATAATTCAAGTTAAAGGTACAAAAGAACAAAAGAAAGTAATTGAAGAATCTAATAAAAGAAAAAAAGAACGTAAGGACAGACTTTTATATGACTCTGAAAATAGAGTTAGGTATGATAATGAATCAGAAATGAAACGTTATAATCAATCCTTATATAATGAAAGGTTTGGTGTAGGTTCAGATTGGTACGAAAAAACAAAATACGAACAATCTGTTGAATCTAAATTATCAAAAATAAATAGGAAAAGAGAAGATAAAGAATATGAATATACTACTCCTCCTAAAAAGAAATAATTAAACATATCTAATGTACTTAAATCCTTTCTGCTTATCATAGTAGACCATTAACTCTGCATCATTTGCGGAACCAACACGGGGAGGGCGACCTCCCCATTTAATATCTCCGTAGAGGTTGTCTGCCTTACCGTAAATTATACCATCGTCACAAGCCCATATAATGACCGGAGAGACTCTTTTGTCTATTAGCTTAACTAACTTCCTAGCAGAGATTGGAAGCGGGTACGAGTCACGCATAGTACGTATACGACCTTTTACTTCTGCATAAGCTATCAGCTTATTGTCTTTGTCAAATACTTTAAAGTCTATGTCATTAGGGTCTAACTTTTTAAATGACCCACTAAAGATGCTTACAAATAGTTTAATTGCTTTATTTTCTCTAAGCAAATCTGTTTCTGTTTCAAAAGTCATTGTATTTTATTTTGTCAAAAATAACATGGAGTTCAGATATTAGTGCCATCAAATCTTGTTTTGCAGGTTCAAAGTCCTTGTCAACTAAGTTCTCGTAAACATTAGTTACCTTTTCGTGGCAATCACTAGTCATCAAGAAGATACGCAATGCTCTTGCGTTATCGTCATTTTTGTTATCATCCATAAAAATTTAACCCATTAAACATGGTATTAATTTTACGCATCACGTAACTCTCTTGACCATGTGGTGTTTGTTTATCAATAAGTTCTATTATATCTGATAGTCTTTTATTTTTACTTGCTAAAATCATTAGATTTGATTTCTCTACAATTAGTTGTTCTATTTCATTATTTAGTCCATATATTTTAGACTGTTGTTTCTTCTCCCTGTTAGTCAACTTGTTATGACTGCTTTGGTAATATGGAATTTGTTTTTTATTAAGGTACATATCTTTTGCATATAAATACCTTTCCATTAATGATTGGTCAAATTTAATTAATGAATTTACTGTTTTAAGATAATGTATAATGCTTGAATGATTTTTTTTTAAATAATTTCCAATAATAGACGGACCGCATCCGTTATCGTTTAATATTTTTGAGAACACCTTTCTCGCATCTACGCATTCTCTTTTTCTTTTTTTAGAAATTATATCAACATCAAACACAAAGTTTACTATAAACTTAAGCTGATTCATTTCATTTAATATCTCTTCTTCCATTTGATTTAATTTAAATTCCTTTGTACACTTCCACCTTTACTCCGTGCTTCTCCAATTCCTTTAGCCGGTATTCTTGTAACTTAGATAGCTTCCCATCGGGTTTCTTCACTTCTACGAACAGTACGTCAGAGTTTGGTGGTATGGCTATTAGGTCAGGAATGCCATTCTTGTTGGTGTTAATCAACTTGATTACATAGTATCCATCAACTTCCAACTCTTTAATTTTCTTAGCCTGTATCTGCTGTTCTTTCATTGTATCAATTTTCATCATCAGACATGATATACATTTCAAATGCTATTATACAAGCGATTATTAGGCATACTATAATTGTCATCATAAAAATCTTTTTTAAAGTGGTTAATTGTATAATCTTTCTTTTTCGTTACCGCTTTATAAATATCGTGTTCGATTCCTCCTTTTGCAAATATCCAATACACCTTGTTCTCAAGTCGCTCCTTTGTTGTCATCCTGTCCTTGCTCTGCCAATAGCTTGTGGCACTGAAGTCAATGTTGTAGTAAACCAAATACTCTGACTTCCTTAACGATATTCCCTCTCGCCCTGATATAATCTGTAGTGCGATGTTCTTGTGCGTGTCTTCAAAGACACTTAGCTCTGTCGTGAGCTCATCACCGAACACTTGCTTAAGTGCGTTGTATTCCTCCTTGAACTTATAGAAGATGCCAATCTTACACCCATTGAACTGATTTTTAATAAACTCAGCTTTGCTCAGGTCAATTATCATTGAGTTACCGCTCTCAAACTTTATGGTGCCACTGCATAGCTGATGCACTTTTGTCATTAGCTTAACCGGTGTATCTGCTAAAATTATTTCATCTTTGCCTTCTACTATCAATTGCTTCTTAAGTTTATTTATCAACTTATAGGTTGACTCCTTCATCTCTACCTCCAATATCTCTTCTTTGGTCTCTGCCATGAATCCTGCCTCCTGTTGCGTGTAGTTTATGGTGTATGGCTCCATCTCTTTGAGTATGGTATCTAATCCATTACTGTAGTCATTAACGAACAATCCGTTAATCTTACGCTGTTTTACATTGACAAACCTATCACAGAACCTGTAGAAGTTTTTAAACTCCCTGAACGGGTTGGTTGGTATACCATATACCTGATGGTACATCTGTGAGTATGACTCCGGTGTTGGTGTGCCCGACAATAGAATCACCATAGGATTATCTCTACGAATCAAGTCACAAACTGCCACTGCTCTATTGTTTGGCTTAGGAAAAGCCCCAACACTGTGTGCTTCATCACATACTATCAAGTCCCACTTTTTATCATTACATACCAAGTGCAGGCTTTCGTAATTTATGACAGACAGGGAGTAAGTTGGCTTTAGCATACTGTAGTCGGCTTCAATTGAACTAATTGCTTTCTTTTTGGTAATGAATAGAACCTGATATGTACGTACATTCTCTGCAATGCCAAGACTTGTTAGGGTTTTGCCCGTTCTCACCTCCATTGCAAGGTATAGGAATCTGTTCTTTATCAATATCTCAGACCCTTTTAGGATAATATCACTTTGGTAATCCCTGAATGTAACGCCACCTTTATTCTCCATTTCATTTAAAATTTTATAATACTCACAGCTTTCTACTATCTTATTAATGGTATTTTTGTCGCTCCTGTACTTTAATACTTTATAAATCTGTACAGCATTCCCTCTACCACTCTTTTCAATTTTAGTCTGTAGGATTACCTTCTTAAGCGTTTCGCAGTAGTCCCACATTGCCTTGTTGCTATATCCTAAGGTGCGTTCAATCATTTTCTTTATATTAGTATATCTTTATAAGAATTAAAGTCATCGTCAAAATCTTTATAATCCACTAATATTTCTTCGTCTTTACATATATCTCTTAATGCAATCATTTTATATTCATCTAAACAAATAGAGTTTGGATTATTACTATGATTTTGAAAGTTTGAATGGTCGCAAGACGAATATAAATAATCACCCTCTCTCCAAAAGTAAGTATCAATATGTTTTTTTTGAATGTTAGTTAATGTTTCATATTTATCTTTATGAACCTTTATGTCAAAGCCTTCAACAAACTGCCATATTAAAGTATCTTTTGGAATAAACTCTGAAGCAAATAGTCCAAACCCTTTGCCTTGAGATACAGCTATATAATTTTTAACAAGTAGCATTAGTTTTCTTTATTTATGTTATAGTAAAAAGAATTATTATCTTCAGATACCCACCTATCTGATTGGTTTTCTACAGAATGTAGTTCAGTATCTACTTTAAACTGCTTTAAATCTTCAGGCAATTGTTTTGTTACCCAATTAGAATCCTTCCAAAATACTCTATTGTTGGGCATACAAAGTAAATAACCATCATCAGATTTTAATATATGACCACACTTGTAGTCTGATGGCTCATCGCTGTATGGATTGTTATACCAATCAACTGTAAACATATAGGTAGCCCACACCTTGGTGCCATCTCTTAATACAACATGAGCCCTGTGGAATCCTAAAAATTCGTACTCAACAACAGACACATTCTCGCTAAAGCAGTCCCATAACTGCTTGTAGTTAAACGGAATGTTATTCGTTGGTATTTTAGTGTATATCTCTGAAATTGGTACTCTGCTCCTTAGCATTCCTGAGTCAGTTATCACATGAAAGGTAAGTATCTTACCACTGCATGATTGAATACCAAACACATAAACATTGTAGTATTCATCTTTGTCTCTTTCATCCTTAGTAAAGTAAGATTTCTTTACCATAGCTTTAAAATTCGGTATACTTGAATTTAGTATCATAACTTTTCTATTTCTTGTTTAACTTCTTGCCAATAGTCGTATGCTCCACTTCCGGAATCATAATGATAATCATATAGGGTACTTAGTACCTCATCTGCTGAAAGTAATGCAAATTGTTTAGCTATCTCTTTAATTTCATACATAGTTAGCTTACTACCTACTTCACTGAGTATAGTAACTGAATTAATACTAACTAATTGTTTTGTTTTTTCTTGTGCTGTCATAGCTTTTTGTTTAAAATATTTGCTCCTGAAATGTCTCAGGCTTACTTCTGATTATTATCCATCGTCCACTTTGGTCTCTGTCTTCCTCCGGCATTACACCCTCTTTGTAAAGGGCGTAGGCAATAATCCATTTATAAAACTTAGTCCTACTGACGCTCATCCTACCTCTCGGTGCGTAATCAGGGTACTCATCAATAAAGTTGGAGTACAACTCATTTTTATAAAGTCTTGTATTTGGCTGTAAGACTACGCTCTTATCTGTGCTATCTACCAATCCACACCATTCAATAAACTCATGACAAGTCTCTGCTGATAGCTGACGAATCTTAAGGTTGACAAACTTACTCTTTACAAGACCCGTATTCAAATAGTTCATTAGGCATCCTATCATGTAGTTGTCAAACTCACACCAATCGTCATCGCTCCAATCTCCAAACATTAACTTACCAAACTCATCAAGTGGCGTATATTCTTTAGTATAATACTGATGCAGTTCCAACTCCCACTTACGTCTTGCAAATGAATTTCCTGTACCTTTAATTGCATAGTTCGTAGTAATAGCAATCTTTGGAGACCTGCTGAACGGAATCTTGATAGCGTCTTTGTTCTTTTTCTCAAGTGTCAGACCTTCGGTCACGACACTGAACAAACGCTCGAAGTCAAAATGTTTCTTTACGTCATCAAAACAAAGTATCTGCGTGTCTGCTGACACCAACTGATAGGCGAAGCTACGCTCAAATGCAAATGACTTGCCATCAATAACGACCAACTTTTTCATCTTGCTCAGTGCATTCATAATTAATCCCTTTCCTGTACCACCCTCAGGATTATCGCTAATCACCTCATCATTAAGAATCACGGCAGGGCAGAACGATAAGTTCTTGTATCCATGCAACAGGAATCCTATCGTGCTCTCCATTGTCTTTACTCGCTCTAGGTCTCCTCCGTTAATATTACTTACAAACCTCTTGAAGTCACACGCATCTGTTATACTACACAGGTTGAACGTCCTATCTATAACGTGGTCTTTCCAAACATAACCACCCAAGTCTAAGTAGTCAAGGGTTGTAATGCCATCCTTTGTAATTTTTACTGCACAGTTCTTGTAGTATAGGTATGATGTGTATTTATTGTCTGCAATAAAGTAAATCTCAATCGTTGACAGCAAGGATAGAAACTCTTCCTTAAAGAATCGTGTATTGTCTGCAAAATAATTGTATACAGCTATGTCATCCAACTCCAACAGGTGCGTAAGCACGAAGTCTTTTATCTCCTTCTCAGATGTGTGGTCAATTAAATTGTTAGTAACCTTAACGAATATGTAGTTCTTACCACCCTCAGGACAATACTTATAGAACCCATTGTCCTCCAAGAATTGCTTTAAGTGTATGTGTACTATCCTAATGACTCCTCTATCGTTCCTGTCCCAAAAGGTCTGCATTGCATTCTCTTCCTCAACCTTATTAAGTACGGACTCAATGGTATCGCTATCCAAGTTGGAGTCTTGCAATTGGATGCGGATTTCTTTTTTTGATACGCCACGTCTTAGCTTTGCCTTAATACTGTTGATGCGTTCCTCATCCTCGTAGTATTTAGTTCCGAAGTTCGCAACTTGTCTGTACGCTGAGTCAATGGTTGTACCAATCTCTCTGAGCGTAAAGTCTTCTGATGCAAACTGATTTAGCACGTATGAGGCAAGGCTCTTGTTGATACCGAAGTCATTAAATGCCATAGCAAGAACGTATGCGTTCTGATTACGCTGTCCCTCGCTCATTGGATACTTTTTCTCCCACCACTTTACAAGTATCTCTACAATCTTATTCTCATCTGTAATGGGTATGGTAGCTTTGTCTCTTGACCTGCTCACCTCCGTGTACTCAGGCTCCTCAATCACGTCCCAAATAGAGGAATTCTCGTTGACCGCAATTAGAGGGTCGTAGGACTCGTAACATACTCTACTGAGGTTCTTACTCGTCTTATCAAAATAAGGGCTGTTAAAGTACTTCTCTAAGCTATTGAAGTACAATGTATGGCTCTCTGCATCTGCCGGAATTTTAACCAATACTTTTAATCCATTTCCTGATGGTGAAATAAACACAGAGAATACATATTTGTTTTTGGATAAACCCTCTTTGTCTTGTAATAATTCTTTCTGCTTTAGGTATCCATCAAAGTCTAAGCATATCAATCCTGAGTGCTCAAGCAATGATGCATCAGTTCTTTTGTTGAACGTACCACTAAAACATATTGCAGGCAGTTGTTTCTTTAGTTCCTGTCTCTCAGGCTTACGCTTTTCTAAGCGTATTTTCTTTACCAATTCCTTTGTTGCACCTGCTCCATCCTTAATCCTGTCTAGGATTATGTGTACATCACGGAAGAAAGGAGTATCAGTTTCCCTTATATTTTGGAATATCGTCACATTTTGTGTCATACTATGTCGGTTTTATGTCGATTTTCTTTAGTTAACTATCTGATTATTAATTTAATGTCGATAATGTCGATTTTTTCTCTATAATATAAATTAAAATAATAAAGAATAGTAATATTATATATATAGTAGTATAGGAAAAAATTTATTGACATTTCTGTCATTCATTAGAGACAAAAAAAGGGGAAGATAGACTCCCCCAATTTTTATTTTAATTGGTATTGGATTAAAATGGAATATCGTCATCCTCCACGTCAGCCTGAACAGGTGCCGGCTTTGCTTTTGTTGCACCTTGATTGGGCTCATAGGTATCCAACTCAACATAGTGATTGCCACTACGGGCAGTCTTAATGTTTAGGTTTACCCACCCGCCTTTCTCGTGCGTCCTGATGAATGCTACCGCATCATCTGCTTTCATTGATAATCTGCCCACTACAAAGTCAGGGGCTTTTTCGCTTCTCTTAAATGAGAAACCGTCTGCAAAGATTTTTTCGTCTTGTGCCATTGTGTTTAATTGTTAAGTATTGCCTCAGGCTATGTTTACCAACCACTAACCTCTGAGGCTAAGTTAATGATTGGGTGTAGTCAGGACAGGATTCGAACCTATACAATAGAGCAGTCGCCCATAGCGTTTAACCATTTTCGCCACCTGACTAATTAATAAATATCTATTTCAGTACATTCATATTGATAATTTTGCATATCATCATTGAACATATTAGCCATATCACCATTAAGACTAAAACTTTTTTTACGATTGCTACTATTGTTCACAATCATTTTAAGAACATTACGTAGATGGTTAACATCCATAGACATTATATCTATTTTTTGACCATCTTTTGTAGTCCAATATATTATTTTGTTTTCCATTTTTTATTATATAAGCAATTGAGGTCAGGATGGGATTCGAACCCATGAAGTACCAACACGTAAAAAACTATGAGGAAAAACTACGCCACCTGACCATTTGTGTCTTTACAGACACATTTTTTTATAATAGATACTCGTCAATGTAATAGTTGACAATGTCATCTGATGGAGCAGAACCAAAGTATTTATTAAACACCTCAATCGCTCTGCCTACCTTTAACTCGCCACCTTTTACAAAGTCTTCTGTTGGTCTAAAGATTCCAAGAACACCTGTGCCCTTGTCAATCACGTAGAACACCAATGGCTTCCCAAACAAACTCTGATAGATATAGCACTGAGAGTCGTAGTTGTATGCCTTTGCAGTCCACTTGAACTTATGAATGTCGCTCGTAGTCTTAAGGTCAATCACGGAGTCATCTGTAACAATGTCCGCCTTACCCTTCCACATCACGCCTTGTATCATACCAACTGCCGGAGTCTCATACAGATTCCCTGCCTTGTAAATCTCATCGTAGAACGCAATGTTCCCATTAATAATGTTCACAAGACCTTGTATCTCATCCTGCTCCTTCTTAAGCATACAAAATGGAAGATTGTTATCCTCACAGAACGCTTTGTACTCTTTGGTTGTACGTGTACTCACATCAACGCTTAACATCTCTTTAGCCCTCTCAGGCTCTAAGATTAACTGATGGAAGTATCTGCCATCCATGAACGCTTTGCTGTCTTCCCTATCCTTACCGAAGTCCTGAGGGTTACTGAGCAACACGCCTATGTCTGAGTTGGATAGATAATGCTTTCCTACACCTTTGTAGTATTGATAATCATCACGTAATTCTGTTATTATTTCTAATTCCTCTTTCATTACTGTGCGTTTATAAGGTTAGCAATTTCTTTCTTGATAGCAGGACTAATCTTGTACTTACGAACTAACTGACCACCAATCTTCTCAAGACCTAAAGCCTTGTTGGTTGTTACGTACTTAACAACGGCATCCCAAATCTCTGTACCCTTTTGTAACTCAGGTAATTCTTTTGCCACCGCAAGTTCAGGCTTCTTTGCAACCGCAGGCTCACCCTCAGGTAAATCCTCACCTGCATAGATATAGATTCCCATACCGAACATAGCAAGGTTCTTCACCAAGCAACGCATCAAAGTCTTGTTAATGTCGAAACTTGTTGCAGGCTCAACTGTCTTATCGCCAAAGCGTGTGCTGTAGGTATAAGAACGCTTAAGCATTGACTTGTTTGAACTATCCATAACCGGTAGCCACATCTGCAATGTCTCTCCCTCAATGGTTACGCTAGTGTTACACATAAACCCGAGGGCATCATCGTAGTCTGTATCCAATACTTTATAGGTAGCATCAGGACACTCACGTTTAGTTGCTGACCATGCCCACGCCCATGATAGGTAGGTAAGGTCTTTTTTCTTCTCAACGTGCTCATTCACATTGATGGCGGATAGCCTTTCGAAAACTGATTTTTTCTTTTCCATTTGATTTGATTTGATTTGATTTGATTAAATAAATACTGCTCTCTCTACCTCTTTGACAATGGACACGTAGTCCCTGTCTTCCTCCATCTTCTGCTCAACAGAAGCGATTCCGTAGATGATTGATGAATGCTTGATTTCGTATCCCGCATCTCTCATATACTTTTGGATGTATGTTACCTGCATAGGTCTCTTATTGCATAAGTAATATACCAAATGCCTCGCATCTACACACTCCCTCTTCTTTGACTTAGAGAACATCTCGTCCCTATGTACGCCAAAAAGGTCAGAGACCCTTTCCACGTACTGATTAAAAACATCTTGCTTCATAACTTCTAATTAATTTAAAACAAATATAGTGAATATGTTCATACATCGTTCAATTATTTGTCAATTTTTTCTAACAATTTTGCTTCCGATTCGTCAAGTGAGCGACTCTTAAATGTATCGTCTACGTAAAACTCTCCTGACTTCAAAACCTGAATGTAATACCCGTCAGCATAGGCTACAACGTCAGTACACTCTTTTAATAGGTTTTTTGTTGGATTCTTTTTAAGGAATGATTCCTTGCATATAAACCTACCGGTGTCAATTAGATTCTCCATTTGATTAAAGTTTATGTGGGCATTTGCCCACGTTAATATGATTAATTTTTATACAAATATAGTACAATTTATTTGACTGCCAATAAATCATTGTACTTTACATACACAAAACCATCGTGCGTAATCTTATCAGCCTTCTCCCAAGACTCAGGAGTAATAAAATGAGTAGTGCTAAACACTGATTCTTTTACAAATGTCCCGTCAACCATTTTACCCTTGCGGTCTTTGATTTCATTCCAAGCAACCTCCAAGCAATGTAGTGGCTCAAGACCCAACTGCTTTGATAATACAATCAGCGTGACCAATGAGTCCCCGATTCCATCAATGATTTTTGCGTGGTCATTTTTAAGGATAGCGGAGGCGGTCTCACCGACCTCCTCCATTATCTTAAGCATCTGCTTTGGTGCATTCTGTTTCTCAAGTAATCCCTTCTCCTGAGCCCACGCTGTTACGTTTACGACCAACTCATCCAATGTTAGTAGCTTATCCATATACCACCTCCCCCATCGCTAAGTATTGAAACACTACATCTGCTGAACTTGCATCGCCATCCTCACGTACATGGCTTTCTAATGCCCACCTATGTTCGCTATCTGATAGCAACTGTAGTCTTGCCTGCATAGTGCCCCGTGTAATCATACCAATTAACTCATCCTCATCCTCTGCATCATTGACAAGAACTTTTACATTGTGGTCTAAGATTGCCTTAAGAATGGCTGTACTGATATACGGGTCTTCTGACTTAGGAACTGCCTTGCGTATTGCTTTAATTGATTCCTCAGGCAGGTAGTACCAATAGTTACTGCCACCCTCTAATGCCGTAACAAAAATGTCTTCCAAGACCTCCCTGCTGATTGTTTGTTTGATTGTGATTTCCATGTTATTTTTCCTCCTCTTTTAATTCAATGTTTTCACAATCACACGCATCGCCAATGGCATAAAATATCTGCTCCATTGTCGCTTCATTGTTTAATGCCGTATCAAGAACATCTTGTGCCTGTTCTTCTGTGCATTCGTAACGGTCTGTCACGTCACTTACACTCCATAAATTGTCTACAAAATAACCATGTTGCTTCAAGATGGCTTTTGCTTTTTGTACCTCTGTTAACTGTTCCATTTGATTTAATTTATATTTAAGTAAAATCCTACAAAAATCTCTACAATAAAAGCAATTACAACTATTGCAACTGCTAATATTACTACCCAAAAAATACGATTTTCTTTCTCAGGCTCTTCTTCAAAAAAGTGCATCATAACTGTATTGACTCAAAATGTTCCTCTGATATGATTATTGCTCTTGTGTACGCTACGTGCAATGCTGATAGGTAGTCAAACGGATTCCCCACCAAATAATTCTCTCGCTCGTAATTAACAATGGGCTGAATTACTTTCCTGATTTGCTCATCGCTTAAGGATGTCATTATATAAAAGTCATCCTCTGACCACTCTGTGGTCTTGATTATAAATACTTGCATATCAATTCTCCCTTATTTTTCTTTCAATCTCATCGCCATACTCTCTCCTCTCAAATGATTCTAGCATCTCCATTAACTTTTTGAGCTGACCGCTATCCTTAAACGCATCTTGAAGTTTGTCGTGTACGCTTTGTGTTGCAAGAATTAAGATTGCCTCATGAGACAACTCCTTGTGTAGGTACTCAGACAGGATGCTTAAACTAAAAGAACCTGAACTGTCTTTAGACCACTTTGCTACTGCCATTGTAATAGCCACTGCAACCTCTTCAGTTGATTGACTCATTCCCAACGCCCTTGTCAATGATTTGGCATTGTGGTTGAACTTGATTTCACTTTTCATAATTTTTTATTTATGCAGGAGGGTTTTAAATCCTACGGATTAAAAATCTGTTTCGTCTTTTTAGACTCATCAGTTGGGACACTCATCCCAATACAGAGGGTAGTGTCTTCACAGACACCACCCATAGCCTTAGTCCCAATGCTGAAATCGTAGCACATCAGACTCAGTGAACCACTCATCGCACCCACTGCAATGATAGTTTGCGAACTCATCATGCTCCAAATCGTGAAAGCAATTTACACAAATTGGCTTCTCATTCTGAATGTCAAACTCACATTCCTCGCAGTCATCTTTGTATATCTCAAGTAGGTCTAAGTCTCGCTCAGTGAACCTACTGAGTGACCTGACCGTCTCCACCTCGTCCTGCTCCTTATACCAACTGTATTGATATGGCTTCTGTGTGTACGTCTTGTGGTGAACCTCGCCTGCTGAACGCTCCCTGATATTGAAGTATATCCAACAGTAAAACACCCTGCCATCTGTGGCTTTGATGTCAACCTGCTTCCTCCTGTACCAATTAGGATGACCTTCCAACCTATCCAACTCAGCCAACACTGTTCCACTGACTTTGAATATGTCCACCTCCACATTGTGACCTCTGCCCTTGTCCTCAATCAAATAAGGTAGCCCCTTGATGACCAACGGATACCTGTCTTTGGTCTGCCCCTTGCCGATGTACTTTGAACTAGTAAGGTAGCTGTAGTAATTGCTGTAGTCCTTCTTGAGCGTGCCATACACGGCAACTAAATTGTCTTCTAACACATTGTCTTTGCTGTACCATACGCCATCCTTCTGAACCCACAATTCTTTGTTGTAAATCTGAAACGTCCTGCTGTACGTGTTGATTGTCACGAACCTGCACTCATACCGCTCCAACTCTTGCTTCCACTTGTGGCGTGGTATACGCCCAAGATTCTCAGCCAACACTCTTGAGTCACTTTGGTTGTGGTTACCCAATGCCCTGATAGTACCGTTCATCATAAGCCACTCCTGCTTGTTGTTACCACACCTGAACGGGTGTGTGTTATCTCTGTTGATAGCACCGACTGTAGCGTATCTGAAGTGAGCAATGAACGGACGCTCTGTATCCAACACCTTGTACTCTGCTGACTTGTGGTACGTCACGTGAAACGTGTCCAACCAAATAACGCCCAACCCGTGAGGGTTGATGCGTGCCGAAGTCTTTGCAACCTCCTGAGGAACTGTCTTCCCTGCTTGCTTGATAATAATTATACACATAGTTTTTTGTTTAATAGGCAGTGTCTATGAAGACACAGAACCTAAGTAATGAACGAATAATGAACTAAGATACGACATTTATCTGACATAAGCAAATTTATTTTAATAAACTATTCTTGCGTCAAATTTTTTACGTTCCAATTTTGGATGCTGTTCAATGAATTTATAGTATGCTTTGTCAATAGCCTCCCACTTTGTGTGGGCGACTATTGACCATACGCATACCTCACCATAATAGACATTGAAATAGTGACTATTTTCCATCTTATAGGTTTTTAACTGCTGATACTATTCCGAATATTAAATACAATCCTGTTGTTGTGGCTAAAATCCATTTTAACCAATCAATGTTTCTTAAGTTTTTCATATTAATTCTATTAAATCTAAATCGTTTTTTATTCTGATTGCTTTGACTCTTGCCAACTCATAGGCTCTTGCCCTTGTGCGTGCCTTTACTTTTACAAACCTCATCGGGTCGTGGTAATAATACGCTGAAAAAATATAATCTCTCATCTTGTTTAATTTAATAATCGTCCTCTAACCGTTCACCTGCATACGACTCATCGAAGTACCTATCTTTACGATACGGATACTTGTCGCTGTAGTAACAATCTCCGCACCAATGCCCCGTACTATATCCATAAGCGTCACTCTCTTCAATGACACCTGCTTTAGTACCGCACCCCCTGCACGGGACTAGTCTCTCATTGCAACTTTCACATAAGTTACTATCAAACCACATATCGTGGCGACCTTGTTGGCGTGAACACTCTGAACACTCCCACACATCATTTGGTCTTGTCATATTTTCTTTAGATTATAGGGTTGAAAGTCAATACCATAATCAAAGGTGTATCCAATATCATTCATCCTTCTTTTGGCTTCCATTATGGAATAATAGTATTCATTTATTGCGTCAATGATTGCACGTACTGATTCAGGCAGTGTCTCGTACTGCTCGAATAAATCTGTTTGATTCTCTTGCATCTTATAGATTTTTAATTGTTTCATAAATTCTAACTCCATTTTTTACCTCCATAGGTATTTGATAAACTGCTGTAAGCCTATTCAAGTACATCTCGTACTCAACTAACTCCTTCTCAGGCAAATACAATAGCCTGTCAATTACGTTCTGAATTAATTCATTCCGCTCTTCAATTGTTTCTGTTCTCATTTTAATTTGATTTAATAATACCTTCCTCAATTAATTGTGTTGCTGTACGTCCGTACCAACCTTGTAAAGAATAAGCCAACCCCGTATCGTGCAAGTACTGCCACGCCTCGATTTGTTGCTCTCTTGTTGCTCCTTCGCCCTCGCAAAAACCTTCTGCAATAGCACACGCTAAATAATTTGTCATAATTTTTTTTGTTTGTGTAGGGTGTTTAAACCCTACGGGTTTGAAATTCCGTTTCGTTCTTTTGAACTCATCAGCCCGAGCACTCACTCAGGGACGGAGTGTCTTCACAGACACACCCACTTGCTAAGCATTATATAAATGCCCAACCTCAATCGCTAAGTCAATACCCGACTCCAACGCATCGTTAATGTCATCAAGTGACTCACACAGGCTCTCGCTCCCGTCATCGTGGAACTTGTACACCTCGAATAGTCCTGAACTGAACACCTCTTTTGCTTTGTCGGTTACAAATAACCACACAAACGCATCTCTAATTTTCATTTGATTTTTCATTTTTGATTTATTTAATACATTGTTTACTTCTTCCATTGTGTCCCAAAGATTATTGCCTAAATTGTCATGTACATTATCTTCTTCATTTTTGTCCCAAATCATATACCCATCATTGGTATTCATTATTTCATATCTTTCCATTTCTATTTAATTTAAATTGTTTGTTAAAATATTTATTGCTTTTACTACGTCATCAGGACGAACCACTATAAAGTAGTTTGGTCTGTACACGCCTTGAGTATCTGACTCCATTCTTTTTGTTGGTATGCCCGCCTCTGTAAGCAACGCCTCCACCGCCTCAAGCTCTGACTCCACCAACGAATGAAAGACGCTGTACACGGGCTTGCTGTAGCCCTCAGGCATCCATTCGCTTGTCGTGTCAAACTCAGGCTCATTAGCCACCGCTTGACACTCAGGCTCATATTGGCGACCACCGTACACGTCCCAATTCCATACGTTAGTCCATGCCCCGTTCCACTCCCTGCCATTCAGAAACCATACGCCACGCCTTACACTAATCCTGACTCCACTCAGCCCGTTTAACCGTTCCTTTGTGACCCTGCTTTCCCATCCTGCATTTGTAATCCATAAGTTACCGTCCCACATAGCTATCTTATTGCCATGTAGCCATAAGCCTTGCCCATCAGTGTAACTGTTATCAATCCTGAACTCGTAACGCCCCTCGAATGCTCGAACAATCCTTTCTGTAATCTGTCTCATTTCTTTCTTGATTTAAAGTCCTCAATTAATACATTAATAGTAAGCCATACGAATAAACTCAGACCGCCAATAATAACAGCCTCGAAAATTGTGATTTGCGTGCCCATAGTTAAATTGAATTTAAAATCATATCAGTTGATAATTTGCAACCGCTAAACCTATCCTTTAAGGTAATACGTCCATGCTTTAGCATCATCGTACCATCAGCAAATTTGGTTAGTGTCAACTCATCTGCTGAACTATCAGCAATAAACCCCGCACGGTGAAACGTACCTCTGATTTTTAATTTGAATAAAATCTCTGTTCTCATAATTTTTAAATTTGTGTAGGGGTTTTAACCGCTACGCGTTTATAATTCCGTTTCATGCTCTTGCAATCATCAGCATAGGCAACTACCTATGTACGGTAATATTGTAAATGGACTAGTGTCTTTACGGACACTAGCCCATGTTGTACTATCTTGAGATATATGAATTGATTTCAGCATCAATAATGCCTGTTAAGATATATTTCCTGAAACGCTTTGCTACGTTAAATATAAAATCAATTCTGTTCTCTTCACCATTGTACATGGATAGGATGATAGGCTTAATCCGTTTCAGAAACGCTTCGTGCGACCCGTTTGGATTGTTTACACTAAAATCAACCAATTCATAAAACAGCTCATATCGCCTCATTACTTGCTTGACACTCTCAAACCGTGACGGTAACCTAAACTCTAAGCAATTATGCTTAGGTAATGCCACCTCATAACGTGTGCCCGTGCTAATGTCTTCTAATCGGTTGTTTTGCCCGCAATAGCTATTCCTTAACCTGTTGCGAAACAATGCAAGCACTATGCCTGAATTTTTACGGACTGCCTGTCTTAACTCTCTACCTGTCATTCCATCTACAGCGACCGTAATATGACCGCCACAACGATTATCAGATGGGCTGAAACGGTCATCTATTATCTTTTCAGCTTTGTGTATCATATCAAAAACCTTTGTACGCCATTTGCCCGCAGGCAAAAGTGGTAGCACGTGCGTGACCGCCTCATAACCGCATGACCCGTCCCGCTCAAAACCGCAAAACAATTCATATTCCTTTACAGCGTTTCGGCTCAATTCATTCTTCTCAATTTCAAAACCGATTGTGAATTTTGACTCAAAATCCATTCCATCAAATTTGATGGCTTTACTTTGCTCTGATTTTTTAAGCCCCGACACGTCAATTGCGTGCTTAGTCTTGTTAAGGAATAAAGGGGCGGGCTTAGAATGATAGTTAGTCACTACGCCTCTTTGGTGTTCACCTGTAGTCGTGTAAACAATACCTTGATTGCTCATAATTTTAGGTTTTTAGTGTCTATAAAGACACGGTTAGTTGATAGATGATATTAAAAATGCAATTGCCTGATTGATTTGCTCGATTGTATTGGTGGTCTTTACCACGCCGTTTGAGTCTACCCGTACGGACACGTTACCCGCATCTGTTTTGTACGTGAATGTCAACACCGTGGTCGGTCTCTCTGTAGACTCTTCGCCATCTTTTCCACCCTCACTGTCAGCGTCTACTCCACCTGATTTGATAAACTTTAATAACCCCTCAATTGTTCTATTGTTAGGCTCAAACTCTTTGTACTCTTCAACCTTTACCGTTTCAACCGTTCCCGCCTTAACCAATTTGTAGAAAAACGATTTTTGGTATCCGTAAACTTTTAATGCAAATTCTTCAGCATTCCATGTAATGCCCTCATTTGCCATGGTCGCTTTGCCCGCTGTAGATTTATACCATTCAAACCCCTCTGCCACAATTTGCGATAATTGCAAGCTAGTTTCAAATCTCTTCTTAGTGGCGTTCAAATCGGCAGTGGTTAACCGTCTCAATTCACGTAGTTTAAGCCCCTCGATTGCGTTTGCAGTGGTTAGGAAGTGGCTCTCAATTGCTAGTAATGTGCTCATATTTTTGATTATTTGTTTAATTCTAGTCAGCTCCATGCTGATTCGATGTTCAAATCTAGTTTAATTCTTTATATATGCAAATTTTATTTTCACTTTTTTTCAATTATTTTCAATTTGTTTGGTTCTGAATGAGTTAAGCGGGATTTTTTATTGAACAAAATTTGAACGAAGAATGAACGAGCAAGGTATTAAGCCCTCTCTTTTAGTCCCTTTAGTGTCTATAAAGACACGTTTTAACAGGTAAACAGGGACGCGGGACGTACACAGGACGCACGCACAGGGCACGGGCACGGCAAACAGGGCACGCACGGGGGCACGGGGCACGCAATGTAGGGCACAGGGCACGGTACACACACGCGAAAACGCCAAAAAATCAGCAAAGGGCAAAGGAAACCGACCCCCCACCCCATCAAAAAAAAAGCGTTTTCGTTGCGGGGCTCGCCTCGCCAAACCGCTATATAGCCCAAACACTACTTGTAATTAATTCTTATATTTGACTGAAATATTTCGTGTACGTTTTAAAACAATTATTATGAAGTTAAAATTTGGAAACTCTGTTTACAAGGCAGACTTGTCAAACAGTATTTATCAGCAGAACGGGTCGGACTTCGGTTTGACTGTGAAAGATGGTATGTTAATTAACAACCGCCCTGACGGACAGACCGGCATTCATCAGGCGTGCCAATTGAAGAGTGAGGTTAAGCGTGCTACAAAGATTAATATGTATGCTGAGGCTGTGATGTTGGGTAACATGAGGTCAGAAATGTCTGAGGGTTCTGAGATGTGATTTGGTTATCATCCAATTTATGAGGGGTGTCTTTAGTTAGGCTCCCCTTCTTTGTTTATATTTAATGCATACATCAGATAATACCTTTGTAGGATTCTGATGTATAAATGTCAGGATTGACATTTTATACCTGTTTTTATGTCGATTTTATGTCGATTTTATTTTTGTAACTTCCTTATTATTAATACTTTATCTCTTTAATGTCGAAAATGTCGAAAAAAAAGAAGAAATGTAGTGTAAAAAAAATAGAAAGGAGGGGAATATATATAGTAGTAGTAGGGGAAAAATTTTCGACATTCTGTCATTTCTATGGTAAACCATAGTATAATCTATGTTGTTGGTATTGTTAAGGCACTTTTGTTTAAAATAAAATCGACATTATTTAAGAAAAAATCGACATGGCATAAAAATTGTTGACATTTGATTATATTTGTGGTATAAAAATTAAATCAAATTAAATGGTAGAGACATCGGGTATTGGGTATTCACCCAAGGACTTGCAGTTCGGAAACGAGGGACGCAAGAAATTAATCAGTGGAGTTATTAAAATGTCAAAGGCTGTCAAGTCAACTTTGGGTCCAAGTGGGAACACGGTCTTGATTGAGAGTCCGCATCATACTCACGGTATTACGGTGACTAAGGATGGTGTTACTGTGGCAAAAGCTATTGACCTGATTGACCCAAGTGAGAACCTTGCGGTTAAGATGATGAAGGAGGCGGCAGATAAGACCGCTACTGCTGCGGGTGATGGAACGACTACTGCTATTGTGCTGACTGAGGGGTTAGTGTTGGGGGGTCTTGAGCATATCAAGGACGAGATGAACAGGACTGAGGTGCTAAGACATATGGTGGACATAACTGCTAAGGTGGTGGACAAGCTAAAGCGTAAGGCAAAGAAGGTCAGCAGTACGATGCTATTAGACGTGGCATCTATCTCAGCAAATAATGACCGTGAGATAGGTCGTATTATCTCTGAGGTGTACAAGGATGTGGGTAAGACCGGTATTGTTACGGTTGAGCGAAGCCAAACGGCTGAGACGTATGCCGAGACGACCAAGGGGTTAAAGATTGACAGGGGGTATTTAAGTCCGCTGTTCATCAATGACACCAAGAAGGATGAGTGTGTGTTTGAGGACGTGATGATATTGGTGGCTGACATAGAGATAGCAAACATACTTCAGATTGAGAACGTGTTGAAGCCAATTATTAGTGAGGGCAAGAAGCTACTCATTATCTCTCCGTGCAATCCGAACGTGGTAAACACGCTTGCAGCGAACAGCATGAAGGGAAACCTGAAGGTTGTGGCTGTTCCGCCACCCAACTTTGGCTATAAGCAGCACGAGCTGATGCATGACATAGCGATAAGTGTGGGTGCTACCTACTTCAGCGAGAAGACGGGTGACGACTTGAGCATCATCAACTACGGTGACTTGGGTCACGCAAGTAAAGTCATTGTGAGCAAGGACAAGACGGTCATCATTCGCAGTGCAGCAAAGTCTGACGAAAGTATTATTGAGGAGCGTGTTAAACAGTTGTGGAACGCACACAAGGAGGCGACTAAGAAGGGTGACAAAGACTTTATCTTGGAGCGTATAGCATCACTTACGGGTGGCATAGGTGTCATCTTTGTGGGTGGTCAGACTGACCTAGAGCAGAAGGAGCTGTACGACAGGGTTGATGACGCTGTCTGTGCTGTACGTTCAGCATTAGAGGAGGGTATATTGCCCGGAGCAGGCAAGGCATTGCTTGATGAGAGTGCTGACTTGGGGCAGGAGACTAATAGTGTTGAGTATAATGCCGCACTTGTTATTGTTCGCAATGCACTGATGGCTCCCTTTCAACAGATATTGGCTAATGCAGGTCTAAAGCCGAGTGACGTGTACAAGGACAAAACTCCTATTGGTCATGGATACAACTTAAAGACAGGTGAGATGGGTGACCTGATTGAGATGGGGGTCATTGACCCGCTAAAGGTTACACGATGTGCACTGCAGAACGCAGTGAGTGTGGCAGTAACCATACTTTCAACTAACGCAATTATCACAATGGCTCGTACCTATGAGCAGCAACAATAAAAATATGACACCAATTGGGAAATATATAATCGTCAAAGACATTCAAGAGACCATTACTACGGAGAGTGGTCTAATACTATCAGGTGAGGACACCAATCAGCTACGCTATAAACGTGCCTTCGTGATAGCACCCGGCACTGACGTGAGTGTTATTGAGGAGGGTGACGAGTTGTACTACGACAAGGGTCACAGCTTCACGATGCTCATAGATGACAGTCAGTATACCATCATCTCTGAGCGTGACGTAGTTGTGGTTCTTTAGTCTTCTTCTTCTTTTACCTGTTTGGGTGGTGTACGGTAGGGGTTTGCCTTTTGGTAGGCGTTCATTTGGACAATCATGTTCCGGTAAACCTTATCGTTGTAGCAAACATTCTTATGGAACATTGAGTTGTATGATATGCTAACGGGTATTTCTTCCCCGTTTAGTTTTCTATAGATGTCCAATACCATGCGTGTGGATTTATAACTCAATTGATAAAGTGCTTTACCATCCTTACCTTTTCTTCTGAACCGTTCAATCCACCCTTCGTGGCGTAGGCGTTCAAATCTTCCGAGTTCCCAACTTACAAGTTGAGCAAATTCATCAAACTTTTCTTTGCCAAAATAGCCTTCTGAGTATAAAAATAGTATCATGTCAAGGTCGGCTTGACCTAAACCATGCTTGGATTTCATGTAGTATCGGATAACTCTCCAAAACTTTAAGTAGTCATTTGTTTGTGTTTTCATTTAATTAAATTTTATTACATTTGTATATCAAAATTACATTTTTATTATGGCAACTGAAAAGAAGGAACCAACATTAACTAGCCTCCAACAAAAATTGGATGCTATTACTTTCAAAAATGCCCAAGCTGAAAAGGTAAAATCTATTCAAGAGGGCAAAGAAAGGTTGAAGGATAACTTGGGTCGTAATAGAAAAAAATACCAAGCCGCTGTTGGCAGAGTTCAAGGTCTTCAAGGTCTTCAGGGCATCGGTAATACACTAGGAAATCAATTTAAAAAAACAAAATCATGAAATCAACTCCAAACTTACCGGCTTCTTCAAGAATGCAGATGCCATCAGGACCTGCAGGTCCTTCAATTAAGGGTGCATTAAAAGCAAAACCATTAGCAATGTCAGGTGGTGTTCCTTCAAAAGGAGCAAAGTCTGCAATCAAAGCAGGTGGCGTAGCAAAAAAAATGGGTAAAAAATCAAAATAACATGGCAGGAGGATTAAAAAAGTCTAAGGACGTAACAATTGATGCCTCAGAAGAGGTGTTAGTTGAGGTTGCAAAGGCAGAAGAGGTTAATGATGTGTATGTGAAGCCTGAGCTAAAGAAAAAAGATGTAGTTGACCCTGACCCGGGCAACAAGAATAGAGATTTTAGGCATTAATTTACATGGCTAACAAGTCAAATATGAAATGCAATAGTCCTGTTCCATCGGATAGACCCGGGAAGAAGAGGATGGTAAAAGCCTGTTCCGGTGGAGAAGAAAAACTCTTACACTTTGGAGCAAAAGGCTACGGAAACAACTACAGCCCTGCGGCACGTAAGAGTTTCAAGGCACGACATAGTTGCGACACGGCTACTGACAAGTTAACTCCTAGATATTGGGCTTGTAAAAATTTATGGGCGGGTCCGGGTGGAGCCACCACAAGTAATCCTAAAAACCGTAGAGGTAAATATTAAAGTTATGAACAGAGATTATCCATTAGCACCTACATACTTTGGAGACAAAGAAACTAGGATGAAAAGGCAGGCTGCAAGACAGGAAAACAGAGAGATAAGAAGAGGGGAAAGAAAGATTGAGCGTAGTACAGGTCTTGAGTATGAGCCTCGTGTTAGAAGGCGTGATAAAAAATTATGAAAAACATTGTAAAAAAAGCAGCAAAGTACGAGTCTAAGAAATCATTAGACGGTCCTATGAAGTTCCTCAAGGGGAATGCAAGCAAAGCAAAGAAATCATTTCCCGATGTTAGTGGTGATGGCAAAGTTACCAAGAAAGATGTGTTAATGGCTAGGGGAGTTATTCCAAAGAAAAAGAAGTAAGATGCCAAAGGACGCTTGTTACCGAAAAGTTAAAGCATCGTATGATGTATTCCCATCTGCCCGTGCATCACAAGCAATTGCTAAGTGTCGCAAAGGTTCAGGTGTTGTTAGAAAAACTGAAGCAGGTAGTAACTTAAAGAGGTGGGAGAAAGAGAAGTGGCAAGATACTAAAAGCGGTAAAGCCTGCGGTGCAGGTGGTAGCAATGAGTATTGTAGACCAACAAATAGGGTGTCTTCAAAGACACCAACAACAAAGTCAGAGATAAGCCCATCAAAGTTATCTGCAAAGAAAGCTGAGAAGTCAAGAGTTGGCATGGGTAGAAGAGTTTCAAATGTTTAAAACATGGCTGAACCAATAAAAATTATTCAAAAAAATCAACAACCCAAAGATGAACTTAGGCAAAAAGCTAAGAGATGGGATAATGTTAAAAATGAATATCGTCAAAATAATGATGGAACAAGGTCAAGCCATAAGATGGGGACTGCTACAGATGATAAGGGTGCATTTGCTTATCCTACAGTATATCCAAAGGATAGAAAAGGAACAAAGTCACATAACCCTAAAGATTGGATAGAGTTACCACATAGAGAAGCTCAAGATACAGCATTTGCAAGAGGTGAGGTTTATAGATTTAAAGATGAAAAAACAGCAAGCAAATGGGCTTCAGGAGAATATAAAAAAAATTAAATCAAATGCAACAACAAATAAAAAGTAGAGGTCTTGGAGACACGATTGAGAAAATAACTACAGCTACCGGAATTAAAAGGGTGGTTGAGACTGTAGCTAAAGCTGCAGGCAAAGATTGTGGCTGTAAAGCACGTAGAGACGCATTAAACAGAGTATTCCCTTATCAAGATAAAAAATAAAAATATGTCAGTTTTTAAAACAACATTTTCAAGGTCGCTAAGAGCACACCCTTCGGATAATGCAAACATTCCTTATCCCGGCTTGGCTGAGTCAGGAACAAACACAACAGCAACAGCATTCAAGCTGATTGACTCTGCTGCAACATTCATTACAAATAATGTAGCTACAGGTGACATTGTTCACAATGATACAGCAGGCACAGCAGCAACAGTTGTTACTGTTGATAGTGAGACTCAACTTACTTTAAATGCAGACATCTTTACTTCAACTGCTCAGGCTTATATAGTTTACCCTGAGTCTCCTCAATCAGGAATGAGTAATCCGGGTGCTTTTCTATATGTAGGTGGAACGGGTAATGTTTCCGTTATTACAATAGGGAATGACCAAATTACTTTTGCAGGTGTTCCTGCAGGAACAACGCTTCCTATTCAGGTGCTAAAATTAAGAAGCACAGGCACAACAGCAACACTTGTTAACGCCCTTTGGTAACAGTTTTAAAAATAAACTATATGACAAACCATGGTTATGCTGACACGGCAACAATAGTAAGTATCTCAAGTGCATTATTGAGCATAGCAAATTTTCAACCTTTAGTAACTCTGATAGCCTCATTGGTTGCCATAGTTTCAGGAGGCTTTGCTATTAGATATTATTACAGTGCAACTAAAAAGTTAAAAGGATGAAAGAAATCATTGGAATGTGGATTCAAACATGGAGTCCCGGAACTAATTACCCTGAAGGGATTAATGTAGGTATAGCTTTCAGCGGATGGACAGACATTGCTACAGCTTTGAGTAATTCAGAAGCAATATTTGATACTTTGCCTCCTGCCAAATTTTTATCTCTAGGGGGTGGTAATACATCAGGACATTGGACTGCTGAAACATTACAGGCAAATCTTGAGGCTATTAACAATGGCGATATTGGTGATTATTGGGGCGTAGTCTTTGATTGTGAGGAGGGTGATGCAGGACTTGCTGAAGATTTTGAGGCTTGTTTTGCAGCTTTAAAAACACTCGGTAAGCAAGTTATAGTTACGGTAAGCCATACAAGTCCTTACGGATTTCCCGACGCTGAGGACTTTATGACTGCGATATTATCATCAAAGAATATTGACTATTTATCTCCGCAACTTTATACAAATGGTAATGAGCCTAGCAATGATTATGAAGCAGGTGTAGTTCAATGGTCACAATGGGCATCAACAGGCATAGCTATTGCCCCTAGCATTGTTACTGCTAACTTGTATCCTGATGCACAAGCATGGTTTAAAGAAAATTTAAACATTACATTAGATGGGTTTATTCAGTGGGAAAATAATTAATTATGAGAAACATAATAATAGTGTTAGCAATCATTTTGACAATAGCTGCTATTATCCTTACTCAAGATGAACCAAAATCTGTTAACGATAAGGCATTAGCTTTAGTAAAAGGAAAGTTTGCTTTTTGCGGTGCATCGGGAGCTGAGTTGACAGGTCGTTCAATTGTTGTGCAGGGCAAGACATTCCTAGAAGGAAAATCAATATGTCCTGTATTGGATGGCTTTTCATTGGCTAATACTATGCTAGTTGGTAATCCATCAATCACGCCCGATAGCACAGACAAAACAGTATGGTCTTATTTTTGGTATTTAGATAGCGTTCCTCAAGCACCTACTTGGGATGTACTGCCTACTGTTAACCGCTCATTTGTGATTACTAAAACGCAAGGCATGAGCAATATGTTCTGTATGCCATGCAAAGTTTTAGAAGAAAAAGTTAATGGCGTTACATTAGCAGAGTGCTATGGTCCAATCAATGAGGCTGCAGTTCCATTACGCAGGTCGTTTCGGGTGGTGGAAGGTGAAACATCAGTTACACAAGCCCCTGTTGGTGCAACCTATCCTGTTGGTACTATTATACCCGTAAAAGAATAATAAATAATGGCAAAGATAATGAACGTAAGTTTTTACGTTAAAAAATCTAACAAAAGAGGCGTGGCTGCTAAAAGCAAAACTAGTAGCAATAAAACAAGCAAACTTTATAAAAAAAAATATAGAGGTCAAGGACGATGAGACAATTTTTTTGTGATGATAATGGAAGTTTAAGCATGAAGCGTTTATGTGGATTTATCTGTGTATTGGCTTTATCTATTAATTTGGTACACAAGCCAAGTGAAACTGTTATCATATCAGTTGCAACATTAGCCGGTGCAGCATTAGGCATGACATCGGCAGAAAAGATATTTAAGAAATGAAAATAAAAGTAGTTCGTGAATTTTTTAGCGAAACAGAAACTCTTGGCTCTATGTACGTAGATGACAAGTTTTTTTGTTATACACTTGAAGATTACGATAGGAAGTTAAGTCAATTGCAGGATTTAAAAATTATTAAATCTACTAAAGTAGCAAAGCAGACCGCTATGCCATCAGGTGACTATCGTGTTATCTTATCAATAAGCAATAGGTTTAAAAGGTTAATGCCGGAAGTGCTTAATGTAAAAGGTTTTGCAGGTATCCGTATTCATGGAGGTAACACTCACGAAAATACAGAGGGCTGTATCTTAGTTGCTAAAAATAGATTTGTAAACAAAGTATCTACGTTTGGTAAAATACGTAATTGGATTCAAGGTACTATGGAAAGCAATTTAATAAAACAAATGCAAAAAGCAATAAATAAAAATGAAATCATTGAATTATTAATTAGTTAATGGCAAAAAATTTTATACTGCTATTACTTAGTTTATCATTATTCTCTTGTGCATCTAGGAAAGTAGCAGTAAACAAAACACAAGTTGAAACACGCATTGACAGCACTGCTGTTGAAAAGAAGGATAGCGTATCTGTAAAGCAGAACGCTATTTCTATTAAAGAGGATGTTAATGAGGTTGAGATAGTACCAATTGATGCTACTCAACCTATGATAATAGGCGACAAAAAATACTATAACGCTATAGTTAGACTTAAAAAAACACGTAGACAAGTAGTGGATACGTCTAAGATTACTGTTTCCCAATCGTCTGAGAAAAAAGTTATAGTAAAGAAAGATTTAAAATCAAAAGTGTTTGACAAAAAAGTTGAGAAGAAAGCAAACTATTGGGTATTGTTATGGCTTTTATTCATACCCATTACGTGGTATATTCTAAGAAGATGTGCTCTTAAATGATAATTTTTATTTACTATATTTGTATAAATTAAATTTAAATCAAATGAAAACAGTAAAATTAACAGAACAAGAATTAGAGTTCATTAAGACAGGTACTTTAGAGTACAATAAAATCAAGATGAGTATTGGAGAATATGAATTGCAAAAGCAAAATCTTGTTCTTCAAGCAGAAAAAATCAGAGAAGCATTCTCTAACAACGAGAAGATTCTTATTGAAAAGTATGGCACTGATTCAGTGATTAATATACAAACAGGGGAAGTAACACAAAAAGAAAAATAAAATGGGAAAAATTAATTCATACCCAAATGCAACTCTACCTATATTAACCGATAAGTTAATAGGTACTAATGTTGTTGGTCCGCCTGTTGATGCAACCTATAATTTTACGTTAGCAGATTTATTGGCATTGTTTGAAGCAAACTTTAATGGTCCTGCAATGATAATTGCTTCGGTACCCGTATATGCAACTAATGCAGCAGCATTGGCAGGTGGGTTAGTTATAGGTCAACTTTATAGAAACGGTGACGTATTGAATATAGTACATTAAACTTTATATAATATGTCAAAGATTAGTACATACGATGTAGCTCCTGTTCCTAAGTTAGCAGATAAACTAATCGGAACAAGTGTTGGTGGTACTCCTGATGATGGGACATATAACTTTACTTTACAGGAACTATTAACTTTATTTCTTCCAAATATTCCTGCAAATAATTTACAGGGTGTTTTAAATTACGGGAATACTGCCACTCAAGATATTAATCTTACAGGAACAATCTACACCACAGACTTAGATGTAAGTAGTATTGCAACCATTTTAGATAGTTTTTTAACAGGAGACACTCATATTACGGGCGGTCTTTATGATGTTAATACTTCAATTGGAACGGCAGGTCAAGTTCTTACAAGCACAGGATTTGATGTTGAATGGTACACTATCCCTACAGTTATTCCTGATTTACAACAAGTTTTAACTGCAGGCAACACATCAACGCTTGACATTATTCTAACGTCAAACCTTATTGCATTAGATGTCAGCTCAGATACAGCTACCTTTTCTACTGATTTAACTATTGACGGAACATTAACCGATGGAACCGCATCGGTTGGTACTGCAGGTAAAGTATTAAGCAGTACAGGAACGGGCGTTCTATGGGTTAGCTTACCTGTTTATTCAGCAACTTCTCCTTTATTTTTTGATTCTAATACAGGTGTATTCTCCATTCAGGTAGCAAATGGTACACAAGATGGGTACTTATCTTCTGCAGATTGGATTACGTTTAATGGTAAGCAGAATGCAGGCAATTATATCACAGCCCTTACGGGTGAAGCTACTGCTACAGGACCCGGTTCTGTTGCTATTACTCTTTCAAACACTGCTGTAATAGGTAAAATATTAACAGGTTTATCAATTACAGGTGCAGCAATAACAGCAACCGATACAATATTACAAGCATTTGGCAAAGCACAAAATCAAATAAACGGTA
>Ga0209355_1000062_pt1 | contig 59127 bp, 55 predicted proteins | sample LauGreSBDMM110SN_3_FD_187563 | JGI IMG/M metagenome (GOLD analysis project Ga0209355, IMG submission 187563) | Freshwater lake microbial communities from Lake Michigan, USA - Sp13.BD.MM110.SN (SPAdes) (version 2) | ecosystem: Environmental > Aquatic > Freshwater > Lake | place: Lake Michigan... | reverse complement strand
ATAGCGATACCGCGGTTGTACGGGTTGTAGAAAGTACCTTCGCCACGCTCGTTGTCGAGTTTGGCCTGGTAGCTCCAAATGGGCTTGCCGTTGGTGCCATCAAGCGCCCACACTTTGCCGCTGGCAGAGGTGTAGTACAAAATACCATCAACTGCGAGTGGGAATGATTGGATACCGCGCTTGGTAGCGTTGGGAGTATGGATCCAGGCAACGCCCATGTTTTTCACGTTGGCTGTGTTGATTTGATCAAGTCCGCTGTGGTGATAGCCGTCAAAAGACTGGTGATACATCAGCCAGTTATTTGGGTCATTTTGCGCATTCAAAAGACGATTCCAGGTAACTTCGGCAGATACCGAAGCAGCACCGATCAGCATCAATGTGCTGACAAGCAACTTCATTTTTGGTTTGATGGATTTCATAAACTTCCCCGTGTTGGTTGAAAGAAACTCAATGTCAATTCAATGAAATGTCTGGCCACATGTAGCCGTTCGTTTCTTTTGTGACAACGAATTATTTTTAAAGAAGCAGCCTCAGTCAATCAATAAAAACGAGGCCTCGGGAAAACACCTAGGATATTTTTGCTGTGTTTTTTCATAGTTTTATTTATGTTTTCAGAGGAGATTTCTGTTTTTTTTACCGTGTGCAGTAACTCTTTCAGAACAAGAAAATCAGCAAAAAAAGGTATTCATTATTCATACAATCCCCCTACCGATATACAGGGCCATTGCCCATGCAGGCCCCACTTTATGCAGGCATGCTGTTCGCTTACTCATAGGAGACCATTGATGCCTGAGGTTGTCATTCGCAGTGTGTCGTTGCGCCAGGTTGACCTGCCGCCCAAGGTCGTCAGAACCGACGCCATTCAATCATTTGTCACTCAGGAAACCCTATTTCTGACTCTGCATTGCAGCGACGGCATTGAAGCCACCGGTTATGCATACACCATAGGTACCGGCGGTAGCTCGGTCATAGCATTACTCAAAGACCATCTGGCACCGCTTTTAATTGGTCGCAGTCCGGTGGATAACGAAGCGATCTGGAAGGATTTATTTTTCTCTACGCATGCAACCGCGGTAGGGGCCATCACCAGCCTGGCGCTGTGCTGCGTGGACACAGCGCTTTGGGATTGGCGCGCCAAAAGTCAGGCGCTGCCTTTATGGCGGCTTTTGGGAGGCGCTCAACCCAAAGCTCCCGTGTACACCACAGAGGGCGGCTGGCTTCAGTTATCTACGTCGGAATTAGTTGAGCAGGCTTTAGAAGCTAAATCTCTGGGCTTTAAGGGTACCAAGATCAAAATAGGCAAACCGCACGTAAGCGAAGACCTGGCTCGACTGTCAGCGGTGCGCCTCGCAGTCGGCCCGGATTTTGATGTGATGACCGATGCCAATCAGGGATTTAACCGGCCCGAAAGCGTGAGGCGCGCGCGCGCCTTTGATGGCCTGGATTTGTCTTGGATAGAAGAGCCCATGCCAGCCGAAGATGTGTCTGGTCACAGGCAACTTCGCGAACATACGTTGATTCCTGTGGCCGTGGGTGAGTCCATGTACCACCTGTCCCAGTTCAGAGAATATCTTGAGCAATCGGCTTGCAGCATTGTGCAACCCGACGTGTCTCGCATAGGAGGCATCACCCCGTGGATCAAGGTGGCGCATTTGGCGGAAAGTTTCAACGTCCCGGTGTGCCCGCATTTTTTAATGGAGTTGCATGTCAGCCTTTGTGCCGCAGTGCCTAATGCGGCCTGGGTAGAACATATTCCGCAACTCGATGACATCACCACTTCGCGCGTACTGATCAAAGACGGGTATGCGCACGCACCTTCTAGTCATGGTTTGGGCATAGAGTGGGATTGGGCAGCTATTGATAAAAAACAAAAATTCAAACTGCAAGTGTCTACTGCCTGAGGAAGATATCAGCTTGCCTGCGTTTGATTGAAGTGAAGATCCTTGGCAGCTTTGATCAATTTCTTCATTTGATTTTTATCAGACTCATAGATTAATTAGCTGCCGCTTTTCGACCCAAGTAACACCTCTGAATCTTCCAGTTGACGCACAAATTCAATCGCTTGTCTGGGATAGAGAGCATCAGGTCATCATGCTGGAGAGCAAATACTGGTATCAACATCGGCTCGAACTGGGCAGATGAGCTCAGCAGTTCAAACAGTCTTGGAGTATTTACGGGTTTAGTCATGGGTAAACCGCTAGGAATCACACTGTTTGTTTTCATCTCAGTTTTACTCGGAATTTCTAAGCTGCCTTCAGACCTAAATTGGACGCATATCTTTGGTGCTGGACTTCTTGGTGGCATAGGCTTCACCATGTCGATCTTCATTGCTAATCTAGCTTTTACTGGCGAGACTGAATTAATCAACTCACCAAAAATCGCTATGTTCATTGCGTCACTGACAGCTGGTGCTTTTGGTTTTTTGTGGCTAAGGTTTTTTGGGGCAGGTACACACTCAGAAATACATGATCAAATAAAATTCTAGATTGATAAAAAATATTCCACATATAAGCACTTTTTTCATACCACCAGTTCGCCGTCGCGCAAGTAATGTACGCGTGCAACTGCTATGCGCGCAACTTCATCTGCAAATGTCTGCACCAGTGCAGTTATTTCCAGCCGGTTGTTGCTTTTGTCAGCAGAGCGCAGTTGTTGTGCAAGCTGTGCGTAGTCAACCTGCGTTTGCTTCACTGCTGTTGACCGGTATTGTGATTTTTCAGATAAAACTACAAAGTGAGTACCTGTCTGGCGCGTAAACGGGCTGAATCGCCACTCTAATCACCTATTGCGTTTTGAGAAAATGTTTTAAAATCAGTTCCACAGTATTTAGGTAATCACTTGATTTGGTAGACCGTCACCGACCCGGACACTTCATGACCTACAGCCAACAAGGCGACGCCAGTAGGACTTTGAGAGGCGGGTATTTACCCAGCAGTTCCAGTGCTTTTATTTTGTGTCGATCCTGTTTGGCTTGTTTACTAAGTGCAAACAGTTCCCTGAACACAAACCGTCTTGTCTCGTTGCGGTCATCCGCCAGCAACTCTGCGGCAGTGCTGTTGATGCCTTGAACAAATGCCTCAATTTTTGGGTAATGCAAAAGCCTGTTTGCTGTGGTGCAGATATTACCTTTAGTGCTGCGGTCTGCGGGATAGGCATCCCTATAAGCAAGCTTCTGGGTTTTGCCATTGGGTACCGCTCGGATGAACATAAGCTGCTGTGCGCTTGGCTCACAAGGTTGCCGGGATACCCCAGAATTGCTTTCTTCTGTACCCACGGCTATCCCAACAACACTCCCATATTTCATAATTTAAGATTGACCAATCTGTTTGTATTGGTCAATCTTATGGTTCAATACATAAATCAGCGTTTGCCCATTCTGCAGCCTGTAGCCTGAACGCATACTGATGACCAGTGAGCTGGAAATCACCCGTGGTGAGCACCTACCCATTGACCAATTTAAATGAATTCAATTGAGTATCAATTTCATCAATGTCAGTCTCTGATAAATAGTATTTAAGGCAAGACTGTGACTTGAAATAAACCAGTTCAGTATCGCAAACTTACTCGCCTTTTACGATAGTACATTATTTACCATAAAAGATAAAAATACGAAATGCGTCTCGGTCTACAGATGACACAACCTTGATATTGCCCTGTTTTTTGGCTTCTTCGATTGATGCATCACCGACAGCAAATAATCCCAACACATTAATAACACACGATGTTCCTTTTTTGCTCTCACCTGCAGCAGTTGTAGCTGTTATCGGATCAACGGTTTTATTGTAAAAAACTGAGTATCCTGCTGAAGTTGAACTAGTTGAAGCACATCCAGTGAGCAAAGAACTCGAAGCCAATATTATTAAATATAAAAACTACATTTTTTTCTTATGAATAAAAGCCCAGGTTAAATACCAAAAGCAAATTTCATTATAAACACAAATATTTTGTTGCTTATGATTTTGATTAAAACTGACCAGCCTATTTCCCAGCATAGTCATATAGACCAGCAGACCTTGCAGTGGAATCAGGCCGTTGGTCAATCCCTGACCATCGCCCACCGCAGATTGGGTATGAAACAGGCATCAATGCTGATCAATCCTCAATGACCTCAGTTGCCCGGTCGGGCTATGCAAACGCTGTCGCTGGAAGCGCACAAGGCTGGATTAAGTCCGCTTAGCATGAGTTTATCGATGACAATTATTTGTTGCACTTATCGTGAAAATGCTTCACATCTGAAGATATAAAGGACAAAATGATACGGATGAATATCAATATAAAAAAACAGAGTATATTTAAAACACACCTTACGCTGGTTTTTACTGCATTTTTTTTGTTGTCTGAATCTGCATTTTCCACAGATTTAAATTCCAGCAATTGGTTTTATGACCTCCATTACTACAGTTACTCTGAACCATCAGTCGGCGTAACAGACAACTCTAGATTGCCGGCGCTCTCTTGGGGGTATAGAAATAATCAAGGGCTAAAGAATCCACAAGAGGAGAAGAAACTTACAGGTAACTATGAATTTGCGCTTGTTCCCACAACTTATTCAGGCTCAGGAACGAGCAACAGCTATTACACAAAATTTCTAGCAGAGATTTATCTGCCCATTAGGAATACATCATATATAGGGCTTGGTTACAGAAACCATTACGACCATTTTGGCTTCGGAACCACTTCTACCGGCTATGCTGGATACGATCGCAAGTCACAGTACTTATACGTACCAATTGGAGCTTACTATTTCACTTCGTATGGCTCCTTTAAAACCCAATACAATTTTTTTATTCAAGGGAAACAGACTTCATACTTTTCTCAGATCAGTGGCTATAAAAATGACATTCAAAACACGCAAAAAAACGGATACGGCATAGATTTGTCATATGTCCCGAATAGGGCAAACTGGGAAATTTATTGGCGTTATTGGGAGATCAATGATTCAAATACTGATGCTTCTTATTACAGCACTGGAACACTTAATGGCTACTATTATGAGCCGGCAAATAAAACAAATGAGCTTGGGATAAGGCTTGCTTTTTAATGGCAGCCGTGAACATTCGCTAACCTTTGTTTGTTACCGCATAATTTAAATTCTATAGCCTCACCATAGACATTCAATACCACTAATAGTGAAATCTGTAGCTAGGAATTGCGCTTCAACCAGCACAAGGACTATGGCATATGCCCGGCAACGGCGCAGACATCGCTTGAGCAAAACAGAGCGTAAAGGATGGGGATGGAACCATCCTGCAAATCAGGGGGTGGGGGTATGGCAGGGGTCGGACTGGCAGGAAATTGATGGGGGGGTATGGGGGTGTCGCCGGGCTTCGCAGTTACCCCGAAGGGGAACAGTCAACGCAGCATCAGTTATGAGTCGGTGGAAATCAAGTAGGATTGCTTGTCCAATTTCTGTCCAACAGAGCGTTGGACAAGGCCCCAGATGACAAGCAATCAAAAGCCCCAATCGGGGCTAAGTTGTTGATTTAGATGGAGGCGCGAGCCGGAGTCGAACCGACCTACACGGATTTGCAATCCGGTGCATAACCGCTTTGCTATCGCGCCGTTATCGAGAAAAAAGGGAAGCAACTGCTTCCCTTTTTGTATGTGGAGCGGGAGACGAGTCTCGAACTCGCGACCTCAACCTTGGCAAGGTTGCGCTCTACCAACTGAGCTACTCCCGCATGAGGGGCAAAGTATAGCCTAAAAAGACCTGCCTTACCCAGACTCAAACTATCAATGTTTCACTGCCACAGTAGGCACAGCTTCTACCTTGGCAGCCACGGGAACTTCGACCTCTTCTTCAGGTATGGGGGTAGGCATATGCTCAAGTGCAATTTCCAAGACTTTGTCCAACCAACGCACAGGCACGATTTCCAAATTGGCTTTGACGTTGTCAGGAATTTCCTGCAAATCCTTGATGTTCTCTTCAGGGATCAACACGGTTTTGATGCCGCCGCGCAAAGCCGCCAGCAGCTTTTCCTTGAGGCCACCAATAGCAGTGACCTCGCCGCGCAAAGTGATTTCACCGGTCATGGCCACGTCACTTCGCACAGGGATGCCAGTGAGTGCTGACACGATAGCCAGCGTCATGGCGGCACCTGCGCTCGGGCCGTCCTTGGGCGTAGCGCCATCAGGCACGTGGATGTGTATGTCGGTCTTCTCGAAGGAAGACGGCTTGATACCCAGCGCCAACGCCCGGCTGCGCACCACGGTGCGTGCAGCCTCGACAGACTCTTTCATGACATCACCCAGTGAGCCGGTACGCGTGATGGTTCCTTTACCTGGCATGGTGGCGGCTTCGATGGTGAGCAAATCTCCGCCCACTTCGGTCCATGCCAAACCCACCACTTGTCCCACCTGGTTTTGCTGCTCCGCACGTCCGTAGGTGTATTTGCGCACGCTCAGGAAGTCGTTCAGGTTCTCGGCGTTGACCTTGACCAAAGGCTTGAGCGACTTCAACAACAAGGCCTTGACCACCTTGCGGCAGATCTTGGAGATTTCGCGCTCCAGCGAGCGCACACCGGCCTCGCGTGTGTAGTAACGCACGATATCGCGCACAGCCGATTCTTCAATCAGCAGTTCTTCTTCCTTAATGCCGTTGTTTTTCAACTGCTTAGGGATCAGGTAACGCAAAGCGATGTTGATTTTTTCATCCTCGGTGTAACCCGACAAGCGAATGACTTCCATGCGGTCAAGCAGAGCAGGCGGAATATTCATGGAGTTGGAAGTTGCCACAAACATCACATCGCTTAAATCGAAATCCACTTCAACATAGTGATCGTTGAAAGTGTTGTTTTGCTCAGGGTCCAACACCTCGAGCAAAGCGCTGGAGGGGTCGCCACGGAAATCCGAGCCGAGCTTATCGATTTCGTCCAGCAGAAACAGCGGGTTGCGGGTGCTCACCTTGGTGAGGTTTTGCATCACTTTGCCCGGTAGAGCACCGATATAAGTGCGGCGGTGACCGCGGATTTCCGCTTCGTCACGCATACCGCCCAAAGCCATGCGCACGTATTTGCGACCCGTGGCTTTGGCAATGGATTGACCAAGCGATGTTTTACCCACGCCGGGCGGGCCGACCAGGCACAGAATCGGCGCTTTGACTTTGTCGACGCGTTGCTGCACCGCCAAATATTCCAGGATGCGGTCTTTGACTTTTTCAAGACCAAAATGGTCTTCGTTCAACACCGCTTCCGCATTCATCAAATCGTGTTTGATCTTGGTTTTTTTGCTCCACGGCAGATTCACCATGACATCGATGTAATTGCGCACCACCGTGGCCTCGGCCGACATGGGTGACATCAATTTCAATTTCTTCAATTCGGCTTCGGCTTTTTTGCGTGCCTCGGGCGGCATGCGGGCGGCCTTGATTTTTTTCTCTATCTCTTCAATGTCGGCGCCCTCTTCGCCTTCACCGAGTTCTTTTTGAATCGCTTTGACCTGCTCGTTCAAATAAAAATCGCGCTGGTTTTTTTCCATCTGACGCTTGACGCGTCCGCGAATGCGTTTATCCACATTCAATATGTCGACTTCGCGCTCGAGTTGGGTAAACAGGTTGTCCAGCCGCGCTTTGACTTCGGGCAAATCCAGCACCGCTTGTTTGTTCTCCAGCTTCAAGGGCAAATGCGCGGCGATGGTGTCGGCCAGACGGCCGGGATCGTCAATGCTGGCGATGGACGTCAAAATCTCGGGCGGTATTTTTTTGTTCAGCTTCACATACTGGTCAAACTGCTGCATGACCGCGCGGCGCAAGGCTTCGACCTCTGTGTCGGCATCGCTAGACGCAGGCAGATTCACCGGGGTCAGGTTACAAACAAAGTGCAATGGGCCGTCTTCAATCTGATTGACCGTGGCGCGCTGCTGGCCTTCAACCAGCACTTTGACCGTGCCGTCGGGTAACTTGAGCATTTGCAAAATGGTCGAGACGCAACCGACCTGGAACATGTCGCCGACAGCAGGCTCATCCTTGGCGGCTGTTTTTTGCGCGACGAGCATGATACTGCGGTCTGCACCCATGGCGGTTTCCAGCGCTTTGATGCTCTTAGGTCTGCCGACAAACAAGGGGATGACCATGTGCGGGAATACCACCACGTCGCGCAAAGGCAGCATGGGCAGGTCAATCGGCTCTGAAGGCAACGGGGTTTGTCCGGACATGGTCAAACTTCCAATCAAAAAAATGGGCTGGATATTGACCAGCCCGTTAGGGAATCAAGCCTTTTTGGCGGCCTCTCGGTACACCAGCAAAGGGGGTTTGTTTTCATCGACAGTGGACTCTTCCACGACTACTTTTTCCACATTGCTGCTGTTTGGTAGTTCAAACATGGTGTCAATCAGCGATTGTTCAATGATGGAACGCAAACCGCGCGCACCTGTTTTGCGGTCAAGCGCTTTTTTGGCGATGGCTTTCAATGCAGACGGTCTTATTTCAAGCTCTACGCCTTCCATGGCGAACAGTTTGCCGTACTGCTTGACCAGCGCGTTTTTCGGTTCGGTCAGGATTTGCACCAGTGCGTCTTCGGTCAACTCACTGAGCGTGGTCACCACCGGCAAGCGGCCGACCAACTCGGGGATCAAGCCGAACTTGATCAAATCTTCCGGCTCGACCTGGCCGAACATTTCGGTCAGGCTGCGTTCTTGTTTAGTCTTGACCACGGCGCTGAAACCAATACCGGAGCGTTCAGTGCGGTTTTCAATGACTTTTTCCAGACCGGCAAACGCACCGCCGCAAATGAACAGAATATTGGTGGTGTCAACCTGCAAAAAGTCCTGATTAGGGTGCTTGCGCCCGCCTTGGGGCGGCACACTGGCCATCGTGCCTTCAATCAGCTTGAGCAAAGCCTGTTGCACGCCCTCGCCCGACACATCGCGGGTGATAGAAGGGTTGTCGGACTTGCGGGAAATTTTGTCGATTTCGTCGATGTAGACAATGCCGCGCTGAGCGCGCTCTACATCGTAATTGCAGTTTTGCAGCAGCTTTTGAATGATGTTTTCCACATCCTCACCCACATAACCTGCCTCGGTCAGCGTGGTGGCGTCGGCCATGACAAACGGCACATTCAGCATGCGCGCTAGTGTTTGCGCCAGCAAAGTCTTACCGGAGCCGGTCGGGCCGATCAACAAAATATTGCTTTTAGACAGCTCTACGTCGTCTTTTTTAGATTCGAGCTTGTGCTGCAAACGCTTGTAGTGGTTGTACACCGCTACCGACAATGAGCGCTTGGCAGGTTCCTGACCAATGACGTAATTGTCTAGATTGGTTTTGATTTCTATCGGGGTGGGCAAATCGCCGCGCCCCTCTCGCACCGTGCTGGCGGGTAATTCGTCGCGGATGATGTCATTGCACAAGTCAATGCATTCATCGCAGATAAACACAGAAGGCCCTGCAATCAGTTTTTTGACTTCATGCTGGCTTTTGCCACAAAAAGAGCAATACAAGGTCTTTTCGCTGGAGGTACCTTTTTTTTCGGCCATTCAGTGCTCAGAAGTTGGTAACGCTCGAATGATACTCAAATCCGCAGGCCGTCCCGTGTCGGCGGTTTTGAGGGCAAAGAAACAGCCGCCGGATCAAGGGCGCTTGGAGATCACGTCGTCGACCAGGCCATAGGCCTTGGCTTCCTCTGCGGTCAGGTAGTAATCGCGTTCGGTGTCAAGCTCAATGCGGGACAAAGGCTGTCCGGTGGCATCGGCCAGCATCTGGTTCAGACGCTCGCGGGTTTTAATGATTTCGCGAGCGGCAATCTCTATTTCCGTGGCCTGACCCTGGGTACCGCCCAGGGGCTGGTGGATCATGACCTTGGAATTAGGCAGGCTGAAACGTTTGCCCTTGGCCCCGGCGGCCAGCAAAAACGCGCCCATGCTGGCAGCCATGCCGGTGCACAACGTGGACACCTGGGGTTTGATGAAATTCATGGTGTCGAAAATCGCCATGCCAGCGCTGACCGAGCCGCCGGGCGAGTTGATGTACAGGGAAATGTCCTTGTCAGGATTTTCGCTCTCTAAAAACAACAACTGCGCCACGATCAGGTTGGCGGTGTGATCATTCACCGGGCCAACCAGAAAAATGACGCGCTCGCGGAGTAGGCGCGAATAAATGTCATAGGCGCGCTCGCCCCGGCCGCTTTGTTCGATCACTACCGGGACCATGCCCAGGGCTTGAATATCTAATGCGCTCATGTCATGTCTCCTGTCCAGGTTCAGGCCTGGCCCATCAATTCGTCGAATGCAATGTGTTTGTCTTTGGCCTTAACCAGCGACAACACATAGTTGGTGACATTGTTCTCAATCACAATAGCTTCGACCTCGGCCATGCGTCGGTTGTCGCTGTAATACCAGCGCGTGACTTCAGCAGGTTTTTCGTAACTGGCGGCCAATTCTTCGATGTGAGCCTGGATTTGCTCGGGCGTGGCGTGCAGATTGTGCAGCCGAACCACTTCGCCGACCACCAGACCCATGCGCACACGGCGCTCGGCTTGCGGGCGGAACACTTCCTCTGGGATAGGGGCTTTGTCCGCGTCCTTGATACCGCGTTGCTTTAAATCTTCCCGGGCGCCGTTGGCCATGCGATCCAACTCGGATTGCACAATGGAGTTGGGCAGATCCAGCTCGGCGTGCGCTACCAAAGCGTCCAAGGCGGCTTGTTTGTTGCGACCAAGCAAACGGAATTTGACTTCGCGTTCCAGGTTTTGCCGGATATCGCCCCGCAAACCTTCGACTGTTGCAGAGACCACGCCAAGCGATTTGGCCAGCTCATCAGTGACTTCAGGCAGGTGACTGGCTTCGAGCTTTTTCAGCGTAACCAGAAAATCTGCGGTTTTGCCTGCCACTTCGCGGCCCTGGTAATCCTCAGGGAAATGCAGGGGAAAGGTTTTGCTTTCGCCGAGCTTCATGCCGACCACGGCTTGTTCAAACTCCTTGAGCATCTGGCCTTCGCCGACGATGAACTGGAAGTCTTCAGCGCGGCCGCCGTCAAACGGCTCCCCGTCAATCTTGCCGATGAAATCAACCGTGACACGGTCATCGTTAGTCACCGATGAATCGGCAGAACGTTGGGCAAAAGTGCGTTTTTGCTTACGCAAAATATCAATGGTTTTGTCTATGGCAGCGTCCGATACCTCGGCCTTGAGGGTTTCGACCTCGACCTGGCTCATGTCTTTGATAACAACTTCTGGATAGACCTCGAAAAAAGCATCAAACGCCATTTCAGTGTCTGAGGTCTGCTCTTTTTCGCTGATACGGGGTTGACCGGCCACCCGCAGTTTGGCTTCATTGGCCGCCACGCTGAAAGCCTCACCGACCTTGTCATTCATCACTTCGTAATGCACCGAATAGCCGTAGCGTTGGGCGACGATGTTCATAGGCACCTTGCCGGGGCGAAAGCCATCGACCTTGACCTGACGGGCCAGGCGCTTGAGGCGGGTGTTGACCTCGTTTTGGATCACGGAGGTAGGCAAAGTCAACGTGATTTTGCGCTCGAGCTTTTCAAGGGTTTCTACAGTAACGGCCATCAGGCTTCTCCAAAATGAATCAATACGCGTCAGATAGTGAACGCTTTGGTGCGCGGGGGGGGACTCGAACCCCCACAGTATTGCTACCGTCAGGACCTAAACCTGGTGCGTCTACCAATTTCGCCACCCGCGCGGGCCAGAAAAAAAGCAAAAAGCGGTCTGCGCAAACAGACCGCCAGTTCAAAATCGGTCAAAATGAAATTCTAACCCGCTTCCCAGAGTAATTCTTACATCAACGCTTGACCCTGAACCAAGCTGCATACATGGCAGGTAATGCCAGCAAAGTCAGCACGGTTGCAACGATCAGGCCGCCCATGATGGCAACTGCCATGGGCCCCCAGAACACGCTGCGCGACAAGGGGATCATGGCAAGCACGGCGGCGGCGGCGGTCAGCACAATCGGGCGCAAGCGGCGCACCGCTGACTCGACAATCGCATCCCAGGCCGGTACGCCGCGCGACCGGTCCTGTTCGATCTGATCAATCAAGATCACCGAGTTGCGCTGGATCATGCCCATCAGTGCAATGACACCCAGCAAAGCGACGAAGCCGAATGGCCTGTTCAGTACCAATAACGACATGGCCACACCGGCGATACCCATGGGTCCGGTCAAAAACACCAGCACGGCGCGGCTGAAACTTTGCAGCTGAATCATCAACAAAGTGAAGGTGACAAACAGCATCAGCGGCACACCGGCGGCAATCGAGGACGAACCCTTGGCACTCTCCTCAACCGCACCGGCTACGCGGATGGTGTAAGCAGACAAGCCTTGTTGCGCCCATTTGGCTTGCAAAGCCTTCATGGTGGGCAATAACTGGCCGGTGACTGTAGCGCCTTGTAGACCCTCTGTGATATCGCACTGCGCGGTGATGGCGTAATCGCGGTTGAGTCGCCACATCACGCCGGGTTCCCAGTCAAACACGGGTTTTGCGATTTGCAGCAAAGGCACCACTTTGCCGCTGCCGGTAGGAACATACGCATTACCCAGGTCAGACATGGTCTGACGCTCGTTCAAGGGTTGACGCAACACAATGTCAATCAATTTATCGTCTTCGCGGTATTGACCCACTGTGCTGCCGATGAGCAGCATGCGCAATGCCTGGGCAATCGACTGGCTGGTGACGCCCAATGCGCGGGCCTTGTCCTGGTCCACTTCGAAACGCAGCACTTTGACTGATTCGTTCCAGTTGTCATTCACCTGCCGCGTATTGCTGTTCTCGCGCATGGCGGCTTTAACTTGGTCAGCAAGTTGCCGCAAGACCAGCGGATCAGGTCCTGAGACGCGAAACTGCACCGGGTAAGCCACCGGCGGGCCGTTGGGTAACAACTTGATCCTGGCATTGACCTCTGGAAATTCTTTGGCCATCAAGGCCGGTAACGCCAGTCGCATCGACTCACGGGTGGCTAAATCCTTGGGCATGATGATGAACTGCGACACATTCGTCTGCGGCAACACCTGATCCAGCGGCAGGTAAAAACGCGGCACGCCCGAACCTATCCACAGGCTGACGGAGTCCACACCTTTGAGTGCCAGCATTCTTTTTTCAACTTGTTTGCTGAGCGCTTCATTGGCCTGTAGGGATGTGCCCTCGGGAAACCAGATTTCCATCATGATTTCCGGGCGACTGGAGTCCGGGAAAAACTGTTGCTGCACCTTACCCATACCGAAAATACCGGCAGCAAAAATCAAAAGTGTGGCGGCAATGGTGAGCCAACGGTATTTGACACAGGCGTTAACCAGTCGCCTGAATGCCTTGTAAAAAACCGAATCAAATAATTCCTGCGAATGGTGAGCGGCGGGTTGCGGCTTGACTTTCAACAACCAGACACCTAGCAGCGGGACAAAGAACACCGAAACCCACCAACTCAGCAACAAGGCCAGCACTGTCACCGCAAAAATCGCAAAGGTGTACTCACCGGTGACCGACTTGGCCAGACCAATAGGCAAAAAACCGGCGGCAGTGATCAAGGTGCCGGTCAGCATGGGCATGGCAGTCACTTCATAAGCAAACGTCGCGGCTCGCACTTTGTCAAAGCCTTCTTCCATTTTGCGCACCATCATTTCCACCGCAATGATGGCGTCATCAACGAGCAAGCCAAGAGAAATAATGAGAGAGCCCAGAGAAATTTTGTGCAAGCCTATGCCAAGGTAATACATACCCAAAAAGGTCATGGCCAGCACCAGCGGAATGGTGATGCCCACCACCAGCCCCGGGCGCATGTCTATGTACCAGCCGAAACGGCCGCCTTTGTGCCACCCCAGCGAAACGAAACTCACGATCAAGACAATCAACACGGCTTCTATCAATACAGCGATGAATTCGCCCACCGAGCGGCTGACCGCCTGCGGCTGGTTTTGCAAATTGCTGAGTTTGACGCCTGCGGGTAAAGAAGTCTGCAAGCCGGCAACAGTCTGCTCCAGCGAATGACCTAGGTTGATGATGTCGCCGCCCTTGGTCATGGACACGCCCAGCGCTATCACTTGCTGGCCCTGAAAGCGCACCTTCACGGTGGCTGGATCGACGTAACCGCGGGTAATGGTGGCGATGTCCCCCAACTTGATGTGTCGGCCTGAAGCGCCTCGAATCGGCATTACACGCAAGCGGGACACGGCTTCAAACTGACCGGCGACCCGGATCTGAATCACGTCCTGGGTCGTTTGCAAACTGCCGGCGCTTTCCACTGCGTTTTGCTGACCCAACTGCGCCATCACATCGTTCAAGTCCAGGCCTAGCTGCGCCAGTTTTTTCTGCGGAATTTCGATATAGATTTTTTCATCCTGTACCCCGAACAGCTCAACCTTGGACACATCCTTGATACGCAGCAATTTCTGACGAACCTCGTCAGCTATGTCATTTAACTCAGCCAGGCTGAAGTCGTCGGCTTGCAAAGCGTAAATGACGCCATAGACATCACCGAACTCGTCATTGAAAAACGGTCCTTGCACGCCTTGCGGCAAGCTGTGGCGCATATCGCCTATTTTTTTACGAACCGAATACCAGACGTCAGGCACTTCACCGGGCTTGGAGTAGTCCTTGATTTCAAAAATGATTTGAGATTCACCAGGCTTGGAATAGCTGCTGATCTTGTCGGCATAAGGCGTCTCCTGCAAAGTGCGTTCAAGCTTGTCGGTAACCTGTTCAGCAACCTGTTGCGCCGTCGCTCCAGGCCAGTAAGAGCGAACCACCATGACTCGAAATGTGAATGGCGGATCCTCGTCCTGACCGAGCTGAAAATACGCGGCTATGCCCAGCAACAGCAACACCACCATCAGATAGCGGGTGAAAGCGCGATGATTCAGCGCCCATTCAGACAGATTGAAACCACCGGCTGATTCGTTTTTTTGTTTCATGGCTGCTCACCGGCAGCTTTGAAATAAGTAACCTTTTGACCGGCGGATAAGACATGCACACCGGCGGTCACCACTTGTTGGCCTGGCTCCAAACCACTGCTGATGACGACCAGGTTGTCATGCACACCGCTGACCTGTACCGCCTGAGAACGCACTTTCATGCTCGCCGGGTCGACAATCCAGACACTGGATTTGCCCGCTTCCTGTCTCACGGCCGAGGTGGGCAAGGTCATTGCCTCAAGGCCTGTGGATGACGAACTCAAAAATACCGTGGCTGTCGTGCCCAGCGGTATCTTCAGGTCATCTAGCGCCGCCTTGACAGCAAAAGTACGGGTGACAGGGTCTGCGCTGGCGGCAATTTCATTCACCTTGGCAGAAAGCGATTGCCCGCCGCCCCAAAGCTTGACCTTGACCGCCTGGCCTTGTTTAACAGCAGTCACTTTGTCCTCGGGTATGGCAAACACCACATCGCGCGGGCCGTCTTGCGCCAGGCGCATGACGGTCATGCCTGCACTGAGCACCTGGCCGACTTCTGCGTCCAGCCCGGTGATCACGCCGGCCTTGTCCGCAAACAATTTGCTATAACTCAATTGGTTTCCTTGGCCGGAGAGTTGAGCGCGGGCCTGATCAAGTTGCGCTTGCGCCGACTTGAGAGTGGTTTCGCGGCGTTCCAGCTCACCACCGCTGATGAAGTCTTTGTCGCGCAATTCCTTGTAACGCTTGAAGTCTGCCGCCGCCAAATCATGGTTGGTTTGCGCTGCATTCAATTGCGCGCGGGCGTTATCGACCGACAAACGGTAGTCCTGGGCATCGATTTCTGCCAGTAATTGACCGGCTTTTACGCGCTGCCCGAGTTCCACATGGCGAGCCGTCAACTTGCCGCCTACCCGCATACCCAGCCGGGATTCGACCCTCGCAAGCACTTCCCCGGCGAATTCAGAATCGTTAGTAAGTGTGGATTTGCTCACCTCTAACACCTTGACTGCTCTGACTGGCGCCTGTGTGTCAGGTACAGGAGAACAGGCGGCCAGAGCGGCGGCCATGGCAATGAAAAAGGCTTTGGTACGATAAAACATGGGCTGACCTGAAGGTGAACTATATTAATGACTGACTGGTTAGTAATCTAATTCTGAATACCCGCACTGTCAAGTCACAATACAAAGACCATGTCATCTGTCAGCCACTACGAGAACTTTCCGGTTGCTTCAATGTTGTGTCCGCCGCATTTGCGCGCGCCCATCGTAGCCATCTACCACTTTGCCCGTACCGCGGACGACATCGCAGATGAAGGCGAAGCCACTGCTGCCAGTCGCCTGGACAGTCTGCAAAGCATGCGCAGGGATTTACTCGCACAAACCAGCGACCTGGACTTTGTCAGCGCCGACTGGGCTCATGTGCTGCGCCCTTTACAGCAACAAATTCAGGCCTTTGCGCTGCCGCTGCATTTGTTGCTGGCTTTGCTGGACGCTTTTGAACAGGATGTTGTCTACACCCGGGACCAACGCCGCTATGCCGATCGCGCCGAACTGTTAGCCTATTGCAACCGCTCGGCCAACCCGATCGGGCGCTTGTTATTGCATTTGTACGGCATTACTTCCACGCGAGCATTGGCGCACAGCGATGCGGTTTGCACCGCCTTGCAATTGATCAATTTTTGGCAGGATTTGAGCGTAGATGTTCCCCGGGGTCGGTTTTACCTGCCCCAGCAGGCTGTGTTGCGCGAAGAGATTGCATTTGCCCGGCAATTGATGGAGCAAGGCGCAACACTGGTGCACCAGGTTCCGGGGCGCGCGGGCTGGGAACTGCGCCTAGTGGTACAAGGCGGCTTGCGTATCCTGGACAAAATTGAACGCACCGACACCATCCGCCTGCGGCCTAGACTGTATGCCGCTGACTTTACGCTGATCCTATGGCGCAGTCTGTGGATGCAAAAACCCTCCTAAAGCGCTGTTTTATCCGTCTGCAATGTCACAATCCTGACCATGACACCTCAGCAATACGTTCAGGATAAGGCCGCGGGCTCTGGCAGCAGCTTTTATTACGCTTTTCTGTTTTTACCGCCACGCAAACGCGCGGCCATCACTGCTTTTTATGCGTTCTGCCGCGAAGTCGACGATGTGGTCGATGAAGTACAGGATGCCGGTGTCGCCGCCCAAAAGCTGCAATGGTGGCGGCTTGAAGTCGCGCGCAGCTTTGCCGGACAGGCGCAGCACCCGGTGATGCAGGCTTTGATGCCGCTGACGCAAGACTTCGGCATTACAGAAGACCATTTGCAGCAAGTGATTCAAGGCTGCGACATGGATTTGCGGCAAACCCGCTACCTTGACTTTACAGGCCTGCAAACCTATTGCCATCTGGTGGCAGGCGTGGTGGGCGAAGTGGCAGCACGCATATTCGGCCAGACCCAGGCGCAGACCACTGCTTACGCGCACACGCTGGGTTTGGCTTTTCAAATGACAAACATCATCCGTGATGTCGGCGAAGACGCCTTGCGCGGCCGCATTTACCTACCGGTGCAGGAGTTGCAACAGTTTGAAGTGAAGGCGGCTGATGTATTGCAACGACGTGATTCCCCGGCTTTTCAGGCATTGATGCGTTTTCAGGCGGAGCGCGCACTGGGTTTGTACGAGCAAGCCCTGGCGATGTTGCCGGCCGGGGACTGGCGCAACCAAAAACCTGGCCTGATGATGGCAAGCATTTACCGCACGCTGTTGCATGAAATTCAAGCGGCGCAGTTTCCGGTGCTGAACCAGCGTGTGTCTCTGACACCGGTGCGCAAACTCTGGCTGGCCTGGAAGATGCAGGCGTTGGGGCGTTTTTGAAACGGGTCACCATCATCGGTGGCGGCTGGGCCGGACTCTCGGCTGCGGTTCACGCCGTGAACTCGGGCTGGCAGGTGCGCCTGCTGGAAGCCGCACCGCACACAGGCGGGCGGGCGCGTCGCATCACGCACCAGGGATTGGCCTTGGACAACGGACAACATATTTTGATCGGTGCCTACCGGGACACGCTAGCCTTGATGCGGCTGGTCGGCGTAGACACAGACAAGCACTTATGGCGCATGCCCTTGACTTTACGCACACCTGACGGTGACGGTCTGCGACTGCCTGCTTTGCCTGCGCCCTTGAATGTGCTGATTGGCATAGCCTGCGCACGCGGCTGGACATGGAGCAACAAGTGGAGCTTGATCAAGCGGGCCATTCAATGGCAGCAGCAGCATTTTGAATGTCCCGCCGGTATGAGCGTGGCTGAGTTGTGCCGTGGTTTAGCGCCTGCCGTCATGGCTTTGATGATCGAACCCTTGTGCGTGTCTGCGTTGAACTTGCCTGCACAGCAAGCCAGCGCCCAAGTTTTTTTGCGGGTCTTGCAGGATGCAATGCTGAGCGGTGACGGCAGCAGCGACATGTTGATTCCTTGTGTCGATCAAAGCTGTTTATTACCGGATGCAGCTGTTGAATGGCTGCAGCAGCGCGGGGTGGAAATTGCGACCGGTCACTATGTTGAAGATCTGTCGCCGCACTTGTCATCCCCTGTCATACTGGCCTGTCCGCCATGGGAAGCGGCGCGATTGACTCATTCGATTAATCCGGACTGGTCAGCGCAAGCGGCCGCGCTGCAACACACCGCAATTACCACCGTCTATCTGCAAGCCCATGCAAAAGTGGATTGGCCTTATCCGGTCATGGCATTGCGAAGCAGTGCATTAACACCGGCCCAGTTTGCGTTTGACAAAGACAAGCTGAGCCGGGATCCGGCCATGCAAGGCGTGATTGCCATGGTGGTCAGCGCCAGCAACGGCGACAGAGATCAGATCAGCCAAGCGGTGTTAGCGCAAGCGCGCGATCAACTGGGTTTAAGTCAGGCGACAGTGTTGTTTGCTGTGCTGGAAAAACGCGCCGCCTTTGCCTGCACACCTGATGCTGTGAGACCATCCTCACAACCGGGCGTTCAGGTGTTGGCTTGCGGTGATTATGTGCAAGGGCCTTACCCGTCAACCCTGGAAGCTGCGGTCAGATCAGGCATTCAAGCAGTGGCTTTGCTCAAGGAATTACATATGAGAGAAAATATGGCATGACCACGACCCCTAGATTTGCCGCCGAACCGGCTTACAGCCACGGCCAGCCTGCCAAAACAGCCATCATTTACTGCAACCTCGGTACCCCGCAAGCTCCCACAGCCTCGGCCTTGCGCCGCTATCTCGCGGAATTTTTAAGCGATGCCAGGGTAGTTGAAATCCCGCGTTTTTTATGGTTATTGATTTTGCACGGCATCATTTTGCGGGTTCGCCCGGCCAAGTCTGCCCACAAGTACGCCAGTATCTGGACTCCCGAGGGCTCGCCGCTCAAAGTCTGGACCGATACGCAAAGCCAGAGACTGCAAGCTTTGTATGACCCAAATCAGGTTCAGGTGCGCTATGCCATGCGTTACGGCTCGCCCGCGATTCCACAGGTTTTGAATGAATTGAAGGCCCAGGGCGTGAACCGTGTGCTGGTGATGCCCGCCTATCCGCAATATTCCGCCACGACCACAGCCAGCGTGTTTGACGCGGTTTACACCTGGGGCTTGCAAACCCGTTACCTGCCGGAGTTTCGCTTTGTCAACCATTACCATGATCACCCGGCCTACATACAGGCGCTGGCGGGCACCATCCGTGCACATTGGGCTGCCAACGGCCGCAGTGAACAACTGGTGATGAGTTTTCATGGTGTCCCTGAACGCACGCTGAAACTGGGTGACCCTTACCACTGCGAATGCCATAAAACAGCAAGACTGTTGGCAGAGGCACTGCAATTGAAAAAAGACGAATACAAAGTGTGTTTTCAGTCACGGTTCGGCAAAGCCAAATGGCTGGAACCCTACACAGAACCGACTGTGCGCGAGTTGGGCAAACAGGGCTGTAAATCCATAGATATTGTCTGTCCGGGTTTTGTCTGTGACTGTCTGGAAACACTGGAAGAAATCGCCATGGAAGTCAAAGCTGCTTTCTTGGAAGACGGCGGTTCTGAGTTTCATTACATAGCCTGCCTGAACGACAACCCGGCCTGGATTCAAGGTTTGCAAGACATTGCGAATATGCACTTGTCAGGCTGGCCTGTGAGCGGAGCTTCAGGTGCAGAAAGTGCGCAATCCCGTCAGGCCGCGCTGGCCATGGGCGCGGTTGACTAGGGAAATTATTTACCGGCTGCTGCCGGGTTTGTATAGTCTGAAGTTGCCGCAGGAACAGAGCCGTTCACGGGGGCGGCTGGTTTTTCTACAGCGACAGCAGGCACGGACGTATCAACCGCAGGCTGTGCTTCAGCTGCATTTGTCTGATTGTCTAAGGTTTCGCCGGGTGCCTGCATGGGAGGCGGCGGTGCAGGTGCTACGCTTTCCTGATTCGCGGCTTCTGCCTTTTCTTCAGCGGCCTTAGGTCGCAACAAGGCGGCAACGGCCAAGGCCACCAGGAACAAGGCAAATATCTTGAACATGTAATTGCTGCTACCGGTTTCCTGCTCAGCAGACTCGGCATTTTGCTCAGCTGTTTGCGTGTGAGAAGCTTGTACAACATCAGCTGGCTTAGGCATAGGTTCGGCAGAAAGTTTGATCGCCGCCGGCTCATGTGGTGCGTCGAGGTCTTCAGGCGGTTGCGCCAGAAAGTGCAAAGCCTCACTGCGCGACAAGGACGCATGATGGGATTCAACAACCGGTTCTTTGTCTGGAACTGAGTAATTGGAAGCAGGCTCAGCAACAGAATGACTAAGCTCTTGAGCAAACGGCGCGGAAGTTTCAAGCACATGGGCTGCCACTTGTCCGAACAACTGAGCCTCGGTCATTTGCAACAGCGCAGCCACTTTACGGGCTGCCGTGAGTTTTACGTTTTCGCTGTAAAAAGCGCTGATGCCGCCTTCTTCGATTTGCTTGATTTGCTTGGAAGATAAACAAGCCAGTGTGGCCAGGTCGGTTGTTGCCCAGCCCAAGGTTTCACGTTGGAGTCGAACGGCATGACCGTCAATCTGAGAGATGTCCGACATTCAAAGCCTTTGAGCTGAAATTTACTTGACGAGCAACAATTCGCCCTTGATGGACGCACCTTTTTGAACTGACAAAGTTTGATAAACCACGTGTCCGTCGACCGATGCGGAGGAAGTGACAATGAGTTCGCTGCAAGTGGCCGTACCTGAAAATTTGCCCTTGATGTGCAGACTGGAACAGGTAACCACACCCTCAACCTGACCTCGCGAACCGATGGTGAGTTCGTCGACCTGAACCTGACCGTTGAGCGAGCCTTCAACGTGAATAGCTCCCTTGGCGGAAATTTCACCCCGGAAAGAGAAACCCTCGCTCAGGATAGAGGGCTTGGTAGCGTTGGAGGAAATCATATCCATCATATTTGTTCTCTGAGGTTGGGCAACTGGCTGAGGTTCCGAGGGCGATTCGATAACTGAATTTTGTGCGGTTGCCTCAGCCTGTGGCTGGCTTGTGTTACTTGTTACTGTTTTGGATTTGTTGAACATATTGAGCAGTCCGAATCACTTTTTGTGGATTGACCGGATAACCGCCTACCAGTATCTCGAAATGAAGATGCTTGCCGGTAGAGGATTCTCCCGTGTTTCCGATATATCCCAACAGGCTTTCAGTGGTGACCTTGTCCCCCACTTTGACCGTTAATTTCGCCAAATGCGCATACAGTGACTCTACACCGTTCAGGTGCCGGATGACCACCGTATTGCCATATTGTGAATGATATTCCGCCATGACCACAATACCTGGCTTGACAGCAAATACTTTATCGTCGCCGGTTTCACTCATCAGGTCCAAGCCGGTGTGGAAATGCGACTTGCCGCTCAACGGATGCTTACGGATACCGAAATCGGAGGAGACGCTGAAATTGGCCACAGGCATGTGACTAGGCAAGGCGTACAACACCTCACGCAAGCCCCGGTTGGTAGACAACTCATCGGCCACTTTTCCGCGCAACAAAGGATTGGATTGAATATCCGAATCCATGGAGAAACCACCGCTGGAAGAGTTTTGCTGAATGATCTTGACAATCTTTTCCGTCAAACCGGATGTTTCCAGTTGTGCTTTCAAGGTGTCATTTTCTTCGGAGACGGTCACCATCGAGGTCTCGACAAAGCGGCGTATGCTCATGTCGCGGTCGCGGATGGTTTGCGCCAAGGCCACCATTTGATCGTCATTTAAATCACCTGCTTCGCCGTTAACTGTGTCCGAAGCGCTGCTGAGCAAGGCGCGGTAAACCTCTTCGTGAGAATGCTCTAAACGAGCGCGACTAATGCCCAAAACCAGGGTAGACACAGAAAGCATCAGAATCAAAGCTGTCAAAGTCAAACCTGACACAATGAAACCGCGCGCGAAGTAACGCTGAATCGACGCTGAAATATTGAAGTACTTGAGATCGCCGCTTTGCTCAAGAATCAGCCGTACGTCCTGGTAGTCGCGCGTCCAAGTCTTTTTGATCAACTCGAATAGACTGCGAATGTACGTTAAATAGAAATAGGCTGAACGCATGGACTCACCGTTGAATGACAATCAATTGCCAATAGGATTGGCCTGTTGAGGCACTGCGCCGGAAGCGGATACTGAAGAGGAACCCACAGGTTCACTGCCTTGGTGCAAGGCACCTTCGATCTCGCCACCCTTTTCGATTTCAATTTCTGAGTAGTGAATTTTTCCGACAATTTTGCCGGTAGCTCGCACGATGAGGCTTTTTTCACTGACGATGGTGTTGTGAAGTTGGCCACGAACGTCTATCAGTTTGGCTGATACGCGACCGGTGATACGACCGGTAGGACCTATCAACACCTCTTCTGCGGTTAAATCACCTTCAATCACGCCGTTTATGACCGCTTTGGCAGGTACAGTGAAAGCACCTTTCACTACCACACCGTCGCCAATAACGACACTTTCTAATGAATCTGCTGGGTTGGCCATACATGCTCCTTAGCTCGATCTTAACAAAGATCTAATGTAAATTAACTTTTTTCTTGAAGCTCTTGATTTAATTGAAAAAATTCAATTAATCCGCAATGTTTCTGAAAGTTTTAATAATGCTGTGTTGCAAATAAATGAACAGTTCCTGAATCATTATGTAATATAAAGAATTAATTTGTCAGAATATTATGAATGATTCGGAAATTTTTTCATCTTTTGCAATTCAACAACACTTGCATTCAACCTGGACTCGGGCAGTTTTAAAACCGCCTAAGACCCAGCTGTATGCAAGAGGCTCACTTTAGCTTCTAGCGGCGCTTCGAGGCTTGAAACCGTTGCCGCGCTTAGCACCGGCAAAAGACTTGCCACCGCCGCCGGGCTTGCCGCGACGAGGTTCATGTGAAGGTGCACGCGCTGGTCGCTGTGTAGGCTCTAAACCGGGAATGATTTCTGCCTTCAGCGTTTCTTGCGTGTAATGTTCGATATCCATTATTTTGCGACGGTCACGGAATTCAGCAAAAGTAACTGCCAGACCATCGCGGCCGGCGCGACCGGTACGGCCGATACGGTGAACATAGTCTTCCTGCTTCATGGGCAAGCCGAAATTGAACACATGGCTGATGCTGGGCACATCAATGCCGCGCGCAGCCACATCAGTTGCGACCAGAATTTGCACCCGGCCATCACGCAATGCCTGTAAACGGCGGTTGCGCAAACCCTGGCTGAGCGCGCCATGCAATGCCACGGCGGAAAAACCGACTTGTTGCAAATCTTCAGCCAAGGCATCGCATTCGATTTGCGTGCTAGCGAAAACGATAGCCTGGTCAATCGTGGTGTCACGCAACCAATGGTCCAGCAATTTGCGCTTGTGCTGCTGACTGTCTGCCCAAAACAAAATTTGTTTGATATTGCTTTTTTGCTCTTTGGTCGATTCGATTTGTAAACGTTGCGGCGTGCGCATGATGCGTGCAGCCAGCTGTTGGATGCGGGGCGCAATGGTGGCGCTGAACATCATGGTTTGGCGGCGTGATTCGGTCAATTTGTGAATGTCAGCCAAGTCTTCGGCAAAGCCCAAGTCCAGCATGCGGTCAGCTTCGTCGACCACCAGAAACTGAACTTTGCTCAAATGCAATTGTTTGGAACGCTGCAAATCCAGTAAACGTCCAGGCGTGGCAACCACCAAGTCAGCATTGTGCAAACGCGCAATTTGCAGCGGGTAAGGCATGCCGCCGACCACACAGGCCACGCGCAAACCTTTGCAATGTTTGACGAGATCAATCGCATCCTTGGCCACTTGCTGTGCCAATTCACGTGTCGGGCACAACACCAAAGCGCTGGGGAAAGCCGGTTTGACATGGCGCGTATCGGTCGGGTTTTTGCGGCGCGGCTTCTTAGGTAATTCTTCGCCGCTAGCCTTGGCCTGCTCCATTTTCAACGCCCATTCTTTGGCTTCTTCCTGCTCTTGCGCCTGGCGCTCAATCAGAATGGTATGAAGCACAGGCAATAAAAATGCAGCGGTCTTGCCGCTGCCAGTCTGGCTGGAAACCAGCAAATCGTTGGCGGGTTTGTCAGCGTTGTCTTGCAAGGCCAAGGGAATGGCTTTAAGTTGTACGTTCGTTGGTTCTGTGAAATTCAGGTCACGAACTGCAGCGAGTAATTCCGGGGCCAAGCCCATCAGGGCAAAAGCATTAGGTGCTGCGATTTTGGTTTCGCTAGCAGTTGGCGCAGGTGTGTCAGACGCGTGATCGTTCATAGCGTCAGCCAGGGAATGCAAATTCAAATCGTCCATTGTGTAAAGCCCGCACCTGAAAAGGTGGGGCAACTCCGTTCAAAGGTTGGAAAAAACATCAACCTTCAAACAAAGCATGCTGCAAAACTTTTGCAACGCGGTCCCAAAAGAACCCAAGGTGTGAGGAGGATGTAGCAATGTCACACCAGCAAGTGCAACTCAGGGTATTCTCGCACGAAATGCGGATGCTGTTGCGATTTTTTAAGACTACTTACAGTCTCAAAAAATGCTCTCGATAATGCGCAAGTTCGTCAATGGACTCATGCACGTCCGCCAGGGCGGTATGGCTTTGCTGCTTTTTAAAGGAAGCGTAGACCTCCGGTTTCCAGCGTTTGGACAACTCCTTCAAGGTGCTCACATCCAGGTTGCGGTAATGGAACCATCCTTCCAGCTTTGGCATGTACTTGAGCAGAAAACGTCTGTCTTGCCCGATGGTGTTGCCGCACATGGGCGCCACGCCCTTGCTGACGTATTTTTTTATGAACTCAATCAACTGTTCTTCGGCCTGTGCCTCGGTCAGGGCAGCTGCTTTCACCTTGTCAATCAAACCGCTTTTGCCATGTGTGCCCTTGTTCCAGGCATCCATGCCGGCCAGCAGTTCATTGCTTTGGTGGATAACCAGCACCGGACCTTCTATTCGGGGGCTCAAGTCCGGACCGGTGATGACAACGGCGATTTCCAGCAGACGCTCTTTTTCCGGGTCGAGTCCGGACATTTCGCAGTCCAGCCACACCAGGTTATTGTCATTTTTGCCTAGGATGGCGGCACTTGGTGAAGCGGGAGTGAGATTGTCTGGATTCATTCTGACATTGTCCCTCAAGCGCATGTTGAAAACCCATCTGAAGGAAAATAGACGTTTACTTGAGCGCCGCAAAGCAAGTCTGCTGCTGTGTGTTTGAAAAGCCCTACACTCTAAAAATGATATCTCCTATGAATTTCACTCTGCTGTTTGCTTTCTTTTTGCTGATCAATTTATTGCTCAAGCTGTGGCTGGCTAACCGTCAGATCCGCCATGTGGCCATGCACCGCGAACAGGTGCCGGCCGATTTCGCTGAATCCATCAGCCTGCCTACGCACCAAAAGGCCGCCGACTACACCTTGGCCAAACTGCGGCTCGGCCACTGGGACCTGGCGCTGGACGCACTGGTGCTGCTGGGCTGGACTTTGCTAGGCGGACTGAGCCTGCTTGATGGATGGCTGATGACGATAACAGGACCCGGCATGCTGCAACAACTGCTGCTGGTCATGGGTTTCATGCTGATCACCGGCGCATTGAACCTGCCGGTGTCCTACTACCAGACCTTCCATCTAGAACAGCGCTTCGGCTTTAACAACATGACCATAGGCTTGTGGCTGAGCGATTTGCTCAAAAGCACACTGGTGGGCGCGGTACTGGGTTTGCCGCTGATTTGGGCGGTGCTACAGCTGATGCAATCCGGCGGCAGCCTGTGGTGGCTGCTAGCCTGGGGGCTGTTGGTCGCTTACCAGTTGTTTGTTATGTGGATAGCGCCGAATTTCATCATGCCGTTGTTCAACAAATTCCAACCGCTGGAAGATGCTGAACTCAAAGACCGGGTCAATAATTTGATGCAACGCACCGGTTTTAAATCGGATGGATTTTTTGTCATGGACGGCAGCCGCCGCTCGGCTCACTCCAATGCGTATTTCACCGGACTGGGCAAACAAAAACGCGTGGTGTTTTTCGATACCCTGCTCAAAACCTTGAATGCCGGTGAAATGGAAGCAGTGTTGGCTCATGAGTTGGGACATGCCAAACTCAATCACATTCCGAAATCATTGGTGCGCAGTTTTCTGGTCACACTTGCAGGCATGGCGGCATTGGGCTGGCTGTCTACCCAATTGTGGTTTTTCGAAGGCCTGGGTGTGCAAGCCCATGCACTGTCAGCCAACGACGCACTGGCCTTGTTGTTGTTCATGCAGGTGGTGCCGTTGCTGACTTTTATCACCACACCGTTGCGTGCGGCGCGCTCACGCAAGCACGAGTTTGAAGCTGATGCGTTTGCCAGTCAGCACGCCAACGCCTCGGATTTGAAACAAGCCTTGATCAAGCTTTACCAGGACAACGCCTCTACGCTGACGCCGGATCCGCTTTACGTAGCCTTCTACCATTCGCACCCGCCAGCTTCGCAGCGCCTGGCCCGTTTGACTGCATGACACAAACTGGTCGTGTGGTGGCCAGCCACGGCAGGCATGTGTGGATCGAAGACAGTGCGGGCAACCGGCGTATATGCCACCCGCGCGGCAAAAAAAACCAGGCAGTGGTCGGTGATCTGGTGCAATGGCTGGCAAGTGAAGACGAAGGCAGTATAGAAGCCATAGAGCCAAGGCGCAATTTGTTTTACCGCCAGGACGATGTGCGTACGAAATCCTTTGCAGCCAATCTGGATCAGGTGCTGGTACTTGTGGCCGCTGACCCTGAATTTTCCGAAAGCCAGGTGGCACGCGCGCTGATTGCAGCGGAGCAAGCAGGCATTCGTAGCCTGATTGCTTTGAACAAGCAGGACTTGATCGTTCCGTTTGATAAAGCCTGGATCAAACTCAAGCCCTACCGTGATTTCGGCTGTCAAGTGCTGCCATTGGGTTTACGCAACCAAACGGATGATTTACACCACCTGCGGGAAGCGTTGCAAGGCCGCATCACACTGGTACTCGGCCCTTCCGGCGCCGGTAAAAGCACTTTGATCAACCGCCTGGTGCCGCAAGCCAATGCCGCCACCAACATCATCTCCAAAGCCTTGCACAGCGGCAAACACACCACCACGTCTACCACCTGGTACTGGGTGGATGAACTCAAGACTACGGCATTGATGGATTCCCCCGGCTTTCAAGCCTTCGGGATTAATCACATAGCGCCCGGCGATCTGACAGCCAGCATGCCGGACATCAAAGGCTTTACCGATCACTGCAAGTTTTACAACTGCACCCACGTACACGAGCCGGATTGCGGCGTGCGTCAGGCCGTCAAAGACGGTTTGATAGATGCCGGCCGCTACGCCATATTCACAGAATTGTTTGCTGAATTGTCAGCGCCTAAGACCTATTGAGTGGCAGTGTGTCAGCCCAACAAACGCGCCAATGTCATCAGCGCCAGCAGCACCATCCACATCACCACCGCACGCCAGACCAGGCCGACCATGCTGCGCAAATGCGTGTACTGCGGTTCGCGTCCGGCCGTCGGCTGAACCATGCTGTCGTCGTCTTCGGCGTCGGCGGCTTGCGGCGACAAGTAAGCGCCGCCTAAACGCACATTGATGGCGCCCGAGGTGGCAGCTAACACCACACCGTCATTGGCACCGGGAAAATTACCGGCCTCCTGGCGCCAGGCGTCAACCGCGTCCTCGAAATTGCCGACCACCGCAAATGACAAGGCCGTCATACGTGAAGGCAGCCAGTCCACCAGGTACCAGGCTCGGTCAACCACGTGTTGCAGCGCATCGCTGGTGTGACTGATATCGCCTTCTACCGGGGTTGGCGGCTTGCCCCAGGCTTTCAACAACAAGGAAGACAGGCGAAACAACAAAGCCCCCACCGGCCCCAGACCCAGGGCAGCCAGCAGAGAGAACCAGGCCATCACACCGAAGACATGGCGGTGCGCGGCCAAGGCAGAAAATTCGATGACATGGCGGACGATCTCGGAGCGTGTCAGCGTCACATCGGCTTCGCCCTGCCAATCACGCAATAGCGCTCTGGCCAAAATGTCGTCACCTGCCGCCAGCGCATCCCGGATGCCGGTGAAATGGTGGCTGAACCGCCTGAAACCCAGCGTGACATACACAACAGCCAGACTCCACACCATGGCGAAGATCCAACCTAAATACCAAACCAGCAACCAGTGAACCGCCACGACCACCAGGCAAGGCAGGCCGACCGCCAAACCCCAGGTGGTCCAGCCGTGGCGAATATCGCCGGTGTCCAGGTTGTTTTTGAGCCAATCCGCCCATTGGGTGAATACCCGCTCCAGGCCGTGACCGGAGGCCAGCGGCCTGACCTGCTCAAGCAGCAAGGCAAACAGTAACGCGATAAAGCTCATGCCCCGATGATAGAAGCTCTGCGGCTGTCTTCAGTTCGGGGTCTGCAAAAAATCGTAAAGATGGCGCAACATGCCTGCGGTCGCGCCCCAGATCAGGCGTTCACGCTGACCAGCCTCATAAGGCATGGAAATCCATTGGCGCTTGACGCCCTGCCATTCCAGCGCGTGACGACGGTGGTTAGCCGGGTTCATCAAATAGGCCAATGGCACCTCAAACACATCGGCCACCTCGTGCGGATTCGCCGTCAATTGCATTGCCGGGTCGATCAAACCCACCACTGGCGTCACCTTATAACCAGTGCCGGTGATGTACAAAGGCAAGCAGCCCAGCACCGATACAAACTGCGGATGCAAGCCCACCTCTTCCTGCGCTTCGCGCAAAGCGGTGGCGATTTCATCGGCGTCCTGCGCGTCCTGACGACCACCCGGCAATGCCACCTGCCCCGAGTGCGAGGTCAAATGGGCGGTACGTACCGTCAGCAGCACCGTAGGCTCGGGCCGCGTGACTATGCCAAGCAACACCGATGCCGGTTTGGGCGGTTTGCCGGACCAGGACGGCTCGTGCACCGCCTGCGGCTGCGGCAAGCCCGGGTGGCTGAAGTAATCGCGCAAAGCAAGCGGACTTAAGCGGCTTTCACTAAGCGGCGGCAAGTGCGCGTCAGTGCCCAACACCTGGGCATCGTGCGGCGAAAACTTAGGGATTTGCATGAAGGAAAAAAACGGGGCGTTGCTCATGGTCGTTAAAAAACCGCCGCAGCTTGGCGCCGGGGCGGTTTGGTCGCAAGTCATCAGCTGGAAATTACTGAGCTGCTGCTGCCTTGGAAGCCGGTGTGGCCTTGGCCGTGAGTTTTTCCTTGATACGTGCGGATTTGCCGCTGCGCTCACGCAGGTAATACAACTTGGCGCGGCGCACATCGCCACGGCGTTTGATTTCAATGGCTGCGATCAAGGGGCTGTAGGTTTGGAAGGTACGCTCCACGCCTTCGCCGCTGGAGATTTTGCGAACGATGAAATTGCTGTTGATGCCGCGATTGCGCTTGGCAATCACCACGCCTTCAAAGGCCTGTACACGTTTGCGGCTGCCTTCAACCACGTTGACGCTGACCACCACGGTGTCGCCGGGGGCGAACGGGGGGATTTTTTTGCCCATGCGGGCGATTTCTTCCTGTTCCAGGATTTGGATGAGATTCATGAGGTCCTCTGTTCGATCTTGGATGCGCTACACAAAAGGCCGGTGATTGCACAAAGGCTAAAACACCAGGCGGCCATCCAGAGGATCGGAGCTCGACATTATAACCAACTACAAAATCAGGTCTTACCGGCCAATATCCGCTCGTCTTTGGCACTGAGCAGCCCGGCTTTTCTGGCTTTGGCGATCAAGTCTGGACGGTTGGCAGCCGTCAGTTGCAGGCTTTGTGTGCGTCGCCAGTCGGCGATCAGGGCATGGTGGCCGGACAGCAACGCTGGCGGCGTTGAAACACCCTGCCAGACCTCGGGACGGGTGAAATGCGGGCTGTCGAGCAAGCCGCTCAAATCCGGCGAAAAACTGTCCTGGGCATGGCTGTCACTGTCGTTCAACACACCGGGTTGAAGGCGAGCCACCGCGTCCAGCCAAGCCATGGCGGGTAATTCGCCGCCTGAAAGCACGAAATCGCCCAAGCTGATTTGCCGGTCCACATGAGCGTCGATAAACCGCTGATCAACGCCCTCATAACGCCCGCAAAGCAACACCGCGCCGTTGGCGCTAGCGGCTGATTCGCGAACCAAAGTCTGGTCAAGGGTCTCGCCTGTCGGAGAAAAATAAATCAGCGGCGCACTGTGTCTGTCGTCGGCGCGTTCTTGGCGAATCGCCAGCAGACATGCCGCCAGCGGTTCGGGCAACATCACCATGCCCGGGCCGCCGCCGAATGGCCGGTCGTCGACCCGGCGGTAATTGCCATCGGCAAAATCACGCGGGTTCCAGCATTTCAAAACCATGTGCCCGCTGTCGTAAGCGCGGCGAGTGACGCCTTGCTCGATGAACGACTGAATCATCTCGGGAAACAGCGTGATGACGTCTATGCGCATGGCGACGGCTTTAATAATCCGCCTGCCAATCGACCAGAATCAGCCGGGCAGCCATGTCCACTTTGTCCACATAAGCGCTGACAAACGGAATCATGCGCTCCAGCGGTTTTGCCGGATCGTCCGGGTTGGGCTGGCTGAGTACCAGCACGGTTTGCGGGCCGGTAGACATCAATTCGCTGACCGTGCCCAAGTCCAGCCCTTCGCGGTTACGCACTGCCAATCCTATCAAGTCGACCCAGTAAAACTCATCTTCTTTGGTCGATGGAAAAGAGGAACGTGGCACGAATATACGCGCACCTTTGAGGCTTTCGGCGACATCCCGGTCTATGGTTTCCATAGGACAAGCCACCACCGAGTCGCCGTGCTCTTTGGCTTCGCGAATTGGCATGAGCACCGTGCCATCGAAAGGCGAAGCGCCGCGCTCGTTCGGTTGTAAAAACCAGCGTTTGGAAGAAAAAAGCGCCTCTGGTGAGGCGCTATGGGGCAAGACTTTGAACCAGCCTTTGAGTCCCCAGGCATCCAGAATGCGCCCGACTTCTACGGCGTCCGCTGGTAATTCAGCAGGCTCCCAGGCGGGCAGCATAGGATGCGTGATCAGGCGGCTGTTTTGCCGGCCTGCTTGATCAGGCGATCAACGGTAGGCGATGTTTGCGCACCGACACCGACCCAGTAGCTCAGGCGGTCTTGCGCAATGCGCAGGCCTTCTTCGCCACCGGAAGCGATGGGGTTGTAGAACCCGATACGCTCGATGAAACGGCCATCACGGCGAACGCGCTTGTCAGCGACAACGATATTGAAAAACGGACGGGCTTTTGCGCCGCCGCGGGAAAGTCGGATGACGACCATGGTTTATCCTTGGGTACAGTCTTTGATTCAGCGATGAGACACGCGACTTGACCACCCGGCCAGCGCTCGCTGAAAAGCCTGCCATTATAGACTGCCGCCGTCATGAACCCTCAAACACCCGCAATCCGCCTTTGCCGCCCCGCCGATATGTCGGCGGTGACCGCCGTTTACGCCCACCATGTGACGCATGGTGGCGGCAGCTTCGAGTTGGAGCCGCCAAGCCTGGCCGACATGGCGCAACGCCATGCGAATGTGGTGCAACTCGGCTTGCCATGGCTGGTTGCTTGTCAGGGCGACGAGGTGCTGGGTTTTGCTTATGCCGGTCAATTCAGACCGCGCCCGGGCTTTCGCTACTTGGTTGAAGATTCGGTTTATGTTCACCCGCAACACACATCCCAAGGTCTGGGCGCGGCATTGCTGGCCGAACTGATTGCCCTGTGCGGACAAGCTGGTATGCGCCAAATGCTGGCGGTCATCGGCGACTCGGCCAATGCCGGATCGATTGCTCTGCATGCGCGGCTGGGATTCAGCCACGCCGGTTTACTCAAAGCCAGCGGCTGGAAACACGGGCGTTGGCTGGACACGGTGCTGATGCAAAGAGCGCTGGGGCCGGGACAAAGTTGCGATCCGCAATAAGCGAAGGCCGTCAGCTGAACCGAGGTTATCAGGGAGAACACCAACACGGTGGTGTCGCAAGCGGATAATCCAGACATGAAAAACAAAACTCTGGTTTGCTGGCTCAGTCTGATTGGCGGTTCCCTCGGCCTGGCCCGTTTTTATTTGTTCGGACTGCGCGATTCGATAGCCTGGACGCAGATTTTGTTGAGCCTGCTGGGTATTTACGGCTTTGAGCGCGCCCAATCTTTCGGACTGGATGACCACTTGAGCTGGTGGCTGGCGCCCTTGCTTGGTATCTCCATCGCCGTCAGCGCCGTGCACACCATTTACTGGGGTTTAATGTCGGCTGCAAGCTGGAACAGCCACTACAACCCCGCCGCAGACGCAGAGTCCAAAGCCGGCAACACCAACTGGTTGACGGTCGGGGCGCTGGTGTTGTCGCTGATGCTGGGCACCACCGCCCTGCTCTCCAGCCTGGCTTATGGTTTCCAGCGCTACTTTGAATCGCAAATCGAGGAATCGAATAAGCTGTCGCAGTGACTTGAATGCTTGTAAGACTTCGTTTATCTCAATGTCATATCGCTTCAGCAAAGCTCAAACCAATTTCTCAATCTGCTGCTCGGCCACCGCATGCAGCATGACGGGTATGACTTTGTGCGGCGCCACTTCCTGCAAAGGCAGCAGCACAAAAGCCCGTTCTATCCAGCGCGGATGCGGCAGCGTTAAGCAACTGCTTTGCAGTTTGGCATCGCCATAAAAAAGAATATCTAAGTCCAACGTTCGCGGTGCGTTCACATGGCTGCGCACCCGTCCGGCCTTTTGTTCCATGGCTTGAAGAGCCACGAGTAAATCCGGCGCATTCAAACGTGTGCGTATATGCGCCACTGCGTTGATAAAGGCCGGGCCTTCGGCCTGATACGGCGCACTGCGGTACAAAGAGGAAACTGATTCGACATGCGTCTGCGGCAATCCGCTCAGGTCTTGCAAAGCCTGAGTGACTGAAACAATGGCGTCACCCAAATTGGCACCGACAGCGACATAAGCGCTGAGCGGTTCACGTGTCTGCGTTACCACCGGCATCAGGTTTGGCACCTGCGGGTTTGCGACGGCGGCGCGGGCGTTTTTTGGCTTCACTTTCAGTACGAACTGAGCGCGGCGCAGGTTTGACGGCTTGCAACAAAGCAACTCGACTTTCATCATCCGCCAGGCTGAAATCTTCCCACCAGTCGGCCAGTTCTACCTCGACTTCGCCGACCTCGGCACGCAAACACATGAAATCAAAACCTGCGCGAAAACGCGCCTGCTCGACCAAACCGAAAGGTGCGCTGCCGCTGCGTTTTTCAAACCGGGGTTGCATGCTCCAGATTTCGCGCATGTCGCCGGCCAACTTACCGCGCCCTGACACGTCACCGATGCGCGCGTTGAACACTTCCTCCATGGCCTCTTGCAACGCAGGAAAGACAGGCATATCAGCCATGCGCGCCTGCCAGCCTTCGCGCACATCGGCCCACAACACGCAGGCCAGCAAAAAGCTAGGCGCCACAGGTTTGCCTTCACCGACCCGCCGGTCGGTGTCTTGCAAAGCAGCCTGCACAAACGGGGTGTCGGCGCGTTCAACCACCACATCCAGCAACGGGTAAATGCCGCGCGCCAGACCGAGTTTTTTCAATTGCTCGATGCTGGCAATCGAGTGACCGGTTTGCAGCAGCTTGAGCATTTCATCGAACAAACGGCTTTGCGGCACATCGGCCAGCAACTCCATCATGGATTTCAAAGGCTTGGCGGTGCGCGGCTCGAGCTTAAAACCCAGCGCACTGAGCTTGGCGGAAAAACGCACCGCGCGGATGATGCGCACCGGGTCTTCGCGGTAACGCGCCGACGGTTCGCCGATCATGCGGATGACTCGTTTGGCCGCGTCTTCAAAGCCGTGGTGGTAGTCGATGACTTCGCCCACGCTCGGGTCGTAATACATGGCGTTGACAGTGAAATCGCGGCGGGTGGCGTCTTCATCTTGAGGGCCCCAAACGTTGTCGCGCAACACGCGGCCGCTGGCGTCCACCGCGTGCGTCATATTGGACAAAGCTTTTTTGCTGGTGCGCTCGTTGCCGCTGACCTGCTCGGCATCGTTGCTGTCCAGATGTGCACGAAAGGTAGAGACTTCGATCACCTCATGGTCGCGCCCGCGTCCATAGACCACGTGCACGATGCGAAAACGTCTGCCGATGATGAAAGCGCGCCGGAAACACGCTTTGACTTCTTCGGGGGTGGCGTCAGTGGCGACATCAAAATCTTTAGGCTTTAAACCGACCAGTAAATCGCGTACGGCGCCGCCGACGATGTAAGCCTCAAAACCGCGTTCCTGCAAGGTGCGCACCACGTTCCATGCGCGCTCGTCCACCAAGTCCGGATCTATGCCGTGGGTGGAAGCAGGAATCACTCGCCGCTTGCCAAAACGCGCGGCGACGCTCTTGTCTGATTTGCCGAACAGGTTTTGAATGATTTTTTTGATCATGAGGTCTCGAAAAGGTCGAGGATACGCCATGCCCGCTCTTGGGCTATCTGACGAAGAGCAGGGCTGGGGTTGGTAACCACCGGCAACTGGACTTTTTCAAGCAAGGGCAAATCGTTGGTTGAGTCGCTGTAAAAGGTGGCTTGCACCTGCGACCAGTCCAAGCCTTGCTGCGCCAGCCATTGGGTCACGCGTGTCACTTTGCCTTCACGCAAACTGGGCACGCCGGCAATCTCGCCGGTGAAGCGGCCATTGGCGTCCCGCTCTAACTCGACCGCCAGCAACACATCCATACCAAAGGCTTGGGCGATAGGGCCGGTGACGAATTCATTGGTGGCCGTCACCATCACCAGCTTTTCGCCCCGGGCGCGGTGCTGCGCCACCAATTCCAAAGCAGCAGGTTTGATGGCAGGTTGAATCACTTGTTGCATAAATTGGCGATGCGCGGCCTGCGCTTCTTCCATGCCACGCTCGCGCATGCTGCGTGTGGCAAAGCGCACGTACTCGTGTATGTCCAGACAACCGGCGTTGTAGTCGGCGTAAAAAGCATTGTTTCTTTGCCGGAAAGCGACTTTGTCTACCCAGCCCAGCTGCAAAGTAAATTCGCCCCAGGACTGGTCAGAGTCCAGCGGCAGTAAGGTGTGGTCAAGGTCAAACAGCGCGAGTTTCATCTGCGGTTCAGGTTTCATCCAGCATGGCTCTCAGTAAAGGAATGGTCAAAGGACGCTGCGTTTGCAGCGCGTAGTTGTCGAGTTGTTCAAGCAGATCAATCAGGTGCCCCAAGTCGCGGCTGAAACGGCTGAGCAAATAATCGAGCAAGTCGTTGCCTAAGTGCATACCCAGCGTTTGCGCGTGCTTGAGCAGCACCTCGCGGCGCTGGTCGTCGTCCAGCAATTGCAAATGGAACACATGGCCCCAGCCAAGCCGGGTGCGCAAATCTTCGCGCAGCGGCAAATCCTGGGGCGGCACACAGCCTGCAGCCAGCACCCAAGGCTGGCGTGCGGCGCCGGGCGTAGCGGCGTTGACAAACCAATTGAATGCCATGTGTTGCTGAACCGCAGAAAAAAACTGCACATCGTCTAGCAGCAACACTTCCCATTCGGGGTTGAACTCAGGCGGTTGCACCGTGGTCTTGTCCATCCAGCCGACGCGGGCGCCTTGGTTTCGAATATGGTCTGCCACCGCGCGCAGCAAGTGGGTTTTGCCGCTGCCGTTATCGCCCCACAAATACGTGGGAACCGGCGAACGCGTGCGTCCGGCCATCCAGAGTTCCAGGTGCGCGAGAGCAGCAGCGTTATGACCGGGATGAAAATTCCCCAGACTGGGGCCGACTGAAACACCGATATCCAATGCGATTTGTTTCATCAAGCCTCAGCCCGCATACAAACGACTGGCCACATAGCGTTGACGCAAGCGCCGCAAAGCCACCAGCAACACCGCGCTGGCCGGCAAGGCTATCAATACGCCGACAAAACCCAACAACTGACCGAAAGCCAGCAAGGCAAAAATGACTGCCAGCGGATGCAAGCCGATGCGCTCGCCGATGAGGCGCGGGGTCAGCACAAAACCTTCCAGTAACTGACCGATGCCAAACACCACCGCAAGCATGACTGAGGCTTGCAGCGGTGCCATTTCCAGAAAACCCGACAAAGCCGCCAACAGCAAGCCCACGCCAAAACCGACATAGGGCACGAATACCGCCATGCCGGTCAAAATACCTATGGGCCAGGCAACTGACAGGCCGAACAGCGACAAACCGGCTACGTAATACACCGACAGACTCAGCATCACCAGCAACTGACCGCGCACATACTCGCCCAGCACCGCATCTGCTTCACCTACAAAATCGGTCACCCCGGGTTCAGCCTTACGCGGCAGCCATTCACGCAATTGCGCCAGCATGTGGTGACCGTCCATCAACAGGTAAAACAGCGCCACCGGTACGAGAATCAGATTGCCGATGAGTGCCAACGCCACACTGCCGCCTATGCGCAAAGAAGACAACACCGAATCCATGCTGTTGTGCAAAATGGCCTGAAGCTGAGCGGAAACAACGTCCTTGATACCTTGCGGATCGAGTTGTAAATCAATGCCCAAGCTTTGTAACAAGGGTGTGGCCCAAGTCTGCAATTGGGCCAGCAAACCGGGTAACTGCGTTTGCAACCGGCCAGCTTCCTTAAATAACACCGGCACAATCAAACCGATAAATGCCACCAGCAGCAGCAAAAAAACAATTTCGCAGACCAGCACGACGAGAAACTTGGGCACACCGGGGCCAAGCAGCGCCTGCGACCGCTGCACCAAGGGAGACAGCACATAAGCGATGACAGCGGCAATCAGAAAAGGTGTGAGTACCGGCGTCAGCCACCACAACAACGCAGCAAGCAGGCTGAGTATCAACAGCCAGGCAGCGTAAAAACGGTAGTCGGGGGATATGGACATCAGGGGAGAAGTACCCGCATTTAGAATGTTCTGATTCTATCGACCCGACCCCCGGGCGTGATTGCCGCGCCTTACGCTTATGAACACACCACTTTCCTACAAAGATGCAGGCGTCGATATCGACGCAGGCGACGCCTTGGTTGAACGCATCAAACCTTTGGCTAAAAAAACCATGCGCGACGGTGTCTTAGCGGGTATTGGCGGCTTTGGCGCGCTGTTTGAGGTACCGAAAAACTACAAAGAACCGGTGCTGGTCAGCGGCACTGACGGCGTTGGCACCAAGCTGAAACTGGCTTTCGAATGGAACATGCATGACACCGTAGGCATAGACCTGGTCGCCATGAGCGTCAACGATGTGCTGGTGCAAGGCGCAGAACCGCTGTTTTTCCTGGACTATTTCGCCTGCGGCAAGCTGGATGTGGACACCGCTGCCTCGGTGGTCGGCGGCATTGCCAAAGGCTGCGAACTCTCGGGTTGCGCGCTCATTGGTGGCGAAACCGCCGAGATGCCCGGCATGTACCCGGCGGGCGAATACGACTTGGCGGGATTTGCCGTGGGGGTGGTGGAAAAATCGCTGATCCTGACCGGCAAAAACGTGTCGCCCGGCGACGTGGTGCTGGGACTGGCCTCCAGCGGCGTGCATTCCAACGGTTTCAGCTTGGTGCGCAAATGCATAGACCGCGCATCCTCGCATTTGCCGGCTCTTCTTGACGGCCAGTTGTTCAAACAAGCGCTGATGGCGCCCACGCGTTTGTATGTGAAATCTGTGCTGGCTGCGCTCAAAGCCCACCCTATCAAAGCGCTGGCGCACATCACCGGCGGCGGTTTGACCGAAAACATCCCGCGCGTGCTGCCCGAGCATTGCGCCGCGCACCTGCAACGCGCCAGTTGGCCGCGTACCGAATTGTTCAACTGGCTGCAGCAAACGGCAGGCATTGATGAAGCAGAAATGTGCCGCACTTTTAACAACGGCATAGGCATGGTGCTGGTGATTTCATCTGAGCACGCAAATGCATGCACTCAGACGCTGGCGGCTTTAGGCGAGCAGGTTTACCGCATTGGTGTGATTGCCGACAAGGGCAATGGCGCAGCGGTACTGATCGATTAATTGTCAGGCAGCAACACCGCCAACCTGGCCCTGACCTTCATCAGCCTCTCCTGGTCGTCTTGTCGGCGGTAAATTTCATGCACATTGCGCAACATGCGCGCAATGATTTGGCGCGGTTCGGCCGGTTCCAAATAAAAAGCCAGCGCGTCATCAGATATGGCTTGCGGTTTGCCCAGCTTGGCGCCGGGCAGCCAGGGAATCAGGCGCTCGGCCAAGTCTTCGCGGCTGAGAGATTCTCCGGTGAACGGGTCTATCACCACATGACCTTCCTGCGGAAAACTCAAATCCAGCTTGACCAGAAAATGACCGGGAAAGCTGACACCGCTGACATTCAAACCGAGACTTTGACCCAGCTCAAGCCACAACACAGCCAGGCTGATGGGAATGCCCAGGCGCTTGCTCAAGACGACATTCAAGTAGCTGTTGTGCGGGTCATCGTAATGGTTGACATTGCCCGCAAACCGCATGTCTTCATAAAAAAACCGGTTCAGCTCACGCAATTTGTCCAGCGCGTCGGCGCTCGGCAGCAAGCGCCGCTTGAGCTTGGCGGACATCACATCGACTTCATCCAGCACCTGTTGTAGGTCGAGCGCGGGGAATTCATCCTGCGCCAAACTGACCGCCGTTTCCAGCAAGGGAAATTCTTCGTCGCTTTGCACCAGGGTGGAGAAATAGTTCAGTGCAGAGGGGAGTGTCAACTTGTAATCCATGGCTCAATCATGCCCTCAGCGACGTAAAAGTGCACGCAGATCGACGCCAATAACCCTAAGCGTCACCAAATACACCACACCCGATGAACCCAGTACCAGCGTCATCAAACCTATGCGCTGCCAGGCGTGTGACTGCAAGCCGGTCCAATCCCATTGTTGAGAAGCCCACAACAAACCGGCAGCCATCAAGCCGCAAGCCAGCAACACTTGCAGCATAAGACGGGACCAGCCCGGCAGCGGCATAAATTGCCCCTGCCTGCGCAAACCGATCAACAAACTCAAGGCGTTAACCAAGGCGCCCAGTGCAATCGACAAAGTCAACGCGGCATGCGCCAGATAAGGCACCAGCAGCCAGTTCATGACTTGCGTGAACACCAGCACAGCCAGCGCAATGCGCACTGGCGTGCGCGTGTCTTGGTTGGCATAAAAACCCGGTGCCAGCACCTTGATTGCAACCAGGCCGAGCAAGCCCACGCCATAACCCGTCAAGGCCAGGCTGGTCTGCTGCACATCATGGCTTGAAAACGCGCCATAGTGATAAAGCACCGACACCAGCGGCACAGAAAACACCAGCAGCGCGACCGCACACGGCAGCGCCAGCACCACTACCAGACGCAGTCCCCAATCCATCATGGCGCTGTAACGCTCACTGTCTGAAGCGGCCTTGGCGGCGGCTAATTGCGGCATCAGCACCACGCCCAGCGCCACACCGAGCAAAGCGATGGGAAACTCCATCAAACGATCGGCGTAACTGATCCAACTCACGCTGCCCGGCGTCAAATGCGAAGCGATTTGCGTATTGATCACCAGCGACAACTGGGCCACGCCCACGCCCAAGACAGCCGGGCCCATCATGGCCAAAATTTTGCGCGTACCCGCGTCTTTCCAAGCCGCCTTGATCTGTCTTGGTGACACGCTGATGCGGGGCAACAAGCCCAGCTTTAAAAGCGCCGGTATTTGCACTGCCAACTGCAACACGCCGCCCAACATGACACCGACCGCCAAGCTGTAAATCGGCTCAATACCTTGCGAACTCAACCAAGGCGCACCCAGCCAGGCGCTGGCGATCATGCACACATTCAACAAAACGGGCGTGGCCGCAGGCACGGCAAAGCGCCGCCATGTGTTCAAAATGCCAGCCGATAAGGCCACCATGGACATGAAAGCGATGTAGGGAAACATATAGCCGGTCAGATTGACGGCGGTTTGCAATCCTTGGGGCGTTTGTCGCAATCCGCTGGCCATGACCCAAACCAGCCAAGGCGCACCCAGCACCCCCAGAACACTGGTGACCAACACCGCCCAAGCCAGCAAAGTAGCGACTTTGTCTATCAAGACGCGGGTGGCCTCGTCACCTTTTTCGGCCCGGGTGGCAGCCAGCACCGGCACAAACGCCTGGCTGAACGCGCCCTCGGCGAACAAGCGGCGAAACAAATTGGGGATGCGAAAAGCCACATTGAAAGCGTCGGTCAGCGCACTGGCACCGAAAACCGTGGCAATCAGGGTCTCGCGCGCGAACCCGGTGATACGAGACACCAGGGTCAACAAGGAAACGGTAGAGGCGGACTTGAACAGGCTCACCCGCAGAAGTGTAGCCGCCGCAGATGACACTCAGCCAGAGCCATTTGCTACAATATCCGGCTTTGCCCACATCATCCTCAGACACTCAAAGGAAAAACCATGGCTTCAGCCAAACCCAAGAAAAAGAACCCGCGCCTGGCATCAGGCCGCAAACGCGCCCGCCAGGACGTGAAACTCAACGAAGCCAACAGCTCGTTGCGCTCCAAATACCGCACTGCGGTGAAGAACGTCGAAAAAGCAGTTCAAGCCGGTGACAAAGTCAAAGCCGCTGAACTGTTTGGCAAGATGCAATCGGTGGTGGATATCATCGCTGACAAACACATCTTCCACAAAAACAAGGCTGCTCGCGATAAGAGCCGCCTGGCTGCCAAGGTGAAACACCTGGCACTCGCCGCCTGATCATTCAGGCAACCAGCCCGGTCTGCCGAAAGCAGACCGCCGTTTGAAACCGGTGCGCTGTTGGCAAAGAAAAAGTGGAAAACCGCCCCTCGGGGCGGTTTTTTTATGGGCGACGCGCCTAAAATGCGAATCTTCGGCTCCAAGTCTTCATGGCTTCAGAGCCGATTTCTTTTCTGACACACACCGAGGTCTCCATGTCCACTGCCGATCCTGCTGCGCATTTGATGAACACCTATGGCCGTCTGCCAATGACGGTGTCGCATGGCCAAGGCGTGTACGTGTGGGACACCAGTGGTCGAAAGTATGTGGATGCGTTGGCGGGTATTGCAGTCAACACACTGGGGCATAACCACCCGCGTCTGGTTCCTGCCTTGCAAGATCAGGTCAGCAAAATCATGCACAGTTGCAACTATTACCACATCCCTTTGCAACAGCAATTGGCGGACAAACTGGTTGAGTTGTCCGGCATGAGCAATGTGTTCTTTTGTAACTCTGGGCTGGAAGCCAACGAAGCCGCGCTGAAGATGGCGCGCAAATTCGGTCATGGCAAAGGCATTGATAAACCCGAAATCGTTGTCTACGATAAAGCGTTTCACGGTCGCAGTATTGCCACCTTGAGCGCCACCGGTAACGAGAAAATCCAGCAAGGTTTCGGACCGTTGGTCGAAGGTTTTATCCGCGTGCCGATGAACGATATCGCCGCCATTGAAAAGGCTACAGCACACAACCCGAATGTGGTTGCGGTATTTTTTGAAGCCATTCAAGGCGAAGGCGGCATCAATCCCATGAGCGCAGACTATTTGCGCGCAGTGCGCAAACTGTGTGATGAGCGCGACTGGCTGTTGATGATTGACGAAGTGCAATGCGGCATCGGTCGCACCGGCCAATGGTTTGCCCACCAATGGGCTGGCATACAAGCGGATGTGATGCCGCTGGCCAAGGGCTTGGGTTCAGGTGTACCGATTGGCGCGGTCGTGGCCGGCCCCAAAGCCGCCGGCATTTTTCAACCGGGTAACCACGGCACGACATTTGGCGGCAACCCCTTGGCCATGCGCGCCGGTGTGGAAACTTTGCGCATCATGGAAGAAGACGGTTTGCTGGAAAACGCCAGCCGCGTCGGTGCGTATTTGAAAAACGGTTTCCAACGCGAACTCGGTCATGTGCCCGGTTTCAAAGAAATACGCGGCAATGGTTTGATGATCGGCATTGATTTGGATCGCCCTTGCGGTCCCTTGATGGGACAGGCGCTGCAAGCCGGTTTGTTGCTCAGCGTGACAGCTGACAGCGTCATTCGCTTGTTGCCCGCACTCATCATGACCGAGAAAGAAGCCGATGAAGTCATAGCCATACTGGTGCCGTTGGTGAAAACATTTTTAGCTGATTCTGCAAAGGCCTGACATGAGCCAAACTCTGAAACATTATTTGCAGTTCAGCGATTTGACTGCTGATGAGTACGCGTATTTGTTCACGCGCTCGGCACTGATCAAAAGCAAATTCAAAGCCTACGACAAACACCAGCCGCTGACCGACCGCACGCTGGCCATGATTTTCGAAAAGGCCTCCACCCGCACCCGCATCAGTTTTGAAGCTGGCATGTACCAAATGGGTGGCGCCGTGGTTCACTTGACCACAGGTGACAGCCAACTTGGCCGCGCAGAACCCATTGAAGACTCGGCCAAAGTGATCAGCCGCATGGTTGATTTGGTGATGATTCGCACCTACGAACAAACCAAAATTGAGCGGTTCGCCGCCAATTCGCGTGTACCTGTCATCAATGGTTTGACCAATGAATTTCACCCCTGCCAGATACTGGCCGACTTGTTCACCTTCATTGAACACCGGGGCGATGTGTTTCGCCCGCTGGATTGCCTGCAGGGCAAAGTGGTGGCGTGGGTAGGCGACGGCAACAACATGGCCAACACCTGGTTGCAAGCCGCTGATTTACTGGGCTTCACGGTACATGTAAGCACGCCCAGCGGTTACGAAGTCAATCAGGCTGTGGCTGGTGTGTCAAACAGCCAATGCTTCAAAGTTTTCTCGGATCCCCTGCAAGCATGCCGTGACGCTGACCTGGTGACCACCGATGTCTGGACCAGCATGGGCTTTGAGGCTGAGAACGAAGCCAGGCGCACAGCCTTTGCAGCTTGGTGTGTGGATGAAGCCATGATGGCGGTCGCCAAACCCGATGCCTTGTTCATGCATTGCCTGCCCGCTCATCGCGGCGAAGAAGTTCAAGCTGCCGTGATAGACGGGCCGCAATCCGTAGTGTGGGACGAAGCCGAAAACCGCTTGCATGTGCAAAAAGCTTTGATGGAATTGCTGCTGCTAGGACGGCTTTGAAAGATTGCTTTTAGCTTTGTATTTTTGAACTGTCATTGCCTTCAATATCAGCCTGCGTATAACCACGGTATGTCCATCAGATAAGAACCGCCCAGCGCCAGTGCTGTGTCACGCGCCAAGCGCAGCCATCCATCGGCATGGAAAATGGAGCCGTTGCGACGCGCTCGCTGCTGTACTCTTGAGACCCGCTGCCATCGAGCCTGCGCGTAATTGAGCAAACGCTGTTCTTCAGTCAAGTCAGCACGCTGCCATTGAATAGCAAGGCAAGCTGCATCCTCAATCGCCATACCCGCCCCTTGCGCCAGATAAGGCAACATGGGATGCGCTGCGTCTCCCAATAGCGCCACCCTGCCCTGCGCCATTTGCGCTGCACTTTGCAAAGGCGGTCGATCAAACAAGCACCAGGCGCGCCAGTCCTCTGCCCTGTGGATCAGTTTCTGTAAGTCATTGCAACAGCCTTGCAGTGCATGCTTTAAATCGGCATTGATTTGCTTGCTGCTACGCAGCACGTCCCAACCGGCTTGCGATGGATGGTCAGTGGTCTCAACCAGCACAACCATATTTAAAAATTCACCGCCTCGCACCGGGTAATGCACCACATGCAAGCGCTTGCCCATCCAAATACCTACATGTGATTTTTGAAATGCCTGAGGTAAGCCGCTCATCGGCAACAACGCTCGATAAGCCCAATGACCGCTTGATACGGGTGCGCCAGATTCAAATACCGAGGAGCGCACACGACTGTTTAAACCATCTGCACCTATCAGCGCAAGCGTTTGATGAGACACATTAATTTCTTGGAACTGAAGATCAAGCCCTTGCGACTGAACATCAACCGCCATCAGTTTGTAATTAAAAAAGAATTCTGAAACATCTTGTTTTTTTACTGCTTCAAGCAATATCTGATGCAAATCAGCCCGGTGTACCGTCAGATAGGGGGCACCGTATTTCTCAATAAAGGATTGGCCCATAGGCAAACGACCTGCTATAAACCCGTCATCTGCGCGGCGTGACTGCAAATACTCAGGCATACAACCTACAGTGCGCAATTCTCTGCCCAATCCCCATTGGTCTAAGACTCGCATGGCGTTCGGCCCTAGACCTATACCAGCACCTGTTTCGGTGAATGTACCTGCTTGTTCGTAGACATTTAGTCGCACACCTGTTTGGCCAAGAGCCAGCGCAGTTGCAAGTCCACCAATGCCAGCACCCGCGACGGCCAATGTGTTCAGCTTTGACATTGCTTCATCACAGCAGCATGGTGCGAAAGAAAAATATACAGTTTAAGCACCGAAGTGATGGAAGCACACATCAAGTTGATTGCGCCATACCTGCTTGCGCTCTTGCGGCACAAAAGCCGCTTCAAAACTGTTACAAGCCAACCGATACGCGTGGGATGCATTGAGCTTTAATGCGGCAAAGGTTTGCAAAAAATTCTCGTTCAAATAGCCGCCGAAATAAGCCGGATCGTCCGAATTGAGCATGACGCACACGCCTTGCTCGAGCATGGCACCCAAATTGTGTTGAGCCAAATTCGGGAACACGCACAGTTTCAAGTTCGACAATGGACATACTGTCAAGGGTATACGCTCTTGGGCCAGGCGCTTCATCAATACCGGATCATGAATCGCTTGAACGCCATGGTCTATGCGTTCAGCGTGCAACACGTCTAAGGCGCTCCATATGTAAGCTGGCGGGCCTTCCTCTCCAGCGTGTGCAACGGCTTTGAGCCCGAGTTGTCTTGCTCGTTTGAACACTCGTTCAAATTTCTCTGGCGGATGACCTCGCTCGCTGGAGTCCAATCCCACGCCTTTAACTAAATCCTTGAAAGGTATGGCTTGCTCCAAGGTTTCAAAGGCTGATTCTTCGCTCAGGTGTCTAAGAAAGCACAGAATTAACGAAGAGCTGATGCCGAGTTTTTTTTCAGCATCTAGGCAAGCCTCGTGCAAACCGGTGATGACCGTGCGCATGGAGACTTTGCGTTCGGTATGGGTTTGAGGGTCAAAAAATATTTCCGTATGCACAACGTTATCAGCTTTAGCGCGCAAAAAATAAGCCCAAGCCATGTCATAAAAATCCTGAGGTTGCTGCAATACGCTGGCACCGGCGTAATAAATGTCCAGGAAACTTTGTAAATCGGTAAATGCATAAGCAGATCGCAGTTCCTCGACACTTGCGTAATTTAGTCGGACATGATTACGCTTGGCTAATTCAAATATCAGTTCAGGCTCAAGCGAGCCTTCTATGTGCATATGTAATTCGGTTTTGGGCATAGCGCATAGCAATTCAGGTAATTGTTCTTGCTTAATGGCTGCGAAATTCATGCTGCATGACTCCCAAAGTGATGCCTGATTGTTGCAAAAAAAACTTTTTTGCTTTTTAAGCCTAGTCGACGGATGTGTTCTGATTTTGCGCCAGACTTGCGGTCTCAATTAATCGACTCTGTGGCGCCTATGTTTAGGCAACAAGTTGCGATGAGATGGAACCCATTCTTTGTAGGCTTGAATCCAATCACGTGCCATGCGTTTTTGTGCTTCATGCAAAGATAGTTCGCCTCTACACACCATTTTATAAACCACGAACTCAAGATCGTTTTTTTGTTCAGCTGACCATTCGCCTTGCCTGGGTTGCGGCCAGAGATTTTTCGGGTCGCTTGGATTCCCACCTATATTTAATGGAATCAAATGGTCTTGTTCATAATTTCGAGGGTTCAAATCCGGATAGCGGTATTGCCGTAATTGCTCATGCTTTAAGCGGTTGGTGTATTCCTTGTCCGGTCTTACGCTGTCTGTATATCCCTTGATGCAAACCGTTGTGTGAATATTCTCTTGTGTGACTGAAGGATCGATACTGCCTGGCGTTAAACGTGGATCAGGAAGCGGACTACTTTGCCCTAAGACAGAAAGGCTGAGCGTAGTGCAAATCAAATAAAACCCGCACTTGTGAATTGATGTACGTGACATCTGTTTTCAACCTCTCAAAATCGGATGTTTGATTCTTTCAAGCCATAAGCTTGAAATTTTAGACAAAAAAAGAGCGGGAAATTCCCGCTCTTTTTCAAATCAAACCCAATCGCTGCGAACAGCGACTGGTGATGATCAGGCTTGCTGAATAGCTTTACCGGTGATAGGCAGTGTGCGAACACGCTTGCCCGTCAGTTTGGCAACAGCGTTAGCCAAAGCAGGCACGATGGCCGCTGTGACGGGTTCGCCGATACCACCAGGCTTCTCAGAGCTCTTGACCAACACAATATCAATCAGCGGTGCTTCGTTGGTACGAACCATCGGGTAAGTATTGAAGTTGGTCTGCTGAACGCGTCCGTTTGCCAGCGTGATGGAATGCTTGAGCGTGGTGCCCATGCCCATGATGATGCTGGATTGGATTTGCTGGTCAACGATTTCAGGGTTAACGATCATGCCCATGTCGGCTGCCACAGTAGTTTTCACCACTTTGACTTCGCCATCGGCACCGATGCTAACTTCAGCGACAACGGCAACGTAAGTATCATAACCTTCCATGATGGATACACCGAATGCATTGCCTTTGCCTGCGCCTTTTTTGTAGCCGGCTTTTTCAGTAGCAAGTTTCAGGACGTTCTGGAAGCGTGTTTTGCCTTCCAACATGGCCATGCGGTATTCCACAGGGTCTTTACCTGCAGCCAGTGCCATTTCGTCAACGAAGCTTTCGTTGGCAAAAGCGTTCATGTTGTGACTCACACCACGCCAGTAACCGACACGCAAACCGGCATCATGGATGACCAGGTCGTGCTGGGTATTGGCAATGTTGTAAGGCGCAACAGCTGCTTCAACCATGAAAGGATCCATGGTGTCTTTCGGCAGGCCGAAAGCGCGCTGTGTGATGGACTGTGAAGTCAGCTTGAAGTGCAAGCCGACAGGCATGCCATTGGAATCCAAACCAGCATTGATCTGGTTGAAGCCGATGGGACGGTAGAAGTCATGGGTCATGTCATCTTCGCGTGACCAGACCAATTTCACCGGCAGCTTGACTGCTTTAGAAATCAGTGCAGCCTGAACCGGGAAGTCCAGTTCAATACGACGACCGAAACCGCCGCCCAGGAAGGTGGTTTGCACTTGCACATCTTCAGGCTTGATACCCAGTGCAGCAGCAACACCGCCTTGAACGCCTTGTTGGAACTGGGTAGGTCCGATCAAAAGCGCTTTACCGCCAGTGACGTGAGCCGTGAAGTTCATGGGTTCCATGGGTGAGTGAGACTGCAGGGGTGTGATGTAAGTGGCAGACAATTTCTTGGCTGAACCACCGATTGCACCCAATGCATCGCCTTTGGCAGGCTGTATAGGCAGCACTTTACCGGTAGAAGAAGCTTGTCTGTGGGTTTCGATCATGCCGTCGGATGACAGGTTTGCACCAGCGCCGAAGTCCCAATCGATTTTCAGAGCGCGACGTGCTTTGACTGCACCCCAGTAGGAATTGGCAACAACAGCCACGCCATCAGGGATTTCAATCACGTCAACTACGCCAGGCATGGCTTTGGCTGCCGTGCTGTCAACGCGAACAACCTTGCCGCCGATGACAGGTGACTGCTCCAGGCTGGCGTAAACCATGCCGGGCAGACGAACGTCGATACCGAATTCTGCAGTGCCATTAACTTTTGCAGGAGCATCAGTACGGGCAATGCGCTTGCCGACTACACGGAAGTCTTTAGGCGCTTTGATGCTTGGCTTTTCTGGCACAGGCTGCTTGGAAGCGGCTTCAGCCATTTGGCCGTAAGTGGCTTTTTTGCCGCCAGGGCCGGTCAACATACCGTTTTCAGCTTTGACTGCACTGGCGGGGACACCCCATTCAGCGGCAGCACCGGCAACCAGCATTTCACGAACTTGTGCGCCGGCTATACGGAGCTTTTCCCAGCCATCACGAACGGAGGTAGAACCACCGGTGATCATGGCGCCGAGCAAAGCGTTGACATACACGGCTCCGGGAGGGGCAGCGGAAATGACAACCTTGTTCACGTCAACATTCAACTCTTCAGCGATCAACATTGGCATGGAGGTGTAAACACCTTGGCCCATTTCTGAACGTGCTGACAGAAGCGTGATGGAGTTGTCGTCAGCAATGTGTACCCAAGCGTTAGGTGTGTGCAATGTGCCGGCAGCGATAGATTTGGAGACGGTACTTGGCAGAACCACACCCATCATCAGGCCGGAGGTGGCGATGCTGGTGGTTTTGATGAAGTCGCGGCGATTTGTTTCTGTGCTTATCATGATGTATTTCCTTTGAAATTAAGCAGCGCGCAACTGGGATGCTGCGTCTTTAACGGCAGCACGGATACGTGTGTAGGTACCACAACGACAAACGTTACCAGCCATGGCTGCGTCGATGTCTGCATCTGAAGGGTTTTTGTTTTTGCTCAGCAGTGCAGCAGCGCTCATCAACTGGCCGGACTGGCAGTAGCCGCACTGAGGAACCTGATGCTTGACCCAGGCTTTTTGCAAAGCGTGTGTGCCGCCGAGGCCTTCGATGGTGGCAACGTTGGAGCCGGCAATATTGCCGACTTGGGTTTGACATGAACGAACAGCTTCACCGTTCACATGCACGGTACAGGAGCCGCACAGGGCAGCGCCGCAACCGAATTTAGTGCCGGTCAGGCCGAGTTCATCACGGATGACCCAAAGCAGAGGCGTGTCAGCCTCGGAGTTGGACGAAACGGTTTTACCGTTAACTTTGAATTGAAGGCTCATAAATACTTCCTTGATTGAGGGATGCGGAACGTAGTTATATTAGTGATTATTCATCGCAAGCACCCTAGGGAAAGCCCTTGCTTTAGCCTTCAAATTCTCGTTTTGCAACAATTTGAACGAATAGAAGGCAATACCCTGTTCTAGCTCGGGGAAATTGCAAGCAACCGTGACTAGATTTGTAAAAAAACCTGCTCGATTTCAAAAACGCAAAAAACCAGCATAAGCCTTGACCCGAGCTTGGCTTTTGGCGAACGAAACGGTCTTTAACTGAACTCTTTACTATTTTGGCATTTAAAAAAATGCCATGAACTCCAAGGATAAGATTTAGGCAGTTAACTAGGGAGGAAATTCCCGATCTACGCGCAATCCAATGACCTGGCTGATTTTCTATGACAGTTTTCCCCTAAGCTCTATGCTTAGACACCGTGATTGACGGGTCAAAAAATTCATTGGTTTTATTAAAAGGTTGAAGCCCATGGTTAGTGTTTTGATCGTTGATGATCACGCCATCGTGCGCCAAGGCTATGTACGTTTGATATCTTCAGACCCGCTTCTCAGCGTATGCGGCGAGGCAGAGTCCGCTGAAGAAGGTTATTCGCTTTTTAATGGCTCAACCCCGGATGTGGTGATCACCGATTTGGCCATGAAAGGCTTGTCCGGCATGTCGCTGTTACAAAAAATCCTGAGCCGCGACAAACACGCCAAAGTCATTATTTGCAGCATGTACGACGACTCGTCATTGATTTCCACCGCTTTGAATAACGGTGCCCGGGGCTTTATCAGCAAATCCTCAGACCCGGTGCATGTTGTGAAGGCGATACATGCCGTACACGCGGGCAGTATTTACCTGAGCGAGGATTTGCAGTCCAGGCAACACGATCATGCGTTCAGCAAAGAATCTGAGGCTATCAAACACCTAACGTCCAAAGAATTTGAAGTTTTCAAAATGCTGGCTGAAGGTAAATCCATACCTGAATGCGCAAAAATCCTTAGTTTGTCAGAGAAAACCGTCAACAACTACCAGACAGCAATACGCACCAAGCTGAAAGTTGAAACACCTGCGGCACTGGTCCATCTTGCTCAGCGCAACGGTGTCATCAAATCCTTCAAATAAGTTGACCGGTTTTATCAGTATTTATCGGTAATTCAATACTAATCTCAACACCCTGCCCGGGCTCAGTCCGCATATGAAAGCTGCCTTTCAAACTGGCTACTCGCTCACGCATGCCCAGCAAGCCAAAGCCTTGACTATTATGTTGGAGAGAAGGCAAACCCCGACCATCATCGCGGATATTCAAAAGCAAATTACCTCGAGTAGATGTGTGTAAATTCAACAATACCTTTGTCGCCTTGGCATGTCTTGCCACATTGGTCAATGCCTCTTGCACCAGGCGGTATACCGTGACGCACAGGTAATCTTGCGCGGCATCATCCATGACCTCCTGAATCTCACATTCACAAGCAATGCCTGAACTGTTTTGCCACTGTTGACACAGTGCCAATAACGCCTCACGCAAACCCATGCTGTCGAGCGCCATGGGCCGTAGCTGTAACAACATATGCCGGGTCATTTGCGAGACTTGCTGTGCCGCATCGGCAATGCGTTGCGCTGAGAGATGCACCTCGCGAGGACTGGCTTGATGCGCGGTCAACACCGCCGCTTCAGTGCGAATAGCCGTCACCGTCTGCGCCATTTCGTCGTGCAATTCACGCGCCAGCGCACGTCTTTCGTCCTCCTGTGCGGTGAACAATCGTTGCGCCAGATCACTGTTGTGCCGTAGCAATTCCTGCACTTGTTGCTCAGAGCGTATGCGTTCAGCGACTTCTTGCCTGGCCTCCATGCTGCGACGCCATGAATACCAGGTCATGCCCAAAAATAAAACAATCAATAAAAAAGGTAATTCATCGATTTGATCGGGTTCATGAATACGACTGTACGCAGCAATTTGCTCTGACAATTCCCAACGCGTAGCCAGTGTCCAGAAAATCAGGGCCACAGTCATTACATACAGCGAATCAGTCCAGGCTTTTTTGATTTTCATGCTTGTCTGTCTTAAAAAAGGCTGCCCGCAGGCAGCCTTTTGGCGAAAGCAGCTAACAAATTATTTTTTGTCGCTGCCCGGCACTTTTCCTTCTACGCCTTTGACGTAGATATTGAGTCCACCGAGGAACTTGTCGTCACCAACTTCATCTTTCTTCAGCAAGGTTTTGCCGGTGTTGTCCAGCAACGGGCCTTTCCAAATGACAAAGCTACCGTCTTTCAAGCCGGCTTTGACTTCGTCAACTTTGCTTTTGGTTTCCGCAGGCACATCTTCGGCAATAGAGACGATATCGATTGCGCCTTCTTTCACACCCCACCAGACACCGGCACCGCCGGTCCACTTGCCTTCGAGGGCTTCACGCGTAGTCTTGATGTAGTATGGCTCCCAGTTGATGATGCTTGAAGCCAGATGGGCTTTGGGGCCGTAAGCGGTCATGTCAGAGTCCCAGCCGAAAGCACGTTTACCTTTGGCTTCTGCGGTTTTCAGGACAGCTGCTGAATCTGTGTTTTGAAACAGGATGTCGGCTCCGCTGTTGATCAGCGATGTGGCGGCTTCTGTTTCTTTGGGCGGATTGAACCATTCATTCACCCACACCACTTTGGTTTTGATTTTGGGGTTGACCGATTGCGCACCCAGCGTGAAGCTGTTGATGTTGCGAACCACTTCCGGAATAGGGATGGAAGCGACCACGCCCAGCTTATTGGTCTTGGTCATCTTGCCGGCGATGATGCCGGCCATGTACGCGCCTTCATAGGTGCGGCTGTCGTAGGTGCGCATGTTCTCAGCTTGCTTGTAACCGGTGGCATGTTCGAACTTAACGTCTTTACTGTCAGCAGCGACTTTCAACATGGGTTCCATATAGCCGAAGGTAGTGCCGAAAATCAACTTATTGCCTTGCGACACCAAGTCGCGGAAATTGCGTTCTGCGTCAGCAGATTCAGACACGCTTTCAACAAATGAGGTTTTAACTTTGTCGCCGAACTCAGCTTCTATAGCTTTGCGGGCATTGTCATGCGCAAATGTCCAGCCGCCGTCGCCTACAGGGCCAATGTAGGCAAATGCAATTTTCAAGGGCTCGGGCTTGGGAGCTTCAACTACAGGTGCAGGTTTAGGCTCTTCTTTTTTACCGCAACCGACGATGAGGGCCGCAGCCACCACACTAAGAGCTGCTGCACGAAACCAAGTGCGCTTTTGAAAATCGGTCATGTCCCCATCCTTTTTAAATATCGCAAGAGTTGGTCAATAAGCAAAAACCGGATTATGGCCTTGATTTCAGGGTTTTCCCGTGAATTCGTTTTTTGTTGGTCGCTTGTATGTTTCATCTAAGTCAAGTGCTCACGACATGCCGGTTCGGTCGCCATGTCGTCATCTGCTCGAAGTTTTTTCACCGACTGCATTTCTGCGGTTAAAAAAACCAAGCTTCAACCAAATAAATCACAAAGGCCGACAGAGGGCTTTTAAAACTCAAGCTCCCGGATAAAAAGGCTTACCCAAAGACGCCGGCATATTCACCCGTATCCACTGCGGGTTGCGCGAAATCAAGGCCAGCACCACGATGGTGGCCACATACGGCAACATGCTCAAAAACTGACTTGGCACTTCCACACCCGTGGCCTGCAAATGAAACTGCAGCATCGTGACACCGCCGAACAAATAAGCGCCGAGCAAAATACGCGCAGGCCGCCAGGTAGCAAACGTCGTTAATGCCAACGCAATCCAACCCTTACCCGCGATCATGCCCTCCACCCACAGCGGCGTGTAAATCACAGAAATATAGGCGCCGGCCAAGCCGCACAAAGCACCGCCACAAACCACAGCAGCCAGCCTGATGCGGCGAACTGGATAGCCCAAGGCGTGTGCAGATTGCGGCGACTCACCGACCGCACGCAGCACCAGACCAGCCCTGTGGCGCTCTAAAAACCAAATCAATGCCAAGGTGAAACCAATCACCAAATACACCATGGGGTGCTGACGGAACAAGGCCAGACCGACCACCGGCAGATCCGCCAGATAAGGTACTTCGTAGCTGATGCGCTCAGGCAAACTGGCTTGCACATAACCGGTTCCGACAAAAGCTGAAAAACCCGCGCCGAACAAACTCAATGCCAAGCCGGTGGCGTATTGGTTGGTGTTCAGGCCAATCACTAAGACACCAAAAATCAATGCAAGAAATCCACCCGCGCCCATGCCCGCGAGGAAACCCAATAGATCGCTGCCGGTATGCACCACGGCCGCATAAGCCGCAATAGCGGCACACAACATCATGCCCTCTGCACCCAAATTGACAATGCCTGCTTTTTCGTTAATCAACAAACCCAATGCGGCAATCGCCAGCACCGTACCCGCACTGAGGGTCGCGGCAAATAACAAGGCATAGGTTTCCATCACGCGCCCGCCTTTGCTCGTACAGGTGCCAAACGCAAGCGGTAATTCATCAGCACATCACAGGCCAGCAGACAAAACAACAGCAGCCCTTGGAACACGCCGGTAAGAGACTTGGGCAAACCGAGGCGGGATTGCGCTAGTTCACCGCCTATGTAAAACATGCTCATCAAAATCGCCGAGAACACCATGCCTACGGGATGCAAACGGCCGACAAACGCCACAATGATGGCGGCGAAGCCGTAACCCACGGGCACATACGGCGTGAGTTGCCCGATAGGCCCGGCTACTTCCAATGCGCCCGCCAGACCGGCGCAAGCACCCGATACCAGCAACGCCAGCCAAATAGCGCGCCTGGAAGAAAACCCTGCATAACGCGCCGCAGCCGGCGCAAGCCCGCTGATTTGCTGCGCCCACCCGGTACGCGTGCGAAACAAAAACACCCACATGGCAGCCACACCGGCAAGTGCGAGCAACACACCGATATTGACTCGTGAACCCTTGAACAAACGCGGCACCTGAGTCGCCGCTTCAAAGGTTTTGCTTTGCGGAAAGTTATAGCCCAGCGGATCTTTCCAAGGGCCGTAAACCAGAAAACCCAGCACCATGATGGCGACATACACCAGCATCAGGCTGACCAGAATTTCATTCGCGTGAAAACGGTCCCGCAGCCAAGCCGTGATGGCCGCCCAGCACATGCCGCCGACCACACCGGCCAACAGCACAGGTATGAAAAACCAAGCACCACTTGTTTTGTCTGCCAACAGCGCAACCCCGGCGGCAAACACAGCCCCCATCACGTACTGACCTTCAGCGCCGATATTCCATACATTCGAGCGAAAGCACAACGCCAGTCCCAATGCGATCAACAACAAGGGTGTGGCCTTGACCACCAGTTCGCCCAAGGCATAAGCACTGCGAATCGGTTCCCAGAAAAATACCTGCAAGCCTTTAACAGGATCCTTGCCCAAAGCCAGGAACAACAGCACACCCAAAATAACCGTGAGCACCAGCGCCAGCAGCGGCGAAGCAATACGCCAGAATGCAGAGGGTTCAGGCCGGGCTTCCAGTTTCCACATGTCAGCTCACTCGGGTTTCAGTGTCTGACCACAAACCGCTCATCCAGCTGCCAATCTTCTCCACCGTCGCCTGAGAGCGCGCTAACGAAGGCGACAAGCAACCCTGCGCCATGACGTGCATGCGATCGCAGAGTTCGAACAATTCATCCAGCTCTTCGCTGACCACCAGCACCGCGCAACCTGCGTCCCGCAATGCCACCAGCGCGGCGCGGATTTGCGCTGCCGCACCGACATCCAAGCCCCAGGTCGGTTGCGAGACGATCAGTAATTTCGGTTTGGCGTCTACCTCACGACCGACGATGAATTTTTGCAAATTACCGCCGGAAAGCGATTGGGCTGGGGCTTGCGGCCCACCCGCTTTCACCTGGTATTTGGCAATGATGGCTTGCGCTTGCACAGACAGTGCAGACATATTGATCCAACCTGAACCGCTGACGGCTTCGCTGCGCGTGAGCAACAAGTTATGCGCCAGACTCAAACTGGGCACCGCACCGCGCCCGAGTCGCTCGTCAGGCACAAAATGCAAGCCCAGCGCCCTGCGCTGCAAAGGTCCTTGCTTGCCCACCGCCAGCCCGCCCAAACGGATACTGTCCGAAGCTGCGCGTGTGTCTTCACCGCTCAAGGCATACAGCAGTTCACGTTGACCGTTACCGGAGACGCCGGCAATGCCGACGATCTCACCTGCGTGAACCTGCACATCCACCGCTGACAAACGGGTACCAAAAGGATCTGGGCTAGTCAGACTGAGTTGACTGACATCCAGCACCAGTTGTCCGGGCGTGCGTTCGCTGTGAACCAGCGCAGCCGGTTCGCTGCCAATCATCATTTGACTCAGCGACGCATTGCTTTGCTCGCGCGGATCGCACTCACCCGTGACTTTGCCCCCGCGCAGCACAGTGCAATGCGTGCACAACGCGCGGATTTCATGCAGCTTATGGCTGATGTACAAAATGCTGCAACCCTCGGCAACCAATTGGCGCAACACGGCAAACAGCTTGTCGACCGCTTGCGGCGTCAACACCGAGGTCGGCTCATCCAGAATCAGCAAACGGGGCTCGCAGAGCAAGGCGCGAATAATTTCTACCCTTTGCATTTCACCCACACTGAGCGTGTGCACCGGCCTGTCCGGCTCCAAGTCAAGACCGTAGGCTGCAGCTTTGTCGCGGATGTGGCGACTGACCTCGGCCAGCGACAGCGATTTATCCAGACCCAGCCATACGTTTTGCGCCACGCTCAAGGTATCAAACAAACTGAAATGCTGGAACACCATGCTGATGCCCAAAGCCCTGGCTTGCTGCGGATTGCGGATATGAACCGGCTTGCCGTCAAAGCGGATATCGCCCTGGTCCGGTTGCACCGCGCCGTAAATGATTTTCATCAAGGTGGATTTGCCAGCGCCGTTTTCGCCGAGTATGGCGTGAATCTGACCCGGCATCACCTGCAAAGAAACACGGTCATTGGCCAGCACAGCGGGATAGCGCTTGCTGATGTTGCGCAATTCAAGCAAAGCGGTGTTGCTTGGCCGTGCGCTTGAACTGAATTCATCAGATGGCAAACCTGAGTAAGAATTCTGGTTCATTTAAGCACCGCCCAACGCCGCCCTCTCCTGCTCGTTAAGCAAAGGCCCATCCAAAGTAGCGCTGTTTTGCTGCACTTGGCCATCACGGAATTTTTCTATCAAGGGTTTGAGCGCCGGGTCTATGTGCGATTCGTCAAACCCATTGAACAAAGTACCGAGCAATGAACGCTTGACATCGCTGGTGCCCATGAGCCAATCGGCCAACGGAAACGTCAGGTTCATGTTTTTATGCATCATGATGCCCAGATTGTGATGAGCCGCGTGGTGGCGGCGTATGGTGTTGATGAAAGGCATGTGCCGCACAAAAGCGTTTTCCTGTATGTGGCAACAATAGTGAAAAGTCTCATACAAGACATAGTGGCCTATCACCGTCATGTAAGCGATGTAGCCCGCATTCGGGCCAAACACATAAGCGCAAACAAGTGCCACAGCCCCACCGCCCAAGCCCAAAACTGTCAACACACGCCACGGGAAAAACACAATGCGAAATTCCCTGACGCTGTCTATGGTGTAGTCGGTGTCAGTGAAATACTGGTGGTGCTGGCGGGTATGGCGGTCATAAATGGCGCGCAACGCAAACACATCGATATGCCGGTGCATGACATATTTGTGCATGGCCCATTCGCCGAAGTTACCTGCGACTGCCACCGGCAACACCATCAACCAGGCCCATGTGGCTTGGTCAAGCTGCTCAAAGCAATACGCCAGAAGGCTGATGCCGACCGCGTACATCACGCCGACGTGCAGCCAGCCGTTGTAAAACGGGCTGATGTTGGCGCGGTACGTTTCCCTGAAACGGCGTTGCCGCTCGGTCATGACCATGGGTCTGGAAAAATTAGACATGCTTGTCTCCTGCAAGAGATATAGGCGAAGCTTTCATCAGCCCATCATAAGCACATCACAGCACCAGCAAAGCCCGGAAGTCATTCACATTGGTGTGCGTCGGGCCACTGACCACCAGATCGCCCAAAGCTTCAAACAAACGGTAGCTGTCATTGCGGTCAGCAAATGCGGCGGGTTTCAAGCCCAGTTGTTCACAGCGCTGCAAACTGTCCGGCGTCACCTGAGCACCGGCATTTTCCTCAACCCCGTCAATGCCGTCTGTGTCTGCAGCCAACGCCCAGACACCGGCTTGCCCCTGCAAAGCCACGGCCAGGCCTAAACAAAACTCTCCTGCGCGACCGCCCCGTCCTTTGGAAAAACCAGGCGCCTGCGGGCGGATGGTGACCGTGGTTTCGCCGCCGCTCAATATCACGCACGGTTTTTGATACGGCCCTTGTCCGCGTGCTGAGGCTCGGACCAGCGCTGCATGAACCTTGGCAACTTCACGCGATTCGCCTTCGATTTCATCTGACAAGATATATGCATTCAAACCTGCGGCGCGTGCAGCATCTGCCGCTGCTTGCAGGGATTGCATCGGCGTGGCCATCATCCTCACCTGATGACCTGTGAAAACCGTGTCACTTGGTTTAGGTGTTTCCAATGAACCGTCTTGCAGCGCTGCGCGAACCGTCGCTGGAATCTGTATGCCGTACCTGTCCAGCAAAGCCAGCGCCTGATCGCAAGTGGTGTCATCTGGCACGGTCGGCCCGCTGGCAATCACCGCCGGGTCATCGCCCGGCACATCGCTGATGGTCAAGGTCAACACCTGCGCCGGGTAACAAGCAGCGGCCAAACGTCCGCCTTTGATGCGCGAGAGGTGTTTACGCACGGTGTTCATCTCGCCTATGGGTGCACCGCAGGCCAGTAATTCGCGGTTGATGCGTTGCTTGTCGGCCAGCGTCAGGCCCACAGCCGGCATGGTCAGCAAAGAGGAACCGCCGCCGGAGATCAGGCAGATCACCAGATCATCTGCGCTCAAGCCCCAGGTCAGCGCCAGCAAACGCTCGGAAGCATCCATGCCAGCCTGATCTGGCACCGGGTGAGATGCTTCCACCACTTCAATACGCTGGCGCAAACCTTCTGGGCGCGGCGGCGTGTGGTGGTAGCGCGTCACCACCAGTCCTTGCAAGGGCGCTTCAGCAGGCCATAAGCGTTCCAAGGCATGCGCCATGGCACCTGCCGCCTTACCCGCACCAACCACAACGGTTTTACCCCTCGGCGGTGGCGGCAGCAATCCCGGCATATTCAGCAAAGGCTGGGCGCGCGCGACTGCTGTGTCAAACAAATGGCGTAAAAACGCTTTCGGGTGTTGGTGGGGGTCAGGTTGAGAAGCCATAGAAGATAAGGATAACGGATGGGCTCAAGTTCAAGCGCTTGCTGCCGATGCTTATTTCGACACCCCTTGAAAGCCAAACATGCAAGCTTCTGACATCAACAAATACCTGAAAGACACGGCCACCAGTCCCGAAAACCTATGGCTGATGTTTGCGTCCGTGGTATTTTTTCCTCTGGTCATAGCTTGGGCCGTCTGGAAATTGCTCAGCAAAGGTGCAGCTGCTTTTCTGGCGCAGGCTATTCACAACAATAAATTGAAGTTTCATCAAGACGCCCGGATTGAAACACAAAAGCAAGCGCACAAGCAGTTAATGATGCAGGAATATCAGGCTTACCTGGCGCAGCGGGAAAAACGATTGCAGGCCTACGAGAAAAAAATCAGAAGCCAGGCGCCACCTCCAGACACCGCTGCCCCGGCGCTTAGCGCACCAGCTAGCTGATTTCAGTTTGCCCATCCAAGGAACACCTGATCTACTTGAAAATGCTAAATTCGCACTTTATGGCTGTAGGCAATTCAATACAGGCGATAAACAGACAACGCGATGACCATACGCGTCAAAGAATAAAACCTCAGGAGCGTCATGAGTTTTTCCCGTTTTTATGCCTATGCCGGCTTGCTCCTGGCGTTTCAGTTGACAGGCTGTGCAGTTGTGTCACTCATCGAAAGACCTGCGCCGGAAAAAAAACCTCAGGCTGATCAACCCGGCGGCAAGCCGCCTATGTCAACCCCGACTCTACCGGCCCCTCCTCAGCCCGCGGATGTTCCGCCTGCTGTCCCCGCTGCGTCACCTGCCGACACCCCAGCAAAGCCTGTGCCTGCCCCAGCGCCTAAAGCACCTGCCCCAGCGCCAAAACCACCGCCTGCC